>JADMIO011167673.1_pt1 | contig 112123 bp, 111 predicted proteins | sample 8958161 | NCBI WGS metagenome assembly JADMIO01 (sample SAMN16585339, study PRJNA669376) | soil metagenome | isolation source: Crop rotation soil | place: USA: Cullars Rotation, Alabama | collected 2011
CCGCCTCGCCTTCGGCATTGGCGGTCACGAGCACGGCGTCCGAGTGCATCATCAGCAGGCGTTCGTTGAAGGTCAGGCGGATGGCGTCGGCGGCCTGTTCGGTCTGGATCAGGCGGGGGGCGGCGGTGGCCGTGGTGGGGGCCGTCGCGGTGGTGATCAGGAGGGCGGCGATAGCCAGGGCGGGGGCGCGGAACATCGGCGGGGCCTTTCTTGCGATTGAGAATTGTTATCGCAAGTGGGCGCTCGGGGGTCGAGGCGCAAATGGGTTCTCGTGGTGGGGGAAGATCGATTGGGAGCGCTCGCCCACTCCACCCCACCGCTGCGCGGCGCGGTCCCCCTCGCCCAGAGGGCGAGGATGGCGCACCCGACAGGATTCGAACCTGTGACCTCTGCCTTCGGAGGGCAGCGCTCTATCCAGCTGAGCTACGGGTGCCTTTAGGGAGCCGGGTTCTTAGCGGAACTGACCGCTGAAGGCTAGGCGTTCGCCAGGTAGATGAACCTCAGCACGAAGAGCCCCGCCAGGAGGAAGAGCAGGATGTCCTTCCAGGTGGCTTGCAGGCGGATGAGCTTGAGGGCGGCGAAGGTGGTCAGGCCGATGGCCAGGCCGTTGGCGATGGAGAAGGTCAGGGGGATGGTGATCAGGGTCAGGAAGGCCGGAATGGCGTGGGTGGGGTCGTCCCACTCCACTTCGGTCAGCGGGGCCATCATCATGCCGCCCACCAGGATCAGGGCGGGCGCCGTGGCGGCGGCCGGGATCGCGCCGGCCCAGGGGGCGACGAACAGGGTGGCGAGGAAGAGCAGGCCCGTGACCACCGCGGTCAGCCCCGTGCGGCCCCCGGCCGAGACCCCCGAGGCGCTCTCGATATAGGAGACGGTGGTGGAGGTGCCGGCGACGGCGCCAACCATCGTGGCGAGGCTGTCGGCGAAGAGGATGCGGTTGAGGCGGGGGATCGAGCCGTCCGGGTTCTGCAGGCCGGCCTTCTTGGTCACGGCGACCAATGTGCCGACATTGTCGAACAGGTCCACGAACAGGAAGACGAAGAGGATCTCCAGGATCGCCATGGTCAGGGTGCCCGGCATGAAGGGCGAGGCCATGGAGCCGTCCGGCGTGTTCTGTTGGCCCAGGCCGAGGACGCCCGGGATATCCAGCTTGAAGGCCGTGGCGGTGAGCTCGGCGGCGCTATAGGGGGCCGGGGTGAAGGGCACGAGGTGCAGAGCCCAGGCGATGGCCGCCGTGGCGACGATGCCGATCAGCATGGCGCCCTTGACGCGCCAGGCCATCAGGCCGGCGATGATGATCAGGCCGGCGATGGAGAGCAGGGCCGTGGGCTGGTGCAGATCACCCATGGCCACGGTGGTGGCCGGGCTGGGCACGACGAGGCCGGCGCCTCGGAGGCCAATGAAGGCGATGAAGATGCCGATGCCGGCGGCGACGGCGGCAAACAGGGGCTTGGGGATGGTCTGCACGATCATCTGGCGGATGCCGGCCACGGTGAGCAGCAGGAAGACCACGCCGGAGATGAACACGCAGCCCAGGGCCACCTCCCACGGCACCCCCATGCCCTTGACGACGGTGAAGGTGAAATAGGCGTTCAGCCCCATGCCGGGGGCCAGGGCGATGGGGTAGTTGGCCATCAGGCCCATGAGGATCGAGCCGATGCCGGCGGCGATGCAGGTGGCGGCGGCCACGGCGGCCACGGGCATGCCCGTCTGGCCGAGGATCGAGGGATTGACCACCACGATATAGGCCATGGTCAGGAAGGTGGTGAACCCGGCCAGCACCTCGGTGCGGACATTGGTGTTGTGCGCCGAGAGATGGAAGAAGCGCTCAAACATCGGCCAGGGCCCCCCGAAGTGTTTGTGGTGTCGGCGCCGAGCTTGGATTGGGCCGGGCCATTGGGCAAGGTGCGGCGTCTGGTGAGGAGAAGGCCTAAGATGCGCCGCCTGATTTTCGTGCTCGTTCTGCTGCTTTGGCCGGGCGCCGCGCTCGCCGACCCGAAGGTCGATGCCGCGCCACGGGTGGCGGTGATGACCGCCATGCCGACCGAGATGGCGGCCCTGCGCGCGGCGGCCTCCGAGGCGGTGGAGCATAAGGTCGGCGGCGTGGTGTTCATCACGGCGCGGCTGGAGGGGCGGCCGGTGGTGCTGTTCATGAGCGGGGTCTCGATGACCAATGCGGCCATGACCACCCAGCTGGCCCTGGAGCGGTTCAACATCACGGCGATCGTGTTTTCCGGGGTGGCGGGGGGCCTCGACCCGGCCCTCGCGGTGGGGGACGTGGCCGTGCCGGCCCAGTGGGGCAGCTATATGGAGACACGCTTTTTGAAGGCCGGGCCGGATGGGGCGTTCATCCCGCCGGCCAATGGATCCTGGGGCGCGGACCTGGCCTTCGCGCCCTATGGGATGATCTGGCCGCATGGCCAGGTGGTGGCGACGCCCGCCGGTCCGGAGGCGCGGTTCTGGTTTCCGGCCGACGGGGGGCTCCTGGAGGTGGCGCGGCGGACGGCGGCGGACGTGACCCTGAAGCGCTGCACGGCGGCGGGGCAGTGCCTGGCGCGGCAGCCCCGCATCGTGGTGGGGGGCAATGGGCTTTCGGCCTCTGTATTCATGGATAATGCGGCGTTCCGCGACTACCTGTTCGGGACCTTCCACGCCCAGGCGGTGGATATGGAAACCGCCGCCGTGGCCCAGGTGGCCTATGTCTGGGGGGTGAAGTTCATCGCCTTCCGGAGCCTGTCAGATCTGGCCGGGGCCGATGAGGGGGCCAATCCGTTTTCCCAGTTCGTGATGCTGGCGGCGGAAAACGCGGCGGTGACGCTAAGGCAGTTTCTGAAGGAAATGCCGGCCTAGAAGGCCTCGCCGCGCAGCAGGCGGGGCAGGTCGCCGACCGCGCCGCCGGCCTCGTTCATGAAGAAGCGTCTGGCCGGGCCGATCTGGTTAACCACGGCCATGCCGGCGCCGCGGACCAGGCGGACGGCGGGATTGTCCGTCGAGAACAGGCGCGTGAATACGTCCGTCGCCAGGGCCAGGCCCACATTGTCGAAATTGCGCCAGCGGGCGTAGCGCTCCAGGACGGCGGCGGCGCCGATGTCTTCGCCCAGGTGGAGGGCGTCGTGCAGCACCTCGGCCAGGGCGGCGGCGTCCTTGAGGCCGAGATTGAGGCCCTGGCCGGCGATCGGGTGGACGCCGTGGGCCGCGTCGCCCAGCAGAGCCACGCGCGGGGCGGTGAGGCGCTCGGCCAGTTGCAGGGCCAGGGGATAGACGAAACGGGGCCCGACGGCCTTCACCTCGCCCAGGAAATCCCCGAACCGGCGCTGCAGGTGGGCGTGGAAGACTTCGTCGCGGGCGCCGCGCAGGGCCTCGCCCCGGGCCGTGCTCTCGGTCCAGACCAGGCTGGCGCGCTGGCCGGTGAGGGGCAGGATGGCGAAGGGGCCGGAGGGCAGGAAGTGCTCATAGGCGACGCCGGCATGGTCGTGGCCGAGCTCGACGGTGGCCACGACGCCCGACTGTTCATAGCCCCAGCCGATATCGCCGATCCCGGCCTCGCGGCGGATGATCGAGCCCCGGCCTTCGGCGCCGACGACAAGGGGCGCGGTGAGCACCCGGCCGTCCTTGAGGGTGACAGCGGCGCGGGCGGGGGTGACGTCCAGCGAGGCCACGGCGCCGGGGGCTTCCACGCGGATACCGGCGGCGATCACGGCGGCGCCGAGGGCGGCGCGGATGTGACGGTTCTCGATGAGATAGCCGAGGGGCTCGCCCTCGGACCGCTCGGCGATCTCGGCGCTATCGAAGCGCAGGAAGGCGGGCAGGGCGGCGCCGGCCGCCGGGCCGGGGGAGCGGCCGTCGGTGACCAGGATTTGCTCGATCGGCTGGGCGTGGGGAATCAGAGCCTCGCCGGCGCCGATCACCTTCCACTGGCGGAAGGCGGAAAAGCCGATGGCCGAGGCGCGGCCGTCGAAGGTGGGGGCGGTCTGGGCGTCGAAGGGCTGCGGGTCGACCAGGATCGAGGTCAGACCCGCCGCATGGAGGGCGAGGGCCAGGGTCGCCCCGACCATGCCGGCGCCGGCGATGATGACATCGGCATCCGGCGCCGCGTCACTCATCCGACGAGCCCATCCACAGTTTCGTCGAGCCAGGCCTTGAGGTCCGCCACCACCTCGTCGCGGTTGGTCTCGTTGAGCATTTCGTGGCGGCCGCCCGGATAGACCTTCAGGGAGACGTCCGTCAGGCCGGCTTCCTTCAGCATCTCGATCAGGGGGAAGATGCGGGTCAGGTTGGCGTTGACCGGGTCCTTGTCGCCGACAAACACATAGACCGGCAGGTTGGAGCGCACCTCGGCCAGGCCCTCGACCTTGCCCAGGCGCTCGCGCAGCTTGCCCATGCTCTCGCGGCTCTCGGGCTTGAAATTGATCTTGCAGAGGGGGTCGGCGATGTACTTGTCGACCTCGGCCTGATCGCGGGTCAGCCAGTCATAGTCGGTGCGGCCCTCGAACTTGCGGTCGACCGTGACCACCTCGGCCGGAGGCGGGCCGCCCGCCGTGCCGGAGAGCACCAGGGCGTCGATCATCTCCGAGTGGTCCTGCATATAGACCTGGGAGAACATCGCCCCCATCGAGTGGCCGAGCAGGATGACCGGCAGACCCGGCTCATCGGCGCGGATCATCTGGGTGAGGGTGGCCATGTCGTCGATGCAGTCGGCCGCCCCGCCCGGGCCGAAATCGCCATAGCGCTCCGTGCCGGACGTGCGGCCATGGCCCCGGTGGTCGGCCGAATAGATCACATAGCCGGCCTCGATCAGGGGGGTGAGAGGCTCCAGATAGCGCCCCGAATGCTCGCCGGCCCCGTGGGCCAGCTGGATCACCGCCTTGGGGATCTCATCCCCCGCCCAACGATAGGCGGCGATCTCCTCGCCATCGGCGGCCATGTATTTGAACTGGATTTCGTCGACGGCCACGGGCGGGCTCCTGCGAGCGTTCTGGTTGCCGGTATGCTGTAGCAGGCCCTTCCCATTTGGGAACCCCGAGGCGCCCTGCCCATACCGGGACTTCCCAACAACAAACGGTGTCATCCCGGACGGCCCGTAGGGACGAGCCGGGACCTCGGACGGTACAGAGGCGGCTAGAGCGCTATCGGGATCAACCCGATGGGTTCCGTCAGAGGTCCCGGCTCTTCGCTTCGCTGCGGCCGGGATGACACGGAATTTTGGGGTTGTGGCCGGTTACACCACCCGGTCGGCCAGCATCTTCTTCACTTCGGCGATGGCCTTGGCAGGGTTGAGACCCTTCGGGCAGACCTGGGCGCAGTTCATGATGGTGTGGCAGCGGTAGAGCTTGAACGGGTCTTCCAGGGCGTCGAGGCGCTCGCCGGTGGCCTCGTCGCGGCTGTCGATCAGCCAGCGGTAGGCGTGCAGCAGGGTGGCCGGGCCGAGATACTTGTCGCCGTTCCACCAGTAGCTGGGGCACGAGGTCGAGCAGCAGGCGCAGAGGATGCACTCATAGAGGCCGTCGAGCTTGGCGCGGTCGTCTTCGGACTGGCGCCATTCCTTCTGCGGCTCTGGCGTCTCGGTGTGCAGCCAGGGCTCGATGGAGGCGTATTGGGCGTAGAAGTTGGTGAGGTCCGGGATCAGGTCCTTGACCACGGGCTGGCTGGGCAGGGGCGAGATCTGCACCGAGGCGCCGGGCACTTCGGCCCAGCCGTGGGTGCAGGCCAAGGTATTGCGGCCGCCGATGTTCATGGCGCAGGAGCCGCAGACCCCTTCGCGGCAGGAGCGCCGGAAAGCGAGCGTCGGGTCCATGGTGTTCTTGATGTGGATCAGCACGTCCAGGACCATCGGGCCGCAGGCCGCGACATCGACGTCGTAATCGTCCCAGGTCGGGTTGCCGCCGGCTTCCGGGTCATAGCGGTAGATGCGGAAGGTCTTGACCGTCTTGGCGCCCGCGGGGGCGGCGTGCTTGCGGCCGCGGCCGATACGCGAATTCGACGGTAGTACGAGCTGAGCCATGGGTTCCCAATTCCCCTGAGTGGGATGGGTCTTAAGGCGGGTGGGGGGCGGTGTCTACGCACCAGTCGGGGACGCGCTCCTTTAGGTGCGTGTCCCCTTCCTGGAGATCGGTGGGCGGATTGGGGACACGTACCTGAAGGAACGCGTCCCCGGGGCTAGCTAGCCTTCGGCGCTTCCGCGGCCTGGCCGCCATACCATTCGATATTGCGGGTGAGCCACATGGCGCTGGCGAGGCCGACGAAGGCGGCGAGGGAGCCGGCCAGGAGGGCCAGGTCTTCCAGCCTCATGAGCAGGTAGATCAGCCCATAGACCGCCGAGAAGATCACCAGGGCCTGGATCTGATAGCAGAGGCCCTTGAACGCCCAGCCGGCATACATGCCGATCAGCCCTACCGTGGCCGTGGCCGCCACCCCGAAGGCGATGTCAAACCCGATCCGCTCGGAGAGGCTGAGCAGCAGCATGTAGAAGATCATCTGGGCCAAGCCGACCAAGATATACTGGGCAGGGTGCAGGCGTTTGCCGGACAGGGCCTCGAACACGAAGAAGGTGAGGAACACCAGGCCGACGAACATCACCGCGTATTTCAGCGCCCGCATGACGTTCTGATAGGGATCATTGGCCGGAAGCAAGGTGATGGCCGCATCCTTGGCCGCCATCTGGTTGACGGACAGGATGTTGGTCGGCCCGCTGGACGAGAGCCCCCGGGCAATGAAGGGCGTGTTCCATTCGGCCTTGAAGCCGTTGGCGGTCACCTCGCTATGCTCCGGTAGAAACCCGCCGATGAAGGACGGATCCGGCCAGTTGCCGAGGCTCTCGACATGGGTGGAGCGGGCGAAGGGCAAGACGGAGAGCTTTTCGGCGCCGGTCAGGCGGAAGGTGGAGTGGAACCGCGCCCCGCCCGCCGCCATGGCCGGGGCCGCGCCCGTCGCGGCGACGAAGCCGAAGGGGGAGGGGCTCTGCGGACCGTCCTCCCGGCCCGCCAACTCGAAGCCGCCGGAGGGGGCGAAGTTGAGCGTGGTCTTGGTCCCATCGGCCGCGGTGAGCACGCCCACCAGGTTGGTCTTCACGGCACGAAGGTCTGTGGCGCCCATGATGATACGGGCCTGGGACCAATCCACCACGGCCTCTGGGGCGAGGTTATTGAGGGTCGCCGGCGGGACGAAGACGGCATCGATCTCGACCTCCGTATTGTAGGTCGGCACCTCGAAAATCCCCAGGTGGCGCGGTTCGGTCCGCATGTTGAGCTTCACGGAGCCGGTCTCGGCCGAGACGGCGTACCAGCCCGAATGCACGCGCTGCCCCTTGGCGTCAGGCAGGGAGTAGGGGGCAATCAGCATCGGCCCCAGCACCTGCTGGCGGCCGCCCAGTTGGCTGGAGATTTGCTCCGCCGCCTCCTCGGCCCGGTGGGCCCGTTCGGCGACGAGGGCGAAGACGAAGAGGCCCGGAATGGCCATCAGCAGGGCCAGGGCGAAGACGATCAATGCCTTGCCGCCCCAGTCGGCCGATCGCTTGTGCATAGGGGGTTGCGGTGGATATCCGCGCGCAGGCGGAGTGACTTGGGCCTCGCTCATGGCGAAAGGGCCTCCCTTGGATGGAAGTGAATGAAAACACTCAGACTTCGCGTCCGCGGTAAGTCCCTGGAGAGCTCCGCCCGGAGGCGGAGATCACGAACCGATCACGCTGGCGTCATCACAGAATGGGATTGTGGCGGGGTTTTGGCGCCTAGCCGGGCCGCAGCTCAATCACCCGGCGTGTGGCGCCTTCGACAGCCCCCCGTGAGTAGTAGAGCGGGAAATAGGCGCCCGCCGCCCAGAGCGGGAAGAGGTCGCGGTAGTGGGCGCTGAAGGGGTCACCGGATTGGCCGGGGCTGTTGACGGCGACGGAATTGTCCCAGGCGCCGACATCCATGACCAGGCGCACCGAGGCCCCGGAAATGGCGTCGAAGTCGGATAGCCGCCAGGTCGCCGCCGCCGGGGTTGAAGCGCCGCCCCGCACCTGCAACGGTCCCACAGTCATCTGGGCGGCGAGGGTCGGGCCGGCCAGGCGGGCAGCGGCGGGCACGAACAGGGCCTGGTGCAGATCGCCCCACCGCCAGCGGGCGGGATCGGGGCCGAGCAAGGTGCGGGTTTCGCGCACGGCGTCGGTGAGGCTGCCGAGGAGGACGCGCCGGCGCATGGCGTCATCGAGGGCTGGCGGCGGATTCTCCAGGGTGTTCACCACGGCGTCGAGGAAGCCCTGGCCGACGATGTTCTGGGCCGCCTGGGGTGTCAGCACCGAGACGAGGGTCAAGCCGAGGTGGCGGACGGACCAGTTCTCGTAGAGGGCGGCCGCGGGGCTGTCGATGGTCAGGCGGCAATCCCAGTCCTTGATCAGGGCGAGGCCGACGGCGGCGTCAGGGTTTGAGACCGGGCCGATGGCGTCCAGGAGGGCTTTCAGGCGGCAGGCCTCGGTGGAATAGGGGTCGGTCTGCAGGGCCATGGCGTCGGTCAGGCTGAAGTGGTCGTTGGCGGAGAGGACCATCTTCAGGCGGTTGGAGCGGGAGGGATTGTTCCACTCAAAGCCAACCCGGCGCTCATTGATCGGATAGCCGGCCGGCAGGTTCATCTCATTGGCGCTGGCCAGCCACCCCGAGGCCGGATTGTGCACTATGGGCAGCTCGTCCGGGGCCAGGAAGCCATCCCACTCATAGCGCCCGTCGCCCGGCACCGGCATCAGGCCGTCGGAGGCCGTGCGGCGGGGCGTGAGGCCGGCGGCGATCCAGCCGATGTCGCCGCTGGTGGAGGCGAAGACCAGGTTCTCGGCCGGGGCGCGCCAGCGGGCCATGGAGGCGCGGAAACCCTGCCAATCCTTGGCGTCCATATAGTCGATGGAGCCGAAATAGGCGTTGGTCCCGGGCTCGGACCAGACGGTGCGCAGGGCAAAGGCGCGGTTTCCCTCGACGCGGATCACTGGGCCGTGGCGGGTGAAGAGCAGTTCGCGGGTCTGGGGCGCGGCGCCCTTGATCTCGATGGTTTCGGTGACCACCCGCATGTCTTCCCAGCGGCCTTTGTAGCGGTATTGGCGGTGGTTTCGCGGGTTCAGATCGTAGACATAGAGGTCTTCCTGATCGACGCCGAAGATCGTGAAACCGAAGGCAATCGTGGCGTTGTGGCCCAGGGAGACGCCGGGCAGGGCGGGTTCCCCGGCCCCGATCACCGAGAGGCCGGGCGCCTCCAGATGCACGATGTAGCGCAAGGATGGGGCGCCCAGGGTGCGGTGCGGGTCATTGGCCAGGATCGGGCGGCCGGTGGTGGTGCGCGCGCCGGAGACCACCCAGTTGTTGGAGCCTTCGTTCTCGGCCCGGAAGGTGAGGGCGGCGTAGTCGGCGGGCGAGGGGGCGAGGCTGAGCGGCCGGCCGGCCAGGGCCTCGAAGGAGACCTCTTTGGTGGCCAGCACATAGTCGGCCAGGACATCGGCGGGGACGGAGCAGGGGTCGAGCCCGGCGGGTACGCGCACCGTCCAGGCCGGCTCCAGGCGCCGGCGCAGGGCGTCGGCGGGGAGGCCCGAGGCGCAGACCACGCGGGCGCGGGCCACTTCTGAATCGGCATTGCGGGTCAGGGCGTGGCTGCGGATGCGCACGATATCGTCGGCGCTCCAGGTCTCGGGCATGGAGCCGGTGAGCCTGAATTCCACCGGCAGGGGCGCGCCGCCCGCCCGCACCTGGGCCACATAGGCATTGATCCCGGCCGCGAAGGCCTCGGCCCGGCGCTGGGCGGTGGGGCCATAGGCGGCCCACTCGGCGGCCATGTCGCCGCGATAGAGGAACTGGCGGGCGGCGGCGTCCTGGGCGGCATAGGCGGGACCGAAACTGGCCGAGAGGCGGCCGAGCCCCCGCTTGCGCCACAGATCGATCTGCCAGAGTCGGTCGCGGGCCGCGTTCCAGCCCTGCAGGAAGAAGGCGTCCCGCTCGGTGGCGGCATAGATGTGGGGGATGCCCCACTGGTCGATGAGGATCTCGGCGGGGCGTTCCAGGCCGGGGAGGGTGATGGCGTCGCGCGTGGCGGCAGGCGGAGGGGCGGCCGTGGCCGGGGTCGCGGCGAGCGCCGAGGAGAGGGCGACAAGCACCGCCCAGAAACGCCAGCCCATGACCGTCCTCCCACGGATGTTTGGGGTGATGTTCGGCTGGGAGCGCTGGGAGAGCAAGGGCGCCGAACGGGGACGTGGGCATGCCCACGTCTCCCATGCTTTCGTGGCCGCCGAGTCTAGAAGAACAGAATGGGAGACGTGCGCGTGCGCACGTCCCCGAGCGGAGCCCCGACTAGTAAACCCGCGCCTTGGGCGGGATGGTCTCGATATCGTCGGACAGGGTGTTCATGTGCACCGGGCGGTAGTCCAGCGCCACCTTGCCGGTGGCGTCGTCGAACCAGGCGAGGGTGTGCTTCATCCAGTTGGCGTCGTCGCGGTCGGGGAAGTCCTCGCGGGCGTGGGCGCCGCGGCTTTCGGTGCGGTTGACGCCGCCGGCGACCGTGACCACGGCCTGGCCGATGAGGTTTTCCAGCTCGAGGGTCTCCACCAGGTCGGTGTTCCAGATCATGCCGCGGTCGGTGACCTTCAGGTCCTTGCGCTTGGACTGCACGACTTCCAGGCGCTTGACCCCGGTGGCCAGGGTGTCGCCGGTGCGGAACACGGCGGCTTCCTCGGTCATGATCAGCTGCATCTCGGCGCGCAACTCGGCGGTGGAGACCGTGCCGGCGGCGTTGCGCAGCTTATCGAAGCGGGCCAGGTGGCCGTCGGTCCAGGCATTCTTGATCTGGGGCTGGCGGTCGCCGGCCTTCACCGTATCGGCGGCGCGAAGGCCGATGGCGCGGCCGAACACCACGAGATCGATCAGGCTGTTGGAGCCCAGGCGGTTGGAGCCGTGCACGGAGACGCAGGCCGCCTCGCCCACGGCCATCAGGCCCTGGACCACGTGGTCGGGGTTGTCGCCCTTGCGGGTGACGGCCTCGCCGAAGAAGTTCGTGGGGATGCCGCCCATATTGTAGTGCACCGTCGGCAGCACCGGGATCGGGGCCTTGGTGACATCGACGCCGGCGAACACGCGGGCCGTCTCCGAAATGCCGGGCAGGCGCTCATGCAGCACCTTGGGATCGAGGTGATCCAGGTGCAGGAAGATGTGGTCCTTGTTCGGGCCGACGCCGCGGCCTTCGCGGATCTCGATGGTCATGGCGCGCGAGACCATGTCCCGCGGGGCCAGATCCTTCACGGTCGGGGCATAGCGCTCCATGAAGCGCTCGCCCTCGGAATTGGTCAGGTAGCCGCCCTCGCCCCGGGCGCCTTCGGTGATCAGGCAGCCGGCCGGGAAGATGCCGGTGGGGTGGAACTGCACGAACTCCATGTCCTGCAGGGGCAGGCCGGCGCGCAGCACCATCGCGTTGCCGTCGCCGGTGCAGGTGTGGGCGCTGGTGGCGCTGGCATAGGCGCGGCCATAGCCACCGGTGGCCAGAACCACGCGCTGGCCCATGAAGCGGTGCAGGGTGCCGTCATCCAGCTTCCAGGCGGTGACGCCCCGGCAGACGCCCTCCTCGTCCATGATCAGGTCGAGGGCGAAGTACTCGATGAAGAACTCGACGCTCTTGGAGAGGGCCTGGCCATACATGGTGTGCAGCATGGCGTGGCCGGTGCGGTCGGCCGCGGCGCAGGTGCGCTGGATGGGGCCTTCGCCATAGTGGTGGGTCATGCCGCCGAAGGCGCGCTGATAGATCTTGCCGTCCGGGGTGCGCGAGAAGGGCACGCCCCAGTGCTCCAGCTCATAGACGGCGGCCGGGGCGTTGCGGACGAGATATTCGATGGCGTCCTGGTCGCCGAGCCAGTCTGAGCCCTTGACGGTGTCGTACATGTGCCAGCGCCAGTCGTCCTCGCCCATATTGCCGAGCGAGGCGGAGATGCCGCCCTGGGCCGCCACGGTGTGGGAGCGGGTCGGGAAGACCTTGGTGATACAGGCCGTCTTCAGGCCGCCGGCCGCGCAGCCGAGCGCCGCGCGCAGGCCAGAGCCGCCGGCCCCGACCACGACCACGTCGAACACATGGTCGATGAACTCATAAGCGGCCATCAGACGGCGCCTCCGGTGAGGGCGACCTTCAGGAGGCAGAACACGCCGAGCGCGCCGCCGAGACCGCAGACAAAGAGATTGGCGACAAAGGCCGCGATCTTGGCTGCCCCGTGGACATAGTCCTCGATGACGACGCGCAAGCCCGTGTGCATGTGCCAGAAGCCGACGGCGACCAGCAGCACGGAAAGCACGGCATTCAGCGGCTCATGCAGCCAGGTGACGGCGCCGTTGTAGTTCTGGCCCGCCAGATCGAGGGCCGCGAAGGCCGCCCAGACGCACAGCGGCGTCAGGATCAGGGACGAGACGCGCTCGGAGAGCCAGTGGCCGGCCCCGTGGTGGGCGGCGCCCAGGCCGGTGGCGCGTTTGCGGGGGGTGCGAAAATCGGTCATGCGCGCCTCACTTCGTCAGCAGGGCGGCCCAGAAGGCCAGGGAGGCGAGGAGGGCAAAGCCGATGCAGATCCAGCTGCCCAGGGTGGCCGACTTGATGTCGAAGGCCTTGCCCGCGTCCCAGATCAGGTGGCGGACCCCGGTGGCCAGGTGGAAGAAGAACGCCACCGTCATGCCGAACAGCACGAACTTGCCGAACCAGGAGCCGAGCAGGTTTGAGTAGCTGGTGAAGGCGTCCGGCCCAGCGGCCAGGGCGATGGCCCAGCCGGCCAGGATCAGCCCGCCGAGATAGAGGCCCACCCCGGTAATCCGGTGCAGGATCGAGGTGACCATGGTGACGTGGTAGCGCCAGACATCGAGGTGAGGGGAGGTGGGCCGGGCTCTGACGGCCGGCTTTGCATCTGACATTGGCTGACTAAAGCCCCTTCCTGCCCTGGGAAATGGTTGGGGGCTTTTTAGGCGGGTCAGCGGGGGTGTCAACGAAGGGGTTCCGAATGGATCGTGATGAGACCGGGGACGCGCTCCTTCAGGTACGTGTCCCCAATCCCAAACACCGCATCTGAACAGGGGACACGTACCTAAAGGAACGCGTCCCCGCTCAGCTTCCGTCTTCCAGCCACGCCGCCGAGCGCATTTCTTCCAGCCTTGAGACCGTGCGCTCGAATTCGAAGGCGCCTTCGCCCTCAGGATAGAGCGCCCCCGGCTCGCCGGCGGCGAGGGCGACCAGGCGGGCGTGGGCTTCGTAGAGAGTGTCGATCAGGGTGTTGAAGCGGCGTGCTTCGCTGCGTCTCTGCGGGGTGAGGAGGGGGATGTCTTCCAGGAAGACGGTGTGGAAGCGGGCGGCCACGGCCAGATAGTCCTGCGGCCCCAAGGCCTGGGCGCAGAGGGAGGCGAAGGAGACGCGCAGCATGCCGGCCCCGGCGCGGGGGAAATGCAGCTTGCGGCCCAAGACCTCGAGGGTCTCGCCGATCTCGGTGTCGGCGCCGAGCATGTCGGTCCAGAGGGCGTCGAATTCGCCGTCCTGGCCCGGCGTGAACCAGGTGCGGGCGGCGCGCAGGCGGTCGAGGCGATAGTCGTGCGGGCCGGCGAGCGACGTGACCTCGGTCTTCTCCTTCAGCATGGCGATGAAGGGCAGGAAGAGCTGGCGGTTGAGGCCGTCCTTGTAGAGATCATCCGGCGGCCGGTTTGAGGTGGCGACGAGGGTCACCCCCCGCGCGAACAGGGCCTCGAACAGCCGCCCCAGGATCATGGCGTCGGCGATGTCGGTGACCTGGAACTCGTCGAAACAGATGAGTTTCGCCTGGTCGGTGATCACCTCGGCCAGGGGCGGGATCGGGTCGTCGCCCTTGGACTGGCCGAAGCGGGCGTGGCGCTCGGCGGGCGAGCTCTTGCGCCAGGCGCCGATCAGGCCGTGTACCTCGGCCATGAAGACGTGGAAGTGGATGCGGCGCTTCTTCGGCACGGCGGCGGTCTCGAAGAACAGGTCCATGAGCATGGACTTGCCGCGCCCCACCGGCCCCCAGAGATAGACGCCGCGCACCGGCTTGGGCTTGCGGAAGAGGCCGCCGGTCTGGGTGCGCAGGTCCTTGTCGAGGCGCTCCAGCACGGCCAGGGCCGCCAGCTGCGCCGGGTCCGGGCGCAAGGCCCCTTCGGCGAGGCGGCTCTGATAGGCGGCGCGAAGCGGGCTGGGCATTGCTTCTCCGGTTAAAGGGTGGCGCGGCCCCCCGCAACTAGCCCCGCTTGCGCCAAGCCCCGCTTGGGGCCATCTATCGGGTCGGAGACCAAAGCCATGTTTATCCAGACCGAAGAAACCCCCAATCCGGCCGTGCTGAAGTTCCTGCCCGGCCAGGACGTCACCGGCTCCGGCACGCGCGAGTTCAAGAGCGAAGCCGAGGCGGCGGGATCGCCCCTAGCCAAGGCCCTCTTCGAGCTGGGCGGCGTGGCCCGGGTGTTTTTCGGCCCCGACTTCCTGACCGTGACCAAGACCGATGAGCGCGACTGGTCGCACCTCAAGGCGCCGATCCTCGCCGAGATCATGGACCACTTCACCGCCTCGGGCGGCCAGATGGGCGCCGTCGGTGCGGCGGAGAGCTTCGACGACGAAGAGGTCTATGAGGGCGAAACCGCCCAGATCGTCGCCGAGATCAAGGACCTCTTGGACACCCGCATCCGTCCGGCCGTGGCCCAGGACGGCGGCGACATCCTGTTCTCCCGCTTCGAGGCGGATAGCGGCACGGTGTGGCTGCACATGCGCGGCGCCTGCGCTGGCTGCCCCTCCTCCGCCGCCACCCTGAAGGCCGGCGTGGAAAACATGCTCAAGCACTACGTGCCCGAAGTCACCCGGGTCGAGCAGACCGTCTAAGACAAGCCGCCGGATGATCATCCTGGCGCTCGACACCTGCATGGCCGCCTGTTCGGCCGCCGTTGTGGCGGACGGCCAGGTGCTGGCCGCGCTGTCCGAGCCGATGATGCGCGGGCACCAGGAGCGGCTGGCTCTGATGGCGCAGGAGGTTCTCGCCGGGGCCGGTGTGAAGCCCAAGGATATTGGCAGGGTGGCCGTGACCATCGGACCTGGGTCGTTCACCGGCCTCAGGGTCGGCGTGGCCTTCGCCAAGGGGTTCGCGGCGGCGCTGGGTATTCCCTGCGTCGGGGTCGGGTCCCTGGAGGCCCTGGCCGCCTGTGCGCCCCAGACCGGCGGCCCGATGGTGGCGGTGATCGACGCCAATCGGGGGCAGGTCTATGCCCAGACCGTCCCTGGCGGCCCTCCGGAGCAGATGACGCGCGAAGCGGCGGCGGAGGTTTGGAGCCGGCTTGAAGCCCCCACCTTCATCGGGCCGGGCGCGGAGTTGGCCGTGACCCTGGCCGGGCGCGGGACGGCCATCGCCCTCGTCGCGCCGGACCCTGTGGCCATCGCCCGCCTCGGCGCGGCCATGACCCCTGGTCCGTTCAAGCCCCTCTATCTGCGAGCCCCCGACGCCAAGCCCACGGTTGTCACGTGACCTTGCGGTCCTTGACGGCGGCGGACGCGGCGGACCTGGCCTTTCTGCACGCCACATCCTTCGACGCGCCCTGGGCCGCCGCCGAGTTCGCTGAACTGCTTACCAGCCCCGGCGTCTTCGGCCTGCGCACGGATGACGGCTTCATCCTCTGCCGCGCGGCGGCGGGGGAGGCGGAGATTCTCACCCTGGCCGTAAAGCCGGACCACCGCCGCGCCGGGCTCGGACGGGCCTTGATCGAAGCGGCGATCCTGCTGGCCGGCAATAGCGCTGAGACCATGTTTCTGGAGGTGGCTTCGGACAATCGGCCGGCCCTCGGCCTCTACAAATCCAGCGGTTTCGCCCAGGTGGGCCTGAGGCGCGGATACTATGCCTCCGGCGCCGATGCCCTGGTCCTGCGGCGCGCCCTTAACAGCTAGGGCGGAGCGCCCTATGCTGAGGATGGGCAAATCGGAGCGACCCCTTGGACCGGCTTGAAAAACTCTGTGTCGAGAAGGGCATGCGGATGACCGAGCAGCGGCGGATCATCGCCCGCGTGCTCTCGGTGGCGCACGATCACCCGGATGTGGAAGAGCTGCACCGCCGCGCCCACGAGATCGACAAGCACATCTCCATCGCCACGGTCTATCGCACGGTGCGCCTCTTCGAAGAGGCGGGGATCATCGAGCGCCACGATTTCCGCGACGGCCGCTCGCGCTATGAGGAAATCCCGGACCACCACCACGACCACCTCATCGACATGAAAACCGGCAAGGTGCTGGAATTCATCAATGAGGAGATCGAGGCCCTGCAAGAGGCCATCGCCAAGAAGCTCGGCTACAAGCTGGTGGACCACCGCCTGGAACTCTACGGCGTGCCGATAGACGAGTGATGCTTTCCTACGAGGCCGCGCGGGACCGGGTTCGCGAGGCCCTGCCGGCGGCGCGCCTGATCGGCATCGACGGGATGCCCCTTTCCGGCAAATCCACCCTGGCCGAACGCCTGGCGGCGGACCTCAATCTGCCCTGCTTCGGGCTCGACGAGTTCTTCGACGCCCCCTCCATGACCGTCGGCTACCCCTTCGACTATTTCCGCTATGACCAGTTTGAGGCCGCGCTGATCGCGTTCCGGGCGGGCGAGCCTGTCACCTACCATCCCTTCGACTGGCCCGGCATGCGCGTCTCGGACGAGGTCCTGACGGTCGCTCCCGGCCAGACCTTGATCGTCGAGGGGTGCTCGATCCTGCAGCCGAGATTTCGCGGCCTCTTCGACCTCACCTTCTACGTCCAGGGCGACTACGAGACGCGCAAAACAGCCCAGCACAAACGCGATGGGGACGGCTTGGCGCAGATGTGGGAACGCTCCGTCTGGCCCAGCATCGAGCTCTATCTGGCGACGGATCCGGCGGGGGCCGCCGATTGCGTAGTGGCGGGCCGGGGACTGTAGCCTCGGGGACGCGCACCTGAAGGAACGCGTCCCCGGTTCGTCACCAGTCCTGTGCATTCCTCAGCCGCACGCCGCTGGCATGGAGGGATGTCTCCCAGACGTTCCGCAGCGGGGTCAGCCGGTCCATGACCCGCAGCTCGACATGGGCCGCTTCCATGGCGGCGGGGAGGTTGAGGGTCTCCACGGAAAGCGGCGTCACCGCCGTCCGGCTCACCCACATGCCGGCGTCGTGCAGGCTTTCGAAGCTCTCCACCGGCAGTTCGTAGCGGTAAAGGGGCTCCGTCATCACCCGGTCCAGCCAGGCCCATTCGATGTGAGCGATCGCCGAGGCGTCGCGCGGGCCGAACCAGTGGGCGACGTCCTCGGGCGCCGAGTCCGGCTTCTTCCACAGCACGATGCGCGGGCAGTCGCGCGGGAAGAAGTACATGGCCTGGAAATCATCATTGATCGCCCAAACCAGGGGCCCGTTCAGCCAGTCACGCCCCGGCCCCCGGTCCGAGGGCACGGTCACGGCGCGTGGCACGAAGACCTCGATCCCCGGATCATCACTGAAGTGAAAAAGCCGCATGCCCCGTCAATAGCGCGCCGGAGCGCCGCCTTACAGCCCGCGAGAGTTGCGCGCGGCCAGCCCCAAGCTCATAAGGCCCCAATGATCGAAACCGCGCCGAAAAAGCGCCTCTACATCAAGACCCACGGCTGTCAGATGAACGTCTATGACAGCGAGCGCATGGCCGATGTCCTGCGTCCGCTGGGCTATGGGCTGGTCGATGAGGCCGAGGGCGCGGACCTGGTGGTGCTCAACACCTGCCACATCCGCGAGAAGGCGACCGAGAAGGTCTATTCGGAACTGGGCCGCATCAAGCGGATGAAGGATCGCAAGGCCGAGGCCGGCGAGGTGATGACCATCGCCGTGGCCGGCTGCGTGGCCCAGGCCGAGGGGGCGGAGATCATGCACCGCCAGCCGGCCGTCGACCTGGTGGTCGGGCCCCAGGCCTATCACCAGCTGCCCGAACTGATCGCCCGCGCCCACCGCGCCTCCGGACAGACCCTCAGCGCCGACTTCGCCGCCGATGAGAAGTTCGACGCCCTGCCGGCCGGCCGCGCCCCCACCGGGGTTAGCGCCTTCCTCACCGTGCAGGAAGGCTGCGACAAGTTCTGCACCTTCTGCGTGGTGCCCTATACGCGCGGCGCGGAATATTCACGGCCGGCGGAGGCCATCCTCACCGAGGCCCGCGCCCTGGCCGAAAAGGGCGTGCGGGAAGTCATCCTGCTGGGCCAGAACGTCAACGCCTATGACGGCATCGTGGGCGGTCTGGCGGCCCTGGCCCATCAACTGGCCCGGATCGATGGCCTGGAGCGCATCCGCTACACGACCAGCCACCCCAACGACATGGACGGGGCCCTGATCGCCGCCCATGGCGAGCTGCCGCAGCTGATGCCCTATTTGCACCTGCCCGTGCAGTCCGGCTCCGACCGCATCCTCAAGGCCATGAACCGCAGCCACTCGGCCGACTCCTATCTGCGCGTGCTCGAGAAGATCCGCGCCGTGCGGCCCGACATGGCCCTCTCCGGCGACTTCATCGTCGGTTTCCCCGGCGAGCGGGAATCCGACTTCCAGGCGACCATGAGCCTGATCCGGGAAGTGAAATACGCGGCGGCCTTCAGCTTCAAATATTCGCGCCGCCCCGGCACCCCGGCCGCCGCCATGCCCGGCCAGATCGACGAGGCGGTGAAGGATCAGCGGCTGGCCGAGCTGCAGGCCCTGATCGCCGAGCAGCAGGCGACGTTCAACCGCGACACCATCGGCAAGACGGTCGGCGTGCTCTTCGAAAAGCCCGGCCGTCACAAGGGCCAGGCCACCGGCAAGAGCCCCTATCTGCAGGCCGTGCACGTGGACGGCGCCGATCACTTGGTGGGCAAGGTCGCCCCCGTGACCATCATCGGTGAGGCGCCCAACAGCCTGAAGGGTCAGCTGGCGGGAGAGGCGTTCTAGTGCCCAATACCGCCGAGTTTACCCCCCTCTCCGACGCCGCCGTGCGCGCCGTCTCCGGTGAGGGCGGCCGCCATGCCGCCCTGATCGAGGACGCCTTCCGTGTCCTGCTGGAAACCCCCGGCGGCGGCGTCTCCATCTCCGGTGACGCCAAGTCCCGCCGCGCCGCGCGCCAGGCGGTGGAGACCATTGCCGCCCGCGTCGATTCCGGGCTGGAAGTGGCCCCCGCCGATGTCCGCGTCGCCATTGGCCAGGCCCGCACGGGTGGGACCGCCGCTGCGCCCTCCGCCCGCCGGGGTCAGGTGGCCCCGAAGACCCCGAACCAGGCCCTCTATCTCGAAAACCTGGCCAGCCATGACCTGGTGTTCGGCCTCGGCCCGGCCGGCACGGGCAAGACCTTCCTGGCCGTGGCGCACGGCGTGCAGCAGCTGCTCTCGGGCAAGGTCGACCGCCTGATCGTCACCCGCCCGGCCGTGGAGGCCGGCGAGCGCCTCGGCTTCCTGCCCGGCGACCTCACCGAAAAGGTCGACCCCTATATGGCCCCGGTCTGGGAGGCCCTGACCGACCTGCTTGGCCTCGAACAGCTCAAGCGCCGCCGGGAGAAGGGCGAGATCGAGGTGGCGCCCATCGCCTTCATGCGCGGCCGCACCCTGGCCCATGCCTATGTCATCGTCGACGAGGCCCAGAACGCCTCGCGCCTGCAGATGAAGATGGTGCTGACCCGCCTGGGCGAAGGCTCGACCATGGCCGTCACCGGCGACCCCAGTCAGGTGGATCTGATGAACGCCCGCGACTCCGGCCTCGCCCACGCCGTCTCGATCCTGGAAGGGGTCAAGGGCGTGGCCGTCACCCGCTTCGAGGCCTCGGACGTGGTGCGCCACCCCCTCGTGGAGCGCATCGTCAAAGCCTATGACGCCGACGCTGCCCGCCCGACCAACAGTCGCGATTAGGCTCGGGCGTGATTGAGATCGAAATCGAAGACGAGGCCTGGTCCGAAGTGGCCGGTCTCGAGGCCCTCGTTGAAGCGGCGGCCACCGCCGCCCTCGAAGGCTCAGACGAGCACGTCACCATCCTGCTGACCGACGACGAGACCCAGCGCGACCTCAACCAGCGCTTCCGCGGCAAAGACGCGACCACCAACGTCCTCTCCTTCCCGGCCGGAGCCAATCCGGAGGCCCATCTCGGCGACCTGTCCCTCGCCTACGGGGTCTGCGCCCGCGAGGCGGCTGAGCAGGGAAAGACCCTGGCTGCCCACCTGCAGCATCTGGTGGCGCATGGGGTCTTGCATCTATTAGGGTATGATCATCAGGAAGACGCGGAAGCCGAGGCCATGGAGGCCCTGGAACGCACCATCCTGGCGGGGCTGGGCGTGCCCGACCCTTACGCCTGACAGGCCCCCCGGGAGACCATGGCCAATTCCGACGACACCGACAGTACTACCGACGCGGTTCCCCCGCGCCGCTCGGGCCTCAGCGCCCTGTTCGGCCGCGCCCGCCGCGAGGACGAGAACGAAGAGCGCCACGCCCGCCAGGAACTGATCAACCAGGCCGAGGCCTTCCAGTCCCTGCGCGTCGGCGAAGTGATGACGCCGAGAGCCGACATCGTAGGTTTGGAAATCGACACCCCCTTCGAGGAGGTGGTGCGCCAGTTCGGCGAGACCGAACATTCGCGCCTGCCCGTGTTCCGCGAGACGCTGGATGATCCGGTGGGCGTGGCCCACCTGAAGGACCTCTTCAAGCTGATGACCGACCCGGCGCGGCGCCCGCCGCCGGGGGATCCCGTCCTGCACCGGGTCAAGCGCGAGGGCCTCTATGTGCCGCCCTCCATGCGCGCCGCTGATCTACTTTTGAAGATGCAGGCCGACCGCATCCACATGGCCCTGGTGATTGACGAATTCGGCGGGGTCGACGGCCTGATCACCCTGGAGGACGTCATCGAATCCGTGGTCGGCGAGATCGACGACGAGCATGACGAGACCGGCCCGGCCCAGATCGTTGCCCGCGCCGGCGGGGTCTATGAGGCCGACGCCCGGGCTCCCCTGGAGGATCTTGAGCGGGTGCTGGACCTCAATCTCACCCCCGCCGATCTCGAGGACGAAGAGATCGAGACCATCGGCGGCCTGATCACCGCCCTGGTCGGCCGGGTGCCGCAGAGAGGCGAGGTGATCGCCCACCCCAAGGGCCTGGAATTCGAAATCCTCGACGCAGACCCCCGCCGCCTGAAGCGCCTGCGCGTGCGGCCCAGCACGCCGGCCGAGGTGGTCGGGTAGCTCTATGGCGGCTAGCTCTCTCGCGCTCCTTCTCCCCTTGCGGGAGAAGGTGGCCTCCGAAGGAGGTCGGATGAGGGGTCGAGTGGTCTTTCCGATAGGATGGTTGAGCGCGACGGACAGGTCCCGTCGCACGGCCTTCGCTGTGCTCCGGCGTCCGTCGCGAGAGACGCGAAGCAGTTCGCGTCTCTACAGGGCCGCTAACGCAGCCCTCGCTCCGAACCCCCTCATCCGTCCGCTTCGCGGCCACCTTCTCCCGCAAGGGGAGAAGGGTTCATGACGCTTGGTCCCTGGGCGCGGAGATTAGCCGCCATCCTGGCCGGGGTGGGGGCTGCCCTGGCACATCCGCCGCTCGGTTTGCTGCCGGGCCTGATCGGCTATGCGGTGCTGCTCTGGCTGCTCGACACCGCCCGCGATGATCGCCCGAAGCTCTCGGCCTTCCTCATGGGCTGGCTGGCGGGGACCGCCTATTTCGCGGTCGGCACCTGGTGGATCGCCGAGGCCTTCTTCGTCGATATCGCCTCGCACGGCTGGATGGCGCCCTTCGCGGTGACCTTCATGGCCGGGGGCCTCGGCCTCTTCTGGGGCGCGGCGGGGGCAGCCTACCGGGCGGCCAGGCCCACGGGCGTCTTGCGGTTGGTGCTTTTCGCCACGGTCCTCGCCGTATTCGAGTGGCTGCGCGGCCACGTCCTCACCGGCTTTCCCTGGAACCTGCCGGGCGAGACCTGGCTGGCCGGGTCGGCCATGTCCCAGACGGCCTCACTCGTAGGCGCCTATGGCCTCACCTGGATCACCCTGGCCATCGCCGCCGCCCCGGCCGTGATCGGCGAGGGCCGAAAGGGGTTCGTCGCGCTCGGTCTCAGCCTCGTGGCCCTCAGCGGCCTCTGGCTCTGGGGCGCGGCCTATCGCGGTCCGATCACCCCGCCGCCCGCCACCGCCCCGATGCTGCGCATCGTGCAGCCGAACCTGCCGCAGGAAGCCAAGTACGACCCGGCCCGCTTCGCCGCCATCGTCCAGCAATATATCGCCTTCACCGCCCAGCCGGTCCGCCACGGTGAACGCACGCCTGACATCATCTTCTGGCCGGAGGGCGCGATCCCCGCCTCGGCCAATGACTACCTGGCCCCCGGAACCTGGACCGCCGCCGCCATCGCCGGCGCCGTGACGCCGGATCAGACCCTGGTGCTGGGCGCCTATCGCGTGGACCGCGGTCCCGCCCTGCCGCTCTATTACAACGTGCTCCTGGCCCTGAAGCGCAACGGCGACGCCTTCACCGCCCTGGCCACCTACGACAAGTACCGCCTGGTGCCGTTCGGCGAATACCTGCCGCTGGAGCCGCTGATGACGGCCATCGGCTTCAAGAAGCTGGTCAAGGTGGGAGACGGCTTTTCCATCGGGCCCCGGCCCCGCCCGGTGACGGTCGGGGCCGTCACCATGCAGCCTCTGATCTGTTACGAGGTGCTGTTTCCGGGCTTCACGCGGGAGGGGGCGGCGGCGTCCGGCCGGCGCGCCCAGCTGATCGTCAACCTCTCCAACGACGCCTGGTTCGGCTCCACCAGCGGGCCGCTGCAGCACCTCAACCTGGCCAGTTACCGCGCCATCGAGGAGGGCCTGCCCATGGTTCGCGCTACCCCAACGGGGGTATCAGCGGTGATCGACGCCCACGGACGAATCGCCCCCGGGCAGCGTCTGGAACTGGGCGAAGCGGGGGTGATTGACGCTCCAATGCCCGCCGCCCTGGCCCCGACCCTGTTCGCCAAGTGGGGTGATGGCCCGTTCTGGTTGTTTGTCGCTTTGACGACTCTCGCGCAAGTCATTGTGATCGTGCGAAAAACTGCGACATATAGGCAGAAATACTCAGATTGAGGTGGCGGCGTTATTCGTCGGCGATAACATTTCGCCATGGACATAGCCGACCGCTCACCGAACCCTGTCGACCTGCATGTGGGCGGCCGAATCCGAATGCGCCGCCGCCTGCTGGGCGTCAGCCAGGAGAAGTTGGCCGAGGCCCTGGGCCTGACCTTTCAGCAGATCCAGAAGTACGAACGCGGCGCCAATCGGGTCTCCGCTTCCAAGCTCTATGAGATCGCCCGCACCCTGCAGGCCCCGATCGCCTACTTCTTCGAGGGCCTCACCGACCCCTCGGCCCTGGAGCCGTCGGATGCCGTCAGCTCAGAGCAGATCGTCAACGATTTCCTGATGACCGGCGAAGGCCTGGAACTGGCCGCCGCCTTCCCCCGCGTCCGCCGCGGCCCCGTCCGCCGCCGGATCCTGGATCTCATCCGCGCCCTCACGGACGACCCTGAAGAAGTCGACGCTTAAGGTTCGAGTTCGGTTGAGCTCAATCACCAACCCCCAATAATTCCGCTCATCCTCGCGAAAGCGAGGACCCAGGCTTTTTCACCCGGCTGGCTCAGCTGCGGTGTTTCTGTCCGATCATTCCGCAACACAAAACACCTGGATCCTCGCCTTCGCGAGGACGAGCGGTCGGTGGGGCGTCCTGGCCCTAGTTCAGATACATCGCAAACCAGTTCAGCGTCCTGCCCCAGGCCAGGTCCGCCGCCGCACGGTCATAGCGTGGCCCCGCCGTATCGTTGTTGAAGGCGTGGTTGGCGCCCTCATAGGTCCATAGCTGATAGGTGGTCCCCGCCGCCTTCAGGGCCGCTTCATAGGCGGGAATCCCGGCATTGATGCGGGTGTCGAGGCCGCCATAGTGGGCCATCATCGCCGCCTTGATCTTCGGCACCTGATCGGCCGGCGGCTGCACGCCGTAATAGGCCACCCCGGCGTCGAGAATGGGCGTGGAAATGGCCAGGCGGTTGACCATGCCCCCGCCCCAGCAGAACCCAACCGCACCCACCTTGCCATTGCCGTCACGGCGCAGATCCAGGGCCTTCAGCGCCGCGATGCCCGAGGCCGTGGCGTCCTCCGGCTTCAGCTTGCCGATCATCTCGCGCGCCTGGTCCTCATTGGCCGGCGTGCCGCCCACGGGGGACAGGAAGTCGAGGCCGAGGGCGATATAGCCCGCCGTCGCCACCCGGCGGGTGACGTCCTTGATGTGCGGCGTCAGGCCGCGGTTTTCGTGGATCACCAGCACCGTCGGATGGCGCCCAGCCCCCACCGGCTTGGCGAGATACCCGGAGAGGCCCGTCACCCCCGGCACGGAAATCGTCGAGGTGGTGATGCGCGGATCATCCTCGGCCACCGTGGCGGCTTCCGCATAGTCGCTCTTCAGGGTGGAGAGCAGGGCCGTGGCCGCCGCCGCGCCGCCGGCCAGAACCGTCAGCTTCTCGAAGAAGGCCCGGCGGTCCATCACCCCGTGGGTGAAGGCGTCATAGAGGTCGATGATGTCCTGGCGGATCTGGGTCATGCCGGCGTTCCCCTGAAAATGGCTTTGCTCTTATGGCCACAGCAAAGCCGGTATCCGTGACAGTTGCAATTCACGGACGCGCCCCCAGAGGCTAAGAGGCGCGCCATGTCTGACGACCACCGTCCCCTCCGCACCTATGGCCGCATCAAATCGCGGTCCCTGAAGCCGCGACAGGAGGCCCTCTACGAGACCTTGCTGCCGAAGATCGCCGTGCCGGAGGGGCCGCTCGATCCGGCCGCCCTGATGCCCGGCGCGGCCGAGACCTGGCTGGAGATCGGCTTCGGCGGCGGCGAACACATGGCCGGCCAGGCCGCCCGCCGCCCGGACGTGCTGCTGATCGGCTGCGAGCCCTTCATCAACGGGGTCGGCAGCGCGGTGCGCCACGTGGACGAGCAGGCCCTTTCCAATGTGCGCATCCATGCCGGCGACGCCCGCGATGTCATGGCCCGCCTGCCGGACGGCTGTTTGACGAAGATCTTTGTGCTCTTCCCCGACCCCTGGCCCAAGGCGCGCCACCAGAAACGCCGCCTGGTGCAGGACGACACCATCGCCGAGTTTTCCCGCCTGCTCGCCCCCGGCGGCCGCTTCCGTTTCGCCACCGACTGGGCCGACTATGCCGACTGGGCCCTGATCCGCCTGCGCCGCGCCCCGGCCCTGCGCTGGCTGGCCCGCACCGCCGACGACTGGCGCAAACCCCAATTGGATCACCTCACCACCCGTTACGAGACCAAGCAGCTGGGCGACTGCGCCCCGATCTGGCTGGAGTTTGAGCGGGTTTGAGGCCGGGGACGCGTTCCTTCAGGTACGTGTCCCCAACTCACGCAGCCCTGCGAGCATAAAGCCCCATAGACCGCATGGCGGAGCGTGATTTCGGCCGGTCCGGGTTCGTCAAGGACGGGCCCGCATGGGCCCGCCGCGCGGCGGCGACGCCAGAGGCGTCGTCCTTGACCAACCCGGCCGCCCGAAAAACCATTCCATCATGCGTTCGACGGGTAGGTCCGGCCCGACGACGGCATCACCGATCAGGCGGCCCCCACCCCGAACGCCGTCTTGATGAAGTTCACCGACGTCTCCAGCACCTTCTTCTGCACCTCGGGCTTCCAGTTGCGATGCCCCACGTCCGCCAGCTCGATGTGCTGCACGCTCTTGCGGGCGCTCTTCAAGGCCTGAGCCATCAGCTTCGACTGGTTGGGATAGACCGTGGTGTCGTCGAGCCCGTGCATCAGCAACACCGGCGCCGCGATCTTGGCCGCCTGGAAGCGCGGCGACTCCGCGGTCAACCGCGCTTCTTCGGTCCTCGGGTCGCCAACCGTCGTCACCCAATAGGCATAGGAGGCCGAGTCCTCACCCCCGTCGCGCTTCTCACGCGCCATCATGTCGAGCAGGTCCGTCACCCCGGCCACGGAGACGGCCGCCTTGTAGAACGCCGGCCGCCGCACCGCGCCCATCAGGGCGGCATAGCCGCCATAGCTCGCCCCCCAGATCGCCACCCGCCCCGCGTCAACGCGGCCGCTGGCGACCACCTGATCCACCGCCGCTTCCACATCGTCCTGCATCAGGGTGCCCCAATGCCTGCGGCCGGCATTGGCGAAGGCGCGGCCATAGCCGTCCGATCCCCGGAAGTTCGGCTGCAACACCAGCCATCCCTGCGCGGCGAAGGCCTGGGCGAAAAGATCGAAGCTGTAGGCGTCCCTGACTTCCGGGCCCCCGTGCGGCAACACCACCAGGGGGCGCGGACCGGAGCCTTGCGGCACGGTCAGATAGGCCCGCATCGTCGCCGGGCCGCCAGCCACGGGGCCCCCGGGCAAGGGCACGTCCAAGGTCTCGACACCCGCCAGGCCGGCCCCGGGCAGCCAGGGTTTGCAGAAGCCCAAGGTGTCCAGCTTCTTGGTCTGCCGGTTGAACAGGAAGAAGCCGCCCTCGATGCGCGGCCCGGTGACATAGAGGATCAGCTTCTGCCGGCTGTCGTCCATGTCGTGGATCGCGAGGTTCGCCTGGTTCTGAAAGGCGCCGTTAAGTGCGGTCAGGGCGCCGGCCAGGCTGGGGTCGGCGCAGTCATAGACGATGCGGTCATCAAGATAGCCGGCGGCGACATACCGGTCGTGGTGGTCGACCACCACCCTCATGATGTCCCGACCATCGCGGCTGGAGACCACCTCACCCAGCGCGGTGGTCTTCAGGTTGTACTTGCGCAGCACCCGGGCCGCATCGCCCTCGCCGGCTGCCCGCACCAGCAAGGTGTCCGGTTCGTTGGTGAAGGCCACGATGCTGAAATCAGCCATGTCGTATTCATCGCGCCGGATGCGCCGGGCCTTGCGCCACTCCGTTTCATCCGCCGCCCGCACCATCATGTCGAAGATGCGCGCCCGGTTATCCACCATGTCGAAGCGGGCGAAGGCGCGGCCCCCCGCGCACCACCAGTCCGTCGTGCGCACCCCGCCCACCTCGAAGGTCTCGGCCTCGCCGGTATAGACATCCACCTTCTGCAGGGTCCAACGCCCCACCGTGTAGTCGCCCACCCGCATCAGGATGTGGCGCGGTTCGTCCGGCAGAAAATCCTCCACCATGCCGAGGTCGGCGTTGAACCGCTCCATCATGACGTTGCTTCTCAGCAGCAGGACAGGCGCCGAGCCATCCACACCGATCGCCATCAGCCGCCGGATGTGGAACTTGTCGGGGGTGGTGATCCTGTTGAGGCTGGTGGTGTCGGTCTCGGTGCGGTCGTGGGTCATCCAGATCAGCAGCCGCTCCGGATTGGCCCAGGCGATGCTCTCCACCTCGATGTCGCCTAGCACCACGCGGGTCGGGTTGGTGGTGGGGGTCTCCGACTTGAAGATGTTCACATAGGCCGTGCGGCTGCTGGCGGTCTGCAGCTCATTCAGCACGGCGATCTGGGCGCCATCCGGCGACAGGGCCACATCGCGCAGGGCCCGCTTCTTGACCAGATTGTCCACTGTCGGCGGTGTGGCCAGGGCGGGAACAGTGGCGGCCTCCGCCACCGCGCCGAACAGCACACCCGTCAGAGTGCCGGCGGCGCCGGCCGCCATGGCGTGTCGTCTTGAGATCATGGCAGGCCCCCTAGCAACCAGGGGTTAGGCTGATCGCATGGCTCGCCGGGGTCAAGGGCCGGGCGCGCCTGTTGCCCGCCGGACGAATCAATGACCCATCTCCTGGGAAAAAAAAGCCGGGGACGCGTTCCTTCAGGTACGTGTCCCCAATCCCAAGGCTCTGTGAAACCGAAGGGGACACGTACCTGAAGGAACGCGTCCCCAGTGGTTTTCAACCGGCGCCGAAGCGGATTCTAACGGCGCCGAGCGGTACACAAGCGGCGCCCAATAAGGGCAAATAGGGTGAAATAGGGCTTTTGGGCCGGCTTTTGGCCGTTACAGCATCGCCGGGATCACCCGGTCGGGGGGCCGGTGGCCGTCCATCCAGGTCTTGATGTTGACGATCACCTTCTCGCCCATGTCGATGCGGCCCTCGATGGTGGCCGAGCTCATGTGCGGCAGTAGCACCACATTGGGCAGTTTCAAGAGCTTCGGATTGATCGTCGGCTCGTGCTCGTAGACGTCGAGGCCGGCCCCGGCCAGCTCGCCCGCCTGCAGCATTTCGGCCAGGGCGCTTTCGTCGATGATCTCGCCGCGCGCCGTATTGACCAGCACGGCATGGGGCTGCAGCAGCTTCAGCCGCCGCGCCGAGAGCAGGTGATAGGTGGCCGGGGTGTGCGGGCTGTTCACCGAGACGATGTCCATGCGGGCCAGCATCTGATCGAGGCTTTCCCAGTAGGTGGCCTCCAGCTCCTCGGCGATGCGCGGGCTGACCGGCTTTCGGTTGTGATAGTGGATCGACAGGCCAAACGCCCGGGCGCGCTTGGCCAGGGCCTGGCCGATGCGGCCCATGCCGATGATCCCCAGGCGTTTGCCGTAGATGCGCCGGCCCAGCATCCAGGTCGGCGTCCAGCCATGGAAATCCCCAGCCTGGGTGACGTTCGCCCCCTCCACCACCCGCCGCAGCGTCGCCAGGATCAGGGTGATGGTCAGGTCGGCCGTATCTTCGGTCAGCACGCCCGGCGTGTTGGTCACCGTGATGCCCCGGGCATTGGCGGCCGCCACGTCGATGTGGTCCACCCCGGCCCCGAAATTGGCGATCAGCTTGAACTGGTCCCCGGCCTTGGAAATCAGCTCGGCGTCGATCTTGTCGGTGATCGTCGGGGCCAGCACCTGGGCGCGGCCGACGGCGGCGATCAGGGCCTCGCGGCTCATCGGCTCGTCGGTCAGATTCAGCTCGGTGTCGAACAGTTCACGCATCCGCGTCTCCACCGGCTCGGGGAGTTTGCGGGTAACGACGACTTTCGGCTTGCGGTTGGCCATGGGCGGGTCTGAAAAGGGGCCTTCGGTCCAGGGTCGGATTCACCTCTAGCAAACCGCTGGCGGGTGTCCAAGCGATTGGGACCTAGCGAAGGTGGATTGATCGCGTGAAGGCATTTGCGATCCTCGGACTCTGCGCGGCGGCCCTGCTGCTGGCCGCCTGCAATGGTCGTGGCCGCGAGGCCAGCGCCTGCCCCACGCCGCAGGCCCGCCCGACGCCCTCGGGTTTCTGCGTGCCGCGCTGGCTCTCCCTGAAGAGCGGCGAGGTCCGCGCCCGCCGGGGGCCTGGCCTCGACTACCCGGCCCGCTGGATCTACCGCTCGCGCGGCCTGCCGGTGCAGGTGGTGGCCGAGACGGCCGATTGGCGGCAGATCTGCGATCCCGACGCCCCGGCTTCAGGCCAGGCGATCTGGGTGCACCGCTCGATGGTCGATGGCCGCCGCTTCGTGATGGCCCCGCGCGGCGTCACCGTTCCCCTGGCCGACAAGCCTCAGGCGGGGGCCCGCGCCAATGGCCTGCTCACGCCGCGCACCCTGGCCAGCCTGGATCGCTGCGAGGACGGCTGGTGCAAGGTTTCGGCGGGCGGCGTCTCCGGCTGGGTGGCGCAAAACGCCGTCTGGGGCACGGCGGTGGCCGCGCAATGTCGTTGAGGCTTTCGGCAGGGCCGTGCTAACCCGGCGCCCATGACCCCGATGCAACAGACCAGTTTCGACAAGGAAGCCCTGCTCGCCTGCGGGCGCGGCGAGATGTTCGGCCCCGGTAATGCGCAACTTCCGGTCCCGCCGATGCTGATGTTTGACCGCATCACCCACATCTCCGCGACCGACGGTCCGCACGGCAAGGGCTCGCTGGTGGCTGAGTTGGATATCAATCCGGACCTCTGGTTCTTCGGCTGCCATTTCATCGGCGATCCGGTGATGCCGGGCTGCCTGGGCCTGGACGCCATGTGGCAGCTGGTCGGCTTCTTCCTCGGTTGGTCGGGCGCTCCCGGCCGTGGCCGCGCCCTCGGGGCGGGCGAAGTGCGCTTCGCCGGTGAGGTGACGCCGAAGATCACCAAGGTGACCTACCGCATCAATATGCGGCGGGTGATTTTGCGGCGTCTGGTCATGGGCGTTGGCGATGGGGTGTTGGAAGCAGACGGCGTCCCTATCTATGAAGCGAAGGACCTCAGAGTCGGCCTGTTCACCCGGGAAGACTAACTGAGGCGGGACGGAGCGTAAGGAGCGAACATGCGCCGTGTGGTGGTCACCGGGATGGGCATTGTCTCATCCATCGGCAACAACACGAATGAGGTCCTGGCCTCGCTGCGTGAGGCCAAGAGCGGTATCTCGTTCGCGCAGGACTATGCGGACCTGGGATTCCGCTCCCAGGTGCAGGCCGCGCCGCAGATCGACTGGGAAGCCGCCGTCGACCGCCGGGCCGCCCGCTTCCTCGCCCCCGGCACCGCCTATTGTCACATCGCCATGGAGCAGGCGATCAGCGACTCCGGCCTCGGCGAAAGCGACATTTCCAACGAGCGCACCGGCATCATCATGGGCTCCGGCGGCCCCTCCACCGCGGCGATCATCGCCGCCGCCGAGACCGCCAAGGAAAAGGGCCCCAAGCGCGTCGGCCCCTTCGCCGTGCCCAAGGCCATGAGCTCGGGCCCCTCGGCGACCCTGGCCACCTGGTTCAAGATCCGGGGCGTCAACTATTCGATCTCCTCGGCCTGCGCGACGTCGACCCACTGCATCGGGGCGGCCGCCGAACAGATCCAGATGGGCAAGCAGGACATCGTCTTCGCCGGCGGCTGCGAGGAGCTGGACTGGACGCTCTCCGTGCTCTTCGACGCCATGGGCGCGATGAGCTCCAACTTCAACGACACCCCCGCCAAGGCGTCCCGCGCCTATGACAAGGACCGCGACGGCTTCGTCATCGCCGGCGGGGCCGGGGTGCTGGTGGTCGAGGAATACGAGCACGCCAAGGCGCGCGGCGCGAAGATCTATGCCGAGATCACCGGCTACGGCGCCAATTCCGACGGCCACGACATGGTCGCTCCGTCGGGCGAGGGCGCGGTGCGCTGCATGAACATCGCCCTGGCCCAGGCCGGGGGACGCAAGATCGACTATCTCAACCCGCACGGCACCTCGACGCCGATCGGCGACATCAAGGAGATGGGCGCCGTGCGCGAGGTATTCGGCAAGAACCCGCCCCTGATCTCCTCGACCAAGAGCCTCACCGGCCACTCCCTCGGCGCGGCCGGGGCGCAGGAGGCGATCTATTCCCTGCTGATGCTCAACAACGGCTTTGCCGCAGAGAGCGCCCACATCGAAAACCTCGACCCCGAGTTCGAGGATCTGCCGATCGTGAGGAAGCGCATCGACAAGCCGCTGGAAACGGTGATGAGCAACAGCTTCGGCTTCGGCGGCACCAATGGCTGCCTGGTGATGAGCCGCGTCTAGAGGCGGCTCCACCCCAACAAAAAACGGTAAACGACAAAGGGAGACGGCCCATGAAGAGCCGGGAAGTTCACCTGATCAAGCGGCCCGAGGGCATGCCCACGGAAGCCGAGTTCTCCGTCGTTGAGCGCGACGTGCCCGATGCCGGCGAGGGCCAGATCCTCGTCCAGAACCTCTACATGTCCGTCGATCCGGCCATGCGGCCGCGCCTGACCAATGGCCAGGCCCTCGATGAGCCCATGGGCGGCGGCGCCATCGGCCGCGTGCTTCAGTCGAAGAACGAGGCCTTCAAGGAAGGCGACCTGGTCTCCAACCGCTCGGCGTTCCGGGAATACTTCGTCTCCGATGGCCGGGGGCTCTCGAAGCTCGATGTCGATCCGGCCCTGTCGCCCACCGCCTACATGCACGCCCTCGGCAATCCGGGCTTCACCGCCTATGGCGGCCTCTTGCACATCGGCCAGCTGAAGGAGGGCGAGCAGGTGTTCGTCTCCACCGCCGCCGGCGCCGTCGGCTCGATCGCCGCCCAGATCGCCAAGATCAAGGGCTGCTATGTGGTCGGCTCCACCGGCTCGGACGACAAGGTGAAGTGGCTCCTGGAAGAGGCCGGTCTCGACGCGGCGATCAACTACAAGACCAACCCGATCCGCAAATCCCTGCGCGAGCATGCCCCCAAGGGCATCGACGTCTATTTCGACAATGTCGGCGGCGAGACCCTCGACGCCGCCCTGGCGGTGATGAACCCGCTCGGCCGCGTGGCCGTCTGCGGCATGATCTCGGGCTACAACGAGCGCGGCTCGCGGGCCCCGGTCTACAATCTGTCGAACATCATCTATGGCCGCATGAACCTGCGCGGCTTCGTGGCGACCGACTTCATGCACCTCTATGACCAGTTCAAGTCAGACATGACGGGCTGGCTGAAGGACGGCACGATCAAGACCCAGGAGACGATCTACGAGGGCATCGAAAACGCCCCCGCCGCCCTGGTCGGCCTGATGCATGGCGCCAATTCCGGCAAGATGCTGGTCAAGCTGAGCTAGGGACTGCTGCGCGCGCTTGTGCGTCAGCTGTCCCGTCACACCGCTGCGAGCAGGAATATCGCGTTCAGCGCTGACGGCATTGTTCGTTGGACCAACGGGGTGTCGGGACAGTCAACGGCCTACGGCCGTGCCAGTCCCCGGTGGCGTTGACGGTGCTCAGGCCCTAAAGGACTGGGCATGGGTGAGACCGCCTCTTTCGGGTTCAAGGATGTCGAGGCCGCCGAGAAGGTGGGCCTGGTGCGCGGCGTGTTCGACCGGGTGGCCGGCCGCTATGACCTGATGAACGACCTGATGAGCGTGGGCGTCCACCGTCTGTGGAAGGACGCCGCCGCCGCCCGTCTCAATCCGCAGCCCGGCGAGACGATCATCGACTGCGCCGGGGGCACGGGCGACATGGCCCGCCGCTTCGCCAAGCTGGCCCGGGCCGCAAAGAAGCGCCGGGGCGGGGCCGACGCCGTGATCCACATCCTCGACTACAATGCCGAGATGGTTGCCGCCGGCCGCGCGAAAGGTGGGGAACCAGAAATCTCCTGGGGCGTCGGCGACGCCCAGAACCTGCCCCTGCCGGACGGGATCGCGGACGCCTATTGCATCTCCTTCGGCCTGCGCAACGTCACCGACATCCCTAAGGCCCTGCGCGAGGCGCGGCGGGTGCTGAAACCGGGCGGCCGGTTCCTGTGTCTGGAATTCTCGCGCCCGGTCACCGAGGCCCTGGCGCGCGCCTATGACGCCTATTCGTTCAACGTCATCCCCAAGATCGGCGAACTGGTGGTGAAGGACCGCGAGTCCTACCAGTACCTGGTGGAGAGCATCCGGCGCTTCCCGGAGCAGAAGAAGCTCGCCGCCATGATGGTGGAGGCCGGGTTCGGCAACGTCGCCTATGACAATTACAGCGCCGGCGTCGCGGCCCTGCACCGGGGCTGGGCGGTCTAGTCCGTGGCAGGCCTGGCCGCTTGGGGACGTCTGATCGGCGCCGGGTGGGCCCTGGTGCGCGCCGACGCCCTGTTGCCGCGCGAGATCGACGCCGTCCTGCCGCCAGGCCCCAAGGCGCTCAGCCGCTTCCTGCGCATGTTCCGCGGCAAGGCCTCACGCAACGGCCGGCCAGGCGAGCGCCTGGCCATCGCCCTGGAGGGTCTTGGCCCGGTGGGCATCAAGCTCGGCCAATTTCTCTCCACCCGCGCCGACATCTTCGGGGTCCCCTTCGCCGAGGACCTGGCGCGTCTGAAGGACCGCCTGCCGCCCTTCGGTCATGACGTGGCCCGCGCCGAGGTCTCCGCCGCCCTCGGCCGGCCCTATGACAGCCTCTACACCACCTTCGAGGCGCCCCTGGCCGCCGCCTCCCTCGCCCAGGCCCATGCCGCCACCCTGGCCGATGGCCGCAAGGTGGCGGTGAAGATCCTGCGCCCGGGCATCGAGCAGCGGGTCGCTCAGGACATCGAGGTGATGGACCTGGCCGCCCGTCTGGCGGAGCACTGGGCGCCGGCCTCGCGGCGCCTGGAGCCGGTGGCCTTCGCCGGCATCGTCGCCCGCGCCCTGGAGCTGGAACTGGATCTGCGCTTCGAGGCGGCCGGCGCCGATCAACTGCGCGCCGTCATGAACCTCGATCCGTACATGACCGCCCCGGCCGTGGTCTGGGAGGGGGTGGCCCGGCGGATGCTGACCCTGGAATGGGCCGAGGGCATGGCCCTCTCCGATCCGGCCAGCCTGGAACAGACCGGTCTCGACCGCCCGGCCCTGGCCAACAATCTGATCCGGGGCTTTCTGGCCCAGGCCCTCGACCACGGTGTCTTCCACGCCGATCTGCATGAGGGAAACCTGTTCGTCGCCGCGCCCGCCCAGATGATCGCCGTCGATTTCGGCATCATCGGCCGCATCGGCCCCGGCGAGCGGCGCTATCTGGCGGAGATTCTCTGGGGCTTTTTGAGCCGCGACTATGACCGCGTCGCCGCCGTGCACTTCGAGGCCGGCTATGTGCCCGAGCGCCATGGCCGCGCCGCCTTCGCCCAGGCCCTGCGGGCCGTGGGCGAGCCGGTGTTTGGCCGCACCGCCAAGGACGTCTCCATGGGCCGCCTCCTGGCCCAACTGTTCGAGATCACCGCCCTCTTCGACATGCGGCTGCGGCCGGAACTCGTCCTGCTGCAGAAGACCATGGTCACGGTGGAAGGCGTCGCGCGGCGCATTGACCCCAACAACGACATCTGGACCGCCGCCGACCCGGTGGTGCGCCGCTGGATCACCCGGGAGCTATCGCCCACCCTGCGGCTGAAGTCGGCCTTGGAAGACGTGCATCAGATCGTCCGCGCCCTGGCGAGACTGGCCGCCCAGCCGCCGGCGCAACCGCCGCCCCCGCCGGAACCGGCCGACAGGAGCCTGATCTGGTTCACCATCGGCGCCGCAGCGGCGGCCCTGGCTTTCGTGGTCTCAGCGGCCCTGCACTAGGCCGCGGGCGGAGCCGCCGCCTCAGCCGCCGGCTTCTTCTTCCCAAACTTCGGCAGGCGCTTGCGGAACAGCCAGAGCAGCAGGGCGACCAGCAGGGCCCAGGGCAGGGTGAAGGCGACGATGTAGATCATCACCGAGATGCTGCCGAGCACGATGCCGACGAAGGAATTCAGGGCCTGCTTGAGCGGCGAGACATCGCCCGGATCGGCCAGGGCGCCTTCCGAATGGTAGGAGATGATCAGCTTCGACGTGGCCACGCGGGTGCGCATCACGGCCAGCTCCGACTGGGTGGCGTCGATCTCGGTCTGCACCCGGGCCAGTTCCCGTTCGACTTCCAGCAGCTCGGAGAGCTTGCCGTCGCGATTGGCCAGCAGGCCTTCCAGACGCCCGCGCAACACGGTCTTGGCGCGCAAGGCCGCCTCGGTGTCGACAATGGCGCGGGTCAGGTCTTCCGAAGACGTATTGGCCGAAACCACCCTGCCGCCGGCCGCCTGCGTCGCCGGCTCGATGCCATCGCGGAAGCGGGTCAGCCAGGCCGGGGCGGCGCGGAATTCCACCTGGCCGGAGAAGGCGTCGTTCTCGGTCTTTTCCTGATTGGCGCCGACCACCTGGCAGACGGTGGGGCCGGCGGCGGTGCATTCCTTGATGTGCTGGGCCATCAGGGCGCGCATCTTCGCGGCCTGGGCCTCCAGCTCGTAGGTGTAGGTATAGGCCAGCAGGGGCGCGGTGACGGTCACGGCGGCGGGGGTCGCCGACGGGGCGGTGGGGGAGGGGGCTGTCGTGGACTCGGCGGCGCCCGCGTCGGAGTCCATCGCCGCCATGCGCCCGGACGCGCCGCCCGACGGGGGCGGGGCCATGGCCGCGGCGGGCGCCGCCTCGGTGGTGGCGCTGTTCTCAGCCGACTTGGCGCAGGCGGCCAGCAGCAGGAAGGGAAGGATGACGAGCAGGCGCTTCATGGGGGGGGTAACCTCAAGCGTTCACGTTTCCGTGAAGAGAGCCTCACACGTTTCCCGCATTCCCGCAACGGCGTTCTTTGAACCACCTAGTCGGCGTCCTCGTCCTCATAGCCGACGAGACGCAAAGCCCGCGCCTTCTGGCCCTTGAGCTCGGCCCAGCGCATCAGGGCCTCTTCGCGCCCATGGGTGATCCAAACCTCCTCTGGGCTAAGCTCAGTCAGGGTCTCGGTCAGTTCGTCCCAGTCGGCGTGGTCGGAGATGATCAGGGGGAGTTCGACGCCCCTTTGACGAGCCCTAGCCCGCACCCGCATCCACCCGGAGGCAAAAGCGGCGAGGGGCTCAGGAAACCGCCGGCTCCAGCGGTCGGCCAGGGCGCCCGGCGGGCAGATGACGATCTGGCCGGCGAAATCCTTCTTCTTCAGGTCCGGATCGGTCGCCGGGGCGAGGGGGCCGAGATCGACGCCGTGGTCCTGATAGAGGGCGTTCAGCCGCTCCAGAGCCCCGTGCACATAGATCGTCTGGTCCCAGCCGGCCTCGCGGAGCAGACAGATGATCCGCTGGGCCTTGCCAAGGGCATAGGCGCCGACCAGGTGGCAGCGCTCCGGAAACTGCCGCACCGACGCCAGCAGTTTGGCGACTTCCTCCGAAGCGTCCGGATGGCGGAACACCGGCAGGCCGAAAGTCGCCTCGGTGACGAAGACATCGCAGGGCACAGGCTCGAAGGCCGGGCAGGTGGGGTCGCGGCGGCGCTTATAGTCGCCGGAGACGACGATGGTCATGCCCTTGTGCCGCACCACCACCTGGGCCGAGCCCAGCACGTGGCCTGCCGGGACCAGGCTTACCTGCACCCCATCCTCGGTGATGCTTTCGCCGTAGGAGAGGGGATGGCGCGAAGTCGTGAAGCCCTCCCCATAGCGGGCCGCCATGATCGCCAGGGTCTCCGGCGTCGCCGCCACCACGCCGTGGCCGGCGCGGGCGTGGTCGGAGTGGCCATGGGTGATCACGGCGCGCGGCACGGGGCGCACCGGGTCGATGTAGAAATCGCCGATCGGGCAATAGAGCCCAGCGGGCTTCGGGCAGAGCAGGTCCTGGGGCTTCAGCACCCTGCCAATATAGGGGCTTGGAGGCCGTAACGGAGGGTTCCTATAAGGGATCCATGAGCGATCACCTCGAAGCCCTTCGCCAGCTCGGCATGACCATGGCCGAGAGCACCCCCCAGACGAAGGCTCTGGGGGTGCAGTTCGTGGATGTGCAGCAGGGCATGGGCTCGCTGAAGATCCCCTGGCGGGCCGATCTGGTGGGGGATCCGGAAACCGGCGTGATCGCCTCCGGCGTCATCACCACCCTGCTCGACCACTGCTGCGGCCTCTCCATCAAGTCGGCGAAGATGGACGCCCTGCCCACGGCCACCCTCGACCTGCGCATCGACTACATGCGCCCCGCCGAGCCCGGGAAGGACATCATCGCCACCGCCCACTGCTACAAGGTCACCCGCTCCATCGCCTTCGTGCGGGCCAGCGCCCATGACGGCGATCCGGACGATCCGGTGGCCACCGCCCAGGCCGCCTTCGTGCTCTCCGGAGCGCCCGCATGACCGAGCCCCTGACCCCGGACGCCCGCGCCGCCCGCCTCGCCGATATCATGGGCAAGGTGCCCTACATCACGTTCCTGGGCATGCGCGCCGAGGTCGCCGGTGACCAGATGACCTCCATCCTGCCGTTCTCCGAGCACCTGATCGGCAACACCATGTTGCCGGCCCTGCACGGCGGGGTGATCGGGGCGTTTCTGGAGATGACTGGCCTGATCCAGCTGGGCCTGCTCAATGCCGGGCGCCTGCCGAAGACCATCGATGTGACCATCGACTATCTGCGCCCCGGCCGGGCCCTGACCACCTTCGCCCGCGCCGATGTGAAAAAGGCCGGCCGCCGTATCGCCTCGGTGCATGTGGAGGCTTGGCAGAACGAGCGGTCCTCGCCCGTGGCCGTGCTGCGCGGCCATTTCATGATGGCCCAGGACGACGCCGTCTAAGGCGCCTAGTCGCGGATATATTCCGGGAAAATCGGCAGCAGGCCGGGGCTGAACTCGGCCAGGTTCTGCCGGTGCAGGGTGATGATCTCGGAGAGCGGCACGGCCCCGCGGCGGCGCTCGGCGATCGGCGGGCCCTCGGCGAACACCGGCGGGTGCACGAAGATGGCGCGGTCGCCGGCCAGCCTCTGGGTTTCGGCCTCCCAGCCCGCCCAGCGCTGCTCCTCATAGAAGCTCGCCATGCCCGGCCCGAGCAGGAACTGCACCAGGGCCGAGTGGCCGCAGCCCATGGCCTCGAAGGCCAGGGTGTCGGGCGCGAAATAGAAGGCCTCGCCGCGCTCGCCCGGCAGCAGCCCGCCGTTCAGCGCGAAGAACCCGCCCAGGGCGTCATCGCCGATCACCAGCATGCCCTCACCGCGCAGGCCCAGGCGCTCGTTCCAGTCGCGCAGGGACCGGCCCATGCGGACACTGTTTGATCCCAGTAGGCGCAGCCAGCCATGGTCGAGGATCAGGCCGCCCGTATTGAGGATGATCGACCCCAGCAGAGACCCGCTGACCAGGCCCAGCGCGTCGGTGTCCTTTTCGGCCCGGTCGCTGGGCGGAATGACCTCCACATCGAATGGCGCCGCCTCGATCAGGCCCCACAGAACGTCCCAGGCCGTCGCTTCGGTATCGGTCATTCGGCAGGGTCCTCGTGGCGGTGAGCCCTCACATAGGGCCCCGCTCCGCGCGTGGGAACCGCAAGCGCGAAGGTTGACCCCCCGGCGTTGCCGCTTTACCGCAACGCACCATGTTCCAAGGCCTTTCCCATCTCGCCCGCGACGCCAAGTCCTGGCCCTTCGAGCAGGCGCGCCTGCTGCTGGCCCGCATCCTGCGTCAGCGCCTCACCGATGAAGAGCGCGATCTCGCCTCAACGCTCGGCGCTCAGGGCAAATGGCACGAAGCCGTCGCCGCCCTGCCGGCCCTGAATCGGCCGGTGATCCTGCAATGTGGGTTCGGCGCGTCTGGCCTGCCGCACATGGGCACGTTCGGCGAGGCGGCGCGGCCGACCATGGTGCGAGGCGCCTTCCGCGCCCTGACCAATGACGCCATCCCCACTCAGCTGATCGTCTTCTCCGACGACATGGACGGCTTCCGCAAGATCCCGCCTAACCTGCCCAATCAGGACATGCTGCAGGAAGACTTCGGCAAGCCGGTCACCTCGGTGCGCGACCCGTTCGGCGAGCATGAGAGCTTCGGCGCCCACAACAATGCGCGGCTGAAGGTGTTCCTCGACGGCTTCGGCTTCGACTACACCTTCATGTCGTCAACCGAGACCTTCCGGTCTGGCCGTATGGATGAGGTGCTCCTGCGCATCCTCGAGCGCTTCGACGCCATGCAGGCGGTGATGCTGCCGACCCTCGGCCCGGAGCGCCAGGCGACCTATTCGCCGTTCCTGCCGATCAGCCCGAAGACCGGCCGGGTGGTCTATGCCCCGACCCTGGAGCGAGACGTCGCCCGCGGCACGATCGTCTATGAGGACGAGGACGGCACGCGCACCGAAACCCCGGTCACCGGCGGCCATGTGAAGCTGCAGTGGCGCCCGGACTGGGCGGCCCGCTGGGTGGCGCTCGGCGTCGACTTCGAGGCGTCCGGCAAGGACCTGGTGGATTCCGTCCGTGTGTCCAACAAGCTGGCCCGCGTGCTCGGCGGCGAGCCGCCGGAAGCGTTCCACTACGAACTCTTCATGGATGAGAACAACACCAAGATCTCCAAGACCAAGGGCAATGGCCTGACCATGGAGGAGTGGCTGCGCTACGGCACGCCGGAGAGCCTCGCCTACTACATGTTCCAGTCGCCGAAGTCGGCCAAGCGGCTGTATTTCGACGTCATCCCCAAGGCGACGGACGAATACCTGCAGCAGCTGGACGCCTATCAGGGCCAGGAAGAGGCCAAGCGCCTGGATAACCCCGCCTGGCACGTCCACTCCGGGCGGCCGCCGCAATATGGCTCGCCGGTCTCCTTCTCGCTGCTGCTGAACCTGGTCTCCGCCGCCAACGCCTCGGACAAGGCGATCCTCTGGGGGTTCCTGTCGCGCTATCTGCCGGGGGCGACGCCGGAAACCCAGCCTCTGCTCGACCAGCTGTCGACCTATGCGGTGAACTATTACGAGGACTTCGTCCGCCCGAACAAAGCCTTCCGCGCTCCGGACGAGCGCGAACGCGCCGCCATCGAGGACCTCGCCGCCCGCTTCCGCGCCCTGCCGGCCGGATGCCAGGACGCCGAGCTGATCCAGAACGAGGTCTATGAGGCCGGCAAGGCGGCGGGCTTCGAGCCCCTGCGCGGCTGGTTCACGGCCCTCTATGAGGTGCTGCTGGGCCAGAGCACCGGCCCGCGCTTCGGCTCCTTCGCCGCCATCTTCGGCCTCGACCGCACCCTGGCCCTGATCGACAAGGCCCTGGCCGGCGAAGACATGATGTAGGGCTCGGGGACGCGTTCCTTCAGGTACGTGTCCCCAACTTTGAACGCCGGCGCATGGAATGGGGACACGTACCTAAAGGAACGCGTCCCCGGTCAGATCACGCCGATCGCATCGCCCACGGCGATATCCCCGCCTTCGGTGATCTGGATATAGATGCCGCACAGCACATGGCCGTAATTGTCGAACAGGGCCTTGGGCAGGTCGGTGTCGCGGGCCGCCGTGGCCGGATCGACGTCGGTGGCCGCGCAGCGGACGATCGGCTTGAACACCTTGGCCTTGGCGGTTCCGAGGGTGATCTCCCGCCCCGCCCAGCCGTTTTCCACCCAGGGCTCCCAGCCCTCGACATAGAGATTGGCCCGGAAGCGCAGGGGGTCGAGCGGCCGGCCGAGCTTGGCCTCGAGGTCGCGCACGCTGGCCAGGTTGATGATCGACACATGGCCCAGGGGATGATCCAGGAACCGGTAGCCCGGCGCCTGAAGCATCTTCAGCGGCCCGGAGGCTTCCTCGCCCAGCAGGCCCGCCAGCCACGCGGAGAACGCCTCGCGCCCCGCCTCGGTGGTCAGATCAGCGCTCAGCGGCGGCTGGCCAGCCGCGGTGACGGCGATCACGCCGGTGGCGTCGTCATAGACGGTGCGCGCCCTGGCCACGTCGGCCATGTGGGCCAGGACGGTGAATTTGGTCTTGGCGATGAAGGCCGGGGCGGCGGTATCGAAGCCGCTGGGACCGTTTTCAACCGCGTAGAGACGGTCGTTCGGGAAGGCGCCACCGGGGGTCAGGCGTGCGTCAGATCGCCTTTCCGGCGTAAATCCCTTGATCGGATAGCGAAAAAGTGCGGCGATAGAGGCGGTCATGGCGCTCCCCTGCCCGACCGGATAGCATTAGACAAGCTTGAGGCCGAACCGGCCTTCTCGCCTTTCGCAACCGGGATGGCATGAGCGAAACGGATCCTGAGCCTAAGTCGCGGCTCCCTCTTCCCCGTGCACAGCATCTGCTTCCCCTCGCGGCGGTTGTCGCCGGCGCGGCGGCGGCGTTCTGGACGCGGCGCAAGAAGGCCACCCCCGGCGGCTATAGTGAGCCTGAACCGGTCACGCCGGAAACCCTCGAGGCGGCCGAGCCCGGCCGTGGCCGCTGCGCCCTGGCCCCGTGGGAGATCCCGCCGCTCGGCTGGAAAGACATTCTCTGGCGCGCCTGGCGCGAATCTGGCCGCGACCGCCTGCCGGCCCTGGCCGGGGGCGTGACCTTCTACGTGCTGCTGGCTGTATTCCCGGCCGCCGCCGCCTTCGTCTCGCTCTATGGCATCTTTTCCGATGTCTCGATGGTGCAGGAACAGCTGACCCAGCTGTCTGCCGTGTTCCCGGCCGAGGTGCTGGACCTGGTCGGACGGCAGATGCTGCGCATTGCCAACCAGCAGCCGGCCACCCTCAGCGTCGCCTTCATCGCCGGTATCGCCGTCTCGGTCTGGTCGGCCAATGCGGGCATGAAAGCGCTCTTTGACGGGCTCAACATCGCCTATGGCGAGGTGGAAAAGCGCGACTACCTGCAGCGCACCCTGTTCTCCTATTTCGCCACCTTCCTGGCCCTGATCTTCCTGGCCGTGGTCACCGGCGTCCTGATCGCCGTGCCGATCTTCCTGCAGCAGCTGGGGTTCAAGACCCTGGAATTCTGGTGGGCCCTGCTGCGCTGGAGCGTGGTGCTCGGCCTGGCGGCCTCCGCCTTCGCCCTGGTCTATCGCTATGGGCCCAGCCGCTCGAAGGCCAAGTGGTGCTGGGTGGCTGGGGGCGGTGTGATCGCCGCCGTGTTCTGGATGGGCGGGTCGATGGGCTTCTCCTGGTATCTGAACAACATCGCCCATATCGACGTGACCTACGGCTCCCTGGGCGCCGTGATCGCCTTCATGGTCTGGGTGTGGTTCTCGGTGATGGTGGTGCTGTTGGGCGCTGAGCTGAACGCCGAGATCGAACATCAGACCGCTCAGGATTCCACGACCGGCGATCCCCAGCCCCTGGGCGAACGCGGCGCGGTGATGGCGGATAATGTCGGCCGCGCCTTCACGGTCTCGCCGCGCGAGGCGGTGAAATACGGCCAGGACTTCGCCGGCCGCCAGGTCGGCTATGTACGCCGCTTCATCAGCCGCATCAGCGGCGGCTATCTCTAGTTGAACTCATCCTCCAGCGACGCCAGCCGCGCCGCCTGGTCTTCGGCGATCAGGGGGTTGATCACATCGTTCAGGGCCTCGCCCTCGATGATCTTGGGCAGGTTGTAGAGGGTCAGGTTGATGCGGTGGTCGGTCACCCGGCCTTGCGGGAAGTTGTAGGTGCGGATGCGCTCCGACCGGTCGCCGGAGCCGACCTGGCTCTTGCGGGCGTCGGCGCGGGCCGTGTCCAGGGCGTTGCGCTGCTGGTCATAGAGGCGCACCTTCAGCTCCTTCATCGCCCGGGCGCGGTTCTGGTGCTGGGACTTCTCCGAGGAGGTCACCACGATCCCCGTCGGGATGTGTGTGATGCGCACGGCGGAATCGGTCTTGTTGACGTGCTGGCCGCCGGCCCCGGAGGAGCGGTAGGTGTCGATGCGGATGTCGGCGTCGTTGATCTCGATCTCGACCTCTTCCGGCTCCGGCAGGACGGCGACGGTGGCGGCGGAGGTGTGGATGCGGCCTTGCGCTTCGGTGTCCGGCACCCGCTGCACGCGGTGGACGCCGCTTTCGAACTTCAGGCGGCCGAACACGCCTTCGCCGCTGATCGAGGCGATGATTTCCTTATAGCCGCCGGCGTCGCCCTCGGAGACGCTGTCGATCTCCACCCGCCATCCCTGGCCGGCCGCATAGCGCTGATACATGCGGAAGAGGTCGCCGGCGAAGAGGGCCGCCTCGTCGCCGCCCGTGCCGGCCCGCACTTCCAGGACCGCCGAGGCGTCTTCGTCGGCGTCGCGCGGGGCCAGCAGCAGGGCCACTTCGCGCTCCAGCTCCGGCAGGCGCTCCTCCAGCCGCTCCAGCTCGTCGCGGGCCAGTTCGGAGATGTCGGGGTCCTCGGAGACGGCCATCTCCTCCAGCTCGGGGCGCTCCTCGCGCACCTTGGCCAGGGTCATGACCGCATCCGCGAGCGGCTTCATCGCCGCGTGCTCCTTGGAGAGCCGCACGATCTCCTGGCCATCGGTGGCCGCGCCCATCCGCGCTTCCACTTCGCGGAAACGGTCAAGGACTTGATCGAGACGGGCCTGGGGCAGGCGCACTGGTTTGAACTCCCGGCGGGTTAGGGCGGCTTCTCTAGCCGCAAATGGCCCAAGGTTGAAGGGCGGCGGCACGGCCCTTGCTGCTTCAGGCCCAGGATCAGACCGCCGCGCACGCCCCGCACGGCGCTACCTAGAAGGCCAGTACAGCCATGTTGGAAGCGCAAACGCTTCACCCGTCAGAGCTTTCCGCCCTTCACAGGAAGGAATGGGAGGCCCTGCGCGCCGCCCACCCGGCCTTCACCAACCCCTTGCTGGGTCCCGATTTCGCACAGGCGGTTGGCGCCAAACGGGACGATGCGCGGGTTTCCGTGCTGAAGCGGGACAGCCAAACGGTGGGGTTCCTGGCCTATCATCGCCGCCCAGGGGGCATGATCCGCCCGATCGGCGCGCCGCTTTCCGACTATCACGCAATCATTTCCGCGGGGCCGATCGATGTGGCCGAGGCCCTGGCGGCGATCGGCGTCTCGGCCCTGCGATATTTCGGACTGATCGATCCCTGGAAGAGCTTCGATGCGCCCGAGGCGACCAAAGACTCCTACCTCATCGAACTGACCGGCGGGGCCGAGCCCTATCTGGAGGCCCTGCGCGCCGCCAGCGCCAAGAAGTTCAAGAACTGGCGGCGTCTGGACCACAAGCTGGACCGCGATGTGGCCCCCCTGCGCCTCGTCGCGCCCGACACCAGTGAGGCGGCCTTCAACGCCCTGCTGACCTGGAAGAGCGAACAGCTGCGCCGCACCGGTGGCCACGACTTCCTGGCCTCGTCTTGGACGCGCGCCCTGTTCGACGATCTTTTTGCCCGCCGGGAAGGGAATTTTCAGGGTCTGATGGTTTGTCTCTATGCCGGTGACCAACTGGTGGCGGGGCATTTTGGCGTGCGCGAAGGCGACTACTACCATCCCTGGATCGCGTCGGCGGACCCGGCCCTGACGGCCTATTCCCCCGGCCAGGTGTTCCTGACGCGCGCCATCGCGGCCATGCCGGAGCTGGGCCTGACCCGCTATGACCTCGGCCCGGGCCACGATCACTACAAGCGCGCCTATGCCCAGACGGTGATCCAGATTGCCTCCGGCATGGCCGCCGCGCCGACCGCCGCCGGGCGCACCGCCCAGGGCGTCGATCAGATGTGGGCCATGGCCGGCGCCCGTGGCGACGGTTTCACCGCCCGCCTGCGCCGCCGCCTGGACATTATCGCCAGCACCGAACTGACCCTGATCGGCCGCACGCGCGGCCTTGCCGACGCCGTGGCCGGCCAGGCCCGCCGCCGTCTGGCCCCCGCCGAGGCCGAATAGGCGATGGCGAAAATCTCGATCATCATCCCCACCCAGCGCCGCCCCGAGGGCCTGAAGCTGGCCGCCCGCTCGGTGTTTCGCCAGGCGGGCGTTTCGGTGTCTGATCTGGAACTGGTGATCGTCGACAACGACCAGGTCCCTTCCGCCGAACCGGTGGCCGCCCTGCTGCGCGCCGAGGCGCCGTTTGGCGTCACCTACGTGCACGAGCCCGTGGCCGGGGTCGCCAATGCCCGCAATACCGGTCTCACCGCCGCGACGGGTGAGTGGATCGCCTTCCTGGATGATGACGAGGAGGCGCCGGAGACCTGGCTCGCCGCACTCCTGGCCGTGCAGGGCGCCCACGACGCCGACGTGGTGTTCGGCCCCGTCCGGGCCCGCGCGCCCGAAAGGGTCCACCTGCACCGCGACTATCTGGAGCGCTTCTTCTCGCGCCTCGGCCCCGCGGAGGCCGGCCTGATCGACCACTACTATGGCTGCGGCGATAGCCTGATCCGCCGCGCCGCCCTGCCGGACCCCAACCGCCCCTTCGCGGCGGCCCGCAATTTCATCGGCGGGGAAGACGACCTCCTGTTCGGCGGTATGCGCGCCGCCGGCAAGCGCATCGCCTGGGCCCCGGCGGCCTGGGTCTGGGAAGACCCGGTGCCCGAGCGCCTGACCCTCGGCTACACGATCCGCCGCGCCTTCGCCTATGGCCAGGGCCCGTCCGAGCACTGCAACGCCTCCGGCGACCGCCTCGGCGTCGCCAAGTGGATGGTGGTGGGCGTGTTCCAGGCGGCAGCCTTCGGCGCGCTCGCCGCGGTCAAGTGGGCCGCCCGCTCGGCCAGCTTCGCCGACACCCTCGACCGCGCCGCCCGCGGCCTCGGCAAGACCCTGTGGTGGGGCCCCTTCAAGATCCAGTTCTACGGCAGGACAGTATGAGCGTGATCACCGACTGGACGGCCGCCAAGGCCGCCGCCTTCGCCAGGGACACCCTCGGCTTCACCCACGACCTGCACCAGCGGCCCCTGTTCGATGACGAGGGCCTGGCCCGCCTCTTGGACGAGTATCCGCGTGACAAGCTCGGTGTCTTCACCATGGGCGAGGACCCTGTGGCCTGGACGACATGGCGGCGCGGTTCCGCGGGCAATCTCTCCGGCGACAAGCTGCTGGAAGCCGCTCAGGCTGGGCGCATCTGGCTGAACCTGCGCGAAGCCAACCGCTACCTGCCAGCCTATGCCGAGCTCGGCCGCGAAATCTTCGCCGAGAAGGAGGCCCGGGTTCCGGGCCTGAAGACCTTCAAGCACGACCTCGGCATGCTGATCTCCTCGGCCAATGCCCAGGTGTTCTACCACCTCGATGTGCCCCTGGTGTCCCTGTGGCAGCTGCGCGGGCAAAAGCGCGTCTGGGTCTATCCCGTGGCTGAGCCTTACGTGCCCGCCAGCGCCCTGGAGGGGGTGGTGCTGCGCGAGACCGCCGAGCAATTCGCCTTCAATCCGGAGTGGGACAAGGGCGCCGAGGTGTTCGACCTGACCCCCGGCAAGATGGTCACCTGGAAGCAGAACGCCCCGCACCGCATCGAAAACGGCCCGATGCTGAATGTCTCGCTCTCCATCGAATTCATGACCCCGCCGGCCCTGATGCGCGCCAACATCCTCTATGCCAACGGCCTGCTGCGCCGCCGCCTGGGGGCCGACCCCAAGGTACAGAGCGCCTTCTCGCCGATCGGTTTTTCGAAACTGGCCATGGCCCGCGGCGCCAAGGCCCTGAACCTGCAAAAGCCCAATCCCCGCGTCCTGCCCACCACCTTCAAACTGGATGCGGCCCAGCCGGGCGTCCTGCTCGACGCCTGATCCGGGCGGGCCTAGTCTGCACGCTCTTTTCAGGGAGTGTGTGATGGCCGGAACCAAGGACGACCCCTGGAAGCTGACGACCGCCGGTGGCGGTTCGGAATATCTGGCCTGGCGCGACGAGACCCTCGACCCCCCGGCCCTGGTCTGCCAGGTGGGAACAACCAAGCTCAGCTACCACCTGCGCGCCATCGAAGACCTCGCCGCCATGCTGAAGGCCCATGGTGACTGGATGCTGCTGGGCGGCGCCGATGAACAGAAGCCCGCCAAGGACGGCACCGTCGAGGCCTGGGGCCGTGACCCCGCCAACCCGGTCGGCGGCTGGTACGGCCTGCGCAAGGGCTATCGCGGCCGCTTCGGCGTCTATGTGCCGCCGGTCCTCGCCGTGCTCGGTCTGGCCGAGGTGGAGAACAATCCCCGCAACAACCGCATGCGGGCCCGCTAGAGCGCATTCCGCGCGCGTAAAGTTGTTTGGCTGACGCAAGGTCCGGGCTGTTAGATCGCGGCTGAATTTTCTCTACGCGATCTAACGAAGGAAGCCCCATCATGGCTGAAGCCTATATCGTCGCCGCCACCCGCACCGCCGGTGGCCGCAAGGGCGGCAAACTCGCCGGCTGGCACCCAGCGGACCTGGCCGGTGAAGTGCTCAACAACCTCCTCGACCGCACCGGCGCCGACCCGGCCACCATCGATGACGTGATCATGGGCTGCGTCTCCCAGGTGGGTGAGCAGGGCACCAATGTCGCCCGCGGCGCCATCCTCGCCTCGCGCCTGCCGGAAAGCGTGCCGGGCACCTCGGTGGACCGTCAGTGCGGCTCCTCGCAGCAGGCTCTGCAGTTCGCGGCCCAGGCCGTGATGTCGGGCACGCAAGACATCGTCATCGCCGCCGGCGTGGAAAGCATGACCCGCGTGCCCATGGGCCTCTCCGTCGCCCTGCCGGCCCAGAACGGCTTCGGCAATCCCATGAGCCCGGCCCAGCAGGCCCGCTACCCCAACATCCAGTTCTCCCAGTTCATGGGCGCCGAGATGGTGGCGGAGAAGTACAAGCTCACCAAGGATCAGCTGGACGAATACGGCTTTCAGAGCCACCAGCGGGCCATTGCCGCCACTCAGAGCGGGGCGTTCAAGGATGAGATCGTCGGCATCAAGGTCAAGGACGCCGAGGGCAATGAGAGCCTGCACGTCGCCGACGAAGGCATCCGCTATGAGTCCAGCCTCGAAGGCATGAAGGGCGTGAAGCTGCTGCGCGAAGGCGGCCGTATCACCGCCGCCACCTCCTCGCAGATTTGCGACGGCGCCTCGGGCGTGATGATCGTCTCCGAAGCCGGTCTGAAGCAGCTCGGCGTCGAGCCCATGGCCCGCATCCACCACCTGTCGGTGATCGGCGGCGACCCGGTGATCATGCTGGAAGCCCCGCTGCAAGCCACCGAGCGGGCCCTGAAGAAGGCCGGCATGTCGATCGACGACATCGACCTCTATGAAGTCAACGAGGCCTTCGCCTCCGTGCCGGTGGCCTGGCTGCAATATCTCGGCGCCGATCCGGATAAGATCAACGTCAATGGCGGCGCCATCGCCCTCGGCCACCCCCTGGGCGCCTCGGGCACCAAGCTCATGGCCACCCTGGTCCACGGCCTCCGGGCTCGCGGCAAGCGCTATGGCCTGCAAACCATGTGCGAAGGCGGCGGCCTGGCCAATGTGACGATCATCGAGCGCCTCTAACGTCATCCCGGCGAAGGCCGGGACCTAGGCATAAACACGGGAAGGGGGCGCGGGCGACCGCGCCCCTTTTTCGTCTCTGCCGATAATTAGACGCCTGCGTCCATTTATCCCCTTGCAAGCGCGGCCGGGGGCTCCCATTAAGAAGACTAGGCAGTCCATTTTTCGTGGGCGGCCGGTGTGTTGCGTCGAGGGATGGGTGTGATGCCGGAATTCATGAAGGGGCGGTTCTTCGCTTGGGGCGTTGGCGGTGTGGTGGCCGTGGCCGTGCTGATCGGCGGCGTCTTCTGGTGGATGGACAAGCAAACCCACGTCGATACCGACAACGCCTTCGTCCAGGCCGACACCTCCCAGGTCAGCCCGCAGATCTCGGGCTATGTGCTGGAAGTGGCCGTGCAGGACAATCAGACCGTCCGCGCCGGCGATGTGCTGGTCCGCCTCGACCCCGCCCCCTTCCAGGCCAGGCTCGACGCCGCCCTGGCCAATGCCGAGGCCGCACGCGCCGCTGTGCGCGGCGTTGATGACCGCGCCTCTCAGGGCCAGGCCATGGTCTCCCAGCGTATCGCCGGCCTCGCCAGCGCCGAGGCCGCCGCCCAGGCCGCCCGCAACGAGGCGGCCCGCTCCGACGCTCTGCGCGGCCAGGGCTGGGTCTCCCAGCAGCGGGTCGAATCTCAGAACGCCGCCGCCCAGCAGGCCACCGCCGCCGTCACCCAGGCCAAGGCCGCCGTCGAGGCCGAGCGCCGCACCCTGCAGGGCACGGGGTCCGCCCGCGAACAGGCCCTCGCCCAGGTCGCCGCCGCCGAGGCCGCTGTCGCCCAGGCCCGCATCGATCTGGAGCGCACCGTCATCCGCGCCCCCATCGCCGGCGTGGTTGGGGCCCGCGCCGTTCGCGCCGGCCAACAGGTGCAGCCGGGCCTGGTGCTGATGGCCGTGGTGCCGCTCGGCCAGGCCTATGTGGTGGCCAATTTCAAGGAAACCCAGCTCACCCGCCTGCGCATCGGCCAGACGGTGACCATCCACGCCGACGCCTTCGGCGATCAGGTGATCCTCGGCCGGGTGGATAGCTTCTCCCCCGCCACCGGCGCGGAATTCGCCCTCATCCCGGTGGAAAACGCGGTCGGCAACTTCACCAAGGTCACCCAGCGCGTGCCGGTGCGCATCTCCGTGCGGCCAGGCCCCTTCGCCTCGGCCCTGCGCCCGGGCCTGTCGGTCAGCGTCAAGGTTGATGTCACCCGCAATACCGGCCCGTCCTTCGTGGAGGTGGCGGCCCAGCCCGCCCGCGCCGTGGCCACCGCGCCCTCCGTGACGCCCGCGTCCGCCCCGCGATGACCGCCGCCGCCGTTCCCGGCGCCCCGGCCCCTTCGGTTGAACTGGGGGCCGACGGCCAGCCCATCAACTGGACCCGCGTGTTCCTAGGCTTCGGCGGCCTGGTCGTCGGCCAGTTCGTGGCCGTGCTCGACATCCAGATCGTCGCCTCGTCCCTCTCCCAGATCCAGTCGGGCATCAGCGCCAGCGCCGATGAGATGAGCTGGGTGCAGACCATCTACCTCCTGGCCGAGGTGGTGATCATCCCGCTCACCGCCTACCTGACACGGATGTTCGGCACGCGGAACTTCTACGTCTTCGCCGCCATCGCCTTCATGATCTCCTCGGTGATGACCGGGCTCTCTACCAGCATCGAGAGCATGATCGTCACCCGCGCCATTCAGGGCCTGGCCGGGGGCGCCATGATCCCCGCCGTGTTCGCCACGGCCATGACGGTGTTTCCGCTGGAGCGGCGGGTCACGGCCAATGTCGTGGTCGGCCTCATCGTCACCCTGGCCCCCACCATCGGCCCCACCCTGGGCGGCCACATCACCGAGTGGCTGAACTGGCGCTGGCTGTTCTTCATCAACGTGCCGCCGTGCCTGCTGATCGTCTTCCTGGTCTGGCGCTATGCCGATTTCGACAAGCCGGACATGAGCCTGGCCAAGGGTATCGACTGGTGGGGCGTCGGTCTGATGACCGTCTCGCTGCTCTCCATCCAGTATGTGATCGAGGAAGGCTCCAGCAATAACTGGCTCAACGACGACCTCATCCTCTGGCTCACCATCGTCGGGGTGATCACCTTTGTCGCCTTCATCTGGCGACAGCTCACCTATGCCAAGCCGATCGTCTCCCTGGCCCCGTTCCAGGACCGCAATTTCACCCTCGGCATCATCATGAACTTCGTTTCGGGGGCGTCCCTGTTCGGCGGCACCTTCCTGATGCCGCTCTTCATGGGCCAGGTGCTGGGCTACAATTCCGCCCAGGTGGGCACCACCATGCTGGTCAGCGGCCTGACCATGTTCGTCGCCGCCCCCCTGGCCGGCAATCTGGTGCGCCGGCTCGATCCACGCTTCGCCATGTTCTTCGGCTTCCTGGTCGCGGCCATCGGCATGTGGCCGGCCGTGCACATCAATGCCAACTGGGGCTGGGACCAGTTCATGTGGCTGCAGATCATCCGGGGCGTCGGCGTCATGTGCGCCATGATCGCCTCCCAGCAGATGACCGTCTCGACCATCCCGGTGACGATGATGAAGGACGCGTCCGGCCTGGTGAACCTGATCCGCAACGTCGGCGGCGCCGTGGGCCTGGCGGCTCTGGCGACGGTGCTCTCCAGCCAGATGGCCGTGCACCTCTCCGACCTCTCCTCCAGCCTGACCATCGCCAGCGCCCGGGGCCAGGGGATGATGCACGGCATCGCTGGCCTGATGGCCGGCCGCGCCACCGATCCGGACGGCGCCGCCTACAAGATGATGTCCTACATGCTGCGGCGTGAGGCCCTGGCCCTCGGCTATGCCGACGCTTTCATGGTCATGGCCATCGGCTGCGTGGTGGCCGGATCCCTGGCCATCTTCGCCTCGCCGGCCAAGACGCCGCCACCCGCTCCCGGCGGGGGAGGCCACTGATGCCCCGCGTCGCCGGTCAGATCGACCTGTCCAAGACTGAGGCCATCCTCGAGGCGGCCGGCGCCGTGTTCGCCGAAAAGGGGCTCTCGGCCTCCATGGACGAGGTGGCGCGCCGGGCCTGCGTCTCCAAACAGACGATCTATAACCGCTATGGCTCCAAGGCCGACCTGATCCGCGATCTCGTCACCCACCGGGTCGAGGCGGTCACCGCCCCCCTGCTGGCCGACGGCGCCCTGGAGCATCCGGAGGAGGCCCTCGCCGCCTATGCCCGCTCGATCCTGTCGGGCTACACCACGGGCAGCAGCTTCTCGATGCTGCGCGTCACCATCGAGGCGGCCGGTGACATGCCGGACGTCGCCCGCGCCGTCTATGAAGCCGGCCCCCAGGCCAGCCGCGCCCTGATGGCCCGCTTCCTGGCGGCGGAGACGGCCGCCGGCCGCATGGCCGTGCCGGATCCTCAGCAGGCGGCGGAGTTCTTCTCCGGGATTGTCCTAGGCTCACGCCAGCTCGACGGCCTCCTGGGCGCCAGCACCACCCTCACTGAGGCTCAGGTCGACGCCATGGCCCGCGAAGTCGCCGCCCGCTTCATGCGGGCTTACGCGCCGGGATAGGGGGCGCGGCGTCCGGGCGCCGCGCCGCAGACCGCCCTGACGCATGCTCTGAGCCACCGATGGGCAGGATCGGCATCCATTCTCGGATGCCAGAGCATCGACACCGTGAAGTCCAAGGTGGGCATTGGCAGGGAAAAGCTCACCATCCCCCGGCGCAGCGCCACGGTGTGGCGGTCGGGCACGGTGGCGACGAGATCTGACTCTCGCGCCAGGGCCAGGGCCGCCGAGAAGCCGCTGACCACCGTCACGATCCGCCTACGCAAGGTCGGTGGCAGGAAGGGTCGATCGACCGCCGCCTGCGGCCCGCCGCGCGAGACGACCACGTGTTCCGCGTCCGCGTACCAGCTGGACGCCACGCCTTTGCCGTCCACCGGGTGGCCCGCGCGCACCACGGCCAGGAGCCTGTCCGAGAACAGGGCTTGGCTGCGCACTTCCGGCCCGAGCGATTCTTCGACCACCCCGGTTTCCAGGTCGATCAAGCCATCTCGCAACGGTGTGCTGTCCTTGTCCGGCTTCTGCAGAAACGTCAGGCTCACGCCGGGCGCTTCGGCGCGGGTCATGGCGACGAGGTCCGCGCCGAAGGACTCCACGAAACCGTCGCTGGTCCGCAGGGTGAAGGTGCGGGTCAGGGTCGATAGGTCCAGGGATTCATCTGGGCGCAGCACGCCCCCCGCCTCCTCGACCAGCCGGCGCACCTGATCGCGCAGAGCAAGGGCGCGCGGCGTGGGAACGAGGCCGCGGCCGGCCCGCACCAGCACCGGATCGCCGATGGTCTCCCTTACCCGTTTGAGGGCTCGGCTCATGGCCGACGGGCTCAGACGCAGGCGTCTGGCCGCGCCGACGACACTGCCCTCCGATAGTAGGGCGTCCAGGGTGATCAGCAGGTTCAGGTCGGGAAAGGCCATGGGCCCGGGCATCATCCAATAACAGGCGTCAAACGCAACTATTCACTGCAAATGCTGCGTATTACGCCGCGTCTTACATCCAACTAGCCTCCAGGAACGCACCAACGAAGAGAGCAATTCCATGCCGGTCGATTCCCTGAAAACCTTTGTGTCGGATGTCCGCGCCGCCTGGGGGCCATTGAACAGTGAGGTGGTGGCGGCCTGTCGTGAGGCCTTGCAATCCCTCGCTCACGCGCCCCCGTCAGAGCCTTGGCTCGCCGCGCTTCACCGCGACCAACCCCTCAATCAGGAGCTCTATCGGGACCCGGATCACGGCTTCGTCCTGTTGGCTCACACCGAGCGGGCCGGCCTCTACAGGCCACCGCACGATCATGGCCGCTCGTGGGTCATCTACGCCCTACAGGATGGTCAGATCGAGATGGGCGACTTTGTCCGAATCCAGGACCCTACCGGCCAAGTTCGGCTCGTTCAGCGTGACAGGGCGATGGTCAGTCAGGGTCAGGCGCGGGTCTATCTTCCGGGCGACATACACGACACCCGCTGCGCCAGTCAGAGCGCCTTACTCTTCCGCTTCACCGAGAGGGATCTGCGGGTTGAGGATCGCCAGGAACACCGCGTCACCCGATACCACCAGCGCGAAGGCGTCTGGACAGTGGGCGCCCAATGACATCCGGCTCTGCCCGAGCCGAACCCCAGCGGATTCTGGCGATTGGCTGTGTGCTGGCGGCCATGTCCCTGGTGGTGCTCGACGCGGGCATGGCCAATGTCGCCCTACCCGCGATGGCGCAGGCTCTGCGGGCCACGCCGGCGGACATCATCTGGGTGATCACGGCCTATCAGACCGCCGTGGTCATGGCCCTGCTGCCCTGCGCCAGCCTCGGCGAAAGGTTCGGCAATCGGCGGGTGTTTCAATGCGGCCTCGGCCTGTTCGCCGCCGCCGCCGGGCTCTGCGCCCTTGCCCCCTCACTGGATTGGCTTGTTTGCGCCCGCTTGCTGCAGGGCGCCGGCGCGGCGGCGGTAATGGCCCTGGGTATGGCGCTGCTCCGGGCTTCCATCGCGCCTCGGCTGTTCGGCGCGGTGGTGGGGTGGAACGCTCTGGTGGTCGGCCTCTCGTCCGCGGCTGGCCCGGCCTTGGGCGCGCTTGTCACTACCTACCTCGACTGGCCATGGCTCTTCGCCCTCAGCCTGTTCCTGGCGGGCGTGGTCCTGGCGGCTTCGCTGGCCTTGCCGGGCGGCGGCCGCACGGCAGAGGCGCTCGACGCAGTGAGCATGCTCCTCCATGCAGCGACTTTCGCTCTGCTCGTCCTGGGCTTGGAGACCTTGGCCAGATCGCCGTGGCTTGCCGTCCTGCTCCTTGGAGGGTCAGCCATATCCATCACCATCCAGGTGCGCCGCGAAGCGTCCCGGCCAGCGCCCCTCATTCCGTTCGACCTGTTGCGCGATCACGGAATTCGGGTGTCCTTGACGGCTTCGGTGCTTTGCTTCGCCGCGACGGCCGCCGCCATGGTTGCCTTGCCGTTTCACCTGCGCGCGGCATTCCAGATGTCGCCGCTGGCGACCGGTCTCTGCCTGGCCGCCTGGCCGCTGGGCGTTGCCGCCAGCGCCCCGTTCTCCAGCCGCCTGTCTGATCGGACGCCGACGGCCCTGCTGTGCGCCGCCGGCGCTTTCGCCCTCGCTGGTGGCCTCGTCTCGATCGCGGTTTGGCCCACGGCGGGCGGGCCTCATGGGCTCATGGCCTTGGCGGCTGTCTGCGGCGCCGGCTTTGGGTTCTTTCAGACACCGAACAACCGCAACATCTTTCTCTCCGCTCCGGCGGAGCGCGGCGGCGCGGCGGGTGGCGCGCAGGGGACCGCGCGTCTCATGGGACAGACTGCGGGCGCCGTCATGATGAGCCTCGCCTTCACACTGCTACCCGTCGGCGCCGCGCCACGCATCGGCTTCGGAGTTGCTGCCGTCCTGGCCTTGGGCGCGGCGATGGTCAGTCTGCAAAGGCGCCCGCGAAAGGCGCGGGCCTTGGCTAGCCCCTAGTCTGGAAGCGGCGCGAAGGTGTCCGTGGCGGCGTCGTAGAGCTGCAGGATGCCGTCGGCGATCCCGTAGTGAGCGCCCACCAGCGACAGTTTCCCCGCCTTCACCCGCTCGGCCACGAACGGAAATGTCATCAGGTTTTCCAGCGAAACGCGGATGGATTCGAATTCCAGCTCGTGGGCCAGGTCGTCCTCGCCCTCCTTGAACCGGGCCCGGGCCTTGGCGGGCTTCAACAGCCCCACCCACTGGCCCAGGAAATAGCCCACGTCCTGCGTCTCGCTGGCGATCGCCGCCTGCACCCCGCCGCAGCTGGCATGGCCCAGCACCAGCACCGTCTCCACCTCCAGCCGGGTCACGGCGAACTCGATCGCCGTCGAGGTGCCGTGGAACCCGCCGCCGACCTCATAGGGCGGGGCCAGGTTGGCGATGTTGCGGATCACGAACAGCTCGCCGGGATAGGCGTCAAAGATCGTCGCCGGATCGACGCGGCTGTCGCAGCAGGCGATCACCAACAGGCGAGGCTGCTGGCCCTGAGCCAGTTCCTTGTGCAGGGCCTTGAGGTCCTGCCAGCGGTTCGCCCGATAGCGGCGGTAGCCTTCGATGAGATGGTCCATGGGGCGATCTCGCACCACAACCCGCGCCCAAGCGCAAGACTTGGCGGCGCCAAAAACCCCGGCCTAGGCAACCAGGGTTCCGGCGCCCCGGGGCTTAGTCTTCTTCGAGGGTGGTTTCGCCGCGGCCGATGCGGCTGACGAAGGTCAGGAGGGCCTTTCGCAGCTTCGGGTCGGTGATGTCGGCGAAGGCCCGCACCAGTTCCAGAGCCTGCGGCTCGGCCAGGTCGCCCCAGGCGTCGGCGTCCAGAGCGCCGGTTTCGGCCTCGCCCAGCAAGGCGCTGACCGAGGTGCCGAGGGCCTGGGCCACCCGCACCAGGGTGGAGCCGGCGATGCGGTTCACGCCGCGCTCGTACTTCTGCACCTGCTGAAAGGTCACGCCGATCCGCGTGCCCAGTTCCGTCTGGCTCATGCTCAGGGCCTTGCGGCGCACCCGCACCCGCAGGCCGATCATCACATCGATGGGATCAGGGGTGTTGTCAGGGGTCTCTGGCATGGGGGCTCCGTACGGGGTTCGACTACGCGCTATAGCTAAGTTACGACTACCGCAAGTTGCTCAATTGTCGCAGCAAGCCATTGATTGACTTGGTTAATCAGGTTCTGCTTAGCCTTGCAACCAAGAGAAGCGAACACTCGTGCCTTTTTCAAGGCTGCCAGCGGTGTCGCCCCTCAGGCCCTAGGCTCCAGCTCGATTTTTCACCAGATCTTCAACCACCGATGGGTCGGCCAAGGTTGTCGTATCGCCCAGATTGGAGATGTCGCCTTCGGCCACCTTCCTCAGGATCCGGCGCATGATCTTCCCACTTCGGGTCTTCGGCAAGCCCGGCGCCCATTGGATGACATCCGGCGCCGCGAAGGGCCCGATCTCGGCCCGCACCCACTTCACCAGGTCGGCGCGCAGGGCGTCTGTGGGGGTCTGATCGGATTTCAGGGTCACATAGGCGTAGATGCCTTGGCCCTTGATATCGTGCGGGTAGCCGACAACGGCGGCCTCGGCCACGGCGGCATTGCCCACCAGGGCGCTCTCGATCTCGGCCGTACCCAGGCGGTGGCCGGAGACATTGATCACGTCATCCACGCGGCCCGTGATCCAGTAATAGCCATCCTCGTCGCGGCGGCAGCCGTCGCCGGTGAAGTACTTGCCGGGGTAGGTGGTGAAATAGGTGGTGATGAAACGTTCGTGGTCGCCGTAGACGGTGCGCATCTGGCCGGGCCAGCTGTCGGTCAGGCACAGGTTGCCCTGGGTGGCGCCGTCCAGCACCAGGCCCTCGGCGTCCACCAGCTGCGGCTTCACCCCCGGCAGGGGCTTGGAGGCCGAGCCCGGCTTCAGGTCCGTGGCGCCGGGCAGGGGGCTGATCAGGCAGGCCCCGGTCTCCGTCTGCCACCAGGTATCGACGATCGGGCAGCGGCCCTCGCCGACCACACGGTGGTACCACAGCCAGGCCTCCGGATTGATCGGCTCGCCCACAGACCCCAACAGGCGCAGGGACTTGCGGCTGGTCTTCTTCACCGGCTCGTCGCCTTCCCGCATCAGGGCCCGCAGGGCCGTCGGCGCGGTGTAGAAGATCTCCACCTGGTGCTTGTCGATCACTTCCCAGAACCGGCTGACGGTCGGGTAGTTGGGCACGCCTTCAAAGATCAGGGTCGTCGCCCCGTTCGCGAGGGGGCCATAGACGATGTAGGAGTGGCCGGTCACCCAGCCCACATCCGCCGTGCACCAGAAGATTTCCCCCGGCCGGTAATCGAACACCAGCTCATGGGTATAGGCCGCCCAGGTCAGATAGCCGCCCGTGGTGTGCAGCACGCCCTTCGGCTTCCCGGTCGAGCCGGAGGTGTAGAGGATGAACAGGGGGTCTTCGGCGCCCATCGGCTCGGGCGCGCAGTCGGCGCTGACCTTGGCGCGGGCCTCGTCGTAAGGAATGTCCCGCCCGGCCTGCATGTTCACATTGGCGCCGGTGCGCTTGATGACGATCACGGACGAGACGTCCGGGCAGTCCTTCAGGGCCTCATCGACATTGGCCTTCAGCGGCACGATGCGCCCGCCGCGCAGGCCCTCGTCGGCGGTGATGACGATCTTGGAATCGCAATCCTGGATGCGCCCGGCGATCGAGTCCGGGGAAAAGCCCCCGAAAATCACGGAGTGCACGGCGCCGATGCGGCTGCAGGCCAGCATGGCGAAGGCCGCTTCCGGGATCATCGGCATGTAGATGGTCACCCGGTCGCCCTTCTGGACGCCCTGCGCCTTCAGCACATTGGCCATGCGGCAGACCTCGGCATGAGCCTCGGCATAGGTGATCTTCTTGCTATCCTTCGGGTCGTCGCCTTCCCAGATGATCGCCACGTCATTGGCCCGGTGCGGCAGGTGCCGGTCCAGGCAGTTGGCCGAGACGTTCAGCACCCCGTCGGCGAACCAGCGGATGTGGAAGTCTTCGCGCTTGAAGGAGACGTCTTTGACCACCGTGAAAGGCTTGATCCAGGTCAGCCGGCTGGCGACCTCGCGCCAGAAACCGTCGGGATCGCTCTCGACCCTTGCCACGGCCCGGTCATAGGCGGCCTTGTCCATCAGGGCCTTTTTGGCCCACGCCTCCGGAACGGGGAAAACCTGACCGTCGCTCATGGCGCTGCTCCCTTGTCGTGTCTTACCTCCGATTAGTCAGAGCGGGGCGGTGGGCGCAAGCCGCTAAGCCCCCCAATCCTAAGCTTTGGGGATCAGGACATTGCGGCCGAGCGGGCCTAGACTGGCCCCATGCTCCTCCACCTCTCCACCTGGGCCGAAGTCGAGGCCTTTCAGAAGCGCTCCCAGACGGTGGTCATCCCCATCGGCTCCAATGAGCAGCATGGCCCCACGGGTCTGCTCGGCACCGACTGGCTGTGCCCCGAAATCATCGCCCACGAGGCGCAGAAGACGGCGGACATCCTAGTCGCCCCCACCTTCAATATCGGCATGGCCCAGCACCACCTGGATTTCCCCGGCACCATCGCCCTTAGGCCCTCGACCTTCATGGCGGCGATCGGCGATTGGGCGCGCTCCCTGGCCCATGCCGGCTTTACCCGGCTCTTCTTCCTCAACGGTCACGGCGGCAATGTCTCCACCATCGATGCGGCCTTCTCCGAGCTCTATGCCGAGGCCAGCTTCGCCGGGCGCCCGCGCGGCTTTGCCTGCCGTCAGAAGAACTGGTGGGATCTGAAGGGCGTCACCCGCCTGGCCTACAGCCAGTTCCCCGCCGGCCATGGCAGCCACGCCACCCCCTCGGAAATCGCCGTCACCCAGTGGGCCTATCCGGACAGCATCAAGTCCGCCAACTACGCCCCCCAGATCGCCCCCTCCGGCCCGATCCGCGAAGCCAAGGACTTCCGCCAGCGCCACGCCGACGGCCGCATGGGTTCCGACCCCGGCCTCGCGACCCCGGAAAAAGGCGGTGAACTGGTCAAACTAGCGGCCGCCGGCCTCATCGAAGAGGTCGCCGCCTTCAGCGCCGATGCGCCGGCGCCGGAAACCGGCGGCTAGCCGCTCGGGGACGCGTTCCTTTAGGTACGTGTCCCCTGTCCAGGCTCAGCGTTCGTGATTGGGGACACGTACCTGAAGGAACGCGTCCCCGGCCAGTCAGCGGGGAATATCGGCGATCTTCTTCAAAGCCACCTGGCGGTAGACGGCCTCGATCTCGAAGTAGTTGCGGAACGCCCCATGGAAGCGGTCCACGGCCTGTTTGACGCCCGGCCCGCCGATCTCGCTCTCGTGGTGCCAGTAGTCGTCGAGGATCATCACCCCGCCCACCCGCAGCATGGCCGCGCAGAAGGCCAGGTCGACCATCACCGCCCAGGCCGTGTGGCTGCCGTCCACATAGATCAGGTCGAATTCCTCGCCGGCCTCCAGCATCTTCGGCAGCTCATAGGTCGAGAAGCCCTTGACGGTCTTCATGTCCTTGAAGGTCAGCTTGGCGGCATTGCGCATGAAGCGCGGCTCGATGGCGCGGTATTTCTCTTCCGGATTGAGGTCTTCGTCGAACCACGGATCGATCACCGTGACGTCCAGCTTGCCCGGCAGCAGCCAGTCCATGAAGGCCAGGTTGCGGCCTTCATAGGCGCCGATCTCGAGGTAATCGATGGTCTCGCGCCCCTCGGCGAAGCGGTTCAGCACCGGGGTCACGTAAGGAATGTTGTTGTCCGCCCAGGCGGTGGTGAATTCGAACTGTTGCGCCTTCACATGGGCCGCGAAGGCGGCCGCGGCGTCCTCGGCCTTGGGGCTGGCCAGCATGGTCTGGGCCAGGGATCCGGCGAAGCGCCCGTTGATGGTCGCCAGGTTGCGCAGGTGATCGGCCATGGAAGTCCCCAGAGATACTGGGTCAAACCCTTAGCGGGCAGGGGTTAAGGAAGGGTCAGCCACCAGGATGTCGCCGTCCGCCACGCTGACCGGCCACGGCCACAGGGACCGCCCGGCGCAGGGTCCGGCCGTGCAATAGCCGTCCTCCAGCCGGAACAGCGCCCCGTGCGACGAACAGAGGATGCGGTCGGCTTCCCGGGTCAGGAAGTTGTCGAATAGGGCCAGCGGCATGCCGGTATGCGGGCAGCGGTCGATATAGCCGATCACCTTGCCCTCGATGCGCACCACGAAGCCCATGAACATCGCCTCGCCCTCGCGGAACAGGAAACCCTTGGCGCCAGGCTCCTTGATGTCCGTAAGGGCGCAGAGACGGGTTCCGGCGGCGGGCTGGGCCGGATTCACGTCAGGCCGCCGACCGTGACGCGGAACGGGCGGATATCCACCCGCTCGAAGAGGCCGGCCAATCCATAGGGGTCGGAGGCAGCGAAGGCCTCGGCCCCCGCCAGATCATCCACCTCGACGATCATCAGCGACCCGGCCATCCGCCCGGCCTCATCCAGGAACGGCCCGCCCAGCTTCACCATCGCGGCGCGCTCGCGCACATAGGCCAGGTGCGCCTCGCGGGCGCCCATCCGCACTTCAAGGGACCCCGGCTTGTCGATGCAGGTCAGGACGAAGAGGGCCATCTATCTTTCCGTCGTCAGGGGGCGCGAGAGCAGACCCGCGATGGCCGCGTCCACCCCGATCTCCCCGGCCAGGATCGCGGCCACCGCCATGCAGATCGGCGCCTCGACCCCGATCTTCGCCGCCAGGTCGCGCACCGCCGGCGCCGACGCCACGCCTTCGGCCACGGAGAGCTTCCCGGCCAGGGCCTCTTCCAGGCTCTGCCCGGCCCCCAAGGCCAGGCCGACGCTCATATTGCGCGACTGCGGGCTGGAGCAGGTCAGCACCAGGTCGCCCAGACCGCACAGCCCCGCCACCGTCTCGGCCTCCCCGCCCAGGGCCACGGCGATCCGGGTCAGTTCCGTGAACCCCCGGGTGATCAGGGCTGCATGGGCGCTGCGCCCCAGGCCCCGGCCCTCGACGATGCCGCAGGCGATGGCCAGCACGTTCTTCACCGCCCCGCCCGCTTCGGCGCCGATCATGTCGGTGGCCAGATAGGGCCGGAACATCGGCCCCCCGATCGCTTCGGCGATGGCTCGGCCCAGGGCCTCATCCGGGCAGGCCAGGGTCACGGCCGTCGGCAGGCCCCGCGCCACTTCGCCGGCAAAACTCGGCCCAGAGAGCACGGCCGGGGCGGCGCCCGGCAGGGTCTCGGCCAGCACCTGGGTCATCAGCTTCAGCGAGCCCTGCTCCACGCCCTTGGCGCAGAGGGCGACGGGCGTGCCGTCCTTCAACACTCCGGCAAATTGGTTCAAGGTCGAACGAAGGTGCTGAGCCGGCGCCACGGCGAGGATCAGATCGCAATCGGCCAGATCCCCCGCCCGGTCCGTGGCGCGGATCTTCTCATCCAGCGGCGCCCCCGGCAGGAACAGGGTGTTTTCGTGTTGGGCATTGACCGAGGCCACCACCTCCGCTTCCCGCGCCCAGAGCACGGTGGGCAATCCCGCCCGCGCACAGACCTGGGCCAGGGCCGTGCCCCAGGCGCCGCCGCCGATCACCCCTGCAGTCTTCAAGCTTTCGCCCCCTTGCGGCCTGGCACATGGGTAGGATTGGCCTTCGCCGCCGCCTCGTCCAGCGGCCAGCGCGGCCGCGCCACGGCGCCCAGATCATCGCTGATCCCGGCGGCCAGCCGCTCGGCCCCGGCCAAGGCGATCATCGCCGCATTGTCCGTGCAATAGGCCAGGGGTGGGGCGTCAAAGGTGAATCCCCGCTTGGTGGCTGCCGCCTCCAGCACGGCCCGCACGGTCTTGTTGGCCGCCACGCCGCCGGCCACCACGAAGCGCCGCTCTCCCGGCCCGTGGGTCTCCGCATAGAGGGCCATGGCCCGGTCGGTCCGTTCCATCAACTGCCGGGCAATCGCGTCCTGCACGGCGGCGGCAAGATCGCGCCGCTCCGTCTCATTGGTCACCTTCACCGCCATCCGCGCCGCCGCGGTTTTCAGGCCGGAGAACGAGAAATCACAGCCGTCACGCCCCAACAGCGCCCTCGGCAGGGGGAATTTCGCGCCATCGCCACCCACGGCCAGTTTCTCCAGGGCTGGCCCGCCCGGATAGGGCAGCCCCAGACTCTTGGCGATCTTGTCGAACGCCTCCCCCGCCGCATCATCAATCGTCGATCCCAGCCGCCGGCAGGCCCCGATCCCGGCCACCTCCAGCAACTGGCAATGGCCTCCGGACACCAGCAGCAGTAGGAAAGGATAGGGGATATCCGCCGCCAGCCGGGCCGAGACCGCATGGCCCTCCAGGTGGTTCACCGCCACCAGGGGCAGGTCCCGCGCCAGGGCCACCGCCTTGCCGAACGAGAGACCCACCATCACCCCGCCCACCAGACCGGGCCCGGCCGTCGCCGCCACCCCGTCCAGGTCGTCATAGGTCAGGCCCGCCTTGGCCATGGCCTGGGCGACAATATCGTCGATCAGCTCCACATGGGCCCGCGCGGCGATTTCCGGCACCACGCCGCCATAGGGGGCGTGGTCAGCAATCTGGCTGGCGATCACCGAGGCGACCTCGGTCACCCGCCCGTCCTCCAGCCGCACCACGGCGGCGGCGGTCTCATCGCAACTGGTCTCGATTCCGAGCACGGTGAGGGCGGATGATTGCGGCGGCATCGCGCGTCCTGTAGCAGGCCGGGGCGCGCGCGGCGATGGTCCCGCGCCGGAGACGTTTCCAATGGCTACCCCCCTTGTCCGCATCGGCACCCGCGCCTCGAAGCTGGCTCTCACCCAGTCGGGCATCATGCAGCGGGCCATCACCCGCGCCCTCGGCTATCCGGAGAGCGAGGCCGAGACCGTCGCCCCCCTGGTCCACATCACGACGTCAGGTGACCGCATCCAGGACCGCCGTCTCCTCGAGGTCGGCGGCAAGGGCCTTTTCACCAAGGAGATCGAGGAAGCCCTCCTCGATGGCCGCATCGACTGCGCCGTCCACTCCCTGAAGGACATGCCGGCCGAGCTGCCCCCCGGCCTCGCCATCGCCGCCACCCCGGAGCGGGAAGACCCCCGCGACGCCTTCCTCTCCGAAAAATACGCCTCTATCGACGACCTTCCGGAAGGCGCCCGCCTCGGCACCGCCTCCCTCCGCCGCCAGGCCCAGGCCCTCTACCGCCGCCCGGACCTCGACGTGGTCATGCTGCGCGGCAATGTCGACACCCGCATCGCCAAGCTGAAGGCCGGTGACGCCGACGCCATTCTTCTCGCCCTCTCAGGCCTGAAGCGCCTCGGCCTGCAGGACCTCCCCAAATCCCTCCTCGACCCAGACGAATGCCCCCCGGCCCCCGGCCAAGGCGTCCTGGCGATCGAGACCCGCGCCGAGGACATCGGCGTCGAGTGGTTGAAACCGATCCACCACGCCCCCACAGCTCTCTGCGTGGCGGCCGAGCGCGGCGCCATGCTGGCCCTGGAGGGTTCCTGCAAGACCGCCATCGGCGCCTATGCTCAGATCCAGGGCAAGGCCCTGCGCCTCATCGTCGAAGCCCTCACCCCGGACGGGAAGGAGCGTTTCCGCGCTTTTGGCATGGGTTCGGCCGAGGGCGGCGAGGAGAAGGCGAGGGCCCTAGGCCTGCGTCTGGCCCAGGACGTTCTGCGCGAAGGCGGCGAAAAACTGCAACTCGCCGATTGACGCCAAGCTTGGCCGGGCGTTTGGGAATGCTCCATGCCCCGCCGCGCCATCTGGATCACCCGCAGCCAACCCGGCGCCGCCGCCACGGCCAAGCGGATCGCCGCCCTCGGCCATGAGGCCGTGGTCCAGCCCCTGCTCGATCTGCGCCCCATCGAGGGCGCCCACCTGGACCTCAACGGCGTCTGCGCGGTCGCCTTCACCAGCGCCAATGGTGTTCGCGCCTATGCGGCCGCCACGCCCGACCGCTCCCTGAAGGCCTTCGCCGTCGGCGCCGCCACCGCCCAGGCCGTGCGCCAGATCGGCTTCAAGTCCGTGCTCTCCACCGATGGCGACGTCTCCGCCCTCGCCGCCGGCATCGCCGCCCGCCGCCGGGAACTCACCGGGGCCGTCCTGCACCCCGGCGCCGCCGAGCCGGCCGGGGACCTCACCGGCGCCCTGGCCGCCCACGACATCGAGGTGCGCGCCGTGGCCCTCTATGAGTCCGTCGACGTGGCCCTGGACGAAGACTTCCTCGCCCGCCTGCCCACCCTCGATTCCGCCCTGATCTACTCCCCCAAGGCCGCCAAGGCCCTGGCCAAGATCCTGCGCAAAACCCCGGCCGAACAGCTCCGCGCCCTCTGCCTGTCCAAGGCCATCGCCAAGCCCCTGGCCCGCGCCAAGCTGGCCCAGGTCGCCTACAGCCCCTTGGCGATGGAGGCCGGTCTCCTAAATCTAATCGAGAGGTGAGGCTTCCGCGTCCTTGCGCGGCCTCGCCCCCTGCGGCATCTGCGTAGGGCAAGATTCTTGGGAGACGTCCTTGTCCGTCACGCCCGACCCCGCGGAACTGGCCCCGTCGCGCGATCCCGCCGACTATGGCCGCAAGCCGATTTTCAGCCGCGGATTTTGGGCGGTGATGGTGCTTTGCCTGGCCTGCATCCTCGGCGGCGTGGCGATCACCAAGTTCGGCCCCCGCTTCTTCCCGGCCAAGTCCGCCACCCCGCCGTCCAAGCTCGCCCCCGCCGCGCGGGTCTCCAACACCCTGCCCTCGCCGGTGGTGGGCGTCGCCGCCCCGGTGGAGGCTGATCCCCCCGCCGTCAACGCCCCCGGCCTCGCCCCCTCCAGTGATGTCGGCGCCCTCAATGGCCGTATCGAGCGCCTGGAGGCCACCCAGTCGGGCCTGGCGGACGCCGCCGCCGCCGCCCTGGCCGCCGCCGCCCTCTCCCAGGCCACCCAAAGTTCCGGCCCCTTCGAGGAAGAGCTGGCCGCCGTCGCCCGCCGCATGCCGGGCAGCGCCGATGTCCGCGCCCTGGTCCGCCTGGCCCGCATCGGCGCCCCCAGCCGCGCGGCCCTCGCCGCCGACTACCGCGCCCTTTCGCAAAAGGTGGCGGTCGCCGCCAATGCCCCGGCGCCGGACGCCGGCTTCCTCGCCCAGATCGGCTATGCCTTTTCCTACATCATCTCGATCCGCCGGGTGGAAGCCACCGAGCGCGGCGTCGACACCCCCCTGATGCGCCTGGAGCACCAGATCGCCGACGGTGACCTGGAGGCGGCCCTGGCCACCATCGAGGTCCTGCCCGTTCAGGCCCGTGAGCGCCTCGTTGCCTGGCGCGGCCGGGCCGAGCGCCGCGTGGAGATCGACCGCCGCGTCGCCGGCATCCGTGCCGAGGCCCTGGCCCATCTGGAACGCCTCACCGGCCCGCCGCGCGCCACCGTCGCCGCGCCCGCCGCCCCGCCCAGGGCCGATCCCGCCGTCAATGCGGTCCCACCGCCAGGGACGGCCGTCCCATGATCCGCGGCGCCATCGTCATCTTCCTGACCGTCCTGGTCATCGTCGCCGTCGTCGTCCTGCAGGGTGAGCCGGGGTCGGCCCAGGTGGTCTGGCTGCGCCACCAGATCGACATGACCGCCGCCGCCTGGGTGCTGCTCACCGTGCTCTTCGCCTTGGTCGTCGCCCTCGCCTGGCGGATGATCATGTGGCTGCTCGACGCCCCGGCCCGCGCCGCCAAGTCCCGCTTTGAATCGCGCCGCCGTCAGGGGGTCGAGGCCCTCACCAAGGGCTTCCTCGCCGCCGCCGCGGGGGACGGGGCCGACGCCCGCCGCCTCGCCCAGCGGGCCGGCACGCTCGTGGATGACATGCCCGCCCTGGTCCGCGTCCTCGCCGCCCAGGCCGCCGAGGCCGCCGATGACATCCCCGCCGCCCGCGCCGCCTATTCAGCCATGCTCGGCTTCCCCGAAATGCGCCTGGCCGGCCACCGGGGCCTCATGCAGCTGGCCATCAATGAGGGGGATAAGGCCGAGGCCCTGCGCAACGCCCAGGCCGCCTATTCCATGGCCCGCACCGCCCGCTGGGCCTGGCGCGCCCTCTTGGAGGCCAAGCTGGAGGCCGCCGACTGGCCGGCCGCCCTCGACCTCGTCAAATCCGCCCTCGACCGCAAGATCGTGCCGCCTGTCGCCGCCGAACGGGCCCGCGCCGCCCTCCTGGCCGCCTCCGCCGCCGGTCTGGAGGCCAGCACCGACCGCCGCGCCCGCACCGAGGCCCTCGATTTCGCCCAGCAGTCCGTCAAGCTGCGCCCGGACTTCGCCCCCGGCGCCGTGATGGCCGCCCGCCTGTTCGCGGCGGAGGACAAGGCCCCCCGCGCCGCCCAGATCCTCGAAACCGCCTGGAAGGCCGCCCCCCACCCGGCCCTCTGGCTCGCCTACCGCGACCTGGTCACCGCCGAGACCCCGCCGGAGCGCGCCGACCGCCTGGCGCGCCTGGCCAACCTGAACCTGCACGCCCGCGAAAGCCGCATCCTGGTGGTCGAACAGGCCCTCATCGCCGGCAACCCGGCGGCCGCCCAGACGGCCGTCCAGGCCCTGGCCCATGAGCCGGTCACCGCCCGCCTCGCCGGCCTCTTCGCCCGCGTCGCCAACGCCAATGCGAAACCTGACGAGGCTCGCGCCTGGATGGCCCGGGGCGTCGGCGCCCCCCAGGAAGCCGACTGGTCCGACCTCGATCCGGAGGGCAAGGCCTTCGCCTACACGGCCGGCGACTGGGCCCGCCTGGTCTCCACCTATGCCGAGACGGGCGAGCTGATCCACCCGCGCCTGGAGCGCCGCGAACGCACCATCACCGACCTGCCGGCCCTGCCCGCCGCCTATGCCGACAGCGCCCCCTTCATCGCCACCGCCAGCGCCCAAGCCGCCCCCTTCGCCCCCGTCTTCCCAGACGGCGCCTACGAAGACGCCCCCTACGACGACGACCCACCCCTGGTCCCGGCGGGCGGGCCCACCCAGACCCGCAAATAACCGGTTGGGGACGCGTTCCTTTAGGTACGTGTCCCCTGTTCAGGCTCGGTGCTCGGGATTGGGGACACGTACCTAAAGGAACGCGTCCCCGCGCAATTCCGTGAGAGTGCCACACCCCCACCTTGGCAACCGCCCCCTTCGCCGCTAAAGAACCCCCTCCCGAAAGGTCGGGCCGCCTTAGCTCAGCCGGTAGAGCGGCGCATTCGTAATGCGTAGGTCAGGTGTTCGAGTCACCTAGGCGGCACCATCCTCGCTCCGCGAGACGAAGACCTGGGCCGGGAATTACGGGGACACAATGCTAATTAGCCACCACCGGCGTCGCTGGTCTTGGTCGGGTCTTCGAAGGCCAATTAGTATTGTGTCCCCGTAATTCCTTCCCACCGCCCTCGGGGCCGCGCGAAGCAAACTCGCCTCCATGGATCTAAGGATCAGAGTTTCAACGGCCGGCCGGGGACGCGCCCTTGTGACGTGTCCCCCACCACCGATCTAACCACCTCCCCGCGTGGCCGTCTCGGGTGGGGGACATGCCACAAGGGCACGTCCCCGTCGGGCATTGAGCGTTGCAAGCGCCTCGCGCCCTGGCCATGCTTGCACACGCCCGGCGATGACGTCGATCAAGGTCAACCCATGAAGCTCCTTCTCACCTCCGCCGGCATCAAAAACGAGAGCATCCGCCGCGCCGTCGTTGACCTGCTCGGCAAGCCGATCGCCGAGGCCAATGCCCTGTGCATCCCCACCGCCGGATACGGCCACCCCCAGGGCAGCCCCGGCGGCGCCTACCGCTTCATCACCGGCCGCGCCCCCACCCCCATGTGCGAGTTCGAGTGGAAGTCGCTGGGCGTCCTGGAGCTCACGGCCCTGCCCAGCCTCGACGAGGCGCGCTGGCGGCGCTGGGTCGAGGAGGCGGATGTCCTGCTGGTGAACGGCGGCGACGCCCTCTTTCTCGCCCACTGGATGCGCCAGTCGCGCCTGGCCGATGTGCTCGCCGAAATGCCGGAAAAACCCTGGGTGTCCTTAAGCGGCGGCAGCATGGCGGCCGCGCCGCGCGTCGGCGCCTACTTCATGGGATGGCCGCCGCCGGATGGCGCGGACCGGGGGCTGGCCTGGGTGGATTTCTCCATCTTCCCGCACCTGGATCACCCGGCCCTGCCGAAGAACACCATGGCCGACGCCGAGCGCTGGGCCGCCAGCCTCCCCAACCCGGCCTATGCCATCTGCGACGACACCGCGATCAAGGTGGCGGACGGCAAGGTCGAGGTGATCTCGGAAGGCCACTGGAAGCTATTCAACGCCTGAGAGCCGGGGACGCGCCTTCGTGGCGTGTCCCCCACCACTGATCTGACCACCGCCGGCGCTGCAGGTGGGGGACACGTCACAAGGACATGTCCCCGTCGATCAACGCGGCCCGAGCGCCGTGGTGTAATCGATCGCCAGTTCCTCCGCCCGGCCATAGCCGGTGTCGTCGGCCGGGCGCACCATGGGCAAGGCGGAGGCCGTGAACACGTACTCGCCGTCGGTCCAAACCGCCGTCTCGGTCCGGTTCGATCCGCGTGTGCAGTCGTACATGTTGAAGTCGCCGGAGTGCAGGATGGTGATCACCCCGCCCCGGGGGTTCGGCACGGTGCGGACGATCTTCTCAGGCCCAACGAAATCGTCGCTGCCGCTCTTCTCCCCCCGGCAGGCGGGAAGCCGGACGCTGTCGGCCCGCGCGATCGGGATGGCCCCGGCGAGATAACGGTCCACGCTGGCCCTAGCCATCTCGGCGGTCGGGAACTTCGAGATCGAGAGAGAGACGTCGGTGTTATAGTTGTGGATCGCGGCAAACCGGTCGTCGGTGTAGACGTAGTTGTATTGGATGTGGTCCACGGCTCCGCCGGAGTTCGCGGCGTCGAAAACCGTGAACTGCTCGGTGCTGTGGAACCTGCCGGCCACGATACGTAGGAACTGATCGAAGGCCGTCGACGGCGGATATTGCCGATTTGGGTTTGGCGCGAATGCGGCCGCGGTCGCCGGGGCGCCGGCCGCGGTAGGGGGCGCGGTGTCCGCTTTCCCCGACGGCGTTTTCTCGCTGCAGGCCGACGCGCCGATCAGGGCAAGGCCCACGATCGCGGCTCGGATGATGTGCTTGGCGCCCGCTTGTTCCATGTCGTCCGTCCCCCTCCGGATACTGGCCCGATAGGCCATGAGCGGTGGATTGTAGTCCGCGCCTCGACCCGCGCTTCCCCCAGGAGGGGGGCACGCGTCCGCGCCTTCCCCCTTGCGCTCAAATCGAATCAATGACCACGCATAGTGCGAACTTTTGCTTGGAGAGACGCACGTGCCGGCCGCCCCTTTCACCCTCCCGCGCGTAGCGGATCCGGCCCGGCGCCGGCTGTGCGCGAGCGTGAAATTAGCGGCGCCAAGGCGACATGAGACGGCGACAAGCGTGTCACGAGCGGCGCCCAATAAGGGCAATAAGGGTGAAATAGGGTTTTTGGAGCCGCGTTCGGGCCTCTTCGCGCCCTTACGCGCGGTTGGCGGCCCGTTCGGTATCGCCCGGCGCTTCGGCCTCACCGCTTTCCGGCGCCTCAGGCGCAGCCGCCGCCTTCGTCTTCAGCGCGGCGAGCCGGTATTGGTGCCGCGCCCAAATCCCCGCCCCGACCGGGAACATGGCGATGAAGGCCGCCGCCAGCAGGCCCCAGCCGGTGATCCTCACCTCCACCACGCGCCCGACGCGCACGCGCAGCATGTTGCGCGGCGCGTCTTTGATCGGGACAGGCAGGTTCCGGTCGCTCATGGGCGCGATAGGAGCCACACCCTGCCTCTAGGTCAAGGGAAGCCCTCAGTAGTGGATCGCCCCCTTGGCCCCGCCGCCCGTGGCGATGGCGTCGCCATTGATCGCCACGCTCCGGGGCGAGGCCAGGAACGCCACCACATCGGCCACCTCTTCGGCATCGACCATGCGGGCGATCTGGTTATTGCCGCCGATCCGCGTCTCGGCCTCCGCCACCGTGATCCCCTGGCGCGCTGCCATCGCCTGCGCCATCGCCGGAATGCGCTCCGTGCGGGTCATGCCGGGGTGCACGACGGTGACATTGATCCCCTTCGGCCCCAGCTCCTCGGCCAGGTTCTTGGTCAGGGCCGAGACGGCGACATTGCGCATTGAGCCGATGATCGAGCCGGCCTGCCGAGCGGCCAGGCCGCTGATATTGATGATCCGCCCCCAGCCGGCGGCGATCATGTGCGGCGCGGCCTCCCGGGCGACGCGCAGATAGCCCAGCACCTTCACGTTCATGTCGTCGAAGAAGTGGTCGTTGGTGATCTCCGCCAGCTTCGGCGGGGCCGCCCCGCCGGCGGGCTTCGCGGCGGCATTGACCAGAATGTCCAGGCCGCCCAGCTGCTCCACAACGGCGGCGACCAGGGCCTTCACCGAGGCGTCGTCGCCGGTGTCGGCGCGGAGGCCGATCACCCGGCCGCCGGTCTCGGCCGAGAGCTCGGCGGCCGTCGCCTCCGTGGCCGCCGCGTCCCGCGAGGCGATGGCCACCATTGCCCCCTCCAGGGCCAGCTGGCGGGCAATGGCGCGGCCGATGCCGCTTCTGCCGCCCGTCACCAGGGCGCGCTTGCCGGTCAGATAGAGGTCCATGGGAAGGCTCCGGTGTTGGGAGGGAAGGGCGCCTATCCATACAGGCTCCGCGCCGCCTTGCCCCCTCCTGTCCCGAGACACCCCGCCAATCGGCGGCCAATCGTCCTCAGGTGGGTGGATTTTTCGCGTAACACCGGTCTAGCTTGACGCAACGCCCCTGTTCAAAGGATCCCCGCCCTCATGGCCTCCACCGCTCTTCGCATCGCCGCCGTTTCGGCCCTGGCCCTGATGGCCGCCGCCTGTTCCAAGCCCGCCGACAAGGCCGCCCCCGAGGCCGGCAAGGCGCCGGACGCCCCGGCCGCCTCCGCCTCCAATGCCGGCGCCAACACCGAGCCCTCCACTCCCGCCGAAGCGGCCCGCCCCCAACCGGTGGAAGGCGCGGTCCTGGCCGAGGAAGAACTGGGCGCCACCATCGAAGAGTCCGAACTGCCGCGTCCGCGCGCCGGCCTCTGGAGCATCGTCGAGACCTCGGGCGACCGCACCAACCGCGACCGCGAATGCGAAACCGGCCGTCCCGAGCCGCTCAATCTGGGCGAAGGCTGCGGCCGCATCACCTACCGCCGCACCCTCTCCGGCGGCTACTACGTCGCCGCCCGTTGCCAGGGTGAGCGCGGCACGGCGCGGGTGAACTTCCATGCCGAGGGCGACTTCCGCACCAGCTACACCCTGGACACCAAGCTGGTGGTCACTGGCGACAACCCGACCACCCTCATCAGCCACCGCGTCGCCACCTATGTCGGCGCCTGCCCGGCGGACATGCAGGATGAGGCCGAGGCTGAAGACCGCCGTTCCAGCCGCTCCAACCGCGACGAAGACGCCCAAGACAACGGCGGTGACCGCCGCCGCCGCGAATAGGGACGCCGCGTTCCGCCTCCCGGAACGCGCGGCATTTCCTTACCCGGCAAGGCGCGCGGACGCTTGACCTAACGTCGTTCGCGCGCCACCGCTTGCCTCGATTGAACGAGGAAAGCGCACCATGAAAGCCGCCGTCATCGACCGCTCTGGGCCCCCCGAGGTTCTCGAATACCGCGAGATCCCCGACCCCCAGGCCAAGCCCACCGAGATCATCGTCCGCAACGAGGCGATCTCCATCGAGGGCGGCGACGTCTCTTCGAGGAGTGGTGGCCGGTTCGCGGCGACGCCTCACGTGGTCGGCTATCAGTCGGCCGGCGAGGTGGTCTGGGTCGGGGACGCGTCCGGCGATTTCAAGGTCGGCGACAAGGTGGTCTGCACCGGCGGCTTCGGCTCCCACGCCGAACTGCGCGCCGTCAATGGCCGCACGGCTTGGGTCCTGCCGCCGGGCATGGATATCCGCACCGCCTCGGCCATTCCCATCCCCTTCGGCACGGCCGATAACTGCCTCCTCGCCTATGGCCACCTGGAGGCGGGCGACACCTGCTTCATCCAGTCCGGCGCGTCTGGCGTCGGCATGGCCGCCATCCAGATCGCCAAGAAGGCCGGGGCCCGCGTCATCGCCACCGCCTCATCCGACGCGCGCCTCGAGCCCCTCTACGCCCTCGGCCTCGACCACGGCATCAATTCGGCCACCGAGAACGTGGTCGAGCGGGTCATGGAGATCACCGAAAAGAAGGGCGTGGATGTCACCCTCGACGGCAATGGCGGCCGCTCCCTGAAGCAGTGCGTGCAGGTCCTCGGCTGGAAGGGCCGCGCCACCTTCATTGGCGTCACGGCGCGCGAGCCGATGGACATCAATGTCGCCTCCCTGATGGGCGGCAACCGCTCCCTAATTGGTCTGGGGCTTGGCTATGAGATGGCCACGCCCCGAGTCCGCGCCATGGTCCAGGGCTATATCGACGCCATCGCCGCGGGCCAGTTCACCGTGCTGATGGACAAGACCTTCCCCCTCTCCGAAGCCGCCGCCGCCCACGCCTATATCGAAAGCCGCGCCGCGGTGGGCCGGGTGGTGCTAATCCCGTAGGGGATGGGTTTCCTGCGCTATCTTTGGTCGCTCGGCCGGTTCATTCCGCCGCCTCCGGGCTTGCGGCCAGGCGGCGGCGGGGCGCGGTTCTTCGGCTTTCTGTTCCTGGCCTTTTGCGTGGCCCTGGGCATCGCCGCCCTGCTGGGCTTCGACGTTTCCCGCTTTCCCGACTGGCTGGACGCTCACGCCGTCTTCTGGGGCCAGGTCGGCGATGTGGCCTTCAAGATCCTGCTCGGCTTCATCCTTTGCCTGTGCGCCCTGGTGCTGGTCGCCCAGGTCGCCAACCCGAAGGAAGACCGCCCGGGCTGGGGCACGGTGATCTTCGCCCTGATCGTCGGCTATGCCTGCGCCGTGGGTCTCTTCACTGGCATCTAGGCGCTAGGCGTAGTGGAATTCCGCCCCGTCGAGATCGACGGCGGGCAGGGCGTCCTTCTCGGTCACATAGTCCTGGCTGTGGCGCCACTCGATCTTGTTGCCGGCCTTGGGCAGCAGGTGGACGGAGCGGTTCACATAGCCCGGATTAAAGTTCTCCGGATCGATCCAGGGGCCGAGTTCCATATTGTGGTCCTCGGGCCGCAGGGCCACTTCCACCCGTGCCACGCCCTTGGCCTTCATGTGGTCCATCAGCCGGATCACGAAGTCACAGATCAACTCGGAGCGCAGGGTCCAGCTGGCGCGGAAATAGCCGAATACCCAGACGAAATTCGGCAGGCCGGTGAACATCATCCCCCGCCAGGTGATGGTGTCGGCCAGGTCGATCTTCTCGCCATCCACCTCGAACAGGATGTCGCCATTGGCCGAGAGGTTGAAGCCCGTGGCCGTGATCACGATGTCGGCGTCCAGCTGCTCGCCGCCCTTGGTGAGGATGCCGTTCGCATTGAACGTCGCCACCTCGTCGGTGACCATCGCCACCTTGCCCGCCTTGATCTGCTGGAAGAGATCGCCGCCCGGGATGAAGGCCACGCGCTGGCGCCAGGGCAGGTACGAGGGGGTGAAGTGCTTATCCACCGTCTCGGCGTCGAGGAACATCTTGGTCATGCCCAAGAGCTCCTTCTTCACCTCCTCAGGCGCCTCGAAGCAGCGCTTGGTGAAGAGGTCACTGTTCTGGATCACCTGGCGGCGCACCAGTTCGTGCACCCACTCCTCCGGCGCATTGAGGCCGCGCAGGGTATTGGCCAGTTCGTTCTGGTTGATCCCCGGCAGGAAATAGGTGGGCGAGCGCTGCAGGATGGTCATGTGGCTGGCCTCGCCGGCGATGGCGGGGCCGAGCGTCGCCGCCGTGGCGCCGGAACCGATCACCACCACCTTCTTGCCGGTGTAGTCCAGGTCCTTCGGCCATGCCGACGGGTGCACGATCTGGCCCTTGAAGTCGGCCATGCCGGGGAAGTCCGGCGTATAGCCTTCGCCCTGCTTGTAATAGCCGTGGCACATCCACAGCAGGCCGCAGGTGAAGCGCTTCACCTTGCCCGTCGCCAGCTCCGTCGCCTCGACGCTCCACAGGTTGGTTTCCCGCGAAAACGAAGCGTGGGTGATCTTGTGGCCATAGCGGATGAACTTGGCGAGATCGTTCTCGTCGATCACCTCGCCCATATATTTCAGGATCTCGCCGCGCGAGGCGATCGGCGCCCCCAGCCACGGCTTGAAGCGATAGCCGAAGGTGTAGAGGTCGCTGTCCGACCGCGTGCCCGGGTACTGGTGCGTCCACCAGGTGCCGCCAAAGGTCTCCATGGCCTCCAGCACCACGAAGCTCGTTCCCGGCCGTTCCTTGGAGAGGTGATAGGCCCCGCCCACCCCGGAAATCCCGGCCCCCACGATCAGAACGTCGAAATGCTCCACGCCGGCTTGGGCGGCGGGGCGGTCCAGGGTCGCGGTGTCGGTCATGAATCTCTCGAAGCAGAATTAGAACGCGCGGTATGCCAATGATCGCGAGCCAGCGCCACTGGCGAGGCTCGGTCGGCGAATGAGTGAACGCTGATTACCTATTTAGGCCGCCGCCCGCAACCACTCCCCTTGCCTCACCCTCCGTCAACGGGCGAGCCTGGGCCTCAAAAGCACAAGAGGAAGCGGGCCATGCACATCGACCTTCTCGATCCCGAGACCTTCGCCGCCGGGCAGCCGGTGAAGACCTACGAATGGCTGCGCGAGAACGACCCCGTCCACTGGCACGATGAGCCGGGCGGCAAGGGTTTCTGGGCCCTCACCCGCTATGAGGACGTCCGCGCCGTCGACCGCGACTTCCAGAACTTCTCCTCCTCCCCAACCATCATGATCACCGACGGCGCCGCGGCCGGGGCTGGCCCCTACAAGATGATGCTGATGATGGACCCGCCGGACCACACGGCCTTCCGCCGCCTGATCCGTTCGGAATTCACCCTGCCCTCGGCCAAGCTGCGCTCGGAGCGCATCGCCGAACTGGCCAAACAGATCGTCGACGCCGTGATCGAGAAGGGCGAGTGCGACTTCGTCGACGATGTGGCCGGTGAAATGCCGTCCTTCGTCATCGCCGAACTGATGGGCCTGCCCCTCGACGACGGCCGCGAGCTCTACAAGCTCACCGAGGCCATCCACACCGCCCCCTCGGCCCAGGCGCCCGGGGCCGGCGCCGAGGCGGTGGGCAAGATGTTCGCCTATGGCCAGGGCGTCATCGCCGAGAAGCGGGCCCGTCCGGCCGACGATCTGGCCTCGCGCCTGCTGGCCTGCGAGGTCGACGGCCGCAAGCTCGACGACATGGAATTCCTGCTGTTCTTCCTGTTGCTGATCGACGCCGGCGGAGACACCACACGCAATCTGCTGGCCGGGGGGCTCCTCGCCCTCATGGACCATCCGGAGCAGATGGCCTGGCTCCAGGCCGACCTGCCGGGGCGTCTGCCCGCCGCCCGCGAGGAGCTGCTGCGCTGGACCAGCCCCGTCGTCTACATGCGCCGCACCGCCAAGCATGACGTCGAGATCGGCGGCAAGACCCTCCGCGAGGGCGACAAGGCAGTGATGTATTTCGGCTCCGCCAACCGCGACCCCGGTCACTTCGCCCGGCCCGACGTCCTCGACCTCGCCCGCACGGACAACGACCACATCGCCTTCGGCGACGGCGCCCACGTCTGCCTGGGCCAGCACATCGCTCGCATCGAGATCGACGCCATGTTCGTGGAGGTGCTGTCGCGGATGAAGGACATCCAACTGAAGGCCCCGCCCACCTGGCTCGCCTCCAACTTCATCTCCGGCCCGAAGGCGATGCCGGTGACGTTCAAGCCGGGGCGCTAACTACCGACGCCGGCGGCGCGGTGGCTCTTCGATGACGCGCGCGACCTCACGATAGCGTCCGCAGGCAAAGGAATAGAGGTCACCATCGGTGTAGTAGTCGGGATAGCCGCGCGACCAGGTCCCTGGAAACGAAACAGGCCCATCGCCCACATAGGCCACGGCGTCGCAGCGCCCCGTCCGGCACGCATAGTATGTTCCTGAACACCCGCCAGACCCACACCACCCGAAACCTGTCGGGTAGAGGATATAGGCGACGGCATAGCCGCGCGGGATCGGTGCGCGGATGAATCGCGACTGGCGGTCACGCATGGCGCCGGGGTCGCTCAGCGACAGGTTGAACCAGAAACGGTCCGTGGCCGTGGAGCGGCTCTGCAACTGCCCAATGGTCCATTGACTGCGGTTGGGAACGGCGCGGGCGTCGATGGGGTCTTGATCTGCGTCCGGCCCGACGCGGCAGGTCATGCTGGCGTCCGCCGCCATGGCTGGACAGACGGCCAACAGGCCGAGAGCGATGAACACGGCGGCAAGGCGGCGCATGGGCGGGCTCGCGTTGAGAGGTAAGTGGACAGCATCCTCCAGTTGCCTCTGGCTGCGCAAGTAGGGTGCGTGGCGCGCCACCTTCCCCTGAGAGGGAAGGAACACTACCTTTCTCCCATGCCCGCCAAGCGCGCCCCACGTCTGTCCTCTGAAGACCGCCGCCGTCAGATTCTGACCAGCGCCAAGGCCTTCATCCTGGAGCACGGCCTCTCCACCCTCACCCTGGAGACCGCCGCCGAGAACGCGGGCATTTCCAAGTCCCTGATGTACCGCCACTTCTCCAGCCGGGAGGAGCTGCTCCAGGCCCTGCTCAATCAGGAATACCGCGCCCTGCGCGGGCCGGGTGTGTCTGGCGTGCCCACCGACATTTCCTTCGCCGATCTGGCCGCCGGGGCCAACCGGCGCACCTTCGACTACTACGCCAACCAGGGCCCGATCGTGCGCATGCTGCTCTCCGACCCCGGCGTCGCCCGCCTGCTGGTGGATCAGGACCGCGACGAGCGGGCCGGGGTGAACCGCTTCTTCGCCGCCCACCTGCGGCGCACCTATGGCCTGCCCAGCCCCCTGGCCTCGCTCGGGGCGTTTCTGATGCTCAACGCCGCCACCAATTCCGGCGGGGCCCTGCGCCGCTTCGGCGTCGACGCCAAACAGGCCACGGAGTTCTGGACGACCTTCATCCTCGCCGGCTTCGCGGCGGTGTCGGCCAAGTACGGCCGCAAGGAGTAGCAAAAAAGAAAGTGGACAGGTCGTCCACTTTCTCTATCGTTCCTTCATGCTCCGCCGGAGGGTTCAGGAGGATCAGCCATGGCCTATGCCAACCAGCGCATCATGCTCGATGCCGACAGCCACATCATGGAAACCCCGGACTGGATCAGCCGCCACGCTGACCCGAAAATCCGCGACCAGCTCATGCCCCTGGCCCTCGGCAAGGCCGGCGGCGCCACCCACCAGCTGATCGAAAAGGCCATGGGCCAATCGGCCTCGCGCACCGAGCGCGGCGTCGAGATCAAGGACGTGGTCAAGGGCGCCAAGGGCTGGTCCGCACCTGGCGCCTTCGACGCCACCGAGCGTTCCAAGGCCCTCGATGACCTGGGCTTTGCCCGTCAGCTGGTGTTCTCCACCTTCTCGGCCGGCCAGTATCTCTCCCACCGGGACATGGAGGTCCGCTACGGTGGCCTGCGCGCCCACAACCGCGCCATGACCGAGTTCTGCAATCAGGATCAGCGCCTGGTCGCCGTGGGCCAGCTGTCCCTGTCCGATCCGGACCGCGCCGTCGCCGAAATCGAGGCGGGCGTGAAGATGGGCGTGAAGGCCTTCTGGATCCCCGGAACCCCAGTGGACGACAAGTCCCCCGGCCATCCGGACTTCGACAAGGTCTGGGCGGCCCTGGTGGACCACAAGGTCCCCTTCATGCTGCACGTCGGGCCAAACTCGAACTTCGTGCCCAAGGCCTATCTCAACAATGGCCGGCCGATCCCGAAGGACATCGTCGGCGGCGGCGAGAACCTGCGGGTGCGCGATTTCGTCAGCCTTTCCTTCGGCCCGCAGCTCTTCCTGACCTCCCTGGTGTTCGACGGTGTCTTCATGCGCCACTCGAACCTGCGCGGCGGGGTGATCGAGCTGGGCGCCGGCTGGGCGCCGGAATTCCTGCGCAATCTCGATATCAGCCAGAAGATCTTCAAGCGCTCCGACCCGCAGGTGGCCGAGCTCGACATGAAGGCCAGCGAATACATCCGCCGCGCCCTGCGCTTCACGCCCTTCCCGGGCGAGGATGTCGGCCGGATGATCAAGGATGGCGGCGCCGAGCTCTTCCTCTTCTCGTCCGACTACCCGCACCCGGAAGGCACCGATGATCCCGTCGGCCGCTTCGAGCGCACCTTCGCGGCGCTGACCGAAGACGAGAAGGAAGCCTTCTACAGCCGCAACTACGAATACATGATGGGCGAGACGGTCAGCGTCTAACGGAATGGGGACGTGTGCACGCCACACGTCCCTAAGCCCATCTGTCCGGCGTATTCCCGTTAGGGGACATGCGGCATGCGCACGTCCCCGTCCCGCGCTATGCTTCGCCATGTCCACCACCCGCGACCTCTTCGTCACCCGCCTCTACGAAGCCGGCCTCGCCGAGCCGGGTTTGATGGATGAACTGCTGGAGGCCTGCATCAGCCTCTCCGAGGACGACACGGCCGGTCAGGCCTGGTGCGTGGAGCATGCCTATAAGGGCTACACCTCCTACGCCTCTCTCGATGACCTGCCGGCCCGGATGCCGGTGTTCAGCGACCTGCAGCGCCTGCTCGACCGCCACGCCGCCGCCTTCGCCAAGGATCTGGCCTTCGATCTCGGCCCCAAGGGGAAGCTCAAACTCGACAGCCTTTGGGTGAACATCCTGGAGAAGGGCGGCGCCCATTCAGGGCACATCCACCCGCACAGCGTGATCTCCGGCACGCTCTATGTTGCGGTGCCCAAGAACGCCGGGGCCCTGCGCCTGGAGGATCCGCGCCTGCCGATGATGATGGCCGCGCCCACCCGTCGCGATGCGCCCGAGCCGCTAAAGCCCTTCGTCACCCTGCAGCCTACCGCCGGCACGGTCTATCTGTGGGAAAGCTGGCTGAGGCACGAAGTGCTGCCCCACGGCTCCAAGACGCCCCGCGTGAGCATCAGCTTCAACTACGCCTGGATCTAGCCGAACCGCCGCCGCGCATAGTCGATCACCAGCTTGATCATGTCCTGCGTGGCCTCCGAATCCCGATGCCCGAAGGCATGCGGCATGCCGGGGAAGAAGGCGTAGTCCAGCTTGCCGCCCCGGGCCTGATAGGCGCGCATCAGGTCGAAGGTCATGTCCTGCGGGATGTTGGAATCCTCGCCCGGCTGCACCACCAGGATCGGCGGCAGCACCGCCGCCTCGCCGGAGGTGACGATGCGGGGGATGGAGGCGTCCCACATCGCCGCCTCGTCGCCGAAATAGGCCACCGAGCCCCGCATCAAGGCCTCGATGCCGGCCCGCCGCGCATAGCGGTAGCGCGCCGCCGGGTCGGAAACGGGCCAGAGGGCGATGACGAAGCTCACCGAGGCGTCGATGTCGTCATGGGTGGCGAACCCGCCCTTCTCATCGCCGATCGGCGTGCCCTTGTGCTGGGCCATATTGGGCCGCAGGGCCGCCAGCAGGGCCAGGTGCCCGCCGGAGGAGGAGCCGATCAGGCCGATTTTCGCCGGGTCCGCCCCCAGCAGGGCCGCGTTCAGCCGCACCCAGCGCACGGCGGCCACCACATCGGCGCTGCCGTCCGGATGGTGGAAGGCCGGCGCCTGGCGAAAGTCGATGGCCACCACGATGAACCCGGCCGCCGCGATGGCCCGGTCATAGAGCACCCCGGCATTGCGGTCGCCGCTCGACCAGGCGCCGCCATGCACATCGATGATCACCGGCAGGCGCTCATTGCCCCGCACCGCCGGCTGATAGATCCGCGCCGACAGGGGAAGATCCCCGGGCTTGGCCCAGACCGTCTCGCGCTCCTGCACCGGTGTCGCGGCCATGACAATGGTCCTCCCCAGGCCTGGCGACAGGGCCAGGAAAATGGCTATGGTGGCGATCACGAGCGCTCGCATCGGTGCGCCTCCCCCAAACAAATCAGGCACATGAAACGCACCATCCTGACCGGCGCCCCCGGCGCGGGCAAGACGACGATCCTTGAGGTGCTCCGCGCCCGCGGCCACGCCGTGGTCGAGGAGGCTGCCACCGAGATCATTGCGCGCTCGGCTCTTGGCGGCGTTGCCGATCCCTGGCGCCTATCCGATTTCACCGACCGCATCTGCGTGCTTCAAGTCGAGCGCCGCGAAGCCAAGAGCGCGCCTCTCCAATTCCACGACCGCTCCCCCGTCTGCACCCTGGCCCTGGCGCGGTTTCTGCCGCAGCTGGTGTCGTCTCGATTGGCGGAGGAGGCCGCGAAGGCGCGCGATCTTTATGATCGGCGGGTTTTCCTGATCGAACCGCTGGGCTTCATCGTCAACACAGAAGCCCGCCGGATTTCCTACGAAGACACCCTCAAATTCGAGGCCGTCCACATCGCCGCTTACGAAGAGCTGGGCTTCGAACTGGTCCGCGTGCCGCCGGGGACGCCCGATCAGAGGGCTGATCTGATCCTTGGGGACGCGTTCCTTTAGGTACGTGTCCCCAATCCAGACACCCCGCCAAACAGGCGACACGCACCTGAAGGAGCGCGTCCCCGAATCTAGGCCCAGGGCGTCACCGCCTTCAGGTCATCCAGGTCATAGGGCGCCGGCAGACCATGCTCCCGCCGCCAGACATGCTGGGCGATCATCGCCCGCTGCTCGGCCCCGAAATCGCACCAGCGGCAGCCCGGTTTCAGCCGGTAGTGATAGGTCCAGTTGCGGCTGTTGAGCAGATAGGTCGCCGGCGACAGGGCGTCCGTCGCGAAATCCAGTACGTGCTGCAGTTCGTGCTGCAGCACCTCCAGATCCCTCGGCGACCAGGGCGTGGCGAAGTCGGCCTTGGCCCCCGGCCAATGGATCACATTGTGGTAGGTCAGGATCGGCACGCGCCCCCGCCATATCCGCGCCACCAGGGCCCCCGGATGCGGCCGGGTGTCGATCACCGGCGCTACCCGCGCATCACGCAGCGCCGCCGCCAGACCGGGCGAGAGGGCGCCCCATTCGCCGGCGGTCAGGTGCCTAGTGGGCTTCATCCCAGTTGGCCGCCGCGCGGGCCTCCACAACGAGGGGAACAGACAGGGCCATGGCCGGCTCGTCGGCCCGCTCCATCACCGCCCGGGCGACGCGGCAGGTTTCCTCCGCCTCCTCCGCCCTGGCCTCGAACACCAGTTCGTCGTGCACCTGCAGCAGCATCCGCGACGACAGCCCGGCCGCCTTCAGGGCCGACGGCATGCGCACCATGGCCCGGCGCATGATGTCGGCCGCCGAGCCCTGGATCGGGGCGTTGATCGCCGCCCGCTCGGCGAACTGCCGGTGCCCCACGGCCTTGGCGCGGATGTCCGGGATGTTCACCCGCCGCCCGAAGAGGGTGGTGACATAGGCGTGCTCCCGCACCTGGGCGCGCATGCGATCCATGTAGTCGCGGATGCCGGGGAAGCGCTCGAAGTAGGTCTTGATGTAGGCCCCGGCCTCGCCCTGATCGATGGACAGCTGGTTGGCCAGGCCGAACGCGGAAATCCCGTAGATGATGCCGAAATTGATCGCCTTGGCGCGGCGCCGCGTCTCCGCCGGCATGCCCTCGATCGGCACGCCGAACATCTCCGAGGCGGTCGAGGCGTGGATGTCGATGCCGTCCAGGAACGCCTTCTTCAGCTGCGGAATGTCCCCGATATGGGCCAGGATGCGCAGCTCGATCTGGCTGTAGTCGGCGCTGATCAGCACGTTGCCCGGCTCGGCGATGAACGCCTTGCGGATCTTGCGCCCCTCTTCGGTGCGCACCGGAATGTTCTGCAGATTAGGGTCGGACGATGAAATCCGCCCCGTCGTCGTCGAGGCCAGGGCGAAGGAGGTGTGCACCCGCCCGGTCTTCGGATCGATGGCGGCGGTCAGGTTCTCCGTATAGGTGCCGCGCAGCTTCGACAGCTGGCGCCAATCCAGGATCACCCGGGGCAGTTCATGGCCCTTGGCGGCCAGTTCCTCCAGCATGTTGGCGTCGGTGGAGGCCGCGCCCGTGGCGGTCACCCGGCCGGAGGTCATGCCCAGCTCGCCGAACAACAGCTCGCCGATCTGCTTGGGGCTGCCCATGTTGAAGGGTCGCCCGGCCAGTTGATGCGCCTTGGCCTCGAACTCGCCCATGCGCATGCCGAAATCGTTGGAGAGGTGGCGCAGGAATTCCGGATCCACCTTGATGCCGTGATTTTCCATCTCCGCCAGCACGGGCGGCAAGGTGCGTTCCAGGGTCTCATAGACGGTCAGCAGCCCCTCGCGCGCCAGGCGCGGCTTCAGCCTCTGCCAGAGGCGCAGGGTGACGTCAGCGTCCTCGGCCGCGTAGCAGGTCGCCTCCTTCAGGGCCACGTGCTTGAAGCTCTTCTGCGCCTTGCCCGTCCCGGCCACCTCCTTGAAGGCGATGGGGGTGTGGCCCAGCCAGAGCTTGGAAAGCTCATCCATGCCGTGGCCGTGCAGACCGGCCTCGAGCACGTAAGACATCAGCATGGTGTCATCGATCGGCCAGACATCGATGCCGTGGCGGGTCAGGACGGCGATATCGTACTTGGCGTTCTGCGCGATCTTCAGGACCGTCGGGTCTTCCAAGAGCGGCTTAAGGGTGGCGATCACATCGCTCAGCGGGATCTGCGCCAGATCAGACGGCGCCTCGAGCGCCAGACCTTCGGCCTCCTCGTGCCCCACCGGGATGTAGCAGGCCTTGCCGGCCTTCACCGCGAGCGACACGCCGCAGAGATTGGCGCTGGCTGAGGAGAGGGCGTCCGTCTCGGTGTCGAAGGCCACGAAGCCATTGTCGGTGGCCAGTTTCACCCAGGCCCGCAGGGTCTCGATGTCCCGCACGCACTCATAGACCGAGGTGTCGATCTTGGCCTTCTCGTCCGGCCACAGCGCCTCGCGATCCACGGGATCCGGGGCGTTGAATGGCCGGGGCGGCATGGCCGGAGCTGACGGCAAGGGCGCCGCCAGGCCCGAGGGCGCCGCGGCCGCAGCCGCGCCTGGTCCGCCCACCACGCGCCGCGCCAGGCCGCGAAATTCCATCAGCTCGAGGAACGCCGCGAGGGTCGCCGGCTCTGGGTCCTTCACCGCCAGGGCCTCCAGGGGCTCCGGCAGGGGCGTATTGCAGTCCAGCTGCACCAGTTGCCGCGAAAGGCGGATCTGGTCGGCGAAATCGATCAGGGTCTGGCGCCGCTTGTCCTGTTTGATCTCCGAGGCGCGGGCCAAGACCGTATCCAGGTCGCCATACTCATTGATCAGCAGGGCCGCCGTTTTCACGCCGATCCCGGGCGCGCCCGGCACATTGTCGACGCTATCCCCGCACAGGGCCTGCACGTCCACCACCTTGTCGGGCGTCACCCCGAACTTCTCGAACACCTGCTCTGGCCCGATCTTCACGTTCTTCATGGTGTCCAGCATCGAGACGCCATTGCCGACCAGCTGCATCAGGTCCTTGTCGGAGGAGACGATGGTCACCTCCCCGCCCTGGTCGCGCACGTGGCAGGCATAGGCGGCGATCAGGTCGTCGGCCTCGTAGCCGGGCAGTTCGATCGACGGCACGCCAAAGGCCCGCGTCGCGTCCCGCACCAGCGGAAACTGCGGCGCCAGATCCTCCGGCAGGGGCGGCCGGTGGGCCTTGTACTGGTCATAGAGCTTGTTGCGGAACGTATCCTCGGAGTGGTCGAAGATCACCGCCAGGTGGGTCGGCCGGTCCGGCTGGCTCTTCATGTCGACCAGCAGCTTCCAGATCATGTTGCAGAAGCCCTGCACGGCCCCCACGGGCAGGCCATCGCTCTTCCGCGTCAGGGGCGGCAGGGCGTGATAGGCGCGGAAGATGTAGCCGGAGCCATCCACCAGATAGAGCCGCGTGGCCGGCCCATCCTGGGTCACGTCGCGGGGAATCTCGTCCAGGGTCTGGGGCGTGTCGTCGAGGGTCTCGCTCATGGCATGAGATTAACCCGGTCAGAGGCGGTGGTCACGCGGGAGACTTTGGTCATCCCTAGTCGATGACGTTAAGCGACGTGGCGGCGTAGCGCAGAACGTAGGGTCGTTCCGCTGGCTTTCCTTCCGGCAGAGCATCGCCAAAGAACGCGATCAGGCAGTCATGGAAGCCACCGTCGTCGTCGACCCAACAGTGAATCACCACGCCAAACTCCGGGCCGCCGTCGATCAGCCCATCGTAGCGAACCTTCGTGCCCGGAGGCAGGAACTGGTCTTTCCGCGGCTGCATGGCCTCAATCCCTCATCGAACGCTTGATGGAATGGTCTTTCGGACGGTCCGGGTTCGTCAAGGACGGGCCCGCATGGGCCCGCCGCGCCGCGGCGACGCCTGCAAGGCGTCGTCCTTGACCAACCCGGCCGCTCCGAAATCACGCTCCGCCAAGCGGCCAATGGGGGCGTGTTTCGATCTCCTCCCCCACTGGGGGAGGGGGCCGCGCACGAAGGGCGGGGTGGAGGGAGCGAACCGAATACGGCTAGACTGATCCCCGCCTAGAAACGGGAAACCCATTCCATGATCGTCACCACCACCAACGACCTGGCCGGCTACAAGATCGTCAAGCACATCGGCCTGGCGCGCGGCATCACCGTGCGGTCGCGCAGCGTTATCGGCAATTTCGCCGGCGGCATTCAGTCGATCTTCGGCGGCAAGCTGTCGGTCTATGTCGACCTGGCCGAGACCGCCCGTCAGGAAGCCCTGCAGCACCTCATCGAGCATGCCCAACAGGCGGGCGCCAATGCCATCATCGCCATGCGCTACGACGCCAATGAGATCATGGACGGCATCACCGAGGTCCTGGCCTACGGCTCGGCCGTGGTCGTCGAACCGGTATAGACGGGCTCTACTGCGCTCTCTGGCACTGGGTCAGGGAGCGGTTCATCACCCAGCTGCCCGTCGGATCCGGCTGCTCGTAGCGCATGGTCAGCTGGCCGCCCTGCAAGGTGGCGCTGAACATGAACATCAGGCCGGTGCCGTCGGAGCTCTGTTCCGGTCCCCGGGCCATGATCGCATTGCCCTGGTACTGCCAGTTCCCCTGGCTGCGGAACTGGCTATAGCCGTTCGCCGCCGCCATCTGACCCTGGGCCTGGTAGGTGTAGTTCGAATTGAAGATGATCTGGTACTGCTTGCTCCAGCCGCTGGTGCGGCCGCCTTGCTGATTGAGCTCGGTATAGGTCGATTGGCAGTTCCACATGCCGGTGAAGGCCTGCTGCGCCATGGCTGGCGCGGCGGACAGACTGGCGGCCGCGGTCACAGCCGCCGCGATGGCGGCGATCGTCGTCTTACGCATCTTGCTTGAACCCCACAGCATCCCTCGCGGCCACTGTCACACCGCAAGGCTTTGAGGACAATGGGGAAACGCCGTTCCGCGGGCCTAGTGTCCGCCGGAGCCCTCATAGACGCCGGGCGCCGTGTGCTCGTCTTCCTTCTTCGCCTTGCCGTGGGCCAGCACGAAGCGGCGGTCGCAATAGAGGCACTCGACGAAGTCCGCCTCGCCCATTTCCAGCCAGACGCGCGGATGGCCGAGCGCCCCGCCGACCCCATCACAGGCGATGCGGTGGGAGTGCACGGAAATCACTTCCGGCGGCGGAATCAGGCCGATCTCGGTGGTCTTCACCGCCGGGGACGGCGCCGTCGCGGCGGCCTTGGGCTTACGGGCCATGGGAGGCGCCCCTTTCTCTTCCAGCGCCGCCTTGGCGCGGCGGCGAACCAGGCCTAGGTAGAGGGCCATGAACGCTTCCGTCAATGCAGCCGGCCTCCCAGACTTCGCCATCGAGGCGCACGGCATCAAGAAGACCTACGCCGCCACCAAGACCACGCCTGAAATGCACGCGCTCAAAGGTGTGGATCTGAAGATCCCGCGCGGTTCGATCTTTGGCCTCCTGGGGCCCAACGGGGCCGGCAAATCCACCTTCATCAACATCCTGGCCGGACTCACCAAAAAGACCGCCGGCACGGCCAGCATCTGGGGCCGCGATATCGATGAGCGCCCGCGTGACGCGAGAGCCGCCATCGGTGTGGTGCCGCAGGAGATCGCCGCCGACGTCTTCTTCACGCCGCGCGAGTCGCTGGAGGTCCAGGCCGGTCTCTACGGCGTGCCGAAATCCGAGCGCCGCACCGACGTGCTGCTGGCCGCCCTGGGGCTTTCCGACAAGGCCGAGGCCTATGTCCGCCAGCTCTCCGGCGGCATGAAGCGCCGCCTGATGGTCGCCAAGGCGATGGTGCACAATCCGCCGGTCCTGATCCTCGACGAGCCCACCGCCGGGGTCGATGTCGAGCTGCGCCGCCAGCTGTGGTCCTACGTCGTCGAGCTGAACCGCCTCGGCGTCACCATCGTGCTGACCACCCACTATCTGGAAGAAGCCGAGGAGCTCTGCGACACCATCGCCATCATCAATAAGGGCGAGGTCCAGGTCTGCGAGCCCACCCAGACTCTGCTGAAGCGCCTCGACAGCCGCAATGTCGTGGTCACCCCCATGGAGCCGGTCACCGCCGCGCCGGAGCTCGATGGCTTCAAGACCCGCCTGCGCGCCGCCGGCACCTTCGAGGTCACCTACAAGACCGGCGAATCCAGCGTCGAACAGGTCCTGGCCGCCGTGCGCGCCAAGGGCCTGCACATCCAGGACATCGCCACCGAGGACCCGAAACTCGAAGAGGTGTTCATGGCCCTGACCTACGCGAAGAACTGAAATTGGGGACATGACCCAATTTCCTCTTCGGAAATTGGTGCGTGTCCCCAATTTCCAGCACCGGCGTTCGAAAATCGGGGACACGCACGAATTTCGCCTGCGGCGAAAATCGATCATGTCCCCATTTTCTACTCCACCGCTCTTGCCTCTTCCGGCAGCATGATCGGCACCCCATCCCGGATCGGATAGGCGAGGTTCGCCCCTTTGCTGATCAGCTCCTGCGCCGCGCGGTCATAGGTCAGCGGCCCATGGGTCACCGGGCAGACCAGAATCTCCAGCAGGCGGGGATCGACTTCAGGCGGGGCAGGGGGTGCGGCGTCAGGCATGGCCCAATCCTATTGCACCGAGGGCGGCCCGTCATCCGGGCTCTCTTCGGCGTCGATGGCCAGAAGGGCCAGCAGGGCCTCATAGCGGTCGCGCGGCGTCGGGGCTTCCAGCAGGGCTTGCTTCTCGGCCGGATCGAACGGCAGGGCCATCGACAAACTGCCCACCAGAGCATCGGCCGGCGCCGCCTCGGCGGTCTGCCAGTCCAAAGCCAGGCCCCGCCGGTAGAGATAGCGCCGCAAGGCCTCGAAGAAGACCCGCTTGTCGGTTCGGGAGACCTCGGGCGGCGATCCAGCATCCTCGACCAGATCGTTCTCGAAGGTCGCGAAATCGGCCCGCACCTCGCGGTAGGGCTTCAGGGCCTTCAGCTCCTCGGCCACCTTGAAACGGCAGATGCCGGTCAGGGTGATCAGGTATCGTCCGTCCCCGGTCTCCGAATAGGACGTGATCCGTCCCACACAGCCGATCTGGGCCAAGGTCCCTGGCTTCGGAAACTGGGTGGGCTCCATGGCCCCGGTCTGGATCATGCCGATCAGCCGCTCGCCGCCCATGGCGTCGTCGATCATGTTCAGATAGCGCGGCTCGAAGATGTTCAGGGGCAGTTCCGCGCCCGGCAACAGCAGCACCCCGTTCAGCGGAAACACCGGGATCACCCCCGGCAGATCCTCCGCTCTCTGGTAGCCGCCGGCTGTCATGCCAAACCTCTTACGAGAACAGGATGGCCGAAAGTCGGCGCCGCCCCTGCTTAGCCAATTCAGACCCCATCCCCGCCGCCTCGAACACGGTCAGCAGCTGCTTGCGCGCCGCCCCCTCGTTCCACTCGCGGTCCTTTTCGATGATGGTCAGCAAGTGGTCCGCCGCGCCCTCGAAATCACCGGCCCCGGCCAGGGCCTTGGCCAGCTCGAAGCGGGCCTCGTGATCCTCGGCATTGGCAGCCAGGGCGGCCTCGAAGGGGGCGGTCTCGGAATTGGCGTTGTCCGCCAGGGCCAGGGCGGCGCGCACGCTGTCGATGTCCGGGTTCTTGGCGTCGGCCGGCGCCAGGGCCAGCACCTCGCGCGCCTGGTCGGCGTCGCCGCTGGCCAGCAGCACCTTGGCCAGGCCGCCGATGGCCAGCAGGTTGTCCGGCGCCTGATGCAGCACCTCGGCAAAGGCCTGGGCGGCCCCGCCCAGATCGCCCAGTTCCAGGCTCTCCTTGGCCATGGCCAGGATGGCGTCGATTTCCGAGCCGCCGGCCGCCTTGGTCAGGCGGTCGATGAACGACTTCACCTGGCTCTCCGGCACGGCGCCCATGAAGCCGTCCACCGGCTTGCCGTCGGCAAAGGCGAACACCGCCGGGATTGATTGCACGCGCAGCTGGCCCGCATAGGCCGGGTGCTTGTCGATATCGATCTTGACCAGCTTCACCGCCCCGCCGGCCGCCGTCACCGCGCGCTCCAGCATGGGGCCCAGTGTCTTGCACGGCCCGCACCAGGTCGCCCAGAAGTCGACGATCACCGGCTGGGTCTTCGAGGCTTCCACCACATCGGCCATGAAGCCGGCGTCCGTGCCGTCCTTGATCAGGTCAGCGGGAACCGGCTTCGCGCCGCCGGTCAAAGGGCCTGAATCACCGATCAGGGACATCTCGTACGGCCTCCCGCCGTGGTTTTCGTTCTGAGCGCCTAAGATGGGCCTGGAGGGGTCCAGTTCCAATCCCTCAAAATAGAACTCCGCTCATCCTCGCGAAAGCGAGGACCCAGGCGTTTTAGCTCTCAACGCCGCGATGTTTGTCTGACGAAAAAAACCTGGGTCCTCGCTTTCGCGAGGATGAGCGGATCTAGAGGGGGATTATCTCCCCCCGGTCGACCCGAACCCGCCGCTGCCCCGCACCGTCTCGTCCAAACTCTCCACCTCGGCCCAAGCCGCCTGGATCACCGGCGAAATCAGCAACTGCGCGATCCGATCCCCGCGCCGGATCACGAAATCCTCGGCCCCGAGATTGATCAGGATCACCTTCACCTCGCCCCGATAGTCGGCATCGATAGTCCCGGGGCTGTTCAAACAGGTGATGCCCGACTTGAAGGCCAGGCCGGACCTCGGCCGCACCTGGCCCTCGTACCCGCGCGGAATGGCCATGGTCAGCCCGGTCGGCACGGCCTCCCGCGCCCCCGGCTTCAGGGTGATCGGCGCGTCCTCGGCCACCGCCGCACGCAAGTCCATCCCCGCGGCGTCGGCGCTCTCATAGGCGGGCAGGGGGATGCCCTCGGCGTGGGGCAGGCGGACCAGAGGGATCGGCGGGATCAATTGAATTCCTTGGCTATGCGCTCGGCCAGCTTGGTGGCCACCTCGTCCTTGCCGGCCCGTTCCCAGGCCTCGGTCCCGGCCTTGGAGACCAGCAGCACCCGGTTCTGGTCGCCGCCCATCACCCCCGGCTCGGTGACGTCATTGGCGACGATCCAGTCGCAGCCCTTGCGCGCCAGCTTGGCCTTGGCCTGGGCTTCCAGCTCATGGGTCTCGGCCGCGAAGCCGACCACCAGGCGCGGCCGGTTCGGGCCATGGGCGGCGATGGTCGCCAAGATGTCGGCATTCTCGATCAGGCGGATGGTCGGCGGGCCGTCGTGGCCCTTCTTCAGTTTCACGCCGAACACCTCGTCCGGCCGCCAGTCGGCCACGGCGGCGACGAAGATGGCGATATCGGCGGGCAGGGCGGCTTTCGACGCCTTCATCATCTCCTCGGCGGTCTCGACATCGACGCGCTTCACCCCGCGCGGCGCCGCCAGGGCGGTGGGGCCGGAGACCAGGGTCACCTCGGCGCCCAGCTTCGCCAGAGCCTCGGCGATGGCATAGCCCTGCTTGCCGCTGGAACGGTTGGTCAGCACCCGCACGGGATCCAGCGGCTCAGCGGTCGGCCCTGCCGTGATCAGCACCTTGCGGCCGGTCAGCGGCCCAGGCCCGGCCAGCCTGGCCATCGCCGCCTCGAAGATCGCCTGAGGCTCGGCCATCCGCCCACCGCCGAACTCGCCGCAGGCCATGGCCCCTTCATCGGGGCCGACGAAGGAGACGCCATCGGCGCGCAATTGGGCGACATTTCGCTGGGTGGCCGCGTGTTCCCACATCCGAACGTTCATCGCCGGGGCCATCAGCACGGCCGTGTCGGTGGCGAGCAGGGTCGTGGAGGCGAGGTCTCCGGCCAGGCCGTGGGCGGCCTTGGCCATCAGGTCGGCGGTGGCCGGCGCCACCACGATCAGGTCCGCCGAGCGTGACAGCTGGATATGGCCCATCTCCGCCTCATCGGTGAGGTCGAAGAGGTCGCTATAGACCTTGTCCTCGCAGAGGGCCGACAGGGACAGCGGCGTGACGAATTCCTTGCCCGCGGCGGTGAGGATCGGGCGCACGGCCAGGCCCGCCTTCTTGAACAGGCGCGCCAGTTCCAGGGCCTTGTAGGCGGCGATGCCGCCCCCGACGATCAGCAGAATCCGTTTGTCGCTCAAGGCTTGCCGCCTCCTGAAAACGCCCGCGCCTCATACCTGAAGGAAAGGACTCGACAAACGCCGAAGTTTGTTCTTTCTTTGTTCCAACTCAACGATGGGTTGGGGAGAACAAGCCAAAGGAGGGGGCCATGAGGGCTCTTCTGGTGTCTCATTCGGCCGCTGCGGCCTTGATTGCTTTGACGTCTCTGAGCCTGGCCGCCTGCAATGCGCGGCCCTCCGCCGTGGTCGCCGCGCCAAACGCTCCCGGGGTGTCGGCGCCGCAGGTGGCCGCCCCGGTGCAGGTGGTTTCCACCGCCGAGCGGGCCGATCCACGCCAGGCCAATGTTCCGATGATCAACGGCCGGCCGATGTGGTCCGCCAATCGCCGGAACACGGCCGAGGAAAACGCCGCCGCCCAGTTCGAGCGCAATGGGGCCGCCTTCGGCGCCACCAGCCAGGCGGACTATGTGGCCAAGGTCCACGCCTTCATCTCCGCGCCGCCGGCCGGGGTGCAGGTGATCGAACGCCCGAACGGCGACCGCCTGCTCTATGACCCGGCCGCCAACGTCTTCGCCGTGGTTGCCCGCAATGGCGCGCCGCGCACCATGTTCAAGCCGCGCGAGGGGGCGTCCTACTGGACCCAGCAGCAACAAAGGGCGGCCGCTCAGACCGCCGCCGCGGCCTCCAAGGGCGACGAAGAGGCCGGCTGAGGTCCGCTAGCGGACCGATATATCGTTCGTTTTTCGGTTCATCGCGCTGGACCGCGTAGCCATGACAAATATTTCATCTTTGACACGACTGAAATAATCTTGCGCTGTGGCGGCGCTCATGTGATCTTCTGATCACGGGGGCGTTACCACATCGTGAGGATCACGTGATGAAGTATGCCCTGCCGGCGCTCTGCGGTCTGATGCTCCTGACCGCCTGCGCCAAGCCCGAAGAAGCCCCCGGCAATAGCCAGGACACCAACCTGGCGGCTTCGCCGTCCGACACCAGCGCCCAGCGCGTCGCCGAGGCCCCGGCCAACGCCGCCCCGATGGTCGCCCCCAGCCAGGACCTGAGCGGCCAATCCGCCTCCGACCCGGTCTATGGTCCGGGCGCCGCCGAAGCCTCCCCGCCCCCGGTCATGGCCCGCGAGCCTGACCGCGCCACCTCCCGTCCCCGGGCCGAGACCACGCCGCCTATCGCCCAGCCTTCCGCGCCGCGTGCGCCCTTGCTGGCCTATGAATTCCGCTATGGCCTGGTCTTGCCCGGCGACCAGGTGCGCCCGATGATGGAGACTCACCAGGAGGCCTGCGAACGCGCCGGCCCCACCCAGTGCCAGGTCCTGGGCGCCGAGTCGGAGGACCAGGCCGGCGATGAAGCCACCGGCCGCCTGACCCTGCGCGCCACCCCTGTCTGGATGCGCGCTTTCCGCGGCCGCCTCGAAGCTGACGCCCGTGACGCCCACGGCCGCGTCGACACGGCCGGCACGCAAGGCGAAGACGTCAGCGGCCTGATCGATGAGACCACCCAGGCCGAGCGCAGCCTCGCCGAGCAACGCGCCGATCTGAAGCGCCGTCTGGCCCGTGAAACCCGCTCCGACCGGGCCATGGAACTGCAGCAACAGCTCACCCAGGTCGAGGCCCAGATCGCTCAGACCCGCGTCGTGCGCAATGACGCCGAGGACCGCGCCGCCATGTCCACCGTGGTCGTCGAATACACCTCGACGGGCCTTGCTGCCGCGTCCGGGCCCTCCGCGCCCCTGGCTGAAGCCGCGCGGGACTTCTGGGCGCACATGGCCGCCGTGTTCGCCGTGCTGCTCAATGTGGCGTCGTTCGCCGCGCCCTTCGTGCTGATCGGCGCTCCGGTCTGGTGGCTGGCCCGCCGGAAAGCCCCGGTCACTCCGTCCCAGACCCCGCCTTCGGTCTGAAGGTGAGGGGTGGCGGCCTAGTCGCCGCCGCCCCCGCCATCGCCTCCGCCGCCTCCATCGCCACCCGAGTCACTGCTTCCGGAATCGTTGCTGTCACTGTGGTGGCCGCCCATATGGCCGCCGTGCGATCCCCCGCCGGAGGAAGACGACCACCCCCCGTCGGCGCCCGCATCGTTGGCGCCGCCCCGGCGATTGCGTCCATTGAACCAGTTGAGGCCGACCACCACGGCGATCATCGCCCCGGCCATGATCAAGAGGGTGCCCATCCGCCCGCCGCCTAGCTGACGATATTGCCGCCGGACCCACCCGGCTTGTCATCTGGGGACGGTGGCGGGGGCGGGGGCTCCTGATAATCATCGTATTGATAGGTCGAGGCTGGAGGCTTCTTCTTGCCGCCGAACAGGTTGCGCACCCAGGCGGCGCCCCCTGCCAGGGCCGCGAAAATCACCACCGCCCCCTTCTTCAAGATCGCCAGCAGGATGGCCAGAAAGCCCAGCTTCTGAGCCGCGGCCACGCCGACGCCCCCGGCGATCAGACCGGCGATGCCATAGCCGGCCGCGGCGTCGCTGTTGGGGTTGTAGTCTGCATAGCGGGCCCCCTCATTGAACGCCGCCGTCGCCGCGACGCTTCGCGCAGCTTCCTTGATCTCCGCCAACTGGTCGGTGGAGGCCACCACATTCAGGCTGAGCACCCCCGAGCGCCCCAGCACGCGGATGTCGTAGTTGAGGGTATGGACGGGGTCTGCCCCGAAGGTCAGGTCCTTGGCCCAGACCACCACGTGGCGGCCGGCGTCATAGCTGGGCGCCTCTGCCCAGCCGACCAGGTGCACGGGATCAAAGCCATGCGATTGGCGATCGCGGTTGTTCTCCTCCTCGCCGTTGCGCAGCTCGGTGAGCAGGGCGTCATAGTCGGCGGTGCGGGCGTCGCTGTCGGAGACGTAGCCGATGCTGTCATAGGTCACCACGGCGGCCCAGCTGCCCTCATCGACGGGGCTGAAGCGCTTGGGTAGGATCATCCCCAGCACGCCGTCGGCCGACTGCGGGGGGTTGCCCCAGGCGTCGACCAGCACGCGGCGCGTGTCGGCGGCATTCAGGAAATAATAGTCCTCGCCCAGCACCAGATGCGCCTTGGCCTGCGGCAGATCGATGGTGCCGGTGCGGCGCTGCAGTTCCTTCACCCAGGAGAGGTCGCGCTCCGCCTGGGGCGCCGCCGGGGCCGACCAGGCGGGAGCCGAGGCGCTGACCGTCAGGGCCAGCAGGGCCATGACCGCGATAATCAGATGACGCATAACAACTCCCCGTACCCGTCCACGCCCCGCACGTTATGGAGTTGAACTGATCTCGAAAAGCCCCGCCGGGCGGAAAAGCCCCTATCTATTGTGAGCCATGCGCGCCTTCGCAGACCTCCTCGACCGGCTGTCCCTGACCGCCTCCCGCAACGCCAAGCTCACCTTGGTGCGGGACTATCTGGCCGCGACGCCCGATCCGGAGCGCGGCTGGGCCCTGGCGGCCCTGACCGGCGAACTCAGCTTCAACGCCGCCAAGCCGGCTTTCATCCGCAAGGCTGTCGAGGCCCGCATCGATCCGGTCCTCTTCGGCTGGTCCTATGACTATGTCGGCGATCTGGCCGAGACCGTGGCCCTGGTCTGGCCGGCCAAGCCGGGCGCCAATCGCGCGCCGGATCTCTCCGAAGTGGTCGACAGCCTGGCCGGGGCCAGCCGCGCCGAGGTCCAGGGCCTGATCGAAACATGGCTCGACGCTCTTGATCCGGATGGGCGCTGGGCTTTGCTGAAACTGGTCACGGGCGGCCTCCGTGTGGGTCTCTCCGCGCGCCTGGCCAAACAGGCTGTGGGGGATCTGGGCGGGGTCTCCGCCGCCGAGATCGAGGAGCTGTGGCACGCCCTGCACCCGCCCTATGAGGACCTCTTCGCCTGGCTGGAAGGCCGCGGCGAGCGGCCCTCCACCGACAATCCCGGCCGCTTCCGCCCGGTGATGCTGGCCCAAGCCATCGATGAGGATGTCGACTTCGCCAGGCTCGACCCGGCCGACTATGCCGCCGAGTGGAAGTGGGACGGCATCCGCGTCCAGGCGGTCAGCGAGCGCGGTGAGAAGCGGCTTTACAGCCGCACGGGCGACGACATCGGCAAGGCCTTCCCGGATGTGCTGGCCTTGATGGAATTCGAGGGGGTGATCGACGGCGAGCTCCTGGTCATCCGCGATGGCCGCCTCGCCCCCTTCGGCGACCTCCAGCAGCGCCTCAATCGCAAGACTGCCACGGCCAAGCACCTGGCCGACTTCCCGGCCGGCATCCGCGCCTACGACCTCTTGCTCGAGGGCGAAACCGACCTCCGGACCCTGCCATTCGCCGACCGCCGCAAGCGTCTGGAAACCTTCATCGCCCGCCTGGACCAGCCGCGCATCGATCTCTCACCGATGCAGCCCTTCGAGACCTGGGAGGAACTGACCGCCCTGCGCGCCAACCCACCACCCGGCGACCCGGCCCTCTCCGAGGGGCTGATGCTGAAACGCTGGACCTCGATCTATGAGGGCGGGCGGCCCAAGGGCCCCTGGTTCAAGTGGAAGCGCGATCCGCGCCTCATCGACGCCGTGCTGATGTATGCCCAGCGCGGCCACGGCAAGCGCTCCAGCTTCTATTCGGACTACACCTTCGGCGTCTGGACAGCGGGCGAGGATGGCCGCCCGGCCCTCACCCCGGTCGGCAAGGCCTATTTCGGCTTCACGGACGAGGAGCTGGCGCGGATCGACAAGTTCGTCCTGGCCAATACGGTCGAGCGCTTCGGCCCAGTGCGCTCGGTGCGCGCCGACCAGGATTTCGGCCTGGTGTTCGAGGTGGCTTTCGAGGGCCTGCAGCGCTCCACCCGGCACAAGTCGGGTCTGGCCATGCGCTTTCCGCGCATCAACCGCATCCGCTGGGACAAGCCGGCCCGCGAGGCCGACGCGCTCTCAACCCTGGAAAAGATGCTGGACTAGCTGGCTTCGCGATAGGCGGCCGGGTCCGTCCAGGCCAGCAAGGTGTCTGCCGCGCTCGGCCGGCCGATCAGCCAGCCCTGCACGATGGCGCAGTCCTCGCCCTTGAGGAATTCCAGCTGGTCGGCGGTTTCCACCCCCTCGGCCACCACCGGGATATCCAGGCTGCGGCCCAGGCCCAGCACGGCCCGCACGATCGCCGTGCCGCGGGCGTCGCGGTGCAGGGCGCCGACAAAGGTCTTGTCGATCTTCAGCTTGTCGAACGGGAAGGATTGCAGGGTCGAGAGCGACGAAAAGCCGGTGCCGAAATCGTCCATGGCGATGCTGACGCCCAGGGCCTTCACCCGGCGCAGGGTGTCCAGGGCCCGCTGGGTATCCTCGATCAGGGCCGTCTCGGTGATCTCCAGCTCCAACCTCGCGGGCGACAGGCCGGTCTCGATGAGGATCTCATGCACCCGCGTCGGCAGTTCCGGCTGTTGCAACTGCAGGGCCGAGAGGTTCACCGCCACGGTCAGGGGACGCAGCCATGTCGCCGCGTCGGCGCAGGCCTGGCGCAGCACCCAATAGCCGAGCGGGGCGATCAGGCCGGTCTCCTCGGCCAGGGGAATGAAGTCCATCGGCGGCACCATGCCGCGCTTGGGATGCTGCCAGCGGACCAGGGCCTCGAAGCCGCAGATTTCGCCGTCCACGGCGCGGGCCAGGGGCTGGTAGTGCACGATCAGGCCCCCATGCTCGATGGCATGGGCCAGCTCGGCGGCGGTGACCATATCGGGCAGGATTTTCGGCGTGCCGGCTTCCACGGCCAGGCGGATCGCCCGGGCGCGCCACAGGCACCAGCTTAAGGACACCAGGGCGATAGCGGTCGCCGCGCCCAACAGGAAGCCCACGCCGCGATCGCTCGCGAACAGTTCGATGACCCCAACCACACCCCAGCTCCTCTACGGGAGATCGAACCGCCCATAAGCCCCGCTAATGCCGAAGAAAGGGTTTCCGTGGCGAACACCGGCTTGCGAAATCGACTCGGGGCGCCTCTGGGCCGTCTTGCCGGGCCCCTGGTCTCGTGATCTGGTAACCGGTGTCATGACCCAAATCTCCCGCCGCGGCGCCTTCGGATCCTTCCTCACCGGCCTGGTCGGCCTGGCCACGGGCAGCGCCCGCGCCGAGGCGGCCCCCGCCGCGCCCCCGGCTCCCGCTCCGGCCTTCGCCTGGTCACATCTGAAGTGGGGCAAGGGCATCGAGGGTCAGCGCCGCGCCGATCTCGGCGACGGGACTTTCCTCAATCCGATCATCGCCGGCGACCACCCGGACCCCTCGATCCTCAAGGACGGTGACGACTATTACGTCTGCCACTCCAGCTTCGACGCCTATCCCGGCGTGGTCATCTGGCATTCGAAAGACCTGGTGAACTGGACGCCCCTCGTGGCCAGCCTGACCACCAATATCGGCTCGGTCTGGGCGCCGGAGCTGATCAAGCACGGCGGCCGCTACTTCATCTACATCCCGGCCCGTTTCCCGGACAAACGCTCCACCTATGTAATCCACGCGGACAACATCGCCGGGCCGTGGAGCGAGCCCATAGACCTGGGCCTGCCCAACCACATCGACCCCGGCCATGCGGTCGATGAGACCGGCAAGCGCTGGCTGTTCCTCTCCGGCGGCGACCGCATCGCCCTCACCCCCGACGGTCTGGCTACAGTCGGGGCGGTGGAGCACGTCTACGACCCCTGGCCCCCACCCGCCGACTGGGTGATCGAGGGCTTCTCGCCCGAGGGGCCGAAGATCACCCGCCACGGCGACTACTTCTACCTGATCACCGCCGTCGGCGGCACGGCCGGCCCTCCGACAGGCCACATGGTCATCGCCGCGCGGTCGAAATCCCTGGCCGGGCCGTGGGAAGATCACCCCGGCAATCCCCTGGTGCGTACAGTGACGGCGGCGGAGAAATGGTGGTCTCGTGGCCATGCCACCCTGGTTGAGGGCCCGGACGGGCGCTGGTGGTCGGTCTATCACGGCTACGAAAACGGCTTCTGGACCCTGGGCCGCCAGACCCTGCTCGACCCCATCGAATGGACCCCGGACGGCTGGTTCAAGATGACCGGCGGTGATCTCTCCCGCCCGATGCGCAAACCCGCAGCGCTCTCCGCCCAGCCCCATGGCATGGCCCTGTCGGATAATTTCACGTCGAATCAATACGGATCGAAGTGGAGTTTCTACAATCCAGGGCCGGGCGAAGGCGACCGCCTCACCGTGGCGAACGGCGCGATGACCGTGAAGGCCAAGGGCAAAACCCCCGCCGATAGTTCACCCTTGAGCTTTCTCGCCGGCGACCTGGCCTATCAGGTGACCGTGGAGGCGGAGATCGATCCCGGCGCCCAGGCCGGACTGCTGCTGTTCTACAACAAGCGGCTCTATTGCGGCCTAGCCTTCAATGCCGAGCGGCTGGTCATGCACCGCCAGGGCCTGGAGCGGAACGCCCGCAAGCCCGAGGGGGTGGAGCGCCTGTCGCGCCTCTTCCTGCGCGCCACCAACGACCACCACATCGTCAGCTTCGCCACCAGTCTCGATGGCCAGGCCTGGACGCCCTTCGACGTGCAGATGGAGGTCAGCGGTTATCACCACAACACGGCCTACGACTTCCTCAGCCTGCGCCCGGCCCTCTATGTGGCCGGGACAGGGGCGGCGCGGTTCAGAGGCCTCACCTACCGCGCCCTGGACACCAAGGGCGGCGAACACGGCGCCTGAGTTGACGCACAGCTTGGCCGGTGGCTTGTCATGGCCATGAGCCAAGTCGCCGGCCGGATTGCACCGTCTGACAATGATCTGCTGACCGCCGGCGCGGCCGCCCTCGCGCGCCGCATCGCCGCCGGCGAGGTCTCCACGCAGAATGTGATGTCCGCCCACCTGGCGCGCATCGCCGAGGTCGATCCCCTGATCCACGCCTTCGTCGATTTCGACGCGGACAAGGCCCTGGCCGCGGCATCCGCCGCCGACGCCCATCAGGCCTCCGGGAGCGTGCTTGGCCCCCTGCACGGCGTGCCGGTCAGCGTGAAGGACTGGATCGAGGTTGAGGGCTTCACCTGCGCCGCCGGTATCGAGCAGCGGCGCGGCTTCCGGCCCCGCCGCGACGCCACAGTCGCCGCGCGGCTGAAAGCAGCTGGCGCCATCATCCTCGGCAAGACCGTGACCAATGACGGCGGAACCCTGCATCCCCGCCCCAACAATCCCCACGATCTTGCCCGCTCTCCGGGCGCCAGCAGCAGTGGCGAAGCGGCGCTCGTTGCCGCGCTGGGCTCGCCCCTCGGCCTCGGCAGCGACTCCGGCGGCTCGATCCGCTTTCCGGCCGCCTGGTGCGGCGTGGCGGGCCTGAAGCCGACCTCCGGCCGCGTGCCGCTCACCGGCCACTATCCGCCCATCGGCGCGATCACCGATCCGCGCACCGTCATCGGCCCGATCGCCCGGCGGGTGGAGGACCTGGCCCTGGCCATGCGGGTGATCGCGGGGCCGGACGGCATGGACCCAGCGGCCACGCCTGTACCGCTCAGGGATTTCCGGTCCGTGGCCGTCAAAGGCCTGAAGATCGCCGTAGCCGACTTCGCCGGCATCGAGGGGACCAGACCAGACACCCTGGCCGCCGTGAAATCCGCCGCCGCGCGCCTGGAAGCCGCCGGTTGCCAGGTGGAGATCGCCGACGCCGCTTGGTGGGCCGACCTCCTGGAGGAATCCCGCCTGGTCACCGAGGGCTATTGGGCCCGCCCCACCTCCATGTCCCTGAAGACCTGGGCGCCCTATGGAGACACCAGGCTTACCGGCGATGAGGTCGGGGAGAACCTCTTCCGCTGGGAGCGCCTGCAGCGCCAGCTCGCCGCCACCATGACCGGCGTCGACGCCATCCTCTGCCCGGTCTCTCCCACCCCGGCGGTGGCGCACCGGCCCCTGATCGGCCGCGACTACCTCTTCACCCTGCCCTTCAGCCTCACCGGCCAGCCTGTGGCGACGGTCACCGCCGGCTGGAGCGGGGCTCTGCCCATCGGCGTCCAGATCGTCGCCCGCAAGTGGGCGGATGACGTCGCCCTGGCCCTGGCCGCGGCGATTGAAGACTGAGCCCGCCTTGATAATCATCGGCGCCAGTGTTACCTGCGGCGAAGAATTCCAGAGGCGAATGCAAATGAACCGGATCGAGGCCCAATCGGAAGCGAACAACGCGGCGGCGCAAGCCGGCGTGACGTCGCTCTATTGGCTCGACATCTAGCACGCTTCTTGTTCATCGAGGGGCGGTTGGCCCCTCCAAGTGTTGCAAAACCCTGGATGGCCACTGCCTCCGGGGTTTTTTCTTGCGCGAATTTGTTCGCGCCCAATCGGAGAGGAGCAGGCCGATGCGCCTGACAACGACAACCGGCGACACCCGCACCGCGCGCTCCTCGGCGACGCGCCGCCCGCTGTCGCGCCGATACGAACGATAAGTCCCCAGGCATTCCGCCCGGGGATCCGATTGGGATTTCCGGGCCGCGCCCCTAACGCGCCCGCTGGTCCCGCAAGACGGATCAGCGGGCTTTTTCATTTCGCGCCGGGCCGCAGGGCCTGGCGCATCCCCGAATTGGCGGCCGCCAATATCCCCGATCCCCTGAGCCGGCTAGGCCGGCCGCGCCCAGGGGGTCACATCAAGAAGGCAGGAGTAGAAACATGCCTATCAAGACCCACGTGAATGTCGGCACCATCGGGCACGTCGACCACGGCAAGACCACGCTCACCTCGGCCATCACCCAGGTGCAGGCGGCGCGTTTTGGCGGCCAAGCTCTGTCGTTCGATCAGATCGACAAGTCGCCGGAAGAAAAGTCCCGCGGCATCACCATCAACACCACGCACGTGGAATACGAGTCCGAGACCCGGCACTACGCCCACATCGACTGCCCCGGGCACGCCGACTACGTGAAGAACATGATCACCGGCGCCTCGCAAATGGACGGCGCGATCCTTCTGGTCGACGGCACGAAAGGCGCCGCCAAGCAGACGATCGAGCACGTGCTGCTCGCCCGGCAGGTCAATGTCCGCCACATGGTCGTTTTCGTGAACAAGATGGACATGCTGGCGCCTGACGAGCGCGAAGACATGAAGGCCCTGATCCAGCTGGAGACGGGAGACCTCCTGGCCTCGCAAGGCTATGAGGACGCGCCCTTCGTGTTCGGCAGCGCTCTGAAGGCGGCCGAGGCCGTGGCCCGTGGGGATCTGAACGATCCCGACGTGCAGTGCATCGTCGATCTCGTGGCGGCCCTGGATGCCCATATCCCGGACCCGGTGCGGGACTTCGAAAGCCCGTTCCTGATGCCGATCGAAGGGGTGCACACCATCCCCGGGCGCGGCACGGTGGTCTCGGGCCGTGTGGACCGCGGCGTGCTGAAGGTGGGCGACAGTGTCGAAATCGTCGGCCTCGACAATGACGGGGCCGAGGTGATCGTCACCGGCACTCAGATGTTCCGCAAGAACGTCCCCGAAGCCCGGGCCGGCATGAACGTCGGTCTGTTGCTGCGCGGCTTGAAGCGGGACGATGTCAGCCGCGGCCAGGTGCTCAGCGCGCCCGGCGTGATCAAGGCCCACACCAAGGGCAAGGCGCGCATCTTCGTCCTCACCGAGGAAGAAGGCGGGCGTCACACGCCGTTCGCCAGCGGCTACCGGCCCCAGCTGTTCTTCGGGGTCACCGACGTCACCGGCGTTCTGCAGGTGGCCGATGGGGCGAGCGTCAGCCCGGGCGACCAGGCGGAAATCAGCTTCGAGCTGATGAAGCCCGTCGGCATCGAGAACGGCGTCCGCTTCGCCATCCGTGAAGGCGGGCGCACCGTCGGCGCCGGCATGGTGACCGAGGTGATGGCCTAGGCTGTCTACCTGAGGCCCTGCTCCCAGCCATGAGTGATCATGGCTGGGAGCAGGTGTCGCCGCGCCTCGCGGCGCGCACGCAAAAGCGCCCCGTGAGGGGGTGGTCTCGCTGGTGATCTTCGAAAAAGTCCGACTGGAGCGGGCGAAGAGATTCGAACTCTCGACCCCAACCTTGGCAAGGTTGTGCTCTACCCCTGAGCTACGCCCGCGCTCCGTGGGACCTCGCGGTCCCTGTCGGGAGGCGGCTTATCGCAGAGGGCTCCGGCCTTGGCAAGCCTCCGAAACCAGAGTCTTTGCAGGTCGTCAGAAGCCGAGGCGCAGGGCCTTCAGGCGGCGCTTGTTGACGTGGCTGGTCGGCGCCTGGGCGGATTCCTCGGGGATCTCCCCCTTGAAGTAGAAGCGCTGCCACGCCTCCTTGATGGTCGCCGGGTCGCGATTGTGCAGGCGCTTGTTGAAGTCGTCCCGCTGGCGGCGCCAGCTCTCATACTGGCCGGCATATTCCGGATCGCTGGCCATCGAGCGTTGCACCAGCTCGAACTGCTCCAGGGGCCGGTCCTGGGCCAGGGTGATGAAGCAGAACGGCTCGCCCTTGTTGAACCGCACCCGGCCCGGCCGCGTGAAGATCCAGTTCATCGTGAAGGGGAAGGGCAGCCAGTCGGTTTCCACCAGGCCGACCAGGGGCTGGATGCCATCCTTGACGTGGTTGGGCGGGCCGTTGACCCACATCGACCAGCCTTCCGGCGTGCGGAACAGATAGCCCGGATGGAAGGTGACGATGCCGTTGGAGAAGTGGCTCTTGGCGAAGTCCTCGAAGCCGGGGAATGGCGTGTCGGTCTGGAAGGTGATGTCCTCGGTGCGCGGCCCGCCGTTCCACTCAGCGGTGAACGAGGTGGGGCACAGCATCTCCCAGCCGGTGGTGTTGGCCATGGTCAGGGGCAGACACCGATAGGGATGGCGATCCATGAATTGATCCATCCACTTACGCTGCGGGCGGCCGGGCACGATCTCCGGCGGGCGAGAGGCGGTTGGGAAGGCTTCCAATTGCGGCACGAAAAACCCCTGATCTGGCGGAATGGGCGGATCGGTAAAAACCGTGTAGCGGCGAGGCGTGGCCGCGCATAGGTCTGAAGCGCTGCGATGGGAGCAAAGGTTGAGCGGTATGAAAGGGCGCGGTGAGCTGATCGCCTTCTTCGACGGGATCGGCGTGGCCCATCGCACGGTGGACCATCCGGCCGTGTTCCGGGTGGGTGAGGGCGATGACATCAAGGCCGCCATGCCGGGCGGCCACACCAAGAACCTGTTCCTGAAGGACGCCAAGGATCAGCTGTGGCTGATCTCCGCGCTCGGGGAGACAGCGATCGATCTGAAGCGCCTGCCGGCGACCATCGGCTCGGCGCGGCTGTCGTTTGGGCGGGCCGAATTGATGGAGGCTGTGCTGGGCGTCACGCCCGGCTCGGTGACGGCTTTCGCCCTGATCAATGACGCGGACCACCAGGTGCGGTTTGTGCTGGACGCGGCCTTGGCGGCGGCGGACCCGGTGAACTTCCACCCGATGACCAATACGGCGACCACGGCGGTCAGCCGGGCGGACTTCCGGCGGTTTTTGGCGGCGGTTGGGGTGGAGCCCCTGATCGTGGATTTCGCGGCGGTCTAGGCGCCCATTCAGGCGTCCGGAAACTGCAGGACGATGCGCTGCTGGGTGTTGGTGGCCTTCACCGTGGCGCTGCGCGGCGCGGAGGCCGGGCGCTCCAGCAAGATGGCCTCGACCTTGTAGCTGGCTCCCTTGTGCAGGTTCAGCAGCACCCAGGGGCCTTCACAGCTGACCGTCAGCACCAACCGGCCCCGAGCGTCCGATACGGCGACAACCGCCCCGACCAGGTATTCCCGGGCCGGATTTGAAAACTCCACGCGGATTGGAAATTCGAGCCAGCGCGGGTCGGTCTTGGTCTGGCCGATGCCGGTGCAGCCGACCATCACACCGCCGACCTCCAGGGTGCGGTCCAGGGGCACGACCGTGGCGACCTTGGCGTCGGGGGTGGCCGAGGCGGCGGTGGCGAAACTCAAAGCCGCGAGGGCGGCGATCCAGGCTTTGCGCATGCTTAGAGTCCTTCCGGTGGGGGCGGGGCGATGAAGCCGCCCAGTCGTTCTTCCAGAGCCTGGGCGATGGCCAGGGTGCGGGCGTCGCCGAGGGTAGGGCCGATGATCTGCATGCCGATCGGCAGGCCCGATGTGGTCAGGCCGGCGGGCACGGTGGTCACCGGCAGGCGGCAGGCGGTCGCCAGGGCGATCCAGCGGAGCATCGAATTGTAGGGGATCTTCTCGCCGTTCGAGCAGACCAGGCGGCGGCCGACGAAGGGCGTGTGGTCGTGCGGGAAGGGAGCCACGGGGGCGACGGGGGCCAGGATCGCGTCGAAGCGGGAAAACACGCCCTTCATCTGATCGATCATCCGGCAGCGGGCCTCGTCGGCCTCGATCCATTCCGAATGCCGGGCGCTATAGGCGATGGACATGCCGGCCCAGGAATCGAAGGCCGCCCCCATCTTCAGGGCGATGCCGGCCGGGCCGCGCAGCATTTCCATTTGACGGCGCAGGCCAGCCGGCAGGTCCGGGGCGATGGTCGAGCCCAGCAGGGTGAAATAGGCCGAGAGCAGGGACTTGCCGTCCACCGGGCTGGAGATCGGCGTCACAACCGCCCCCTGTCCGGCGATCTCACCGGCATAGGCCTCGATCACGCCCCGCACCTCCGCGTCGACGATGAATTCCGGCTCTTCGACCCAGAGGCCGAGTTTCAGGCCCTGAAGGTCAGCGGGCGGGGCCTTGGGGGCCATGGGGCCGCTTTCGATCACCGACAACAGCAGGCGAAGGTCCCGCGCCGAGCGGGCGATGGGGCCAACGACATTGAGGTCGCGCTCGGCATGGGCGCCCGGCCGGGGCGGCACATGGCCGATCTGCGAGACCATCCCCCAGGTCGGCTTGTGCGAATAGACGCCGCAGAAGCTGGCCGGCACCCGCAGGGAGCCGCCGATGTCCGATCCGACCTCCAGGGCCGTGACCCCGGCCGCCACGGCCGCCGCGGCCCCGCCGGAGGAGCCGCCGGGCGTGAGGTCCGTGTCCCAGGGATTGTTGGTGGCCTTGTAGATCGGGTTGTAGCTCTGCCAGTCGGCGGCCATCACCGGCACATTGGTCTTGCCCCAGATCACCGCCCCGGCCCGGCGCACATGGCCGACGGCGATGGCGTCCTCCGCCTTGCGGTGGCGCAGGGCTTCGACGCCGGATGAGGCGGGCATGCCGTCAACGTCGAAGGTGTCCTTGATGGTCATCGGCAGGCCGGCGAGGGGGCCTGGGGTCTCATTACGGGCCCGCAGGTCGTCGATGGCCTTGGCCCGTTCGAGGGCGCGCGGCAGGTCGGCGGCGATGACGGCGTTGAGGCGGGCGTGGGTCTGTTCGTGACGGCTGAGCGAGGCTTTCAGCAACTCCACCGCGCTGATCCGCCGGCTCTCCAGGGCGGCGAGCTGACCGGTGGCGTCGAGGGAGAGGATGTCGCTCATGCGGTCATTCCTTGAAGCCCAGCACGTCCTGCATGTCGTAGAGGCCGGGCGGCTTGCCGGCCACCCAGGCAGCGGCCTCCACCACGCCCCGCGCGAAGAGGGAGCGGTCCCGCGCCGAGTGGGAGAAGGTCATGATCTCATCCTCGGCGGCGAAGATGACACTGTGATCACCGACGATGCCGCCGGCCCGGACCACGGAAAAGCCGATGGCCCCCTCTTCGCGGGGGCCGGGATTGCCATTGCGCACCCGGTCGGCGACCAGGTCGAGATCGACGCCGCGCCCACGCGCTGCCGCCTCGCCGAGCATCAGGGCCGTGCCCGAGGGGGCGTCGACCTTGCGGTTATGGTGAGCCTCGAAAATCTCGATGTCCCAGTCCTTGGCGGCCAGGCGCTTGGCGGTCTCGGCGACGATGCCGGCCATGATGTTGACGCCCAGGGAGAAGTTGCGCGAGCGCACGATGGCGACGCGCTCGGCGGCGCGGCGGACGGCGGCCTCATCGTCGTGGGTGAGGCCGGTGACGCCGATCACCAGGGCCGGGCCGCCGCGCTCAGCGGCCATCCCGGCCAGGGCCGTGGCCGCGCCGGCCGTGGAGAAATCGATCACCACATCGACCATGTCCAGGGCGGCGGCGGGCGTCACCAGATGGCGGCCGTTCAGCAGCTCGCCTTCCGTTCCCGGCCGGTCGCAGACGGCGCCGATGGTCAGGTCGCTGCGCCCCTCCACCAGCCCGGCCACCACATGGCCCATGCGCCCCATGGCGCCGGCGATGCCCACCCGCTTAGGATTGGAAGTGGTGGTCTGGCTCATGTCCGTCCTTAAAGAAAACCTGATTAGGCGGCGAGGCGAGGGGGCGATAAAAGCCGGGCTTCAGTTTCCCCCCAGACCCATGCCGGTCAAATACAATCAAGAGGTAACGCCATGAAGCTTTATTCGGTCCCGCTGTCTCCCTTCGCCGCCCGCGCCCGCATGGCGGTCTATGCCAAGGGCCTCACCCAGGTCGAAATCCTGCCGCCGGCCGGCGGGGACACCAAGTCCCCGGAATACCTGGCCATCCACCCGATGGGTAAGGTGCCGTGCCTGGTCACCGACGACGGCACGGTGATCCCGGAGAGCGACACCATCGTCGAGTTTCTCGACGACAAGTTCCCGGAGAACCCGCTGCGCCCGGCCTCGGCCGAGGACAAGGCCCAGGCCCGCCTGATCGTCCGCGTCCTGGAGCTCTATGTCTCCCCCGGGGGCGGCGCCCTGTTCGGCCAACTGAACCCGGCGGCCCGCGACCAGGCGGTGGTGGACGAGTCCCTCGCCAAGCTGTCCGAGGGCCTGGTGCATCTCAACTACTTCATGGGTCCGGGGCCGTTCGCCGTCGGCCAAACCCTGACCACGGCCGACTGCGGGCTGGTGCCGCAGCTCTTCTTCCTCGGCCTGTTCTCGCAAGCCTTCGCCCGCCCGGACCTGCTGACCGCCCACTCCAAGATCGGCCCTTACTGGGCCCACATGCAGACCCAGGCCTCCGCCCAGAAGGTGCTCGGCGAGATCGGTCAGGCCCTGCAGGAACGCATGGCCGCTGCCGCGAGGTAATACAGAAATAGCCGCCAAGCGCGGTTGTGGGGGCGGGGCGGCGTCGTTACGGTGCCCGCCTCATCGGGAGGGGGGCCCCAAGAGCTTCCCTCCGCCCACGCAGGACTTGCATACGCCGCCATGAGCGACGCCGAAAAACGCACCTTCACGGACGACGAAGCCCTCGCCTTCCACAAGTATCCGACCCCCGGCAAGATCGGCGTCGTCGCCACCAAGCCGATGGCGACCCAGCGGGACCTCAGCCTGGCCTATTCGCCGGGCGTGGCCGTGCCGGTCCTGGCCATCGCCGACGATCCGGACCTCGCCTACGACTATACGTCCAAGGGCAATCTGGTGGCCGTGATCTCCAACGGCACGGCGATCCTGGGTCTGGGCGACCTGGGCGCCCTGGCGTCGAAGCCGGTGATGGAAGGCAAGGCGGTGCTGTTCAAGCGCTTCGCCGACGTGGACTCCATCGACATCGAGCTTACGTCGAAGGACGCCGACGAGATCATCACCGTCGTCAAGAACATCGGCGTCACCTTCGGCGGCATCAATCTGGAAGACATCAAGAGCCCCGAATGCTTCCGCATCGAGACCGAGCTGCAGGAGCTGCTCGACATCCCGGTGTTCCACGATGACCAGCACGGCACGGCGATCATCTCCGCCGCCGGCCTGATCAATGCCTGCGAGATCACTGGCCGCAAACTCTCCGAAGTGAAGGTGGTTCTGAACGGCGCCGGCGCGGCGGGGATCGCCACGCTCGACCTGATCAAGGCCATGGGCGTGAAGCCGGAAAACTGCATCGCCCTGGACACCAAGGGCGTCATCTACCGCGGCCGCACCGAGGCGATGAACCAGTGGAAGAGCGCCCACGCCGTCGAGACCGATGCGCGCACTCTGCAGGAGGCCCTGAAGGACGCCGACGTGTTCGTTGGCCTGTCGGTCAAAGGCGCGGTGACTCAGGACGATGTGCGGCTGATGGGGCCGAACCCGATCATCTTCGCCATGGCCAATCCCGACCCGGAAATCACCCCGGAAGAGGTCCACGCCGTGCGCCCCGACGCCATCGTCGCCACCGGCCGGTCGGACTATGACAACCAGGTCAATAACGTGCTGGGCTTCCCCTACATCTTCCGCGGCGCCCTGGATGTGCGCGCCCGGCGGGTGAACATGGAGATGAAGATCGCCTGCGCCCGCGCCCTGGCGGAATTGGCCCGCGAGGACGTGCCGGATGAAGTGGCCGCCGCCTATCACGGCCGCCAGCTGAAGTTCGGCCCGCAATACATCATCCCGACACCGTTCGATCCGCGCCTGATCTGGTACATCCCGCCCTTCGTCGCGCAGGCGGCGATGGACACCGGCGTGGCCCGCCGGCCGATCGAGGACATGGACGCCTACCGCCACTCCCTGGCCCGGCGCCTGGACCCGACCGCGGGCTTCCTGCAGCGGATTTCCGGTTCGATCCAATCGGGCCCGAAGAAGAAGATCGTCTTCGCCGAGGGCGAAGAGCCCAGCGTCATCCGCGCCGCCTATGCCTTCGAAAGCCAGGGCCTCGGCCAGGCGATCCTGGTGGGCCGCGAGGAGCTGGTGAAGGAGAACATGAAGCTGGCGGGGCTGGACCCCAACGACGTCAAGCTCGACATCATCAATGCCCGCATCTCCGACCACAATCCGGACTTCGTGGACTTCCTCTATGGCCGGCTGCAGCGTCAGGGCTATCTGAAGCGCGATGTGCAGCGCCTGATCAATCAGGACCGCAATTCCTTCGCCGCCTCGATGGTGGCGCTTGGCCACGCCGACGGCATGGTCACCGGCGTCACCCGCAACTTCGACCAGGTGCTGGAAGAGGTGCAGCGCGTTATCGATCCGGCGCCGAATGGCCGGGTGATGGGCATGTCCATCGTGCTGGCCAAGGGCCGCACCATCTTCATCGCCGACACCAATGTCACCGAGATGCCCGAGGCCGATGAGCTGGTGGAGATCTCGCTGGAAGCGGCCCGGGCCGTGCGCAAGCTGGGCTTCACGCCGCGCGTCGCCTTCATGAGCTATTCGACATTCGGCAACCCGATGGGCAACCGCTCGGCCAAGGTGCGCGAGGCCGTGGCCATCCTCGACAAGATGAAGGTCGACTTCGAGTATGAAGGCGAGATGCCGCCGGAACTGGCCCTGGATATGGACACCCGCGGCAACTACCCGTTCATGCGCCTGACCGAGCCAGCCAATATCCTGATCATGCCGGCCATCCACTCCGCCTCGATCTCCACCAAGCTGGTGCAGTCCCTGGGCGAAGCGACGGTGGTGGGTCCGATCCTGCTGGGCCTGACCAAGTCGGTGCAGATCGCCCCGCTCTCGGCCTCGGTGTCGCGGATCCTCAACATGGCGATGATGGCGGCCTACGACAAAGCTCAGGACTAGAGCCCTTGCCGACCAGGGCGGGTGTGCTGTAGACACCGCCCCCTTCCAAGGAAATGCGTCCCCGCCCCGCTGATTTCAGCGGGTGCGGCCGCGTTCGTTGTGCGTGAGGGGGCCATGGCGACGACGATCGGCATCGATTTTGGCACCACCAACACCGTCATTGCCTTGGGCGAAGACGGCGGCTCGCGGCTCGTGGAGTTCCCGGTTGAGGGCGAACCCATCGTCGCCTTCCGCTCGGCCCTCTCCTTCCACGCCGACGCCAATGACGCCAAGCGGCGCATCGTCGAGGCCGGGCCGTTCGCCATCGAGGCCTATGTGGAAGAGCCGCTGGAGACGCGGCTGATCCAGTCGTTCAAGAGCTACGCGGCCAGTCCGCTGTTCTCGGAGACGCGCATTCTGGAGCGGCGCTTCACCTTCCAGGACCTCTTGGCCGCCTTCATGCTGAAGCTGCGGGAGCATTCGGCGGGGGGAATGGCGGAGATTCCCAAGACGGTGGTGGTCGGCCGGCCGGTGAACTTCGCGGGCATGCAGCCCGATCCGCTCCTGGCCCTGCGCCGTTATGAGGAAGCGTTCGGGCGGCTCGGATTTACTGACCTGCGCTACTGCTATGAGCCCGTGGCGGCGGCGTTCTTCTTTGCCCGCAAGCTGACCAGCGACGCCACCGTGATGGTCGCCGACTTCGGCGGCGGCACCAGCGATTTCTCCATCGTCCGGTTCGAAAAGCACGCCGGGAAGGTCAAATCCAAGGCCCTGGCCAATGCCGGGGTGGGCCTCGCGGGGGACGCCTTCGACTACCGGATCATCGACAATCTGGTCTCGCCGGCCCTCGGCAAAGGCACCAGCTACAAGGCCTTCGACAAGATATTGCCGGTGCCGAACCGCTACTATTCGGCCTTCGCCCGGTGGGAGCAGCTGGCCCTGTTGCGCGCCTCCTCAGACATGACCCAGATCCGCCGCCTGGTGCGCGACGCCCTGGATCCAGACCGCATTGAGCGCCTGGTGGAGCTGCTCGAGGACAACCACGGCTACCGGCTCTACCAGTCGGTTTCGCGGCTGAAGGAAACCCTGTCGTCCAACGAGACCGGGCGCTTCCACTTCGAAGCCGGCAACATCCTCATCGAGCGCGATGTGAAGCGCGAGAGCTTCGACAAGTGGATCACCCCGGAGCTGGCGGCCATCGAGGGCGCCGTGGATGAGGCCCTGACCCGCGCCAAGCTGGGGCCGGAGGGCATTGATCGGGTGTTCCTGACGGGCGGCTCATCCTTCGTGCCGGCGGTGCGGCGCCTCTTCGCGGGTCGCTTCGGCGAGGCCAAGCTGGAGAGCGGCGGCGAACTGGTGTCCATCGCCTCGGGCCTGGCCCTCATCGGCGCCGAAGAAGACATCGACCAATGGACGGAACGGGCGCCGGCCCCGATCCACTAGGTCAAAATGGCCTGAAACACCCTATTTCACCCTTATTGCCGTTATAGCGGCGCCGTTCGTGCACGCTCGTGTACGCCTCGCGCACGCTGTTGGCGCCTTGAATCCGCTTCTATGCGGCTTGGGGACGCGCTCGTTCAGAGATCGGCGGCCGGGTTTGGGGACGCGTACCTGAAGGAACGCGTCCCCGACGGTTTTTCATACAAAAAGGGTCATTGATTCGCCCTTTGCTCAAGAGGCCCTACCCCGCCGGCTTTGTCAGGTCGGAGCGCTCCAGATCGAGGCGGGCGGCCGGGATGACTTCCAGGTTGGGGACCTGGGCCTTCAGGGCCTCGAGGAACTTCGAGGCGTCGCCCACCACGATGATGCTGGCTCGGCCAGGCGTGAGAACTTCCCGCGCATAGGCCTGCACCTGGGCCGGGGTCACCGCCTCGACCTTGCCCTGGTAGAGGGCGATCTCGCTGAGTGGGATGCCGTTGATGGCATAGTCGCCGAGGATGTTGGCCAGGCCGCCGGTGGTTTCCAGGCCGCGGCCGAAGGCGCCGATCAGGCTGGAGCGGCGGGCGACCAGTTCGTCCTGGGTGGGCGGGCGGTCGGAGAGGCCGGTCAGTTCGGCGCGGATCAGCTGCACCACCTGGGCGGCGGACTCGTTCTTGGTCTGGGCCTGGGCGGTGAAGGTGCCGAAGCTGCGGCGGGCGTTGAAGCCGGCCCCGGCCCCGTAGGAGAGGCCGCGCTTGATGCGGATCTCATAGTTCAGACGGGCCGAATAGCCGCCGCCCAGCACGGCGTTGCTGACCAGGGCCGAATAGTAGCGCGGGTCGGAGCGGGCGATGGCCGGGCCGATCAGCACCACGGCCGCCTGGCCGGTGCCGGGCAGGTCGATGGCCACGGCGCGCGGCGTATTGCCCACGGCGCCGACCGGCGGGGCCGGAAGCGGCGTGGAGGGCTTGGCCCAGCCGCCATACATCTTTTCGGCCAGGGCGAAGCCCTGTTCCGGCGTGATGTCGCCGGTCAGGACCAGGACGGCGTTGTCCGGGCGCCAGTAGGTGGAATGCAGGCGCACCAGGTCCGCCCGGCTGATGCGGGCCAGGGAGGCGGGCGTGCCGCCGGCCACGTGGCCGAAGGGCGTGCCGGCCAGCATCATCGGCGACGAGACGAACCCGGCGATGGAGCCCGGACGCTGCAGGGCGACAGTGAGTTCATCCAGGGTCTGGCCGCGCACACGGTCCAGTTCCTCGGCCGAGAAGGCCGGCTTCAGGACGACGTTGGCCATGATGGTCATGGCGGCGTCGAGCTTGTCCGGCATGGCGGTGACAGACACCCAGGAGGCTTCCCACCCGGACCCGGAGGACAGGGAGGCGCCGAGGGCCTCGGCCTGGCTGGCGATCTGCTGGGCGCTGAAGCCGTTGGCGCCCTCGGTGACGAGGCCGGCCATCATGGTCATGGCGCCTGGCAGATTGGCCGGATCACTGGCCGCGCCGGTGCGGAAGGTGAGGTCCGCCGTGACCAGGGGCAGGTTCGACGAGCGGGCGACGATCACCCGCAGGCCGTTGGCCAGGGTGCGTTCGGACGGCTGGGGCAGGACGGCCTGGACCGGCGCGCCGACGGGGGGCGGGGCCTGGCGCTCGCCCTCGGGGCGTAGGGCGTCGATCTCGCCCGTATAGGGCACGGAGGCGACGACAGGCGGCGGCGGAACGGGCGACGCGGCCTGACCGGCCGGACGCTCGGACTCGTTGAGGTAGCGGATCACCCCGGCCTTGTCGGCGCCCAGATATTTGCGGGCGACGCGCTGCACGTCGGCGATGGTCACGGCCTGCAGCTCGCCGATGGCGCTGTTGGCGCGGGCCGGATTGCCCTCGATCAGCAGGGCCCAGCCGATGGCCTCGGCGCGGCCCTCGACGGTCTCGCGCTCGCCGATTGCGCTGGCGACCAGTTCGTTCTTGGCTTCGTCCAGTTCGGCCTGGGTGATCGGCCGGTCACGCACGGCGGCCACCTGGGCCAGCAGGGCGGCCACGCCCTTATCCACGGACTCGCCCTCAGACATGATCGCCCCGACATAGAAGATGCCGGGATGTTGGCGCAGGTCGGAGTCGGAGAAGATCTCCACGGCGATCTGCTGGTCATAGACCTTTCCAGCACAGTGGGATCCGAAGCTTGGAATTCACGTGACTTGAAGTCGCGGC
>JADMIO011305977.1_pt1 | contig 112115 bp, 90 predicted proteins | sample 8958161 | NCBI WGS metagenome assembly JADMIO01 (sample SAMN16585339, study PRJNA669376) | soil metagenome | isolation source: Crop rotation soil | place: USA: Cullars Rotation, Alabama | collected 2011
CGCGACAACTTGTCCACGTGGAATTCTAAGCTTAGGATCCCAATGTGCTGGAAAGCTGGAAAGCAGCCCTCAGCCCGGACGCGCTGGTCCCGAATTTCAATTGTTCCGCACCGCCACCGTTTAGGTTGCCGTTCCAATTCCTGATGACAAGAAGGGCGCCGGGAGTCCACGTTTCGGCGCTGCTATCGGCAAAGCTCAGCCTGGAGCTGTTGCCGTCCAAGGCGATGAAGGAGTTCGTGGCGACCGGAGGTGGGGAGTAAGTGTCAATGACGTTGGTGGTGAGTATGAATCGACCGAGATGTTCATCGGCATCACCGATATGGAGGGTAGTGAAACCGAGCTTGAAAAATCCAGAATTGGCGATGCGGCCTGCCTGGGTTGAGGAGCCGATGAACCATTGCGCAAACACTTCCATATTGCTGGCCGAGAGGGTTCCGCCATTGAACACGTACCTGGGAGTCCCACCCCAAGGGGTGTATTGGCCGGCATAGGAAAACAGATTGCTGACGAGCAACGCGCCGCCATCCTGCTGGATATCCACACCTACAGGAGGGGACGAATAGATATTGGAGCATGAAAGCGTTCCGCCGGTTAGGTTCAAGTTACCGACGTAAGTGCTGCCACCTATGTAAATGTTCTCCGCGATGCGGACCGTGCCGGTGCTTTGGTTGTAGACGGAGTACCCCTGGCCGCCATTGATGTCGAGCGAGCGGGCCGACAAGGTTCCGCCAGAAATTGTGTAATACGCTTCGTGGGAGCGGGTGCCGTGCGCGGTGCCGCCGAGCAGCGTGAGCGTGTTGGTAATGAAGGCGTCACCGCCGGTTTGATTGAAGTAAGCGGAATTGCCGTCGCCAGTAATCCTCGCGGCGTTGGCAGTAAAGACTCCCCCTGAGAGATTATAATATACGGCCGAACCGGCGTACGCGGGCGAAAGTTCGAGCAAAGAAGCGAATAAGGTGCCGCCGTGCTGATTGAAAACGGCTCCGCCGGCAGCTGCCTCAAGCGTGAGGGTTCCGCTCACGTAAAGCCAGCCATTGACGAGATCATAGGCGGAGTCGGGTTGGTTGGGGTTGTAATATGGGGAGTATTTTCCTATCTGCAGGCCCGTCATGTTGGCGGCGCCTCCGTCCTGAGTGAAGGAACCAGGGTAAAACACACCCAAATTGACCACACCGGCCTGCAGAAGGCCGTTGGTCAGGTAATAATTACCATTATCCAGATGCAGCAAGGCGTTGGTCGTCACGACGACGCCACCCACCTGAATGAAGTCGCTATTGCTGACAGTGAGGGCGCCGGCGTCCACAATCAGACTGGAATTAAGATTCTGAACCTGACCGCCTGCGTCTATGTAAAGTCCGTTGGCCGTTCGGAGAGGAACATCCGTGCCGGCGTAGTTCAACAGCAGGACATTAAAGGAATCGGTGTAGCCGCTGACAATAACGCTGTCGACGTTAAGCGACTGCGGAAAATTTTGTGCCGTGCTTTGTCGAATGGCGATCGCTTTCCACCCCTGGTTGGCGAGCATAATACTCTGACCCTGCCCAGGAAGCACACCGAGGGACCATTTCGGATCCTGCCAGTCGCCACTGGCGAGATTAGTCCATGCATTAATGGCCGTGGTTGCGAATAAAGATGAATGAGCAAAAAGCACCGCCAAAACCACCCCACGAATCGCTTTCATGGTTTCCTTTTTTACTGCCTCAGTCGAAAATATTTTTGAGGTTCGGTGAAGGCAGCCGTATAAGGGCTTGATGCACCGCTGACATCGGAGTAAGGACCGGCGGCGTTCGTTGCGGATTGCAGGGTATAACCGCTCGGCCATGTCAGGGCTAAACCATTGCTGGTTTTTTGGGCGGTAATCGATGGCCCGGTGCTCACGCTGGGCACTACTTCACCCGTCGGCAAAATTTTTGCGACAAACATGCCACTCAGGCCATTTGGGTTGTGGAAGCTGATCTGGGTTAGTTGCTGCGAGCTGAGAGCTGTGTTGTTGTTGCCGAAGATGACCTGGTGCGTTCCGCCGCCGTTTATAGAGCCGTTCCAATTTTCAATTGTTAAGTGGGCCTGACTCGCCCAGCTAAGAGAGTGGCTGTCGGCGAAATGCAGGACGGAACTGCCGCCTGGGAGCGCCAAGGTTGAATTCGTGGCAGTCGAGGTTGAGTTGAAACTGGTGTTGAGCTGTAGCTGGCCAAATTGCGTCGTGTTGGTATTCGCCTGCCATGTGCCAGAGGCGAGGGTGAGGCGGTTATTGTTTAGCAACAGGCCGCCCGTGTGACGGAATACACTGTTCGTGGTGATTTGGATTTCCGGAGCGATTAAGGTTCCACCATTCAGCCAATAGCTATACACATTTTGCGCTGGGCTGACGGTTGAGAGCAGAAGAACATTTGAAATTAGATTTGTTCCTCCATTTTGAGTGAAAGTTGTCTGCAGACCGGCATTTGAGGTTAGCTGATTCACCGTTAACATACCGCCGGAAAGGGTGTAACCGCCGCGGTAAGTACTAATGCCGATTTGGCCGATTGTGGCGACGCCTCCGCTTTGGCCGAAGGAGCCTGCGTAGTCGATGTTCAACGAACCAGCGGAGAAGGAACCACCGTAGAGTCCAAAGTCACCAGAAGCAATGGTGTTAAAGTAGACGTCTTCGCCCGTGATCCTGGTTGTCCCGGATACGTTGAAACTGCCACCATATTGAGCCAGGGAGCCATAGTCCCTAAGGGTCGCACTAGCAGTGTTAAGAACTCCATTGGAAAGCGTATAATAACCGGCTCCGGCATACCCCTGAACAAGGCCGTAAACTCCCATGCTTATGTTGTCCGGAAGATTCGTGCCGCCGGATTGCACGAAATTTCCAACCTGGCGTGAGGCAGGTGGAATGGCAATTCCCGGATTGGTACACATTCCTCCAGCGAGAACGTAAGTGCCATTCATGCTCAGGCCCGCATTGAACAGACCGCCGGTTTGATGAAACACCCCGCCGCCCAGGATAGCATTTCCGCCGAAGGCTCCATTGTAGAGATTATATTGGCCACCTGGCCCGATGGTAAATTGATCCCCCCAACTGTAGTCGCCAAAGTGGTTGAACACACCGCCATTGGCGACATAAGCGCTGGCGACCGTAAGGAGGCCGTTCGTCAGGTTGTAAACGCCAGGCCCGGCGTTGCCTAAGCTCAGGAAAGTTGCCCTCACTCCTGAGTGATCCCCTTGATTTAATGTGCCGCCGATTTCCAACCGATCATTTATGGTGCCGCTGTTGGTGATGGAGAGCAGCGAGCCCAGAACGGTTAGGACGGCATTGGTGTTGATCGTTACCGAACCGGCCCGTAGTGGAACATCGTATCCCGGATGGTCCATGAACAAAACGTTATAGGAATCCTGCGGTGAAGAGACTGTGAGCGAGCCCACGTTCAGGGAATTTGGAAAACTCTGCGCCGTGTTTGCGGAAATGGTTAAGGCCTTCCACCCGGCGTTGGTCAGCATCACGGTTTGATCACTGGCGGGCAACGTGCCGAGAGACCAACCTGTCTGGTCTTCCCAGGCACCGCTAGTGGCCTTTGTCCAGGCATTCACGGACGAGTTATTTGTCCCTGACGAATCAGGGACAATTTCGCCCGAAGCCAATATCCGCGCAGGGTACGTTCCGGCGGGCAGGCCGGCTGGGTTGCGGAACTGTATCTGGCTGACTTGCTGCGCAGTCAGGCTCGATGAACTGGAGCCAAAAATGACCTGCTGCTGGCCACCTCCGCCAGAGGAGCCGCTCCAATTCTCGATATTAAGCGTCGCTTGATTGGACCAAAGCACAGAACTGCTGTTGGCAAAACGAACGATGCAACTGCCCGAGGGCAGGGAAAAACTTGCATTCGACCCGGCCGGCGCGCTGAGCAAGAGCTGGCCAAATTGCTGACCAGTGGTGCCCTCTTTCCAAGTGGCTGATGCGCCAAGGGTGAGCAACCCGGAAGTGATTAGCGTGCCCCCCTCGTGTTCGAACGTGGCATGAGGTTCGATCTGAATATTGGGAGCGTCTAACACGCCATTGCGCAGAATGTAGCCAGCGAGAAAGTATGGGTAATAGGTTGTGTTATAGTATGGATTCGCCCCGGACAGCCGCAGGAGATTCGTGACAAGATGAGTTCCGCCGGTTTGAGTGAACCACGCTTGCTCCGGGCCGGGGGTCGCGGAATTGGACCCGTCCACGAAGGTGCTCGAATCCGTGAGGAGGCCGCCGCTCAGCTCGAAGGTCGCTGGACTGCCGCCGGTTCCAATGTTCACCTCGCCGCTGACGTGGTTAGTGCCTCCGGATTGGCCGAAGTCGCCTAATCTAACAGTGATGGAGGGAGTGGTTAAGGTTCCGCCGCCAACAGTAAAACTGCTGGTTCGGATTTCCCAATTCGGGAAAATATCGCCGGCCACCTCAGTTCCCGCGTTGGTCTGCGAGCCGCCCCATTGCTGGAAGCTGCTTAACCAGGAACGAACGGTGCCCGAAACGCAGAGCACCCCGTTGGATAAAACGTAGCTACCCGGGCCCCAAAAAGGCACATTGAGCCGAGAATTGCGTGTATCGTACACCTGGATTGGCCCATCGCAGAAGTTTGTGCCACCAGTCTGCAACAGGATCGCTGTACCACCCATCCCGGTGAAATTCGGATTCCGGAGGCTGTACGGCACGTCAGGGATTGTTAGGCCTGGCAGGTTCAGGATCCCTCCCGAAAGGATATACGTCGTGTCGCCCAGGCCCAGGCTGGCCGCTACTGAACCGCCGTTTTGATTGAAGGCTCCCCGATATATCTCGATGGAATTGGCGGTCAGCCATCCGTTAAACATATTATAGTTGCCATAATTGCTGGTGCTGCTTGCCGCGCCCATCCACAGCGTGCCGAAGTCATTTGCTCCGTCGAACTGATTAAACGTCGAACCATTTGCCAAAGAGATCTCATCTGCATTAACAGCACCATTAGTTTGGTTGTAAGCTCCGAAACCAGCCGCGGCATTGGTGATATTTCCGAGGTTAATCACGTGAGCATTTACGATTGCCTGCTCACCTTGATTGAATGCGCTGAAGAGCGACAGGTCGCCTGGACCGGAATTGGTGGAGACGGTAAGCATCGAAGCCAATGCGGTGATTCCTGAGTTTGTGCCGACGTTCATACTACCGGTGCTGAGAGGGACCTCATAACCGGCATAATTCAAAAGCAAAATGTTGAACGAGTCCGTGTAGCCACCCAGGATCACGCTTGAGACGTTGAGCGAGTCTGGAAAGCTTTGAACCGTACTCGGCCTGATGGCGATGGCTTTCCACCCCTGGTTGGTGAGCATAATACTCTGCCCCGGGCCGGGCAGCGCGCCCAGGGACCAAGAGGTTTGTTCCTGCCAATCGCCGCTGCCGGCTTTGATCCAGGCGTTGATGGGGGAATCGGCAAAGGCCGAATGGGTACAGAACAATAAAATGCAGGCCAGGCTGCGTAGTATTTTCATAACGTCCTATTGATTCACGAACATGCATCCGGCGCGGAGATCGCCTTTGTTCAGTTCTCAATCAGTGGACTATCCTAACCATTACCAGCGCCCCCAAGTTGGAACAGAACCGCTCGCATACAACCCGGCTAATGATCCGCTCTTTTGTGATCCGGGCGAAGGTCATCCGGAGGGCCGTTCCAGAAAAGTGGGGGAAAACCCTCCACGAAAATCAGGTGTTCTCGGCGGAATAAGGCTTACAATTTAACAATGGTGCAACCCGTGAATTGTCGAACCTGATTGATTGGGAGGGCTAAGCGTTGGAACAAATTGCGAATCTCGGCTGCGTCGCGATACATTTGATATTCGGCAGCCTGCCTCGTGAGGGAATGTGGGTCCTCCAGGCTGCGGAACACGCGCTGCATGTTAAAGATAACGCTTTTGTCGTGAAAGGTGGAGAGTAGCCAGGAGCGGAGGAGAAAGCGGATCGCTCTGAGGCGACTTACCCCGGCTTTTTTTGCGACCCAGGCAACTGTCTGCAGTGGAGACAGCAGGTAACTTTCCAGACTTTCGCGATTGGCTAAAGTGTGACTCTTGAGCAATCCCGTTTGCTTGAGCAAAATTTCGAGAGCATCGCCGAGTCGATAAAAGGCTACGTAAATTGTTCCGGATTTATTGAGGACCCTTCGCCCTTCGGCGAGAATTGCCCTGACCGCGTCATCCTCATTGGTCATGTCAATGACACCGGTTGCGTAGATGACGGTTTGGTAGGAGGCCGCAGCAAACGGCAATGTCGCGGCATCGGCGTGAATCAGGTTCAATCCGCGACGTGTTTTTGCGTAGCGGAGCATCTCGGCAGAGTAATCGACGCCATCGCAGTGCAGGCCGAGCTTTCGTAATTCGGCAACGATTAAGCCCTGGCCCGCTCCGACAACCAAGACAGGTCCTTGAATCTCAGGAGCCATGCGACGAATACTCGACCGATTCAGGTAGTGGTCCTCGATTTTTGAAAGTTGGGGTGCCAGAGTTTCCCAGAAACCCACGGCAGATTGCTCGATGGCGGACGCGTTGGAAGGGTGGTTATTCATGGGACAGTTGGAAACAAGGTGCGTATTCACGATGAGCCAATTCGAGTCAGCGCCTGTTACCCTTATGGAAAAAGGGGAGGCACGCAAGGTTTGCGTGGCGCGTGCCCGCCCTGAAATGCGCCCTGAGCTGTGTTCCTTGCCTGGCAGTAAAACAGCGGTATGCTGCGGGCCTAATGGAACTGCGGCACCTGCGGTATTTTGTTGGCGTGGCGGAGGCGGAAAATGTCTCCAGGGCCGCCCTGAAACTGCATGTATCGCAGCCCGGACTGAGCAGGCAAATCCGCGATCTGGAAAGCGAGTTGGGCTTTTTCCTGTTTGAACGAACAGCGAAGTCGGTTCGATTGACCGACGCCGGGAAAATATTTCTCAAGGAGGCGAAGGAGATCCTGCAGCAGGTGGAGAATGCAACCGCCCGGGCGCGAGCCGCGTCCAACACGCAACGCAGCGAAATTCATGTCGGTTACGCGCCCTCTCCCACTGTGCGCATTTTGCCGCCGACGCTGCGTTTGTTTCAGATGGAATTTCCGAATGTGCAACTGAAGTTGCATGATCTTTCCACTCAGGAAATGCTGGCCGGCATTCGCGAGAAAACACTGCACGTGGCATTCATGGTCCAACCTAACCATTCGATGCTGCGAGGACTGACGTATCAGCAATTACTGCTGGACCCGATGTGCGTAGCGGTGCCGCCGAATCATCCGATGGCTCGCTTACGTTCGGTGGCGATCTCAGAAGTGGGTAAATCGCCACTGATCGTTTTGAGCAAAAAGGAATATCCGGAGTACCACGAGTATCTGGATATTTTGTTCGCTGGGTCAGCGCAAAAGCCGCAAATCGCTTCGGAACATGATAGCGCTGCCAGCATGATTGCGTCGATTGAGGCCGGTTGTGGGGTAGCCATAACACCTCGCTCGATGGCGTGTGTGGTGGGTCCACGGCTGAAACTAATTCCGCTCAAGCCTGCGCCGGAGCCTCTGTCAATCGGAGCAGTCTGGGCCAAAGGAGGACTGAGCGTTGCGGCGGAAAGATTGCTGGCTGCAGCCCAGGAAAGTGCGGGCAAATTAGCCGCAGTTTAGTAAGCGGCGGCAATTTTGGTGAGGTCGACATTCGGTTATCTCTTGCGTGGGCAGTGTGAACCTTTTGCGCACGTTTTCACGAGTAACTGAGCAATTTCTGCGCGCCTTTTAACTTTCTGAAACAAAAAGGCCCGGGCGGTGTCTTTAATCCCAGAGGACGTACCGTTGGCGTTAGTACTGCTGGCTTTTTGACAGGCTAACGGCCGTATTCTGAATGGGATGGTATTTGAAATTGAGGTTGAACATGAAAGATGTGAGAAAATCGATGGGGAAAACTCGAAGCAACTCGTTGCTGAATAAACGCAACGTGACTCGCGAACTGCGATTAGGATTCCGCAACGCACCGTTGCAAGCAGTCTTAAAATATTTTAAGGATGCCACGGATCTGGACATCGAAGTCGAATCAAACGTCGAGATTGGCAGGTTGATTGACCTTTACGCAGAGGCACCGGTGGAGAGAGCAGATGCGCTCCAGTTACTCAAAGACGCGTTGAACGCGAAGGGATACACCTCGATTCATAAAGGAGGAATGCTCGCGATACTGACGAACGAGGATGTGAAGAAGCATTGCATTACTTTGCCGACGCTGCCCTATGCGACGGCGGAGTGAGCGATGTGCTCACATTAAATGCTGCGCTTAGGCTCAGGTTGCCTGGGAGTTTTGGCGGCAGGCTTCCGCTTAATGCTGGCTGAGCCGACAAATACGGCACCGCTTTCAACAATCAGGCCCGCGGCATCGATGTCGCCAAAATGGCGCGCGGTTGGCTTTAATCGGACCACGCCTTCTGCCTGAAGGTTGCCGATCAGTTCGCCAGCGATTTCCGCGTTGCGGACTTTCAAAGGCTCCATCCAACGAAAGTGATGCCCGCTCGGGATGATGAGACAACCGGAGGAAAATGTTCCTTTGATAGAGGCGCTGGAATGGATTTCCAGGGATTCCTCGGCAAATAACTTTCCAATAAACCTTCCTTTGATAACGGCATGGCGGACCAGAGTATCGGAGTTAAGCAGGTACCCTTTTTCTTCCAGAACCAGTTTTCCGTAGGTGCGAAAATTTTTCGAAAGGGTCTGGGTTATTTGATAGTCGCGGAGATCAATGTGGCTGCTGCACCGTTTGCACATGCTCGATTCGGCGGCCTGAGGAACGTTCATTTCGGTCCCGCATTGAAAACATTTGATTGGCCGGAGTTCGATGGCGGGTTTGGCGGCGAGCGCCTGGGCCGGGGCAACTTCCTCGAGCCGAAAATGGGAACGGCATTCCTTGCAGACGGTGGAATAGGCTCCGCGAGGTTCCTGTTGCTCATGCCCGCACTTGGGGCAAACGACGGCAACAGTTTTTTTAACGGCGGCTGGCATGACTAAGCGCTTTTGAAAAAGGCTCGCACCGCAGGATGGTAGCGCACCTCTTTAGCAAAAGTGTCTAACAAAATATGCGAAACCGCCAGGCGCAACTTCGGCTCCCGGCGGTCTCGCTAAGAACGACAGAGATTAAGCCTGGAATACGGCGGCCTTCCCGGAGCGGCCGGTGACATCAGAATTATCATTGCGGGTAACTGGCGGAGCGGAGGGCGTAACTTTGTTCGGGTTGATTTCGCTCTTACCAACGAAGGTGACCCCTTCCTCGATCACCAGCTTGGGCGCTCGGATATCGCCGAACAATTCGGTCTTCGTTTTGATATCGATTTTTTCCTTGGCCGTAATGTTCCCGGTTATTTTGCCGCGTACGGTCACAGTAGTGACATTGATGTTGCCCTTTACCACGGCGTTATCACCCAGGCTGAGACTGCCTTCGGAATTGATGTCGCCTTCGAGTTTGCCATCAAAAACGAGTTCGCCAGTGAATTTGAGAGTGCCTTTAACTTCAACATCCGATGTGAGGACGTTCTTCGCAGTAGATTGTGTTCCGTTCATGTTATTAATTTGGGTCGTGTAAAACTGTTGACAGTTTTTGGTATAACTCAGCATGGCGGAATGTGTTGGCCCCAGGAAAGCTTCGATTTCCCAGGAATTTCCTGGCCGCTCAAAACATCCCGATTTTGCGATGGATCGTCGCGTGCTTTCTCTACTATAATTTTCGGCTGCTGCTTCGGCAGATTTGATAAAAACTTAATGAAATTGATGATTGTCAGGTCCCGAGTTTGTGATGTCTTTGGTCCGCTGGCTCTGGTGGTGACGCTCCACGCACCCATTTGTGCGCAAGCAGAACCAGCGATTAATCAGGGCGTAGAGCCTCAAGCTCCGCCGCCGCCACCGTCAATCCAGATTTCTGCTGATGCAGGGAAAGAAAGTGGGAGCCCAAGAACGCAATTTGGATTCGGAAACACGCTCTACTCCATCGGACAGCCAACTGATGAAGAGCAGCTTTATCTTGAGTACATCAATCGCTCGCGCGCAAATCCAACGGCTGAAGGGGTGCGGCTCGCAATCACGACCGATCCCGATGTGCTTTCAGCATATAATTATTTCGAGGTAAACCTCGCGCTAATGCAGACGGAGTTTGCCACTAATCCGCCGGTCGCGCCGCTGGCGTTTAACGCGAAACTGATCGATGCCGCCAGGTGGCATAGTGGCGATATGTTTACGAACATGTACCAGGCGCATTCACAAACGAATGGCGGCGTTGTTCGTGACCCGGGTCAGCGCATTAATTTCAAAGGCTATACCTGGAATACATATGGCGAGAATATTTATGCATACGCCTCCAGCGTTTTTTATGGCCATGCTGGACTGAATGTTGATTGGGGCCCCGGTGTGGGCGGTATGCAGTCACCCCCAGGACATAGAAATAATATTCAAGCCGCGGCATTTCGGGAAATCGGCATCGGTGTGGTTGATGGCGTAAACGGGTCGGTGGGCCCGCAGATAGTTACGCAGGATCTCGCCACACAATCGGGCGCGGTTCCCCTAATCACTGGCGTTGCTTATTACGATTTTAACGGCAATGGTTTTTATGATGTGGGCGAAGGGCTGGGTGGAATCACCGTAGGGGTAAACAATTCTACTTATTATGCGATAACCGCGCCCTCAGGTGGATTTACGGTTCCAGTAACCACCAACGGTAACTATCAGGTAGTGTTTTCCGGTGCGGGTTTTGGGTCGAACATATTCGCTGCCGTTGTTTCCACTTTGAAGAATGCGAAGGTGGACTTTGTACCGGTTTACACGCCGCCAATCATCTCTGGTCCGATTCCCGCACTCCTCAATCAAAGCAATCTCTATACGTTTAATACCGTTGGCGGAGCCACTGCGTATGAGTGGTTGCAAACTCAATTGCTGCCGTACGTCGCTGTGGAAGGAGCTGAAAACGGTTTGGGAGGGGTCACCGTGGATAGTTCTCCTGGATATTCAGTTCAGGATAGCAGCGTTAAAGCGTCGGGCATCTATTCGTTCCATTTGGCGCATCCAGCGAGCGCGGACCAGTCGTTAACTTTGAATCCGGTGCTTTTAATCAAAACAAACAGTCAGCTCGCGTTTTCAAAAAGACTCGGCTGGGCTTCCAGTGCGCAGGTGGGCCGTGCCCAGGTATCAACTAACGGTGGGGCAAGTTGGAATGATGTTTGGAGCCAGGCCGGCACGAGCAGTTCGGGTGATCTGAGCTTCAGTCGTGTGACCAATTCACTGGCTGCGTACGCTGGCCAAAATGCGCAAATTCGTTTTCTCTACGATTACACCTCGGGCGGTTACTACAATCAGACTGATGCTGGCGTTGGATTTTATGTGGATGATATTTCCGTTTTGAATGCGGAACAACTCGCCAGCCCCGTTACAAACACGGTGGCCGCGGGCACTTCGTTTTACTTTGTGCCAACCAACAGCATCGATTCGTTAGTAGCCGTCCGCGCTGTGCTACCGGGTCGCAAGCTCAATTGGGGGCCGTCGTTGCGCGTAGGAGTGAGTGCGGCAGCATCGACCTTGCAACTCGCAGCCAAGCCGGTCGTCCTGGGCAACCAAATACAACTGGATTTCAACGTCTCCAATTACCGCGCGGGAACCACGTTCCAGCTTTGGAAAAGTGCATCCCCAGCGGGTACGTGGACATTGGATACCGGTGCGTCATTTTCGACTCTTGTTCCCAACTCTGCCTTCCGAGCGACCACCAGCACTTTGGGCGCTGGGAGCATGTTCTACAAAGTAAAAGCTACCTACTGACATAGAGGCTCGGTTCAGTGAAAAAAAACATACGGTTATCGCAGTTGTTTTATCTCGCACCAAAGCGCCTGCAGATCCGGATCGTCCAAAGCCATTTTCCGAATGGTATCTTTTTCTCCTAACACCATCGCGCGTTTGAACCAGACTCTCGCTGCATCCAACAGCTCCAATTGGCAGGCGTAGCAGGCCAGATTGTAGCAAATCGTTTCGTCCTTAGGAAAAAGGTCGAACGCCGGCAGGAGAGCAGCCCAGGCTTTTTTCACTCCCCCATCTTTAGCTCTTCTTAAGGCGTAAGAATGATGGAGCCATCCAGCCGAAATCTCGGGGGCAGCACGCATCATTTCTCGCGCTACTTCCAGGCCGTCCTCCCATTGCTCGCTTTTCACACACAACCCCCAGCGAATCTCCAGGACCACGGGATGATTTTGTAGAGTGTCGCTGATATGACCAAGTTCCACTTTGGCTTCTTCAGAATTACCTAACTCAAGCCAACCCAACGCAGCAGATGCGTAATGCAAATCGGGCGGCACCAAATTGTCCATGGAGGACAATAGGATACCCCGTGCGAGCTCTGTCAAGCGGTAGAAGCACTCGAAACTGCGCGCTCGTTCGGCAGAAATAGCCATTCAACTTCGAAACAGCAATGCCACTCGCATCATGCAAAAATGGGATGTTTATTTGTTTGGCATAAAGGGTGCGATGTACCAAATTAATATGACAACAGCTCTGAGCAGAAACCGAGTGGGCAAATATAATTTAGCTGGCACTTCCAGGTTCAACTCAGGCAAAAGAAAATTGGTCCTATGAGTATGTTGGATTTATTTAAGGCCACGTTAACCTGTGGCGGAGTGTCCTTCCTCTTTTATAGTTTTCCCATTGTGGCTCAAATAGTAACGATAGGAATCCTGACGTTGCTGTGGTTGGCGTATGCGCGGAAGGTTGTTGCCACCCGACGCAAGGATAGGGTCTTAAAGGCACCATAAGTGGGGTAAGTACCCTATTGGTGAGCGGGATGTATTCTGCTGAAATGGTCCCGTCGTAAAGATGGTCAGTTTAGGTCGGGCGGTCTTCTGGTGGGAGACCGCCCGTTTTCTTTTCTTAGATACCTTAGGTGGAATATCCTATTGCAGCTTCCTCGATGGCAAACGATGGTTTCAAAGCTTCAAGTTCCTCTTTTCATAGGTGGGAGGATTGAGAGGCAGGAGCGACTCCTTAACTGGAGCCGCTCTGTTTTTTTCGCGCGAGAAACTGTTAAGGTCGCGGCCCGTATTAAGGCGCAACGAAAGCATTCAACTGCCGATTGCGGTCGGAGATGGCCCAGAGATTTAGCGGCCACACGGAGGCCCCGTACCTCAGTTGGCGCACACTCCCATCCACAAAAGCAAAATTGGAGCCTCCGGACCGCCCGCCTTTCCGCAACACACCATGACAGCCGTGTTCGATCCGATCCACGTCATTACCCGTGGGAAGGCCTCCTGAGCCTTCATACATGTCCATGAAATAATCCATCGCGCCCCTGGTATCCCCGCTTGGATCGGCAGCTAAATTCTTTTTCTCACCAAACAGGATGGTATCCGCTTTGATGACATCCGTTTCTTTCATTCCGGCGCGGGGTAATTGGCCGCTCATGTACGCTGAAAACTGATTCGACCAGGTATCAAAAAAGAAATCATTCCAACCATTGATGAAATAACTGCGAGGGGCGGCGTCCGCCACAGTGGGAGAACTGGTATCCGTTTGCGGCACGCCTCTAAGCAAATCCGTGGGACAGAGGAGAATGTTGGTATTGAGGTAAGTTGGTTGCAGCAAAGTCGGCCAGCGATAGCGATTGGTCCGGGGCGGATAATAACCTTCGTTGTCATCCGCATATATTTTCGCTGCGAGAGAAAGTTGTTTCAAATTGTTCACGCATTTGATCCGGCTGCCGCTTTCTTTGGCGCGGGAAAGAGCGGGCAAAAGCATGCTCGCAAGAATGGCAATGATGGCAATAACCACCAGCAACTCGATCAACGTGAAAGCCTCCTGGTGTGCTTGGCGTGGGTTGTGGTTGCGAGTTACCTTTCGAACGATTTTGTTTTTCCAGGAGCAAAAAAGGTTCATCAGTTTCATATGTGTTGCCTTTCAGTCGAATAACCCGGACAGATGCGGCGTCCACTGATACGCGTATGACACGGAAACAATGGCTGCTGCTCGCGATTGCCGTCGTCCTCGCCGGCATCTCGCTTTACCTCAACAAAGACTGGTTTGCGAAGGATGGTATTCAAATTTATCATCGCTCCAGACCGATCCCCGCTGCGTTATTGCGGCGGAGAATGAACGCCAGTGAGAACCCCGCTGTGGAGCCCATCGTCTTTGGCTTTAACCGGCGATTGAAATTAACGTCGCTCAAAGTAGTTCCGTTGAATGCGTTCGAGACCAACAAGTATGTGCTGCCACTCTGGTACCTGATATCCGAGAGCAATTCGGTGCCCATCAAGGATTTCGCTTATGGCATGCCAATTAAAGGCATGCACCCTAAAGTAAAAGAAGCCGTGCCCCACCCGCTTGAACCCGACGTTCCATATCGACTGTTCGTTGAGGCGGGGGAGATCAAACTGCAGCACGATTTCATCCCCATGCCCCACCAACAATAAACCGTTGCTAATTGAGACGCGGGGCCTGGCAAAAAGGTTACGATTGTTTTACCTGAGCCCGCTCTCTCCGGAATTTCCATTTGGAATGTTTGTGCCTGGTGTGCAGATTTGGTGCTTTGATTCAACTCCTCGCGTCCATATTCTGGACGGCCTTTTCGAATGTCAGGACGCGCTCAAACTGAACGATTGCTCGGCGAACTTATTGCACTGCCCAGTGTCAATCCCGCCTTCTTGCCGGCAGGCTCGCCGCTGGCTGGTGAGCAGCGCGTAACCGAATTTCTTGCGGCCATTGCGGCGCGGGGCGGCCTGGATGTCGATTTACAACCCGTGTCCCTGGGCCGTGCCAATTTGTTGGCGCGTCTGCTTCCGCCCGGCAAAGTTGAGCAACGCATCCTGCTGGCTCCTCATTTGGATACTGTGAACGGCGCGCCCGCGCAGTTCACTCCGCGTCGTCGCGGGACGCGTTTATATGGCAGGGGCGCGTGTGACACAAAAGGTTCGGTCGCGGCCATGATCAGTGCTTTGCTGGAATTGGCGCGCTCTGGCAAACGGCCGCAAAAAACGGAAATTATTTTCGCAGGCCTCGTCGATGAAGAACATGCCCAGGCTGGCTCGCGCACTTTGGCTGCGAGAGGCATGAAGGCTGATCTCGCCATCGTCGGTGAGCCTACGAATCTTCAATTGATAACCGCGCACAAGGGGACCGTGTGGCTTCGCCTGATTACTCGTGGGAAGTCCGCACACGGCGCCAGACCCGAGCTCGGTTCAAATGCGGTTCATGCTATGGCCCGCATCGTAGATTTTTTTCAAACTGCCTACGCCACCGACCTGCGGCTCCGAAAGCATCCGCTGCTTGGCCGTGCGACCATAAGTGTTGGCTCCATTAATGGTGGAACCCAGGCAAACATTGTGCCGGACTATTGTGTTATGACTGCGGACCGGCGCACGCTCCCGGGTGAAACTGAATCATCCGTTGAGCGGGAGATCCTTTCGATGCTGCGCAAAAAAAAGCTCAAAGCGCAGATTGAAAGAGGCAAACTCGCTCCGTGTTTGCCTTTGGAAACGCACCCGCGCCTGCCACTTGTCGCTGCTTTTATGCGGAGTATTGGGCAATCGCGCCCGCTGGGTGTAGACTACTTTTGTGATGCCGCGATCCTGGCGCAGGGCGGAACGCCAAGCGTGGTGTTTGGCCCCGGAGATATCGCACAGGCACATACCAGTGATGAATGGATAAATGTTAAGGAGCTCGAACAGGCAAAAAGCATGCTGGTTCAATTCCTCTCCTCTCTGCCTTGAATTAATTCCTTCATGAACCTGAATATCACATGTCTGAAAGCCAGGTAAGCAGCACGCCCGGCGGTGGCACAACTCAGCGCACCTCCTTCTTTAGCCAGACCGGATGGCTCATGCTCGCCAACATCGCTGGCGGCGCAATGATGTGGCTCGTCCATTTTCTCGGTGGCAAAATTCCCCCGTCCGAATACGGCGATTTTCAGGTCTACCTGGCCATGATCATCTGCGTGCCCACGATGCCGCTGCAGACTGTGCTCGCCCATCAGACCGCTCAGGCACTGGCCCGCGGGCGGGAGCGCGAGCTCTCCGGCTCAATCCGCGCGGTCTGGTTTGTGACCACATTGCTTTGGGTCATTGCCGCTGTCGTGATTTGCTTAAATCGCAATTTTATCGTGGCTCAGTGGAAAATCACCAATCCCAATGGCGTTTGGATAACTCTTGGAGTTCTCTTGTTATCAATTTGGCTGCCCATCGTTTGGGGAATGCTGCAGGGGCAGCAAAGCTTTTTCTGGCTCGGTTGGAGCATGATGGCCAATGGCGTCGGCCGGCTATCATCTGCCGCCGTGCTGGGGCTCCTTTTTTATGCGGTGGGAATGATGGGAGGCGTCGCGATTGGTCTATTGCTGGCCATCGGCATTGCCGCCTGGCACAGTCGCAAACTTTGGCTCACCGCGCCTCTTCCCTTCGATCGCCGTGCTTTGATCCGCGAAGTCGTGCCGCCAATGCTGGGCCTGGCAGCATTCCAATTTCTCTTCACCGGCGATACCATGTTCGTAAAAACCTATTTTGATCCGGACACGACAGCTTTCTACGGCAGCGCTGGGACATTATCTCGGGCGTTGATGTGGCTCGTCGGTCCACTGGCCATGGTCATGTTCCCCCGCATCGTCCATAGCAGCGCCAAATCGGAGCACTCCAACCTCATGAAATTAGTATTCATGGGGACTGGCATCCTGGCGCTGTTGGGAGCTATCAGCCTCTCAATTATTGGACCGTATATTGTCCGCTTTATCTTTCATAGTGAGGGCTTCGTAAAAGTCGCGTCCTCTGTCTTGCCGTGGTATGCCGGAGCCATGATCCCCCTGGCGTTGTCCAATGTTTTGCTGAATAACCTCTTGGCTAAATCCCAATTCAAAATCGTTATTCCCATGATGATTCTGGCAGTCCTCTATGGCTTCGCCCTTACCCGTTTTCATCACACCCTAATCGACGTGCTCAAAACCATGGGCGCCTTTAATTTAATCCTGCTGGTGGTTTGCGGCTGGTTTACCATTTCCAATCCGAAGGCGGATTTGCGGCCCTCAACCCCTGCAAGCAACTAGCCAGGGTTTGCCTGACGATCAGAGCTGCGCTTTGTTTCCGGTCCGGGCAACGGCCTGGGTGCCCGCAATTTTTTGTACACCCACGCTTCGAGCGGGCTCAACGGTCTTAGCCATTTGTAAAATGGAGAGTAGATCAACCTCACTCGCAGCACGGAAAGAAACATCGTCAAGGACGATCGAAAAAGTGCCGATGTAACTTTCGATCCGATCTTATCCGTCCATTCCGTCGGTACTTCCAGTATCGTAAACCCAGCCTTATGCAGGGCCACCAACAAATTCACATCAAACGCCAAATCCGCGATTCGCAGCGACGGCAAAATTTTTTCAACCGCCATCCGCTGGATTACTTTGCAAGGGCATTGGGTATCTTTAATGTGCAACCCGAAAAAAACCTCCACGATCACATGGAAGCAACGGCTCGTAAATCGCCGCACCCACGTTTGCGCCTGGTGTAAAACTGCCCCTTCCAGCCAGCGCGAACCAATCACGCAATCAGCCCGCGCGCTCAACTTCACCAGTTCGTGAAATGCACGGGGAGGCGACGCCCCGTCCGCATCCACATAGCCCACTACATCCGCCGCAGGAGCAAGCTTAAGCCCTTCAATCAATGCGCCTCCTTTTCCGATCGCATCCGGAAAATCCAAGGCGCTCACGGACGGATAGTCCCTGGCCACTTTGTTCACCACGCCCAGCGTATTGTCCCGGCAGCCATTCAGCACCACCACCAATCGAAACTTTCCCTGATATTGGTTCTGAAAATAACTCGCGAACTCACGCAGAACCGGTTCAATCCGGTCCTCCTCATTGTAGGCAGGAATCAGGAGCAGCAGACTGGGCTCGCTCACAGCTATTTAATTTCCAGCTCGCGTTGGATGGCAAATTTTTCGACGCGCTTGCGCAAAGTGGCTCGCGTGATCCCCAGCAATTTTGCGGCGTGCACCTGGTTACCATTCGTCTCCTTCAGAGATTGAATAATCAACTCACGCTCGACGGCCGGGATCAGTTTCATTTTGGGATCGCGCCTCGCCCAATGAAAAAGTTGTCGTGCCAGCGCCACAATATCCGTGCCGCCCGCCTCCCCCGGCACCGTAGATAAAACCGCCGTGCTGCTTCCGGGAGTGCCCTGGTTGCTGATTTCTCCCGGCAAATCCCCCACCAGAATCGCATCACCCTTGGCCACCACCAGCGCACGGCGAATCACGTTTTCCAGCTCGCGAACGTTTCCGGGCCAGTGATATTTTTCCAATGCCTTGATGCTCGCGAACGCAATCGACTTCGGCGGCCCCACTTGTTCCTTCGCAAATTTCTTAAGAAAATAGTTCACCAGCAAACGGACATCCTCGCGCCGTTCGCGCAACGGTGGTATGTGCACCCGCACCACGTTCAAGCGATAGAACAGGTCCTCTCGAAATTGCCGTGCCGCCACGGCCTGCTCCAGGGGACGATTCGTCGCCGCGATGATTCGCACATCCACTTTGATTGGCTGATTTCCTCCCACTCGCTCGAAGGTGCCGGATTGCAGCACACGCAGGATTTTCGTCTGCGTTGTGGGCGTCATGTCCCCAATCTCATCCAGAAAAATCGTTCCCTTATTGCACTGTTCGAATTTGCCGATTCGCTGCATCGTCGCGCCGGTGAACGCTCCGCGTTCGTGGCCGAATAATTCGCTCTCCAGCAACTGCTCCGGTATGGCGGCGCAATTCACCGCCAGGAAGGCCTGCTGCGCGCGATCGCCGTGGTGATAAATGGCGCGCGCCACCAATTCCTTGCCAGTCCCACTTTCGCCCGTGATCAATGCGGTCGCGTCCGAGGCGGCCAATTGTCCAATCAACTTGAAAACCTGCTGCATCGCTTCACTGCGGCCGACGATCCCCAGCTCATAATCTTCCTTTTCCAACAGAGGCTGATAAGAGACAACCTGCTTCATGTCCCGCGCCGCTTTGAGCGCATTCACCACCAACTCTTTCAGCTTCGGCACATCGAATGGTTTCAGCAGATAATCGTACGCCCCCAACTTCATCGCTTCGATCGCGGTCTGGGTCGTGCCATAAGCCGTCATGAGGATGACCAGCAGTTTAGAGTCAATCTCCCGAATCCGCCGCAATGTCTCCAGCCCATTGATCCCGCCCATGCGGATATCCATCATCACCAGGTCAGGCTTTAGCTTCGGGATGAGCCGCAATCCCTCTTCCCCGCTCGAGGCCGTTGTGAGTTCGATTTCCGGCGAATCAAAGATTCGCTGGAACGAGTATTGCACGTCTGTCTCGTCGTCGATCAGCAACAGTTTGCTCATTGGCCATTAAGCTTAACGGAATCCGGCCCGCAAGCAACCTAGCTCAACTGGCCCTTTCAAATTTCTGCAACCCTGTCTCTCCCTGCTGTTTGTTTACGCCGGCGGGGTCATCCGCAGTTCGGCCAACCGTTGTTTAGCATAATTGCGAGCTTCGGCTGTCGAAGTCAGTTCATCCTGTAACTGTTTCTCGCGCACCTCGGCCAACAGGTTTCCCATGCCGGGTCCGGGCTCCATGCCCAACTCCCTCAAATCGTTTCCATTCAGCAGCGGCGGCCTGATCTCCGGCTGCTGCTCCAATTCCTTCGCCGCGCTCACCAAAAAATCATAAACATCCATTTGCCCATGCGAGCCCGCGCAGTCGATCCGATGCAACTCCAGTTCCAACGGAAAGGTGGGTCGCATCAGTAGTCGTCGCAGCGTGCTCTTTCTCATTTGCGGCGCATCCTTGAATTGCATGTGGCACCTCACGGCCTGCACTACGGCTTCCGTTTGCTTGCGTGGAAATTTCAAGCGTTCCAGGAGCTCCTGCGCCATCTCCGCCCCGACCCGTTCATGTCCATAAAAATGAATCCCGCCGGTCTCCGGGTCACGCGACAGCGTGTTCGGTTTGGCGATGTCGTGCATCAGGATCGCCCAGGGCAGGGCCGGGTCGGCCAGTGCCGGCATGTTTTTCAGCATCAACACCAAGTGGTTGAACACCGTTCCTTCCGGATGATAGTCCGGCGATTGTTCGCAATGCACCGTGGGCCCAAGCTCCGGCAGGACTTCCTCCATCAACCCGCTTTCCTTCAATAACTCCAGACCTCGGCTCGCATGAGGTGGAGTGAACAACTTGTTCAGCTCCTCCCGTATTCGCTCCGCGCTCACACTGCGAATTTTTGGAGCGTGCTGCCGCAGGGCCGCCATCGTGTTCGCTTCAATTTCGAAATCCAATTGTGCAGCAAATCGCACCGCTCGCAACAAACGCAAATGATCCTCCCCGAACCGCTCCGCGGGCTCCCCAATCGTCCGAATGCTCCGCGCCTTTAAATCCTTCTCGCCACCGATCCAGTCATGCAACGTTTGCGAGATGGGATCAAAAAACAATCCGTTCACGGTAAAATCCCGCCGCAACGCATCCGCTCGCGCATCACCAAACGTCACCTGTTCCGGATGCCGTCCGTCGGCATAATCTGCCTCCGCCCGAAACGTGGCCACCTGAAACTGGAAGTCCCCGTCGATCACTATCAAAACCCCAAACTTCCGCCCGACCGGCAGCGTTCGTTTGAACACCTTCTCGATGTCCGCCGGCAACGCGCTCGTCGCAATATCGTAATCCCCTGGTTGCCGTCCCAGCAGGTGATCCCGCACGCAACCTCCGACCCAAAACGCCGCGAAGCCCGCTGCTTGCAGGCGCCGCACGATTTCCCGCGCGCGCTCCCGAAGTGAATTGTCGGCTTCCGCTGTCATATGCCCCAAATAACCGATGCGTGTTACGGCCCTGAAACGTGCTCAACCTGCCGCCTCCACCAACGCTCTTCAAGTTCGTTCCTTACTCCGCTCCCCAAATCCGTTTCACATGCGCAATTCCTTTGCGCGCTTCCTCCGCCGTCATCCCCGGGCTGAACTCAAACACCTTGATATGCTGCGGCAACACAAAGGGCTGCAGCGCGCTAAAATCAACCATTCCCGACCCGGGCGAACAATGATCATCCCCGGGAAATTGCACATCATGAACGTGAAACCCAATCAGGCGCTCCCGCATTGATTCCAAATGCGCCGCATGCCGAATGAATCCCAGATTCTCTTTGATCTGTGCATGACCGGTGTCATGCCAGTAGGCCGCCGTGCGTTCCGGCACTTCCTGGAAAAGAAATCCATAATCACTGTCCAGCGGCAACTCCTCCAGTGCCTGCCGATTCTCGATCCCCAATTTCACATTTCGCTTCTCGGCTTCCGGCAACAACTTCCTGATCGTTTCCCGCGTGCGCCCGAAATACGGTTCCTTTTTGGCCTGCAACTTCTCCGCTGCTTCCCGCCGCAGTTTTTCATATTTCGGAGATTTCCCCTCTCCCGCCTCCAGCATGCCCAGCAGCTTTTCGGTGTAATTTTTCATGTCGATGCTCCCGCTGTGCAGCACCACCACCGGAGCCTTTACGCGCGTGGCAAATTCCAGGGTTTTCAGCGTGTGCCGCTCCGCCAGGTCCCGTTCCCGCGGGCGGTCCGCTGAGAACTGGTAAAGATTCGGCGCCGCATGGCTCACGCCCATCGGTAGAGGGCAAAAATTATGCAGGCTCGAGATTTTCATCTCGCCCGCATCCACCGCTTCGTGAATTCCCGGCAGAAGACTGATCCGCGTCCCATGGCTGAGCTCCGCATACTCGAATCCCAGCTCGCGGATTTCTCGCAACATCGCTCGCCCATCCGTGTGCCGATGGGAATTCCAGCACGTGGAGAACGAATACATTAGCCCCCAAAAAAAACCGAGCGCGATGAAACCGCGCTCGGCTGCAACAAATCTTTTGCCATTGGCCTACAGGTCGGCGTAGCGGGCGGTAAGCATGGCGGAGAACCGCGCGGCCTTTTCCTTGCGCCGCCGTCGCTCACTCGGCTTTTCAAAATGCCGATGGTTGCGCACGACTTTAAGCGTCCCTTCACGGTCGATTTTCTTTTTCAATCGCCGCAGCGCTTTATCAACGGACTCGCCTTTTTTTAACTTAATTTCAGTCAAAACGTATTCACTTCCTTCCCAGCTGCCTGGAACGGCCACCCTTCATTGGGTGGTGCCGCTCCTCTTCGGATCAGACGGGAAAGAGTATTTCCCTCCCTTATTTTGTCAAACCTGAAATCCCCCGCATTTGCTCTCCCTCCCGGGCTAAACCGCCCGTTGACAACTCTTCTTGATACTGCTCAAGTGAGCAGTATGAGCAGTGCCGTCCGCTTGAGCAAACAACAGGAAGCCATTCGCAGTTTTATCGCCGCTGAATTCGCTGCCGCCCGGCCCTGTCCCACCCACCGCGAAATCGCTGCCAAATTCGGGTTCCACAGCTCTTTCGCCGCCGCTTGCCACGTCCAGGCCCTTGTCCGCAAAGGCATTTTGATTGCTCAACCCGGCAAAGCCCGCGCCTTGCGCCTCGCTGAACACCTCAAATCCCTCCACCGCTCTGCCCTCGCGGAAATCCCCCTCTTCGGCACCATCCCCGCCGGCTTCGGCGAAGATCGCCAGCAGGAAACCACGGATTGTGTTGTCGTGGATGTCACCACCCTCGGCTTTCAGCCCACCCGCTTCACTTTCGCCCTCCGCGTTACGGGCGATTCCATGGTCGGCCGCCATATTTGCCATAACGATATCGTCATCCTCGAGCATGCCACCGAACCGCGCCACGGCCAGATCGTCGCCGCCCTCATTGATGGCAAAAGCACCCTTAAAACCTTCGTCCTGAAAGGAAGCAAACCTTTCCTCAAGGCGGAAAATCCCAAATACCCTAACCTCATTCCCTGTGAGGAACTCGTCATTCAGGGCGTGTTCCGCATGCTCATCCGAAAGGGCTGATTCGCCATGCGCAAGCGTTCCATTGTTCATCTGGATGCGGATGCTTTCTTTGCCGCCGTTGAACAATCCTCCGATCCCAAATTGCGCGGCAAACCCATTGCCGTGGGCGGCGAAAAACGCGGCATCATCGCCTCCGCTTCCTATGAAGCCAGGCGCTTTGGCATCTATACCCCCATGCCCACCGCCCGCGCCCGCAAACTCTGCCCCAAACTCATTGTCGTCCCCGGCAATTTTGAACTCTACGAGCAATACTCCAACTGGATGTTCGGCTATTGCTACGATTTCACCCCGGAAGTTGAGCAAACCTCCATTGACGAAGGCTACTTCGATATTTCCAGCGCCCGCAAACCGCCCGTTGAAGTTGCCCAAACCATTCGCGAAGCCATTCGCCAGCGCCTCAAAATCACCGTCAGCGAAGGCATTGCCACCAATAAACTCGTCAGCGCCATTGCCTCCAAAGTCCACAAACCCTCCGGCTTTGAAGTCATCCAACCCGGCACCGAAATCTCCTTTCTGCATCCCCTCCCGAACAAATGGCTTCCCGGCATCGGCCCTAAAACCAGCATTCGCCTCAACGCCGCCGGCCTCGCCCGGATCGAGCACCTCGCCCTCACTCCCCTTTCCCTGCTCGAACTCGTCCTCGGCAACCAGGCCGCCGCCATCCGCCAGTTCGCGCATGGCATTGACGACCGCCCCCTCATCCCTGCGCGCCAGCCCCAGAAAACGTTCAGCCACCAGGAAACCTTCGCCGTTGACCTCACGGATGAAGAGTACCTCGCCGCCACCCTCCGCCGCATGGCCGATGACCTCTTTGCCAAAGTCCGCCAGGAACACGCCAGCATCCGCACCCTCACCGTTCGTGTTCGCTATAATGATATGGCCGAAGATCAGGTCAGCGAAAGCCTCCCCGAACCCACCGATCTCGAAACCGATGTTTACGGTCTGCTCAACGTCCTCCTCCGCAAAGCCTGGAAACGCCGCGTCAGCCTCCGGCTCGTTTCTCTCAAACTCTCCCAGCTCTACCGCGGCTTCCTCTCCACCGAATTTTCCCTCTCCACCACCTCCCGCAGCCATAATGCGAATGCCCTGCTCGCTCCCCATCTCGATTTCCTCCGCAACCAGCGCGGCCACTCCGTCCTCCTCCGCGGTCACGACCTGCGCCTTAAGGCCGGATGTCGCGCTCCGTCCCTGTCCGCGCCTCCGCCTCCGCCATCAGTATGCCGGCCATCCCTTTCCACCCCTGCTATCCGCACTGCGTCCTCCCCGCTCGTCCCGCACATTCCCCTTCGCGTCCATAGTTACTACTCCTTTCTTGATTCCACCCTTTCCCCCGAGGCAATCGTCAACCTCGCCCGACAGCACCATCTCCCCGCCGTCGCCCTCACCGATATCGGCAATCTCCATGGCGCCGTCGATTTTACCCACGCCGCCAAAACTGCTGGCATCAAACCCATTCTCGGCACCGAACTCCGCGTCGACCGCTCCCCGCTCCTTCTCTATGTCGAATCCGCCCATGGCTACCGGAACCTCTGTTCTCTCCTCTCTCAACACGCCCGGCATACCAGCAAAAATAATCTCGATGAAACCGCCGTCGCCGCTAAACAAGCCTTGCCCTTCACTCTCGATGAATTCTGCGGCCTCACCGATGGCCTCATCGCCGTCAGTGCGGATGCTCGCCTCGCCCCGCTCTTTCCCGGCGCCTTTTACCCGCTGGCCACCCGCCACGGTCCGTCGGCCCATGCCGTCGCCTGTCCTCCCGTCCATTACGCCACCCCGGCCGATCGCCTCAAATACGATATTGTCCAAAGCATTCGCACCCTCACCCTGCTCCGCCAAAAGCATCCCGCCAAACGCGCCGCCGTTCCCCTTCACTTCCGCACCCCGCGTGAAATGACCCTCGGCTGCCGCGACCATCCCGAGTGGCTCGCCCATACCCTGGAAATTGCCGAACGCTGCACCTTCGAACTCCCGTTCGGCCAGCCCCAATTCCCCGCTTATCCCGTTCCTCCCGGCACCACCGCCGGCGCCTTCCTCGAAACCCTCGTCCTCCAGGGCCTCCACAACCGCTACGGTTCCCGCGCCGCCCGCCATCGCCCTCAGGTCATGGAAGAACTCGCCATCATTCGCGAGGTCGGTTACGAGGATTACTTTCTCATCACCTGGGATTTCCTCCAGGAATGCCGCCGCCGCGGCATCGATTGGATCACCCGCGGCAGCGCGGCGGATAGCCTCGTCTGCTACTGCCTCGAAATCAGCGGCGTCTGCCCCATCCGTTTCGATCTCTATTTCAAACGCTTCCTCAACAAGGAACGCATGTCCCTCCACAAATTGCCGGATATCGATATCGATTTCGCTCACGACTTCAAAGATGACGTCGTCGATCTCCTCTTCGAAAAATACGGTCCCGCTCACTGCGCCGTCGTCGGTGGCTTCTCCACCTTCCAGGCCCGCAGCGCCTTTGCGGAAGTTGCCAAAGTCCTCGGCGTTTCCGAGCGCGATGTCCGCAAATTCACCGATCATTTTCCCTGGAGCTTCGGCGGCGGTTGGGTGCCGGATGCCGCTGCCCCTGCCGGCGGCTCCCGCCTCCTCGCGCTCCTCCAGGCCAGCCCCGAAAACCAGGACCTCCCCTTCGAGGAAGAACCTTACAAAACCGCCCTCGAAATGGCCGAGTTCCTCGATGGCCTGCCGCGCTACCCCAAAATGCATCCCTGCGGCGTCGTCCTCTCCCGCCAGCCCATCCTCGAGCTCACCCCCACCTTCATTGCCCATAAAGGCTACCCCACCACCCATTTTAATATGGATTCGGTCGAAGCCATCGGCCTCGTTAAAATGGATATCCTCGCCCAGGGCGGCCTCGCCGTCATGCGCGATGTCACCGCCGCTCTCGCCGCCCGCGGCATCGAGCTCGACCTCAAACACTGCGTCGCCCGCGAAAAATCCACCGGCGCCCTCCTCCTCGGCTCACCCGGCGCTCCCGAGCCCTGGACCGATCCCGCCGTCTGGGGAATGATCGCCACCGGCAACGCCCGCGCCGTCCACCACATCGAGAGCCCCGCCATGACCAGCCTCTGCCGCATGTCCAACGTCCATGATATCGATGGCCTTATCGCCATCGTCAGCGTCATCCGGCCCGGCGCCGCCAATGAAGGCAAAAAACTCGCTTTCACCCGCCGCTACCAGGGCATGGAACCCGTCACCTGCCCCCATCCCTCCCTCGAACCCTGCCTGCGCAGCACCTACGGCCTCGTTGTCTATGAGGAACACATCCTCCAAATCTGCGAAGCCTTTGCCGGCCTCCCTCCCGGCCGGGCCGATCTCCTCCGGCGCGCCTTGAACAAACAAAAAGCCCCCGTCATCCGCCAGATGCACGCGGAATTCCTCGCCTCCGCCACCGCCCGCGGCCATTCACCCGAAAAAATTGCCGAGGTCTGGGACCTCATCGCCAGCTTCGCCGGCTACGCCTTCTGCAAAGCCCACAGCACCGCCTACGGCGTGGAAGCCTACGAATCCGCCTGGCTCAAACGCTACTACCCCGCCGAATTCATGGCCGCCGTCCTCACCAATGGCAAAGGCTTTTACGCTCCCCTCGTCTACGTCCTCGAGTGCCATCGCCTCGGCCTTCGCCTCCTCCCCCCCACCATCAACGAACCCGGCCCCGCCTTCGTTCCCCACGGCCCGGCCATCCGCGTCCCGCTCACCCGCGCCAAAGGCCTCACCGAACGCACCGCCGCAGCCCTCGTTCAGTCCCGCGCCGCCGGCCCCTTCACCTCCCTCGCCAACTTCTTCCACCGCGTCGGCCCCGCCCCCGAGGATTTCGAGCTCCTCATCCGCGCTGGCGGCTTTGATGAATTTGGCGAGAGCCGCACCCGCCAGTTCTGGCAGGCCCAATACCTCCTCCGCGCCTGCGATCTCTCTCAGCCCCGCCAGCAATGGCTCCTCCCCCCGGCCGATCCCTCTGCCCTCCCGCGCTTCCCCATCGTTGAAGCCTCCCCGCTCGAACGCCTCCAGGCCGAGGCCGACCTCTTCGGCTTCGCCATCTCCCGCCATCCCCTCGACCTCTTTCCCGATGTCGCCTGGGAAACCTATTGCCCCATCAATCGCCTCCACCTCTACATCGGCCAGACCGTCTCCCTCTGCGGCCTCGTCGTCGAGCAGCGCGTCCATCACCAGGTCACCGGCGAACCCATGAAATTCCTCACCCTCGCCGATTACACCGGCATCGTCGAAACCGACCTCTTCGCCCAAACCTACAAAACCTATGGCCTGGCCACCGTCCGCTTTCCTGTCCTCGAAATCGTCGCCGCCATCGAACCCTACGAAAACTCCCGTGGCTTCTCCCTCCGCGCCCTCCGCGCCGGCAAACCACGAATCCGTGAAGGAATTTAATTCCGTTGAAGACGGAAGAAAGCGGCTCCCGGACTGGTGTTGGTCGTAAATGAGAATCTTTGGCCGCTTATGGAAATGTTATTGGTAATCGAAGTCCAAACGGCGTTCGGCTCCAGGGTTGGCGCAGTTTGCAAAGTATAATTCGCGGCATCCAGCGGCCACCGCACAGTGACCGCCGCTCCGGACACAAAGATCTCCAATCGAGGAGTGATCGAACTTGCCTGGAAAGTGGCAGCCATTCGCGCAGCAAAATCCATGGCCACGACATTGGTTTTCAGCGCCCATCCCGTGCCGGAATTTTCCCAGTAATCGCCAAAACTGGCTCCTGTCACTGCAGGTGAGTAAAGATCAACTCCCACCAGATCAGTCGCAGACATGCCTTTAAACTGCACCGTCCAGGTGAACTTTGAAGCCGGAATGAACAGGCCTTCTGCCGGAAAATCATCACCGGCGGTGAAAACGAGCGTGCTGCGCGGGGTGGGCGTGGGAAGAGTAAACCAGTCGCTATCAAAAAAGATGCTCGAAGGCGAGGGATAGTCATTAAAAGCGGGTCCATCATTCAGGTAGAAGCGGACCCGGCTCTGCACGTCACCCGAAAATGCCGGATTACCGGCGGCCGCGGTGTTGGTTCCCCAATATTCAAAAGAAAAATTGGTCAGGTACCGAGCAGAGCCCGCTAATGTTATTTCATCTCCAACTTGAAGGAGGCCGGGATTAAAGCGGACCGCCAGGTCGTTTGCAGAATTGTCATAGATTACATCTCCCTTTACCGAAATCCCCAATGCAATCCAGAGCAGCGCTGGAATCAGGCATTGTTTCATACTGCTGTGTTTACAGTTAAAGCGGGTATTGCATTTTTTTTCGGGCGCGAAGCTAGCAACTGGAGAATTTCAGTTCAACAGAAAATAGGTCACCGAAACCGCTAATCTAATTTTTGGCGGCATGCGCCAATAATTGTTTTTCTTCAGCCAGCAGCAACGGTGCTTTTTCCGCAATCTGCAAAAACCTTTTTGCCCGCTCATGGGAACCCGAGTTCGAAAGGAGCAAGCCGTAATAACCCGCGACGGCTGGTTTTTCGAGTTCGGCCTGGGGCAGGCTTTCGAACGCGCTCAAGCCTTTGTCCGTTTCGCCCAGCAAGTACAGGGAGTAGGCATAAGTGGAGATGATGGTGCTATCGTGCGGTCGTTGAAGATAATTCTCTCGAGCGATTTGATGGGCGCGATTCGTTTCCGTGCCGGCCAATAAGGAAAGTGTGGCGAAATTGTTGCGGGTTACATAATCCGCGTTGTCATAGCGCAGCAGGCTGCTATAAACCTTCTGCAAGCCTCGAGTATCGCGCGCCGAAGTGTAAATTTCGTTCAATCTTGCCAGCAAAAACTTTTCCTGGGGATAGCGATTTACAATATGCCAGGCGAGCCGTTCTTCTTCGGAATTCCAGCCCCACGTAAGAGCCATTCTCAACAGACTATTCAACGCATTCTGATTGCCCGATGCCGCCGTGACCGCTGAATTCCATAGGCTTTCGGAGGCACGCTCCTGATTTTGCTGCCGGCAAGTATGCGACAATAATGCCAGCCTCAAAAATTCAAGGGGACCCCAGCTTTGATGCTCAAGGACCATCTGCGCGCGTTGCCAATCCTGATTATCGCCATAGCAGGATGACAGCAGTTGAGCAACGAGCGGTTCAGTTCGGACTTTTTCCGGTAATTGCTCCAGCCACCTGAGCGCTTCTGGCGTCTGACGATGTTCCCTCAGCCACGAACCAACCGCGGAGACTTCAGCCGGGTTGCCGCTCGCAGCATTTTTCAATGTCTGCAGGAATGGCAGCGAGTCGGGAGACTTGAATGTTTGCAGCACTTCCAGGTGCAGAAGCTTATCCTGGATAGTGGCGTGCTCAAGCATTGCCAGTTTCTCCGAGTAAGTTTGTGCCCTCTGATTTTGCTTTTCGCCAACGTAAAAGTGAATCAGCGCGCGCAACGCTGCTTGTTGATGTGGACCGGATTGGCTCAAGCCTGACAGTGACTCCACCCCAGCATCCTTCATTGCGGGTTCCTCGGAGTGTAAATTGAGGAGTGCCAGATTAAATCGGGTAGAGGTATTTTGAGAATCCAGAGCGGCCGCGAGCGTGCAATGCTTTTTTGCGGAGTCCAGATCCTTTAACTCCAGAGCAAGTGCAAAAGCGAGCGTTTGAAACTCGAAGGTGTTGGTTTCCTTTGCGTTGATCTGTTCCAAGGCTCGTTTTGCTTCGGTCACTTTGCCAAAGGCCAGCGCTGTGCGCGCCAAAGCCACGCTATTGCTGGCGCACTCGGGTTGCAGTTCCGCCACTTTCCCGCGCAATTCAAGCGCTTCGACAGAACCTGTTTTTTCCGCGATGTTAGCCAGCAGACGCAATCCTGCTGGGTCCGCCGGACTGATCTCCACCGCTTTGCGCGCGCTCAGAGCAGCCGACAGATAATTGCCCGACACAAATTGCCGCTCTGCCTGGAGTAAGAAGCGACTGTGTTTCCAGGAGCGATAGCTGTGACGTGCAGGCGAAAATAAGACAAGCCCAACGAAAATCAGCAGAGGCAGAACAAATCTTTTCACCGGCAACAACAATCTGTAATTTTACAAGATTCTATGAAAACGCACGCGCGTTTTTCATTTTTATGACAAAAAGGCAAATCCTGTGCAAAGCAAAATAAGTGACAGGATGGAGTTGAAACCCACTTAACCGAGCAAGGGGTGCCTCGCTGAATTGATTACAGGATCAGGAAGCGCGGGCGCCCTCGGCATCTTTGGGTAATGCCTGGTCTCGCGCTTCTGGATTGTATGGCTTTTGTTTGGCGCCGCGCGGTGGAGCTTTCGGACTCTCCAGGCAACCGCGAATCCATTGAGCGTGTGACTTGGGTTGGAGATGAGTTCCGTAATGGTTCGCGTAAGCCTGAGTCATTTCCGCACCGAACAGGAGGATTTGTGCAGAGTAGTAAACCCAGAGCAGAATGAGAATAACTGAGCCGGCGGCACCGTAAGCGGAGACGGTGGTGTTGCTGCCCAAATAAAGACCAAGGAGTGATTTGCCAGCGCTGAACAGGAGTGAAGTGGTCACAGCGCCCACGGTAACGTCCCTCCAGGCGATTTTTACATCCGGCAGGACCTTGAACATCATGCCGAACAGTGCGGTGATGACCAGGAACGAAACAATGGCATTCACGATGTTCCAGAAAATATCCATTCCGGGAAACATATCGCCGAAGTATTTGCCGGCAGCGGTGAGGGCAGCACTCACGACGAGTGAGACCATGAGCAGGAATCCGATGCCGATAACCATCGCGAAAGAAAGCAGCCGATTTTTGATGAAACCCCAAACGCCTTGATTGGGTTTCACTTCAACGCCCCACACCTGATTGAGGGCGGCCTGCAGTTCAATAAACAATCCAGTGGCGGTCAAAATGAGCGTGCCGATGGCCAGGGCGCTGGCCAAAAGTCCTTTGGAGTGGGAGTTGCTGGTGGTCAAAGCGGATTCAATGGCTTCCGCTCCCTTTTTGCCGATGAGACCGCCGACCTCGGAGAACAGGCCCGAGTGAACGGTTTTGGGATCAAAGATGAGGCTGGCAATAAAGATGATAATAACAAAGAGGGGTGGGATGGCAAAAATGGTGTAATAGGAGAGGGCCGCACCGAGACGGGCGGCATTATCTTTATTCCATTCCTTGAAGCCGAGTATGAGCAGCCGGCCAATGGTCCTCAGGCTCATGGCACAACCTAAAGTAAACGATATCACCGAGCACTGGGGTTTAGCCCACCTCGCGGTGGGGCATGGGAGGTAAAAGGCATCCTTGACCATCGGCCCAGGGGCTGGAAGGTTGGCGAGGCTTGGCGCACGAAATCGATCCAGAGGCGACAAGCGAAATCTTCGCTCGAGTCAGATCTGCTCCCGCTGTGCAATCGCTGGCACGGCGCGTGGAGAATGGGGAAGTGTCGTCGTTTACCGGGCTCATTACGGGCGCGCAGGCTTTCTTTGGCGTGATACTCAGCCAACTCCTGAAAGGGCGGCCCGTGGTTTTGGTAGCTCCGGGATTGAAGTCGCAGGAAATCCTCCATCAGGACACGACGACGTGGATGCGGGTTTTAAAGGCAGAGGAGAGCAAAACGCAAAGTGCGGAAGCCGGTGGAAAGGGAGCCGGCGAAAAGGCGGTTGAGGTGGATGAAAAAGGGGTGGGGGTTCAGTGGGCGCCATTGTTTTATCCTTCCTGGGAGATTTTACCGCACGAAGCACGCCTGCCGCATGCGGATGTCATCAGTGAACGGTTGGAGACACTGGTTTATTTGTCGGAAGCGAGCACGAAAGACGCAGGCGCCATGCTCACGGTTTCGGTCCAGGCGCTGTTACAAAAGACGTATCCAGCGGGAGCGATACGAGAACGAACTCGAGTTTTGCGGACGGGGCAACGGACCGAGCCGTTGGATTTTGTGGAATGGCTGGAGGGACAGGGTTATGAGCCGGAAGCTCAAGTAACCGCAAAAGGCGAGATCGCGTTGCGCGGAGGGATTCTGGATATTTTTCCGCTAACGAGCCCGTGGCCGGTGCGGTTGGAGTTTTTTGGAGATGAGCTGGAGTCCATGCGGTTCTTTGATCCGATGACCCAGATCTCCCGGGAAAAAGTTGAAGAAGTTATCATCCCACCGGCCGGAGAGTTGGGCATTTTGAAGCGCGAACTGCAGGTTGCGGAAACCGGCAGCGGCCCGCCGGGAGAACTGGGTCTGCTCCTCGATTACTTGCCCGAAGGAACATTATTTTTGGTTTGCGAAGCGGACGAGGTTGCAAAGCAAGCCGAGGAATATGGCCGGCAGGTGCCGGAAGGTGATTTTTTTTACGTCCCCTGGCCGGAATTCCAGGCAGAAGCGATTCGGCGGGGAATGCTGGTGGTCAAAATCGCTGAAAGTGGGGAAGCAGCCAGTATCACAGGGGAAACTGGGATAGCAGAAAGTATTACATCCGCAGCAGAAGCGGATGAGTTGTCACTCAATCCACTGTTCGAAAGCCTGGATGCTTACCGGCCGCTCGCGGAACGGGCACCTGATCCACAAATTGCCGAGACACAACGCCGCGAGTTCTTTGCTCAACTGCATCGGTGGTTGAGGCAGGATTATTCCGTCGCGATTTTCTGTAATAATGAAGGGGAGGCCCAGCGATTTAGGGAGATTTGGGACGATTATGGTTTCGGGGCCGGCACCGAGCAGGAGAACGGTGGAGTTAAAGGAGACGGGAAAGTTCACGGTGAGCGTCCCAATCTGCGAACCGGAGCGTTGGCGCGTGGCTTTTTATGCGAGCCGGCCAAAGTTGTGGTCGTGACGGATGCGGAGGTGTTTGGCCGGTATAAGGTGCAGCGTCCGCGTCGATTAAAATCGCCGCATGCGCAGGCCACACGGTCGGCCCTGGATATCGATTTCACGGAGCTGGAGGAAGGGGATTATGTGGTGCATCTGCAACATGGGATTGGACGTTACCTGGGTTTGCAGTTATTGCCGCTGGGCGCCGGGACAAAGCCGACGGAGACGGGTAATCCGGCGGCTAAAACGGAACAGGAATGCCTGGTCCTGGAGTATGCCGCGAGCGATCCGCGGCAGCCCGCACCCAAGCTTTATGTGCCGGTGACGGAGGCGCACCTGGTCAGCAAGTATGTGGGGACGGGAAAAGCGCGCCCGCCGCTGAATACATTGGGGGGAACGCGATGGGCAAAGACGAAGGAGCAGGCAGAACGGGCAGTGCTGGATGTGGCGGGTGAATTACTATCAATACAGGCGGCGCGGGAGACTCAGGAGGGGCATTCGTTTCCAGTGGATACGGCCTGGCAACGGGAATTCGAAGGGTCGTTCGTTTACGAAGAAACTCCGGATCAAATGCGCGCCATTGTGGAGACGAAAGCGGATATGGAGCGCCCGAAACCGATGGATAGGTTGATTTGTGGCGACGTAGGATTTGGGAAAACCGAAGTGGGCATTCGAGCGGCGTTCAAGGCGGTAATGGGAGGCAAACAGGTAGCGGTGCTGGTGCCGACGACCGTGCTGGCGCAACAGCATTACAATACCTTTCGCGAACGGATGGCGGATTACCCGGTGCGAGTGGAATTATTGTCGCGATTCCGGACGCGGCGAATGCAACAGAAGGTGGTGGAAGGACTGGCGGGTGGCGCAGTGGATATCGTGATTGGAACGCACCGGCTAATACAAAATGACATTGTTTTCAAAGATCTCGGCCTGGTGGTGATTGATGAAGAGCAGCGATTTGGAGTGTTGCACAAAGAAAAATTCAAAATGTTAAGGAAGCTGGTGGATGTGCTAACGCTTAGTGCCACGCCCATTCCGCGAACGCTGTACCTGGCGCTTACCGGAGCGCGCGATATGAGCACGATTCAGACACCGCCCCACGATCGTTTGCCCGTAGAAACAAATGTAATCCAGTATGACGAGCGGGTGATCCGGGACGCGATTCAGCGTGAACTCAATCGCGGCGGACAAGTTTTCTTCCTGCACAATCGGGTTTCAACCATCGATGCCATGGCGCAAAAAGTGCGTGGCCTGGTTCCGCAAGCGCGCATTGTCATTGGCCATGGTCAAATGCATGCCGACGATCTGGAGGAGGTGATGACCCAGTTTGTAAACGGAGAGGCGGACATTCTGCTTTCGACCACGATTATTGAAAGCGGGTTGGATATTCCCAACGCAAACACGATCATCATCGATCGAGCGGATCGTTTTGGGTTAAGTGATTTGTACCAGTTGCGCGGGCGGGTCGGGAGATACAAACACCAGGCTTACGCGTATTTGTTACTTCCACGACATGCGGGATTAATCGCGGATGTGCGGAAACGGCTGAGTGCGATCAAGCAATATTCGACCTTGGGGAGCGGCTTCAAGATTGCGATGCGAGATTTGGAGATCCGAGGCGCCGGTAACCTGCTGGGAGCAGAACAGAGTGGCCACATTACGGCAGTGGGCTTCGACCTTTATTGCCAATTGCTGAAGCAGAGCGTAGCGAGTTTGAAAGGAGAGAAGGTCAAACCGAGGGTTGAGGTTCAATTACGGTTGGATTTTCTGGCGCTCACACCATTGGACGAGCGGCCCGTGAGAGCCGTGAAATCCAAAGAAACGAAAAATTCGGAGCCGGGGGGAAATATACTGGGACAAGATGAGGCAGTTGGCGCAGCCGAACCGAAGAAAAACGCCAGGAATCTTCCGGAAGTAGCGGCAGCTTACATCCCTTTCAAGTACATCTCCGATGCGCGGCAGCGGATTGAGATTTATCGCCGGCTGGCACAGGCGAATGATAAGGTTAGCCTGCTGGAATTGGCCAAGGAATTACGTGATCGCTTCGGTCCTTTACCGAACGCAATGGAGTTGCTCATTCAAGTTGCGGAATTGCGGGTGCTCGCGTCAGAACGGAGTGTTTCGGTAATTGAGGTGAAGGAGGACAAACTCATGCTGAGCCGAAACGGGGAGCTGGTGATGGTGGGCAATAAATTTCCGCGTCTGACAAAATCAGGCGTGACCGCAAGGCTGAAGGAAATCAAAAAACTGCTGATGGTCTTGTAAGTTTTCGTGTCTTTTCCACAGGTATCTGGCAAGTAATACAAGTGCATTTAGCCCGGCTGAAACTTCGCGATTTTCGCAATTATGGGAGGCTGGATGCAAATTTCGCTCCGGGATTTCACCTGCTTTTGGGAAATAATGCGCAGGGAAAGACAAACATTTTAGAGGCCATTTATTTGATCGCGACGCTTCGATCATTTCGTGGAGTTGGCAGCGCACAAATGATTCGTCACGGACAAAAGGGTTATTTTGTGGGGAGTCTGATCGTGGGCCAAGGAGAGCACGAAACAAAAATGTATTGGTCCGCACGGGAGCGCACCTTGAGCCTGGATGGGAGGCCAATCCGAAAAATTCAGGAGTACCTGGGCATATTGCGAACGGTGATTTTTTGCACCGAAGATTTGCAGTTGATCAAAGGTCCGGGACGGGGAAGACGCCGATTCCTGGATTTATTATTGTCGCAAACCAGGCCCGAGTACCTGCCACTGCTCCAACGTTATGCACACGCGCTCCGCTCACGAAACGCATTGTTGAAGCGACAGATGGTGGATGTGGTCGCGCTCGAGAGTTTCTCCGCCGAGTTGGTAAACGCCGGGAATGAAATTATCCGCTGCAGAAAGGAATTGATGCCGGTCTTTGCCCCGGTGGCCCAAGCTGCCTATCGCCGAATTGCGGGGGACGAGGAAGAACTAAAGGTGGAGTACCAACCGAGCGTGAAGTCTGATTTCGCCGTGGAATTAGCTCAAGCCCGGGTGAAGGAGAAAGTCTATCGAGTTACCATGATTGGACCGCATCGTGACGAAGTGCAGATTTCGTTGAATGCAAAGGTCGCGGCGCATTTTGGGAGTGAAGGTCAAAAGCGCACTGTGGCTATTGCGCTGAAAATGGCACAGGCAGAATATCTTTTGCAACTGCACGGGACATCGCCGATCTTGCTTATCGATGATATCATGGGCGAGCTGGACTTAAAACGGCGGAACGGGTTTTTGCCTTTACTGGAGCAGGCCCGGCAAGGTCAGGTCTTTATGACGGCGACGGAGGAGAATTGGGCGCGGGATTTCGCTGGGGAAACCCACCGCTGGCAAGTGAAAGAAGGCTCGCTCAAAGCAATAACGGAATAAGGGAGTTATTTAGAATTATTCCAAATATTGACAGGGCGGCGCAAGCGCGTAGAGTCTTAGGAATAATGGTGCGGATCGGGAAAAAATCGAATGTGAATTTAAACGAAAGTCTCGCCACAGGCGGCTTTCGCTTCACACGCCAGCGAAAGCAGGTCTATGACGTGCTGCTGGATGAGCGCGATCACCCAACGGCGGAGGAGGTTTTCATTCGGGCAAAGGGCAGCAGTCCGGAAATATCAATGGCCACCGTCTATAATTGCCTGGACGCCCTGGTAAAATGTGGACTGGTGAGGCAAGTCACGCTGGAGCGAGGGGCGGCGCGTTTTTGCCCTAACATGCGCGAGCATTGTCATTTTTATTGCGATGTCTGCGAATCCGTGTTTGATATCGATTTACCTGAAAAGGCAGAAATTCCACTGCCCAAAGGGTTCAAGGCCAAGCGCCTTGACGTGGCGATACACGGTCATTGCCCCTCCTGCGGGAAGTCTGCTTAGGAGACACAAACCAATCCCGGGCTACCGAGCATTCATGAATTTTACGACGATTTGACATGAGCACAGCAACCGAAACAATCGAAAGCTTAGTTAAGCAGGAATATAAGTACGGCTTTTTTACCGAGGTCGAAACGGACTCCGCGCCGCCGGGGCTAAATGAAGACATTGTGCGGCTAATTTCGATGAAAAAAAAGGAGCCGGAATTCATGCTCGAATGGCGGTTGAAAGCCTATCACCATTGGTTGACGATGAAGGAACCGACCTGGCCGCATGTGCATTATGAGCCAATTGATTATCAGAAATCGGTTTATTATTCTGCGCCCAAGAAAAAAGGGGACGGTCCAAAGAGCCTGGACGAAGTAGATCCTAAATTGCTGGAGACTTACGAAAAGCTGGGCATACCTCTAAAAGAGCGTGAACGACTGGCCGGCGTCGCCGTGGATGCGGTGTTTGATAGTGTCTCGGTGGGCACAACTTTCAAAGAGAAGCTGGCGGAAAAAGGCATCATCTTTTGTTCGTTTACGGAAGCGGTGCAGAACCATCCGGATTTAATTAAGAAATATCTGGGAGCGGTAGTTCCGATTACGGACAATTTTTTTGCCGCGCTAAACTCGGCGGTCTTCAGCGATGGTTCGTTTTGTTACATTCCCAAAGGGGTGAGGTGCCCCATGGAATTGTCGACTTACTTTCGTATCAATGCGGCAAATACCGGGCAGTTTGAGCGGACACTGATTATTGCCGACGAAGGCAGTTCGGTGAGCTACCTCGAAGGATGCACCGCTCCGATGCGGGACGAGCATCAGTTGCACGCTGCCGTCGTTGAGTTGATCGCCCTGGATAATGCGCAAATCAAGTATTCCACGGTCCAGAACTGGTACCCTGGAGATGAACAGGGAAAGGGCGGAATTTACAATTTCGTGACGAAAAGAGGGCTGTGCAAAGGGAAGAATTCGCGCATTTCCTGGACGCAGGTGGAAACGGGTTCCGCGATAACCTGGAAATACCCGAGTTGTGTGCTGGTGGGAGATAATTCGATTGGTGAATTTTATTCCGTTGCCGTTACCAACAATTATCAGCAGGCGGACACAGGCACCAAAATGGTGCACGTGGGCAAAAACACGCGCAGCACGATCGTTTCCAAAGGGATCTCTGCGGGTCACGGGCAAAACAGCTATCGCGGACTGGTGAAAATCCAGAAAAGTGCTACGAACGCCCGGAATTTTTCGCAATGTGATTCATTGTTGCTCGGCAATAAGTGCGGTGCCCACACGTTTCCTTACATTGAAGTGAAGAACACTTCTTCGAGTATCGAACACGAGGCCTCGACATCCAAGATTGGCGAGGACCAGATTTTTTATTGCAACCAACGCGGGTTGGAGACCCAGGATGCGGTGAACATGATTGTGAATGGGTTTTGCAAAGAAGTTTTTCGTGAGCTTCCGATGGAATTTGCCGTCGAAGCACAAAAGCTGCTCGGGGTCAGTCTCGAGGGTAGTGTCGGATAATTGAGCAAGCGAATAGAAATGAATCGACCAGTTGTTGAAATTAAGGACCTCCATGCGGGTGTGGAGGGGAAGCAGATCCTGAAAGGCATTACGCTGACCATACACGAAGGAGAGGTGCATGCGGTAATGGGTCCAAATGGCAGTGGAAAAAGCACTTTGGCGGCCATTCTCGCAGGGCGCGAAGGTTATGAGATTACTGCCGGCCAGGTTCTCTATCAGGGAGAGGACCTCCTGGACATGGACCCGGAAGAACGCGCACGAAAAGGTGTGTTTCTGGCCTTTCAGTACCCCGTAGAAATCCCCGGAGTCAACAGCACTTATTTTCTAAAATCTGCGCTTAACGAGATCAGGAAACATAATGGGCTGAGTGAGTTGGACGCGATGGAATTCCTGACGCTGGTAAAAGATAAGATTAAATTACTCGAACTGAATGAGGACCTGTTGCGGAGATCGGTCAACGAAGGATTTTCGGGCGGCGAAAAAAAGCGAAACGAGATTTTTCAAATGGCAGTGCTGGAGCCGAAGTTGGCGATCCTGGATGAAACTGATTCGGGACTGGACATTGACGCGCTGAAAATTGTTTCCAATGGAGTGAACAAATTGAGGAGGCCCGACAACGCGCAACTCGTGATCACGCATTATCAAAGATTACTAAATTATATAATCCCTGATTTTGTCCATGTTCTGGCTGACGGCAAAATCATTCGGACAGGTCCCAAAGATTTGGCCTTTCAACTGGAAGCAAAAGGCTACGACTGGCTGCTTAAGAATGAGCCCGTGGCAGCTTAGCCTGTAGTCGCAATTTCGTGCGGCTTTTTCTCCCAATAGGGCGGCCGGTTATAAAAGGCGAATAGTTGTTCCTCGTACTTTCTTTGGACGGGCCGCGAGCGATCGAATTCGGGTGAGCGCTTAACCGTGTCGGAATCAAAATCAATGTAGACTCGGGATTCGCTCCAGCTAACCGAGGAAATCCATTCGGGCGAGAGGAGAACTTGCTTGCCATGCCACCAGCTCTTGGTTTCAACAATGAGGTAACGAATCATCCAATCGCGATCATCGACAATAAAATCTTCCACATGTCCAAATTCATGATCCAGGGCTTGAATATGATAACCCCTGACTTCATCGGTGCTTCGCAAATGCGGGTCGCCGGACGGTTTGACTGGACCCGACGGTGGCAAGATCAAAGGTGCTGCACCGTTCGCTAAAGGGTCCGGATACGTCATTTGACCCCAGACCAAGGGTCCGCTCCAGTAACCAGGCCAGCCGTAGTAGGTATGGTATTCCTCTTCGTATTGCCGTGAAACCGGTTTGTCGCTTTCGATTGGAGGGCAGTCTTCAATTTGCTTTTTGGTCAGATTAATTCCAACAGTATTTGCGTCCGGGGTGTCGATGGCGCCGAGCGCAAAAGGTGAGATGAGGACGGCTCGCTCGACCAACCAGTTTCCCGTGTCCGCCACAACGTAGCGAATGGTCCAATGTTCGTCGTCGAAATAAAAATCTTTTATGTGTCCAACTTCGCCATCTTTTGCGGCGAGGCGATGGCCGATAAGGTCTTTGGTATTACGCAGCATAAAATTCTCCTGAAAAACTATTTGTTCTGCACAGTACGCTTCGTATCGCAGACCTGCAAGGTGCAACACTTCACTTAGTGAAATGAGCGGGATCGATACTAATGAGTTCCGACACGCCGGACTACGTCTTCTAAAAGTTTGCGATACGAATGACTCGCCAGGTGGTTGAACTCGACCTCTTCCTCAAAAGCTTTCTCGCCTTTATCTCTAACATAGTACGCAGTGTATTCCAGTTGATAGACACCCTCGGTGATTGGCAAAACCAAAACCTTGATGCGAATCCAGATTGGCTGTTCACCTACCCAATTCCCATAGGCCGCATTGTCAAACTTGGAGCCCTTTTTTTCAAAAATCATTTTGGCCAGATTGGCCACGGACGCTTTGTAGCCCTGCTCATGAAATACATTCAAGGCAGCTTCTCGAATTTGAGCTGGGTCGCTGGTGCGGACCCGAAGTTGGTCGATATCTTCGTGATTCGATTCAGTTGGTGTGTGACAAGCAGTTAGAAAAAGCATGAGCGGGAATGTCAGGCTAAGAAAAATCCCTCGCGCGACTCTGGCATAGGCTCGGGGTGACTCGAAAGTAAATCGCATTGCGAAGTTTAGCTTGGAAAGGAACAGAAAGCAGTACTTTGGTGTAATATCGCGCTGTGAATGCCGCTTCCTTGACATCGGGAAGGCGCTTCGAAAGACTTATTTTCTTATGGCTGAACGGAATACGGGCGAGTTGATGGAGAAAATTGTTTCGCTATGCAAGCGCAAGGGATTCATTTTTCAATCCTCCGAGATGTACGGAGGATTAAACGGATTTTGGGATTATGGTCCATTGGGTGCTGAACTAAAGCGTAACATCAAAGAGACCTGGTGGCGTTCGATGACTCAACTTCGGGATGATGTCGTAGGGCTGGAAGCGAGCATAATCATGCATCCGCGCATTTGGGAGGCCAGCGGCCATACCAGCACTTTTAGCGATTTGATGGTGGATTGTCTGCTAACAAAGAAACGTTTTCGTGCCGACCAGGTTGAGCCGCAGTCGGGTTTAGCTTACGGCTATACGGGCGCAAAAAACGACGTCAAAGAATCCAAGGACGTATTCTCGGTGCTTTTGCCTCCCGGAAAGCCCCCGGAAAGTGCGAGGAAGGTCGCAACTCAGTTTTACCGTGAGCGAGGGATTGAAAACCCGGTACTCATAGGCGAGCAGACAGAAAAAGTTGAGAATTCACAAAGGTACAATCCGGAAAATGGCAGCCTCCTGACCGAGCCCCGTCCCTTCAACTTGATGCTGAAGACATACGTGGGTCCCGTGGAAAGTGCCGAGAACATTTCCTATCTGCGGCCAGAAACGGCCCAGGCCATTTTTGTGCAGTTCAAGAACGTAATGGAAGTATCGCGACAGAAGGTTCCATTTGGCATTTGCCAAATTGGGAAGGCTTTTAGAAATGAAATTAATCCTCGCAACTTTACCTTTCGTTCTCGTGAGTTCGAGCAAATGGAACTCGAATTCTTTATTCGTCCAGATGAGGCAATCGAGGCAATTTTTGGCAAGGTAGCCAAGCCGGCCACAACCGGACACCCGGGCGAACCGCAAGCCAATTGGGGCTGGCAAATGTGGCATCAATACTGGGTGGAAGAGCGATTTGCTTATTACGAAAGTATCGGGCTGCCACGGCACACCTTGGTCGAATACTGGCAAAAGGGAGACGAACTGGCTCATTATGCGCGAGCGACGGTAGATATTCTGTACAAATTTCCTTTCAGTAAACGGAACGAAGCGGGCGAATTGATGGGGGAAGAATTGGAGGGCGTGGCAGCTCGAAGTGACTTCGACCTATCGCAACATCAGCGATTTTCCGGCAAGCAAACCATCGTTTTTGACGAGGAGCTCAAAGGGGCATGGCCCAAGCTGGATGATGGCAAGAAAGCAGAGTTATCGCTGCGCTTTTTCGAAGCTCGACAAAAGTATCTTTTGAAGACCGGAGAACAGCCGGAAAAGAGCAGCAAGCAGGCTCGGGAGGATGCAGATAATTTAAGTAAAGGCTATTACGTGCCACATGTGATTGAGCCGAGCGCTGGGGTGGATCGCCTGGCGCTGGCGCTGCTTTGTAATGCTTATACGGAAGACCAGGCGCCCGACGAAAAGGGAAAGCTGGAGAGTAGAGTGGTGATGCGCTTCCACCCTAGAATTGCGCCGGTCAAGGTAGCAGTCTTTCCTCTGCTGAAAAACAAACCTGAGCTGGTAAAAAAGGCGAAAGAGGTCCGGGATATCTTGCGTCCGCATTTGAGTGTCGATTACGACGAAGCCGGTGCCATTGGCCGTCGTTACCGGAGGCAAGACGAAGCCGGAACGCCATTCGGTGTCACCATCGATTTCGACACGCTTGGAGAAAACGGTGAGGCGCTTAAGGACACGGTCACTCTGCGAGAGCGGGACACGATGAAGCAGGAGCGAGTTAAGGTGGTTGATTTGCTTAACGCTTTGCTCGGCAAAATGCGTTAGGCTCCATTTCATTAATTGGACAGTCTCCTATGGGTTCAGAGACGGAAATCATAAAAAAGCCTGCCCCGACGTTTTATGCGATTATAGCCATTAAACTTTTTAAAGGGCTTTTGTTCTGTGCGATTGCGGTTACGCTTTACACGATATCGGATAATGACCTTCCCGCGGATGTGCGGCATTTGCGTTCCGTGTTGAGATTGAACCCTGAAAGTAAATTTTGGGGGGATGCTGCAAAGCAAATAGGGCAGCTGACAGAAGCAGGATTAATTCGGGCAGCAGCGGGAATTTTTATTTACAGCCTGTTCTCGTTGGTGGAAGGGATAGGATTGATGTTTCGAGTGAGGTGGGCAGGTTGGATGGCTATAGGGGAATCTGCGTTTTTTATTCCGATTGAGGTTTATGAGCTCCTGCACCGGCCGGAGACCGGCAAAGGGCATCCCGTGCTCGTGGTAACCATTCTGGTTATTAACATCATTATTGTTTGGTACCTGCTGCAAAATCGGCACAGACTTTTCAAACATCACCATTAACAACCCGTTTCGCGCGTGACCACCTTCCCAAGGTGTGTCACTTTCCACCAGTGACGACGACCGAAGCCATACAACTCCTGGAGAAGTTCCGAGCCGGAGGAATCAGTCGCGATGAGGTGTTACATTCATTTCAGGCGGCGCCCATTGCGGACCTTGGATTTGCGCAAGTCGATACGCACCGTGCGCTCCGACGCGGTTTTCCCGAGGTAATTTTTGGGGCGGGCAAGACGCCAGAGCAGGTAACGAAAATCGCGGGGGTTTTATGGAAGCGAAATCAGCGAGTGCTGATAACAAGGATTACTCCCGAGCATGCGCGAGTAATTAAAAAGCAATATAGATTTGCCATTCACCACGAGCGGGCAAGATGCATAACCCTTGAAAAGCGACCTATGTCCAAAGGTCCTGGAAAGATTATTGTTATTTGTGCCGGGACCAGCGATTTGCCAGTAGCCGAGGAGGCAGCCATCACCGCCGACATCATGGGGAACAAAGTGGAGACCATTGTGGATGTGGGCGTGGCGGGTATCCACAGGCTGTTCGCCAAGCTGGAGCAGATTCAAGCCGCGAATGTATTGATTGTTGTCGCTGGAATGGAGGGCGCTTTGCCAAGCGTGGTCGGCGGGCTCATTTCTAAACCAGTGATCGCAGTGCCTACAAGTATCGGTTATGGAGCGAACTTTGGAGGACTCGCCGCTCTCCTGGGGATGTTAAATAGTTGCGCGAGCGGCGTGACGGTAGTGAACATCGATAATGGTTTTGGTGCTGGGTATGCAGCCAGCCAGATCAACGCGCTGGCTTCACGGTCCTAGTGTTTTGAGAAAATGAAGACGTTATACTTGGACATCTTTAGCGGGCTAAGTGGAGACATGTTCATAGGAGCGATGATCGACCTAGGTGTTGACGCACGGAAACTCGAGCGCGAACTGCGGAACCTGCGGCTGACAGGTTACCATCTGCATGTGGCGCGCATGAGCAAATCGAGTATCGAGGGCGTCAAGTTTGATGTGCACATTGAAGATGAAAACGAGCACCACCACGATGCTGGAGAACACCATCGTTCTCCTGAGCCAGCTTTTGGGTCTCACGGGGGAATGTTAGTCAACGTTCCCAAAGGACAGCTGGAGGTAAGCGTGTTTGAAACCAAGGTGCCGCCGCGGTTCAGACTTTATTTTTTAAATCGAAAGGGAAAACCTGTTCCTCCGATTGGTGGAAATATGGTTACTTTGGAGACCCTGCGTCCCGACGGCGAGAGGAAGACTTTTCGCTTCAAGAAATATCCGAATTACCTGGAAGCAACGGAAGAGTTGCCTGAACCACACGAGTTTCAAGCAATTTTGAATTTAAATCAGGGAGGCGCAACCGAACGCTATTCTTTGGAATTCAGGGAGAGCCATGAGCACGATCATGCACACGGTACTCACGAACACACTCATTCGCATTCGGCGGAACATTCCCACGGTCCCGAGTCGACACACCATCACCACGAACACAGTCACGGGCGAAACTATGCTGAGATTAAGGAACTTATCCGGTCCAGCTCATTATCGGAGTGGGTAAAACAAAAAGCGGTGGCTGTGTTTCAGCACATAGCCAGGGCAGAAGGTAAAATACATGGAGTTCCTGCCGATAAAGTTCATTTCCATGAAGTCGGAGCCGTGGACTCCATAGTTGATATAGTAGGAGCGTGCATTGCGCTGGAGCTATTGGGAAAACCACAGGTGCTCGCCAGTTCGGTCGTGGAGGGCACGGGTTTTGTCAATTGCGCTCATGGGCGGTTTCCTATACCTGCGCCTGCTACTCTGGAAATACTCGGGTCAAAACGAATTCCCATTTCTCAATGTGAGGAACCACAGGAGCTACTGACACCTACTGGGGCTGCTTTGCTCGCTGAATTTGTAGAGGAATTTGGACCTTTGAGGGGAATGGTTGCTGAGAAAATCGGCTTTGGATTGGGAACCCGCAATAACCAGACAAGGCCCAATGTAGTCCGCGCGATTCTCGGAACCGCAGAGGAGCCAAGACGGCCTGACGGTAATAAACATGATTGGGAAACGGATACGATCACAATTCTGGAGGCAAACCTCGACGATATCAGCGGGGAAATTCTAGGAAATTTCGTGGAATTGGCATTATCAAAGGGAGCCCTGGATGTTTATTACACCTCGATACTAATGAAGAAGAACCGCCCGGGCGTATTGCTGACAGTCATGTGCGCGGAAGACTTGGCTGACCAGCTGACACAAATCATGCTCCGGGAGACGAGCACTTTTGGGGTGCGGAGGTATCTCACGGAAAGAAGAAAACTTCTCCGTGAATTTGTAATGGCCAAGACGGACTACGGCGAAGTTTCAGTTAAGATTGGCAAGCTTGACGGTCAGATCATTCAGTGTGCCCCGGAGTTCGAATCCTGCAAATTGCTGGCAGAGTCGAAGAAGGTATCGATAAGACAAATCTATTCGGCCGCCCTTAAAAGTTGTAAAAAGCAGTGAATCCTTTGGTAATTACCTTTTGCAGGAGCACAAATAGTGATAAGGTAGCTCAGAAGCATAAAGAAAGAGCGTTAAAGCAGAGTTTTGAAATCGCTGATTGAGACAAGGAACCGGAGGACCGAGCGGGTCTTTTTAATAGCCGTAGAGATCAAAGGACGTAATGGCTGGGAGTTGCGCGATTCCCTGGAGGAACTTTCCGAGTTGGCTAATACGGCTGGTGGGCAGGTGGTTGGCGATGGTTTGCAGAAATTGGCTTCACCGGATGCGGCTACATTTATTGGCAAAGGAAAAGCCGATGAGTTTGCCAAGCACTGCCGCAAAGCCGACGTTGATACGGTAATTTTCGACGACGAATTGAGTCCGGCGCAGAGCCGTAATCTCGAAAAAGTTTTTAACTGCAAGATTTTGGACAGAACTTCGTTGATCCTCGATATTTTTGCGCAGCGCGCTCGGACCCGCGAAGGTAAATTGCAGATAGAACTTGCCCAGTTGCAGCATCTCTTGCCCAGGTTGACGCGATTCTGGGGACACTTATCGCGGCAAAAAGGTGGGATCGGCATGCGCGGTGGTGAAGGTGAAACCCAATTGGAAACCGACCGCCGACGTGTTCAGGACCGCATTGCACGGATCAGTCGCGAGCTGGAAGTCGTGCGAAGGCAACGCTCGACTCAAAGACAAGGCCGGCAACGCAAACAATGGGCGCTGGCTTCGATCGTGGGCTATACGAATGCTGGTAAATCGACTTTGCTCAACATTTTGACGGGTTCTGAGGTTTTTGCCGAAAATAAGCTTTTTGCTACGCTGGATCCGACCACACGACGCCTGCGGTTACCAACCAATCAGAACGTATTGCTGACAGATACAGTCGGTTTCATCCGGAAACTGCCTCACGGGCTGGTAGAGGCATTCAAAGCGACGCTGGAAGAAGTGGTTCAGGCAGACCTACTGGTGCATGTGGTGGACGTAAGTCATCCGCAAGCTGCCGAACAGATCGAATCGGTTGATTCTGTCCTGAAGGAAATTGGCGCTGAAGGCAAGCCGACGTTAATGGTCTTCAACAAGGTCGATTTACTGAACGGCAAACGAGATAGCCTTTCTGCGTTTTTGGAACGGTATCCGCATGGAGTGACGATTTCGGCAACAACGAGCGAGGGTATTCCCGAACTCCTGGCGGAGCTTGGCAGTCAATTGCGACCGATTCGTGAGTTTGTTGAATTGGCCGTGCCGCATAGCCGCGCCGAGGTAATCGCTCGGTTGCACGAAGTGGCACAGGTTATAGAACGAAATTACGACGGGGATCTTGCCAAATTCAAGGCGCGCATTCCTCCGCATCTTCACGAGGAATTTGCGCCGTTTTTCATAAGAGAATTGCAAACAGCCTAAAAAAGGCGTGCCTTTTAATGCCGCGGCGCTAAATTGCGCCGCATGAGCCGTGGTCTGTTAATCAAGGAGTTACCTCAAAGTGACCGCCCTCGAGAGCGACTCGCGAATCTCGGTGCGGATGCGCTGAAAAATTCTGAATTGATCGCAATTTTGCTTCGCACGGGAATGAAGGGCGTCTCAGCTATCCAGGTAGCGGAACAATTGCTGAAGCGATTCGATTCTTTGGAAAAACTTTCGCGAGCGAACATTTCCGATTTGTGCCAGATAAAAGGCATTGGCCGAGACAAGGCCGTAGCCCTAAAGAGCGCTTTCACGCTGGCGCGGAGGATGGCTGCCGAAATACGGCTGGAGTCCCCCATTCTGGACACTCCTGACAGAATCGCGGACTTGTTGCGCGAAGACAATCGGGTTTACGAAGTCGAATATTTCCAGGTGGTTTTGCTAAACACTCGGCGTCGGCTAATCGCAATCGAAAAGGTCTCACAGGGAACGTTGGACACCATTCTGGTGCATCCGCGGGAAGTTTTTAAATCCGCGATTTCTTCAAATGCGGCAGCGATTGTCCTGGCCCATAATCATCCCAGCGGTGACCCAACTCCATCGGAAGCAGATGTCAAAGTGACGCGTGATTTAATTAGAGCAGGGCAATTGCTTAAAATTGAGGTTCTTGATCACGTCATTATTGGTCGTGCAACCAGCGATCGTCCGAAAGACTATGTGTCCTTGCGAGAGCTCGGATATTTTTACACGTGATTCATCCCACGGCAATCGTTCATCCGAAAGCAAGGGTGGATTCCTCAGCCAATATTGGACCTTATGCCGTCGTTGATGAGGCTGTGGAGGTTGGAGCAGATTGTAAACTTGGACCTTACGTGTACCTGACCGGAACCACGGTGATTGGACCAGGGAACATTTTCCACGCTGGCTGCACGATTGGAGATGCTCCGCAGGATGTAAAATATAAAAACGAAGCGACCGGGCTCAGAGTCGGGGGGCACAATATCTTTCGCGAACAAGTCACTATCCATCGTTCCGCGAAGGTGGACCAGGAAACTGTGGTGGGCTCGCACAATTTTATGATGGCGAACGCTCACGTGGGTCATAACTGCCGGGTTGGTAATCAGGTGATTATAGCAAATGGTGCTTTGTTGGGCGGATACGTATCGGTCGCAGATCGCGCTTTTATCTCCGGCAATTGTCTAGTGCATCAGTTCGTGAGAGTGGGCGAGGTGGCTCTCATGCAAGGGGGGTCTGCCATCAGCAAGGATCTTCCACCGTTCACGGTTGCGCGAGGGAGTAATGGGATGTGCGGATTGAACACGGTAGGCTTACGGCGGGCAGGGTTCGATGCTGAAGAGCGGCTGGAACTTAAGGAGCTATATAAATTTCTTTTCCGAGAAAGGAGACGTCTCAAAGATGCTGTGATGACTGCGCGCGGCAAATTTAAAAAGCCTGCCTGCCAGCAGATGCTGGATTTCCTTGCTGAATCGAAACGTGGGACATGCGCTGATACCTCCATAAAGCACAAGCCTGAAGAGTTATTTGGGGATTAGAACGCTTTCTTAAGTTCAATTGCTGTGAAATACATGTTGCGAGAGAGCGTATCATAAGGTCCAGTAAGGAATTGGGCCATTCGGGTCGAACTTTGGCATGAAAGCAAAAGCAGCACGTAAAAAGCCGGCAAGGAAGGAGACAAAACCGGTCGTAGCGTCGCGAAGTAAAAAAGTCTCTAGAGGGAATCCTGCGAAGAAAGTATCACTTAAATCCAAGAAAACCCTTTCATCACGAAGAAGGAGCGCCACGGTTAAAAAGCTAAAGGTTAACATACGGGCAGCAAGACCCAGAATTTCCAAACTCCCAAAACCGAAGACGCTGTCGCGAGACGAAAAAAAAACAGAATCAGAAGCTTCGAACGTTCCAAAGACCTCGAAATTGGAACCTGCGAAGCATACCCGACCGGCAGGATCAATCGGTAAATTACCAAAAAAAGGCGCTCCGGTTCAAAGCGATGGGAAAGAGGGTAGGGACTATGCCGTTGAGCAGTCTTCATCGGTGCACCCGGCATCTTCATCAGGGCAATCGGCAACGAGTCACAAAAAGCCGGCTGAAGAAATACCAAGGACGGCGGAAGTAAAGATTGCTTCCAGTCCGAAAAAGAGGCGTACGCAAAGCACTCCACCAAAGCATGTACAAATTGAGGATTTATCGTTTAAGGCACCCCAAGCAAGTCTGCCTAAACCAGAGCGTTCAATGCGTAAGGCTTCTTCGAAGTCGGTGAAAGCGCTGCGATCACAGCCGGTCATTAAAGCGAATTTATTGCTTGGAGCGAAGGCGGACCCGAGTAGCCAATCCAAGTCATCACAACCCACCTCTTTTACTGAAGAGGCAAGCCTTTTGAGAATAACGAAACGTGCTCTCCCGGGACCGGTAGAATCTTCGGAGGCCCTGGGCTCGGTCAAAGCGGCGAAACCAGACGCCGTGCAAAGCCCACCGACAAAGCGTTTGCCGTTCGAAATCCCGCCAATTCTCCTGGAAGGCGACGAGCCCACTCAAGCTTACGCTCCGATTCCAGCACTGGGAGCTAAATTCCCTTTCCTCGCAAAAGGTGAATCTCGGGCGCCGGCGAAGCCGGCTAGGGACCAGCTTACGAATCAGTTGCCGGACGCCTATGGCACTGGAAAATTGCTTCTCCTGGCCCGTGACCCGCATACGGTTTATACAAGCTGGGATTTTACTGACCAGCAGCAACGCGAATTTAATGCTAAAGCCCGCGACCACCACTTAATCATCCGGCTTTATCGGGAAAGAATCGACGATAAGCCTGTTTCGGAGGTTCATGTCCACCCGGAATCACGTCATTGGTTTGTCCATGTCGACGAAGCGGCAACTCAATATGTGGCTCAATTAGGGTTTTTCGAGGAAAATGGCACGTGGATTCCGGTGACGTCATCTACTCCGGTGATGACTCCTGCCGAAAAAATTTCTGAACAAAAAGCGGTCCGTTTCGCCACTGTTCACCAAACATTTGTTCGACCTCCGAAGCCAAGTGAATACTTTTCTGCGTACGATAAGCCTTCACTCGAAGGTCAGCCGACGGAGGAAGCAGCCACGCGAACTCCGTTCACTCATGGTGTAGCCAGAGAGAATCTCGAACATAACTGCAAAATGGTGGTGCACGGGCCAATAGGCTATGAGGCACAACCTATGGGGGAATATCCAAAGCACGAAACGGCAGTGGGGCCAGCTTTATTCCGTAACCAATCCTGGACCAGCGCAAAAGAGCAGGAACTTTGGGAAGAGATCAGTTTTGCCTCAAAGCAACGCAATCCGGCAAGTTCGATAGACGTGGATGAACACGCTGGCAGGAAGATAGTTAAGGGAATTGATATCAAAATACCGGATGCATTAGAAACGCGAGCGCTATCAAGTGAAGCGATTCTCGTGCCTCCCACGGCCGAATCCGAAATGCCGTTTAAGTCGATATCAAGTGCCTTTGGAGGCCAAGGGTTGCAGCGCGTTTCGACATCTTTCTGGTTTAACGTCAATGCTGAGCTCATAATCTACGGAGCGACTGAACCAGATGCGTCCGTTTCCATCGGTGGGAGAAGAATTCGTTTGCGGCCTGATGGAAGTTTTACTTATCGGTTTTCTCTCCCGGATGGTCAGTATCCTTTGCCGGTGATAGCCACTTCGAAGGACGACGACGTTCGACGTGCTGAGCTAACCTTTAGCCGAAATACGGTCTATTCAGGTGAGGTAGGCACGCATCGCCAGGATCCGGCGCTGAACCCCCCAAAGCCTGAAAACCTGCTCTGAAGTTTTGGACTGTAGCTTGCGTTAAACATACGAAGGCGCTGTACTATTTCATTGTCGTCTTTGACAATCCGCCTCGGCACGGCAAAGATCTTCCATGGACGGGTACTTAGCCCTTGTTCTGCACGCACATCTGCCTTATGTGCGCCATCCGGAGCACGAACAGTTTCTTGAAGAGAATTGGCTCTTTGAGGCTATAACGGAAACATATCTTCCGTTGCTGCAATTCATTGAGGGCTGGCGACGCGAGGGTATTCGTGCCCCAATAACCCTTACCTTATCACCTACGCTTTGCAGTATGCTGCAGGATTCATTGTTGCGGGAACGGTATGTGGGGCACCTTAATCGGCTAATCGAGTTGGCGGAAAAGGAAGTGCATCGTACGCATTGGGAAAAGCCTTACAACCAGATTGCCCAATTCTACTTCGAGCGATTGTCCGGGTGCCGGGAACTTTATCAGGCAAGACAAATGGACCTGATAGGAGCCTTCGGCGAATTACAAAATGCAGGTGCAATTGAAATAATCACCTGCGCTGCCACACATGCTGTCCTGCCATTGCTCTCAAGCCACCCTTCATCGATCCGTGCTCAGCTTCTGGTAGCACGCGATCATTACCAAACATGTTTCGGTCAAGCGCCAAGAGGAATTTGGCTTCCTGAGTGCGCTTACTACGAAGGATTGGAAGTATTCCTGGAGGAAGCTGGTCTGGCCTGGTTTATTGTTGATACACACGGGGTTCTGCATGCCCGTCCGAAACCGCGCTACGGCATGTTCGCGCCAATATTTACGGAGAATGGGGTGGCGGTTTTTGGGCGTGATCTCGACTCAGCCAAACAGGTCTGGAGCCGGGACGAGGGCTATCCGGGGGACCCACGATATCGGGACTTTTACAGGGACATTGGTTTCGATGTGGATTTCGATTATGCCAAACAGTATTTGCCGATCAATCAGCGCGCTTTTACCGGCATTAAGTATCATCGCATCGGAGCGAAGAACGGAACCAAGGAGATTTATGAACGGCTTGCGGCTCTAGAGGCCGTAAAGGAGCATGCCACTGATTTCCTCCGGGCTCGAGTCCAGCAAGTTCAACGGATTCACAAGATTATGGAACAGCAACCCATCTTCGTGTGTCCCTATGATGCCGAGCTGTTTGGGCATTGGTGGTACGAAGGACCCGAATTTTTAGACAATTTTGTGCGCAGTGCGCATCATCAGAATTCGGTAAACTTAATTACTCCAAGCGATTTCTTATCAGTCCACCCAACCCACCAGATAGCCACGCCCAGCGCATCAAGCTGGGGAGAAGAAGGATTTTGGCGAGTCTGGTTGAATGAGCAGAATGAATGGATTTATCGGCACCTGAACGTAGCGCAAGATCGGATGATTGAATTAGTTAAGCAGACCGATGAGGTAAGCGATCTTACTGGTCGGGCACTGCGTCAAGCGGGGCGAGAACTCCTGCTGGCCCAATCGAGTGACTGGCCGTTCATCATTCGCACTGGCACAAGCCCGCAATACGCTACGGGCCGATTGAGAGCTCATCTTGGCCAGTTCACGAGTCTATATGAGCAGATAAAGAGTGGATGCATTGATGAGCCTCAGTTAGCTCAACTGGAGCAACGGGACAATCTATTCCCCTCGTTGGATTGGCGACACTGGCATTGATCCCCAGTCCAGAAAAATCTCGCGTCACCCACCTCATTACAACAACATGCTGTCGCCATGGGCAAATTAAGTTTTCAATGAAGGCGAAGATTATTATTACACCAAAAAAGGCAGTCCTTGATCCTCAAGGCAAAACTGTCCAGAACGCGTTGGCGCACATGGGCTATTCCGGAGTGGGAGCTGTTCACGTAGGAAAATATCTGGAAATAGAGCTCAATGGAAATGACAAGGAAATTGCCCGCAAACAGATTGATGATGCCTGCCACAAATTTCTAAGCAACCCAGTTATCGAGGATTACCGGTTTGAAATCGATTAGATTTAAACTATCGTGGAGCAGGCCATGAATTTCGCCGTCTTACAATTTCCCGCTTCAAATTGCGATCAGGATGCGGTTCATGTTTTAAAGAACGTGCTCGGTCACTCTGCTCGCCTGGTTTGGCATAAAGAGAAATCCCTTGGAAATGTGGATGCAGTCGTGGTTCCTGGGGGCTTTAGCTATGGCGATTACTTGCGAACGGGTGCCATCGCTCGGTTCAGTCCGGTGATGCAGGCGGTTCAGAATTTTGCCGCGAGTGGAGGGCTGGTCTTAGGAATTTGCAACGGCTTCCAAATTCTATGCGAAGCGGGTTTGCTCCCGGGCGCTTTAATCCGGAATCGTTCGTTACAATTTCGTTGTGAAAGTGTTTTCCTCAAGACAGTGACAAGGGAATCGGCGTTTACCAATCAAATCCCGGAAGGCAAGTTGCTACGGCTTCCAATTGCCCATGGGGAAGGTTGCTATTTCGCGGACGAGGAAACACTCGTTCGTTTGAGGCAAAAAAACCAGATTCTTTGGCGCTACGTTAACTCCAGCGGGGACGCAAATGAAACCGCAAATCCCAACGGGTCCCTCGATAATATTGCGGGAATTTGCAATGAGGCTGGGAACGTAGCCGGGTTAATGCCTCACCCGGAACGTGCCAGCGAAATCTGCCTTGGTTCCGCCGACGGGCTTATGATTTTCGAGAGTCTGCTGCAGAGCCTCCAAAAACGAGTTGCAGTCGCAGCATAGACATCCTCGTCTGGTGGATACATAGCCAGCGGTCCCGAAATCTTTCATGAACGAACCGATCATCACCTCAGAATTAGTTCAGAAACACAATCTTACTCCCGAAGAGTTTCAGAAGAGTAAAGACATTCTTGGACGTGACCCAACCTATACAGAGCTGGGCATTTTTTCTGTGATGTGGAGCGAACACTGCTCCTACAAAAACAGCCGGCCGCTGCTCAAAACTTTTCCAACCAGGTCTTCAAAAATTCTGGTTGGTGCTGGTGAAGAGAACGCCGGAATTATTGATATTGGGGATGGACTGGCCATAGCTTTCAAAATCGAATCCCATAATCATCCGAGCGCTGTCGAACCTTTCCAGGGTGCGGCCACTGGAGTCGGTGGCATTATTCGAGATATATTCACCATGGGTGCGCGGCCTGTTTGTGCGCTCAACTCCTTGCGGTTCGGTCCTATCACCGAGGATGCTCGTCAGGATAGTCAGTCGCAGAAATCTGCTATTTCCAAAAATAAGCAACTTTTCAGTGGTGTTGTGGCGGGAATCGCCCATTACGGGAATTGCTTTGGCATCCCTACAGTCGCCGGTGAAGTTTACTTCGACAAGTCGTACGAAGGTAATCCCCTGGTAAACGCATTTTGTCTCGGGGTATTGCGACACGACCAGATTGTGCGTGGCCAGGCGAAAGGCATCGGCAATCCTGTATTCTATGTTGGGCCTGCGACTGGTCGAGATGGATTGGCCGGGGCGGCATTCGCTTCGCAGGATTTAACGGAAGAGTCCGCTGGCCAGCAGCGTGGGGCGGTCCAGGTGGGCGACCCCTTCATGGAGAAGCTCGTTTGCGAAGCGTGTCTTGAATTGCTCGCCACCGGAGCTGTGGCGGGAATTCAGGATATGGGAGCAGCCGGATTAACGTGCTCTACCTGCGAGACTGCTGCTCGGGCTGGCACGGGCATTGAGATTGATCTGAGCAAGGTACCTCAACGCGCGCCAGATATGACTCCTTATGAAATAATGCTCAGCGAATCCCAGGAGCGCATGCTCATCATTGTGGAGAAGGGTCGTGAAGACGAAGTAAAACGAATTTTCGAGAAGTGGGATTTGCCGTGGGCAGAAATTGGCCGGGTTACCGATACGGGCCACATGGTGGTGAGGAATAATGGTACTTTAGTTGCAGACATCCCCGCTAAAAAATTGGCGGATGAAGCACCCATATACCAGCGCGAAGCTCGCGAGCCTGAATACCTTAAAAACGTCCGCGCCTTCGGTATTACCAGCGTGCCTGATTCAACCGAGCCGGCCGCTGCCTTAAAGACCCTCTTAAGCTGGCCGACGATTGCCTCCAAAAACTGGGTTTTCCGCCAATATGATCATACGGTAAGAGACGGCACCATTGTTCAGCCCGGTTCAGATGCTGCTGTGATTCGGATTAAGCACGACTCATTACCAGTGTTCGCAGATGGAGCGGCATCAGACGCCAACGCTGTGCCGGAAAAACTCATTGCCATGACGGTTGATTGCAATGCCAATTATGTTTACCTCGATCCTTACGAAGGAGGTAAGACAGTGGTGGCCGAAGCGGCCAGAAATTTGGCATGCACTGGCGCCACCCCTTTAGGGAGCACCGATAATTTGAATTTCGGCAATCCTCATAACCCTGAAATATTCTGGCAGTTGCGCGAATCCGTCCGTGGATTGGCGGAAGCTTGTCGAGTATTTAACGCCCCCGTTACCGGCGGTAATGTGAGTCTCTACAACCAAAGTCCGAATGGTCCAATCGACCCGACTCCCACGGTCGCCATGGTAGGAATCGTGGAAAAACCTGAGCACATCACCACTCAATGGTTTAAGGACGAAGGAGATGTTATTATCTTATTAGGTGAGATTGTAGATCTTCAGGATCCCTTGCAAGGTTTGGGCGGGTCGGCATTCCTTTCCCAGGTTCACGGCTTAAAAACGGGGTCACCGCCTCGGTGCAATTTAGATACTGAAAAGGAACTAAACCTTTCCTTGCTCGCTTTAATTCATTCCGGAACCATCAAGAGCGCACATGATTGCAGCGATGGTGGCCTCGCGGTTGCGCTCGCGGAATGTTGTATTTCCAATCACCTCGCCCGTGAAACTCCGCGGCTCGTCGGAGCGGAAATTGATTTGAGCTCAACTCAAACTGCCAGCGGGCAGCCTTCCGGCACAACACCACGCCTCGATGCCTTGTTATTTGGAGAAACTCAGGGCAGGATCATTATTTCGGTAGCAGCTATTAATGCTCCCAAAGTCATGGCTCAGGCTAAAATTTTGGGGGCAAAGGCCTCCCGGCTCGGTACCGTTGGGGGGGAATCGCTAAAGATTTCAAGTCCAAATGGGAAATTGGACTGCTCGGTAACGGAATTGTTTGACCTCTGGTGGAATTCGATCGCGAATGCGATGCGCTAAGCTGCACGGAGCTGGGTTTACTGGAAGTGTTTATCACCAGACTGGCGATTTGTGTTGGAAGGGTTTGGCGGAGTAACCGCCGGGACAGGTTCAGCTGCTTCCTGCTCCTCTTGCGATAGTCGATGGACACCACCCCGCACTGCTATATTTCCATCTGCATCCAAGCTCAATCTGGGGCGGCTATTCACATAATCGTATGTTTGTTGGGTAATCACATCTCCGTCCGGACTAAATACGTTGTAACTATACGTTCTCGGTCCCGTTTGATACAGAACATGGAGATTGTTGAACCGGTCAAGCTGCGGTTCAGGGCGACTAAAAGAAACCATCGCTCCAATAGCAAAAACTTTGAATGTTTTTCCTCCGGACGCATCTGTGATTCGTAAATACAACCGCAATTGTGTTTTTAGATGGTTCGCTTCCTGCAAAATGTATCTACGTACCTCAGGTGGTGAATTTGAAGAATTGACTGGGCGCGGCAGACCGAATTCCTGTTCCCACATTTTAGCTCCTTCGATAACATCAAACCCCTTCTTTTTACTGGTGACATCTCGGTTCCAGTCACTGACTCGCACCGTCGCCACTACTTCGTAACGCCCGGGTTGAGTCAAATTGAAATAGGGAGCCAGGTCAACGTGCTTAGTGGCTCGCTTGGACGTAGCAAGCTCAAACTCGCCGGCTACTGGAACCTGTCCGGTGCGGCTGACAATGCTTCCATCTCTCGATTCTACCGAAAAGGTTAGCCAATTCTCATCCGATCCTAAATGGAGCGTTTGCCCTGAGCGATTTGTAATTCGCACCGCCGTTGGCATAGCCTCACCGACTAAGAATTGCTCCTGATCCTGCAAAACTTCAGCTGTGACCTGGCCATGTGACGCCAGCGCACTAGCTAACAAAAGTATCAGGTAAGGACCCACTATCTTCATTGAACCACTTTAGGGAACGCGTGCACGCAAGCAAGTTCGAAAAGGGCCGGAGGTGCACCAATTTGTCCTCAGTTCTGACCTCACGATTTGCAAAGCGCAGTTTTCCAGCGAAGCTGTTCTATGGAATGGCTTTGGCGCTACAATGGAGTGGATTGGTGTGGGATGCTTCTTGCCGTGCTCTCCCTTTTTTATCTCGGCAAACACCGAAAGCGAGGCTTCGTCCTTGGCCTGGCTTGTAATTGCTGTTGGATCATCTTCGGAATAATGACAAAGAGTGCCGGCAGCATCATCGCAAATCTTGTCTACATTGGATTTAATATCCACGGCTGGAGTGCTTGGAAAAAAGACCAGACTCCTTGTCCGTCCTCCAAATAATGGCGTTTGTATAAGCGTTAAAAATTATCCAATTTAGTTCGCAAATTATGCGCATTACTGGCGGTAACGCGGCTCGCCGGATACTAAAATCCCCAAAAGGTCTTGATGTAAGACCTACGCCGGACCTCGTTAAGCAGGCTCTGTTTAACAGCCTCGGTGCCAAAGTTATTCAGGCTCACACTCTTGAGCTTTTTGCGGGCACCGGGTCATTAACCCTGGAATGCCTGAGCCGGGGCGCAGTTAGTGGGGTGTGCATCGAACTCTCCAGCCGGCACGCCGAAATTCTCAAACAAAACGTTCAAGTCGCGGGATTTTCCACCGCCTCGGTCCAAATCAGGGTTCAGGATGCCTTTATCGCTATTCCACAGCTCGTAGCTGCCGAAGCGCAATTCGACATTATACTCGCTGATCCGCCCTACGGTCCAAAAAACGTCGGACGCCGATCTAATTCCGCAGCTCAGCAGCTCTTGGATGAATCGAAGCTTCCAAAACTCCTGGCGCCGGATGGGCTTTTCATCCTGGGTCACACCAAACGAGATCAGTTGAGTTTGCCGGATTGGTGGTCAGTCAAGAAGCAGCTAAAACACGGAGATAGTATTCTAGAAATATTATTGCCGCGCCAAACAGGAGTCACTCAAGGTCCGTTGAGTACGTCCGATCAAGGCTATTGATTTCTATTTTTTGGAGACTTCAGTGGTTTAGTAATTTTGGGCGCTGCCTGGTTTGTCTTGGGTGTCTTGAACGCGGATCGGAGGAGCCAGTGGTGTTTCAAGCCTTGGACGAGGTTGTCAGCGTCTACAATTGTCTGCGAGATTCCGCTCACCAGGTTTGTATTCATTTGAACCTGGTTATCCAAATTACTCGTAATATTGGCAAGGCTGGTGAGCGAAAGGTCTAAACGCGAGGCGAGCGAAGTGATATTCGTATCTACACTGGTTAATGTCGTGTTAGCGCTTCGAAGGGTGCTTGATAATTCCTGAATTATATTGGTAGGCAAAAGCCATTCACCTAAGGCCCCAGGACCGTCAAGGTGAGCGGTTGCAATTGCAATATTGCTTACGGCAGGAAGTGCCGCCTGGGCCACAACGTTCAGGTTGGACGTGAGCATCCCGCTGTTCGAGAGCACTGCGGAAAGCTGATTAGTGAGCGCGAGAATGCCCGGCAACGCATCTTCAATGTCTGAAACTAATTGCTCTAATCTCTCAGTCACCGCCGCTGACTCATCCGATAAAAGCCAAAATGGTTTTGTCTCTTCTGTATACGCATCATAACGAGCTTCCTGGCGATTCCAGATCCCGGTCATGGTTCTGACCTTGTTCGTACGCATTATCCAAAGAGACTGTGCCCCAGCGGTTTTTAATGCGGGTAAACAATTGATTAAAGGAGTTTCTGCTTTGGCCATCACGTTTGTGCCGCTCGAATCATAAATCTCTTGAGCCAAAAGCCAGGCATTCGGATCCAGCGAATTCTGGACCTCGGAAATAGGGACGTTTGTGCGCAACGGGTGGAATGTGTACGCCGGGTATCCGTTTGTGCCTTTAGTCACTTCCAGGACTCGTTTTCCCAATAGATCAGCCGTAGCTACTTTTGCTCGTGAACCTTCCGTCCATAAATATCCGAAATAGGGCGCCTTGATTTCAAATTCCAAGTAGACATTGTAAGGATCGTATGGTGGCTGTGCGTCAATTCTCGTGATTTGCCCAACGCCAAAGCCCATCAATTGGACGGGGTCCCCTACCTTTAAGCCAGTCGCTCGCTCCGTAAAAGTGAAATAAGGTGCCTTGGTTTTGAACCAGCCTTTCCTCTCAGCGGTGTTGTAAAGATAATAACCCAACCCGACGGTCAACAGCGCTACCGCAATGAGGACGAACCAACCTACGGCCCGTTCCATCCGACTGAGTCGAGTGCGTAACTGTGGGGTTAAGTCCTGCAAGGCCATAGGATACTTCTTCTGCTATTCTGTGAGCTCGGTTGAAATGAGCTCATGCAACAACTCATCCTTTGCTTTAGCCAATTGATCCCAGGTTCCGACAACCGTGAATGTTTTATTACGGAGCACCGCAAATTCCTGGGCTCTATCCTTCCATGGATGCAGTTCTGCACCGGTTGCAATCACTGTCACCGGCCGCCCATCTGTTAAATTTGACCCTCGAGAAAGCGCCTGCAAAAACTCTGCCCACCAATTCAAATGCCGCAGATCCAAACCAGCTAGCGGATTATCCAGAAGCAAGAGGGTTGGTTTCAATGCCAGTGCCCTTGCCAGCCCTACCCGCTTTTGCCAATGACGGCCTATGGCTCCGGGCGTACTGTCGGCCCAGGGCAGCAGTTCGAGAGCTTCCAACAGTTGGCTCACGGCCTCGTGCCCGGCCTGAGGCGCGAGATTATGGTGGTATCTTAGTGGCAGCGCCACATTTTCACGAACGGTTAAGTGATTGAACAACTGGCCGCCTTCAAAGACCAAACCCATTAACAAGCGGGTGGCAAGCCTCCCTTCATCAAAGATCGGCATCTTCTCGCCATATAAAAGATATTCGCCTGAGGCCGGCGCCATCACCCCGCCTGTCATCATCAGGAAATCAGTTTTGCCGGAACCCTGCAGACCGGCCACCATCCAATAATCTCCTTCTTTCACGGTCCAGTCGACCCCGCTCACTATGAGAGAAGCTGGATCTCGAGTCGAAGGCACATCTACCTTTTGCATTCTAATTACGGTTTGCTTTTGGTCGTTCAATTTCAGATCAGGCTGCCAAATAAATGACTATGAAGACCGCATCGAGGAGCACGCACGCGATGATGCTTTGTGCTACTGCTCGCACCGTCGCGTAAGAAACTTCCTCCAATCGCAAAGGCTGGGCCAGGCCGTGATAACAGGTGACCACCGCGATAACAAAACCGAATGCACTCGTCTTTACTGCCAGAACTGCAAAGTCCAAACCCCTCAGCGAACCTGCCAACTGCCGAAAGTAATCACCAGGCCGCAACGGTACGTCCTGAATGAATGCCCATAAGTAGCCGCTCAACAAAGCACCAATGATAAGGTAAATAGTGAGCGAGAAAACGCCAACGGCCATCCCGATTACTCGCGGCATCACGAGGTAATGGACTGGATCTATTCCAAGCGCCTCCAATGCTTCAACTTCGCCAGTGGCTCGCGCTGTTCCCAATTCAATCACGTTGGACGTGCCAATCCGCGCAAGGACGAGTAACGCAGATAATAGGGGCCCGAGTTCACGCACCACAGCCAGGACCATTATCGTGCCAAGATAACTAATCGCGCCTACACGCGTTAGCCATGAAACTGCCTGACCAATTACGAGAAGACCCAAGGCTGAGGACATAAATAAAAACATGGGCAGGAGTTTCGAACCGGAACGTGAAATCTCATGAAATATCAATGGCCAGATTACATGCCTGGCTACCCGAAATTTCCTGAAGATGACCCCCAGCGTAATCAGCGTAAAAGCCCCAAGGCCCTGGATTGTGAGAACAAACCGGAAAAGTTTTCTTCCCAGGTAATGAGACCAACTTCTGGGTAAGGGCATGCGCAGCAGAAACCGCATCCGCGGCGAATCCAAAACACTCGCATTCCCCTGCTGCACGCCAGCAACCTAGTTTTGTCTGTCCGTCAGGTCAAAACGGAAAGTTCAGTTTGCCGGTGGGAATACTGCGCTGGAATGGCTCATTCCATGTGCTTCAGCCACGACTCGATGGGTAACTTTGCCGTCCATCACATTGATTCCTCCCATCAGCGCCGGTTGACGCTGGCACGCCTCGGCAAGGCCAGAGTCTGCCAGCAGCTCGATATAACGGTAGGTAACGTTTGTTAAGGCCTGAGTCGCTGTCCTCGCATAGGCACCCGGCATATTTGCGACACAATAGTGCGTAACTCCTTCTTCGACAAAAACGGGGTTGTCATGGCTGGTGGGCCGGGATGTTTCTGCGCACCCCCCCTGATCGATTGCTATGTCAACGAGGACGCTCCCAGGTCGCATCCGCCGCAGCATCTCCCGGCGAATTAACTTGGGTGCCTTGGCCCCAGGCACCAGGACAGCACCAATCAACAAATCAACAGTCGGCAGGAGTTCCATTAGGTGCGCCTCATTGGAGTAAAGCGTATGAGCTGTATGTAACGTTATGTCAAGAAAGCGCATGCGCTCCAGATCCACCTCGAGAATGGTAACATCCGCTCCCAATCCCTGGGCCATCCTCGCGGCATTGATTCCTGATGCTCCACCGCCAAGCACCACGACTTTTCCGGGGAGTACCCCAGGAACCCCGCCCAGCAGTACCCCGCTACCACCAAAGTGTTTTGCCAAAAAATACCCTCCTACAAGGATAGACATCCGGCCAGCTATCTCACTCATAGGCTCCAGGAGAGGCAGTCTGCGGTTCACCTCAATTGTTTCATAGGCCAGTGCCGTGACTCCTGAGCTCATCAGTGCTTCCGTTAACGAGCGGCTTGCGGCGAGGTGAAGATAGGTGAACAGGATTTGGCCCCGTCGGAGCAAAGGATATTCCGAGGGTTGCGGTTCTTTCACTTTTACGACCAGGTCCGCCTTCTCGAATACGGCGGTATGTTCACTCACCAGCGTAGCTCCCGCCTGCGAATAATCCGCATCCGGATATCCGGCGCCAGCTCCGGCGCCACGTTCCACCAGCACCTGGTGACCCCGCTTAATTAATTGGTAGGCAGCAGAAGGCAAAAGCGCTACTCGATATTCCTGACCTTTGATTTCTCTCGGTACGCCGATTATCATTTCAGTTTTCTTTTTCCGGTGCTTTAAGTTGATGTTCGCCTACCTCTGTCTGTGCCCGGCTGACCATCGCCAGCATCGTAACGGCTGCGGCCGCTTTTCTCTCCGCCTCCTGAATTCGATGGAACTCCCCATAAACTTCGTTTCTCTCAGGTTCTTCACGAGTGGAAAGCTCCTGCCCCCTGGTAGCGCGCATTGCCATTAAAATATCGTGACAAGTGATATGGTCAATTGGACGCGCCGGTACGAAGGATGGCTCAGGCCCCGCAGTTTCAACGACCAACCGCGCCGAAGCCAGTGTCTGCAATACTTGTTGGGACAACCGGGAAGGAATGCATAGCTCGCGCGAAATCTGGGCAATGCCTGGAGGAGGTTCGCCTCGAAGATAATACTGTCCAATCCGAGTCATGAGACGCAAAGCGATGAATTCACGCCCCCGTTGGTTTACATTTTCGACCTGCCTCTCCTCCAAATAGGTAGACCGGTTTTGATACGCGTACGCTACTTGCGCTCCAAAAAGTAGAATTAACCAGCCAAAATAAAGACCGATCATGAAGACGGGAACAAGCGCCAGGCTCCCGTAAATTTTGCTGTTAGACACTAAACGCGAAACGTAAAAAACACTCGCAAGATTGTTAATGTGAAACAAAACGCCTCCTACGAATCCCCCGGTGAGTGCCGCGCGCCAGTCCACTTTGGTGTTGGGCATGAGCATGTAGAAAACGCCAAATGTAAGGCAAAGCACAATGATAGGTACGAATTGAAAAATGAAGTGGCCGACAAATGGCATCGTCGTCAGAAGCTTTTTGGGACCCTCTAAATGCGGCCCGCTGCCGAGCCCCAAAGCCACCACCACCAGCAGAGGCGCCAGGCTCAGTACTCCCCAATAAAGCACAATCCGGGTAAACCATCCTCTTCCGCGTTCGACGCCCCAAATATCATTGAACGTGACTTCTATTCGGCTGAGCATGGATATTGCCGCGAAAATCAGCAGGATGCTTCCCGTGAGTCCCAGTGCGCCGCTGCGAGTATTCTGAATGAATTGGTGAATCCGCCGGGCAACAACTTTACGCGTCCGCACGACTGGCTCTTGCTGTGCAAATGCAGCCAGCGTGTTTGCTTTGTTGGTATAATTTGCTGGTGGCTCCATCTCTTCGTCTTCGTCACCGAAGATATCTGTGTCACTTGCTATGCCGGCGCGGGCACTTGAAGCATTGGTTGCAAAACTCGAATTAGTGTTTTGCTGAGAGGGTTGGCTCAGTTCCGGTTGTGCCTGGGGAGCATTGGTGCCTTCCATATCAGGCGGAACCACGCTGGCAACGAATTTGATAATGAAGTGATCGATCTGATCTTCCCCTTCCTGTTTTAAGAAGGTGCTCGTAATGCTAACCACCACGGCGAGCATGGGGATCAAAGCAAGGAGCGTTGCGTACGCCAGTGCCGAAGCACGCACAGGACACCGATTTCTCGCGAAACTTTTCCACACCAGGACCCAGAAGTGCGCAAACTTCTGTAATTTCGAAACCTCCCCGCCGGCATCGAAACCCCGTTCCTCCCAAATTGCCTGAGCATTTCTGCGGAGGCGTTGAAACCTGGATGTTTTGCCGGACATGCCGATGACCAACGCTAACAGAGCAGCCATCCAAGTCAAATTGCACGCCTGATCACTTCCGCGTTGTCACTCACGCCCGCGAACTGCTACGCTGAGATCATGGCTCGAAAAGCTTCGGCGGGCACAGATGCTCGCGGATTCAATGATATTATTGGCATCGTTCTGATGGGTTTTGCCGCGCTCCTGTTGGTGGCGTTGATCTCTTATGATCCTCGGGACGTTTCTGCCAATGGATTGCCAACCAATCCCGCCGTGCGAAATTGGATCGGGCCATTTGGTGCATGGATGGGCTATGCTTTTTTTATATCGGTCGGAGCTGCGGCTTATGAATTGCCAGCCCTGCTCTTTTTTCTCGGGCTGGGTTGTTTCTTTGATTTTTTCTCCTACTTGCGGCGTCGTTGGCTCTGGACCGTCGTGTTGTTCGTTTGCTGTATTGGCCTGCTCGATTTGTATCACCCCCATCTCGGTACCCTTGAGCGGAATCTCAGGATTTTGGCAGGTGGCGTCATCGGGCGTAATCTGAACACTTTCATTTTTGGCTACTTTGGGACAGTGGGGGCCACAATTCTTTTTCTCATGCTGTTGTTCATCAGCGTATTGTTGCTCACTAATTTTCAATTGGGAACCTGGGTGCGCGCAAGCTGGCGCAACCGGGCTTCCGAGCAGGAACCCACGAAAGACGTGGACGAAAAAGCTCTGGAGCGCCGTGCCACCGATCTGAAAAAACAAGCTCGGAAACTTCAGGAGGAAGTTGAGAGGTCTGGGTTGGGTGCCGATATGCAGCCGGTTCCAAAACCAACCGTGCGGGATCTCAGCATCCCTCAACCTAAATCCGGCCGGAACAAGGCCTCTGAATCCATCAAAGAACCTGAACCTGCCGAGGAGGGTGAGGTTATTCCAGCTCACGAGGTTGCTGCCGCCACATCCGCGGAAATCCTGGGCAAAAAACGAGGCATATCTGGCGGCAAGGAGTCATCTGATTCTAAGAACGGCTCCGGCTCCGAGAAGAACGGTGAGGAAAAGCCACTTGAAGCCAAACCGGAGCCCCAGGTTAACATCTCGGGACTTCCCGCGACGTCTCCGCGGCCCAAACTCCTTCCCAGAAAACCAAAACCAATCACCGTGGCTTCAACGCCCATGATTGGTAATTACCAATTTCCTACCCTGGAATTCCTGCAGCTTCCTGACCACACTTTGCGGCCCACCGAATCCAAAGAAGAGTTGATGGCCAATGCCCGCCTTATGCAGCAGACCCTGGCACAATTTGATATCGAGGTTTCACTGGGCGACATCACCAAAGGTCCAACCATAACGCGCTACGAGCTGCACCCTGCCCCGGGTGTGAAGCTGGAAAAAATCACCGGCCTGAGTAACAACATCGCCGCCGCCCTCAAAGCGGAGCGAATAAACATTCTCGCACCTGTCCCTGGCAAAAGCTCCGTCGGCGTGGAAGTGCCCAATGCCATAAAGACCAAGGTCATAATGCGAGACCTCCTCGAATCGGACGAGTGGCGCAACACCAAAGCTCGCATTCCCCTGGCGCTCGGAAAAGACGTTTACGGGCATCCCATTGTTGCTGATTTGGCAGAGATGCCCCATCTGCTCATCGCTGGGAGCACCGGTTCCGGCAAGTCCGTCTGTATTAATGCCATCATTTCATCGCTGCTTTACCGGTTTTCGCCCGACCAACTTCGATTCGTGATGATCGATCCTAAAGTAGTTGAGTTGCAGCAGTATAACATTCTTCCCCATCTGGTTGTTCCCGTGGTGACTGATCCCAAGAAAGTAATCCTGGCGCTCCGTTGGGTTGTGAATGAAATGGAAAAGCGTTACCAGATTTTCGCCAAAGTGGGTGTCCGAAATATCAGTTCTTTCAATTCGCGTCCTAAAAATAAACCGCTGCCGCCTGCTGAACTCGAACTGCCCTTAATGGCCAAGAAAGAAAAAGTTGAACCGGGTGCCGAAGGCTTCGCGGTTGAGGTCGATGAGCAAATTGTGGTTCCCCGTGAGGAGGACATCGTCATTCCAGAAAAATTGAGCTACATCGTCGTGATCATCGATGAACTTGCAGATTTGATGCTGGTTGCGCCTGCGGATGTAGAAATGGCGATTGCTCGCATTACGCAAATGGCACGCGCCGCGGGTATCCATTGCATTGTCGCAACTCAACGGCCCAGCGTGGACGTTATAACCGGTGTCATCAAAGCCAACATCCCAGCCCGTATTGCCTTCCAGGTAGCCGCTAAAGTTGATTCACGGACCATTTTGGATGCCATGGGTGCAGACAAGTTGCTGGGCAAAGGAGATATGCTTTATCTTCCGCCGGGCTCAGCCAAATTGATCAGAGCGCAAGGTGCTCTGATCACGGATCAGGAACTGCAAAGTATCGTGGAGTTTATTGCGAAGCAGGCAAAACCAAGCTACGAGATGGAGATCCATCAACAACTGTCCAAGCCAACAACCAGCTTTGGCGAAGAGAGTGGGATTGATGAGGATGAGGAAATTATCCAGCAATGTATCGAAGTCATACGTAGCGAGCAAAAGGCCAGTGTTTCCCTGCTGCAAAGGCGGTTGCGCCTTGGCTATGGCAGGGCGGCACGTATCATGGATGAACTCGAAAATCGTGGCATCGTAGGCCCGAGTAATGGTGCCGAGCCTCGAGACATTCTCATTGATCTGGATGGAGCCGGCGCCGATGGTCAGCCGGTCGCGCAACCCCATTGAATGGCCGCGGGTATTTAGTAGGCTCCTCTCTGTGCCACAAAACTGATTCTTGCCCCAATCTGGTGCCGCACGCACACTTGGGCGATGCCATCCGTGTTTAGAAATCAAGCTCGCCGCCTCGAAAACGAATCTTTTGGGACGAATTCATCCCATGCCCCTGTTTGTTGGCGCATGTTGATGGTTTGTTCTTTGCTTCTCTTCGTCGAAGTAGCGCAGGCAGATTGGCCGGAATTCCGTGGTCCACAGGGGGACGGCCACGCCCCACAAACCAATGTCGGTCTACCTCTGCATTGGGACGAAACCAACCACGTGACATGGAAAACGCCTATTCCGCATAAAGGTTGGTCCACGCCGCTGGTTATGAATGGCCAGATTTGGCTGACTACCGCGACGGATGACGGACATGAATTATATGCCATTGGGTTGGACGAGAAGACAGGTAAGATTCAGGTTAATGAAAAGGTATTCGAAGTAGAGCACCCCGAACCGCTGGGCAATGGTGCGTCGATGAATTCTTATGCGACCCCTTCGGCTTTGCTCGAGAACGGGAAGGTCTATGTGCACTTCGGCAGTGCTGGCACTGCTTGCCTTGATACTAAAACCGGCAAAACGATATGGAAACGAAGGGATTTGCCCTGTCGACATTATCGCGGCCCGTCTTCGTCTCCAGTTTCCTACGAAAACCTCATCATCCTCACCATGGATGGCGCCGATTTGCAATATGTTGTCGCCCTGAATAAGCAGACTGGTAAGACTGTATGGAAGACTAATCGTTCAGTCGCCTGGAATGACGAAAATGTGCCAGGCCCCATGGCGAAGGATGGCGATTTGAGAAAAGCTCACAGCACACCGCTAGTCATTCGCGACGGCACTCAGGCTCAACTCATCAGCACAGGAGCAAAGGCCGCCTACGGTTACGATCCGGCGTCAGGACGCGAGTTGTGGCGCGTTCAATATGCTGATTGGTCCGTCGCTCCACGGCCATTATACGACCAGGGTTTAGCTTTCATTGTGACAGGCTTGACTAAAAAAGAGATGTGGGCCCTGAAAGTGGATGGAAAAGGTAACGTTTCCGAAACAGCGGTCGTGTGGAAATTGAAGACTCACGTGGGAAAATATGCTTCTCCCATACTTGTGGATGATTTGATCTATACTGCAGCGGAAGAAAGTTTCATCACCTGTCTTGAAGCAAAAACCGGGCAAACGATATGGACCGAAAGAGTTGGTGGGAAGTACGCGGCTTCTCCCATTTATGCGGATGGACGGCTCTATTTTTGCGACCAGGATGGTACCACCACGATTCTGAAGCCAGGGCGCAAATTGGAAGTGCTCGCTACCAACCATTTACCGGATGGATTCATGGCCTCACCCTCTGTTTCCGGTAAGGCATTGTTGCTGCGCACCAGGACATCTCTATATCGGGTTGAGGACTAGTTTGCTCGGCTCTCCGCACAAATTTCGCATCTATCCGCAAAACCAGTTTGACTTTTTCCTGGTCACCCATAGTATAACACCCGACACGAGAGTTACTTCTGCGGAGGAACCACCCCTGGATACCGACGCAGCCTGCTTTCGCAGTCTAAGTTATGGCACGAATTTTGGAACAAGCAGTAAACCGAGAGATCAGGCATAAGAGCGAAGCACTGAGAGAGCTTCATACGGAAATTCAATCACTGGCTTCCGACGTAAGCGAAAGATTGTCCAGGCACGAAAGTGCATTCCGCGATATGGCGCGGCTGAGGGCCATGTTCAAAAAACAAGCAGAACATGCTGCCGAATTCGCGGATACTCTCCATCGCGCGTAGCGGCGCTCTCAAACACTTTGTTGTATTTAGTGCCGCTGCCCGACTTGGAGATGGGGGATACATTCAGGGATACTCGATAGTAATTTCGTTAATGCCTCCGGTGAGAGTGGCTTCTGCACACAGTCGCGCACTCCCAACTTTCTGGCTTTCTCCACCTCCTCCTCGGCGGCGAGCCCCGTCATGATGTAAACGGGTAAGTTCGATAAAAGTGGCTGGGCGCTTATCCATTCGAGCAGCGGCATGCCACCTAAGAACGGCATTTTCAGATCGACGAAAACACAGCAAGGCAGGGGATAAGCAGTCCTGTCTACAAATCGGTCCTTACCAGCCAGGTAATTCATGGCTTCCTCCCCATTTACCGCTACCTGCACGCTTAACTGCAGTTTGCCTTTATTGATAGCCCTTTGCATGAAGAAGATGTCATTGGGATCGTCTTCGACCAGCAGAATGGATGGGATCGGTGTTTTCACAGCCATTTGTCTACAGACTTCAATTCGTAAACTGTTTCCATTCCTGTTATCAACGCCGGTTCGATGAGTTTGGTTGAAATCAATTTTCCGGCGGTTCTGGTAAAGCCTTCTTACGATGGTTTAACGCCTTCCACTGCACTCTTAATAATTTCAGACAAATTTTTAACAACATCACTAGAAATGATTGTGGTGCTTGTCTTTAGGAAAAACGTATCCCGCTCGGATCGAGCAACTCTTGAGTTACTTTTGCGGGATTCACCGCAAAGGAGAATGGGGTAGTTACCCCACAGCCTAGTCGCTAACACTTCCCTGCAGGGTAATTCTTGCGAGTGTCAAAGTCGCCAGGGAACGGACGCGAGGATTAGTATGCGACAGCAGCGGCATTAATCGAGGTATGTCCTCCGTTCCGAAATCGCTCATCGCGACATCTAGACTTTCGATTGCGCGATTCCCGGTAAAAGGATCTGGAGCATCGCAAAGTGAAATTAGCCCTTCACTCGCAGCTTTGGAAACTTTGGGAGCGCTGGTAAATACCCACCACGCCATTTCTGGGTGGCTGAGTTGAAAGGGTTCCTGCACGAGTGAGAAGCCCGGCCGATGACCAAGCCAGTTGCGGAATTCCTGATACGTGGATGGAGCTTTTTTCGACCTGGGTTCGCGCGCCCAACTGAGCAGAAGTTCTGGATGGTTCGTCCCAATGCTGTCGACAGCCGCGCGAGCCTGCATCACTTTTTCCACCGGCAAACTGGTTTTGCTCAGCTGCGGCAGCCAAAAGCTGAGCGGCTCACCTGCATAATGCGGCTCAGTCTCACCACGATTTATGAAAAAAACGGAGGCGCTTAAAAAGACCCCGAGAAATCCCACCGCGATAAAGGCTTTGCTCTTGTTCAGCACGCTCACATGAATGGCTCCGGTAATATTCAGTCAGATTTTGTTGTGAATCCATTGATAGTTCAAGTTCTCGCCAATTGAAGATCGGCATCAATGTTAAGCGCAGAAGTGAACCGACCTTTAATCTGGAAAGTGCCTTGTAATCAGATTAAGCTGGAGTAGAAAGACGTCATCGCATCACCCCTGGGGAAGGGAAAGGCATTATGGCGATTAATGGCAGAAGACCTTTGCAGATTCTGTATCTGGAAGATAACCCGTATGATGCGGACATTTGCCGGGCGACATTGCGATCCCAGGGTTTGGAGTTTCAGCTTAAATGTGTTACCAACGAGCTGGAATATCGCGAGGCCCTCGAACGGGGCCAGATTGACCTGATCCTTTCGGATAACAACGTTCCGAAATACAGCGGACTCAAAGCACTTGAGTTGGCGAAAACCGTTGCACCCGCCTGTCCGTTTATCATCCTTTCCGGTTCCATTGGTGAAGAAGTCGCGGTGGAATATCTAAGGCGGGGTGTTGCTGATTATGTCCTGAAGGATCGACCAGCCCGACTGGCAACGGTGATTACCCGTGCTCTGGAAGAGGCAAAGCAAAGGCAAGACCGCGAGAAGGACCAAGAGCGAATACGACAACAAGCCGCCTTGCTGGATTTGGCTCAAGACGCGATCATCGTCGGTGATCTGGAGAGCAAGGTCCAATATTGGAACAAGGGAGCGGAACGGATTCATGGATGGCGCGCGGAGGAAGTCATCGGGATGCGAACCGTGGATTTTCTTTACACCGATTGCACGTGGATGGATCAGGCAGTGACTTCCCTGCAGCTCAAAGGCGAGTGGGACAGCGAGATTACCAAGAAAACAAAATCCGGCGGAGAAATTCTGGTGCATACCCGTTGCACGTTGGTGCGAAATCGCGAAGGTGATGCCAAATCGGTTCTATCAATTAGTTCGGATATCACCGAGAAAAAAAGAATGGAACAGGAGCTGTTTCGCGCGCAACGATTGGAGAGTATCGGGTTACTGGCCGGCGGCATTGCGCATGACTTGAAGAACGTCTTAACACCAATAATGATGGGAGCCAAGATTTTGCAGGAAGAATTGCCGGCTGCGGAAAAAACGGAGGTTCTGAACGTCATCAAGTCTTGCGCCCAACGCGGTGCCGACATGGTTTCCAGAATTCTAAGCTTTGCCCGTGGCGCAGGCGGCAAGCCGGTGCCGGTGCGCATTGAGGAGATCATGGGGGAAGTGCTCAACCTGGTCCGGGATTCATTTCCGAAATCAGTGCAGGCCAGTTTGGAACTCGAGCCGGGTTTGCCACTCGTGCTAGCGAATGCCACGCAGATTCACCAGGTCTTGTTAAATTTTTGCGTGAATTCGCGCGATGCCATGCCGCAGGGAGGTGTCATACGTATGTCAGGAAAACGAATCATACTTAACGGAGAAAAGGTATTTGGTGATACTCGCCCGGCATACGGAGATTTCGTCCGAATTTCAGTGGAGGATAATGGCGAGGGCATGGGACCCGAAACGCTCGCAAAAATCGGGCAGCCCTTTTTTACCACGAAAAGCGAAGGAAAGGGCACCGGCCTGGGTTTATCGACTGCGCTGGGGATCGTGAAAAATCACGGCGGATTCATGGATATCACCAGTGAGCGGGGCAAAGGCTCAACTTTTTCGATTTATCTTCCCTGCTTTTCCTCGGAATAGGTTGCCCTGGCGCGCTCGGGCCTCGATTAAAACCGACGGGAAATGACTTGTCCGGAGCGTGCGGAGAAGTTAATTCACTCCTTCCTGAATTCTCATGAGCATCGCCCAGGCCTCCGAGCCAACGCTCAGTAAAGTCTCTCGCCCAGGCAAGAAACGATTGATCCGGGTTCTGCTTGGCGTCATGGGTGCGGCCACCCTCCTCTATGCAGCCTTGCTCGTGCCTGAGCCGAAAGGTCCAATCCTGCGAGGCGCGGGAAAACACCGGTTCATTTGGAAACAGGATGCGTTATGGGCGCAGCTCGAAACCGGCTTTGCTGAGGCGCGCTCCGCCCAGCGTGATTCTCTCACCGCTCGCATGCAATCCGTTGTGACCCGAATTGACGAAGCCAATGCGAAGATTGCCACCTCTTCGCGCGCCTCTGAGGATCCGGTTTATCTCGAGCTGGAAAAAGCCATATTCGAGGCGGCGCCGTTGTTTGGTGCCGCGCCGGAACTTTGGACGAATTTTGCCATGCGGATCGTTCGAACCAGAGACCTGGTAAAGCGCCAATCGCAACAGTGGGACCTGAAAGCGGACGCCGTTCGTCAGCGATTGTACCGCTTATTATGGGGTTCACGGATGGCCGTGGAAGAGGTGATGCTTCAAATGCCTTCGCAGGACGAGTTGCCTCCGGTGATGTTATGCACCGAGGAACCTTCACAAACTCCCGAAACAAGCTTGTTGGGTGTCAAAATCCATAGCGGTGACATACTCGTGTCTCGCGGCGGCGCACCGACTTCTGCACTGATCGCGAGGGGTAACGATTATCCGGGAAGCTTTTCTCACGTGGCGCTGGTGCAGGTGGATGAGCGAACCGGGAAGCCCAGCGTGATTGAATCGCACATAGAGAGGGGGGTAGTCATCAGCTCCATGGAAGAGTATTTGGCGGACAAAAAACTTCGGATCATGCTGCTCCGTTTAAGAGCAGACCTGCCGGAAATGCGGGCGGAGCCGATGCTGCCGCACAAGGCGGCAACCGACGCTTTGACGGCAGCTCGCCAACGGCACATTCCGTATGATTTCACAATGGATTACCGGGACCATAGCGCGCAGTTCTGTTCGGAGGTGGCCTCTGCCGCCTATGAACAAAAAGGAATTCAGCTTTGGAGCGGTGTCAGCCTGATTTCATCGCAGCCGGTGATCGCGTGGCTGGGTTCCCTGGGAGTTCGGCATTTTGAGACTCAGGAACCCGCCGATCTTGAGTATGATCCTCAGTTACGGGTGGTCGCGGAGTGGCGGGAGCGAAGCACGCTATTTAAATCTCACCTGGATGACGCAGTTACCGATGTGATGCTGGAACGGGCAAAGGGAAATGAAGCTTTGGGGTATCCGATTGCGCTGCTGCCTTTCGCAAGAGTGTCAAAAGCCTATAGTTTTCTCCTCAATGCGATTGGCAGGACCGGGCCAATTCCGGAAGGGATGAGCGCGACAACAGCCCTACGCGTGAAGAAGTACCAGGCCGACCACCTGGCAATCGCTAAGCGTGTGCTCGTGATGACTGACGAGTTCCATTTGCGGCACGGATACCCGCCGCCTTACTGGCAACTGCTTGATCTGGCTCGGAACGCAGCCGACGCGAGCAAGGGCGCTCAACCCTAATCGATCGCCTATTCCAGCAGGACCGATTCCCGTTTGCGTTTGGAAAAACGCGAGTAATTCTTGTAGCCAGCACCTTTGGCCAGGGTGATTGCCTCCGGAAAATTCATGGCCACCTCCGCGGGCGCATGGGCATCCGAGGCGAAGCTAATTGGAATCCGGCGCTCTGCCGCTGCCTGAACCATTCGACTGCTCGGATAAATTTCTTTGCAATCCTTTCTTAACCCGGCGGTGTTCAGTTCCAGGCAAAGGTCGCGCGCTTTGACCGCATCCAGAAAACGCATTTCAATCCCAGTGACATCCTCTTTCGGATAATGACAAAACTTTTTGCAGAGGTCCGCATGAGCGATGATGTCAAAAAGCCCTGAATTTGCCGCCATCGTGAGCCGCTCGAAATAAAGCGTCCAAACCTCAAACGGATCGCGGTCCTTCCACTTGGCGAGCTGATACGGACTATCAATTGCCCAGGAATCGGAAACATAATGCACCGCGCCGATCAGGTAGTCCCACTCGCAGCGTTCGGAAAGTTCACGAATCCATTCCTCATGGCCCGGCAAGTAATCCACCTCCAAACCGAGCTTTATGACCAGGCCTGGATGGTCACGCCGCGCCTGATTTACTTTCTCAACATAAATCTCAAGTTCCGAGCCTTTCATACGCCAATCGTCAAAATCGTCGCGAGACATGGGGCTATGATCCGAAAATCCGATTTCCTTCAGGCCGACTTTGGCGGCCTGGCGCGCCAATTCCGTCGGCTCACCCACCGCATGCATGCAGAGCGGGGTGTGCATATGGTAATCCGCCGGTAACGACATGAACGAAGCTTACACTGGCAATAGCCGGATCGTAAACGGTATTACTATGGGCGGCGTTGCTGGTGGGCCAAGCCGAGCCTACTTCGTTGGTGATGGCGCATTCAACGGAACCAAATCGCCGGGAGGCCGAATGATCCGCATGGTCGAGGTGCTATCCGGAATGGTTTTAACAAAGAGCTCGTCCAGGTGGCCTTCCGGCACTTTGACAATGCACGTATAGGGCACCGATTTGTAAATGCCTGGGGCGAGCGGTTTGTTGGTGTCTCCCAAATAAACAGTGCCCGCAGGAGGGATCGCATTGGTTAGGAGGGGCGACGGAAGCGGCCGGTAAATCAATGGCGGGACGGTTCCGTTTGTGGACGTGAGCACGATCTTGTGCGGTTCAGCCGCGGATAAAGGTTTGGCCATACCGAGCCAAAGGAGGCACGCCATTCCCACCCAACCAAAGGGTCGTGAATCCAGTGTATTCATTTGGTAATTAGACGTGGTTTACCGGAAAATACTCCTGAGTTCGAGTGATTTTTGCTTACCAATTAGTTCACCCTTATTCTATCCCATGCCGAAAGTGAGCGCTGGCCTGCTGATGTATCGCCGAGAGCAAGACAAATTGGAGTTCCTGCTCGTCCATCCCGGAGGACCTTTCTGGAAAGCCAAAGACGCCGGAGCCTGGACCATTCCCAAAGGTGAGCTTGCGGAAAATGAAGATGCCCTCGCCGCGGCGAAACGCGAGTTTGAGGAGGAACTCGGAATCAAGCCAACCGGTCCGTTTCTCGCTTTGGAACCGATTAAACAAAAAGGCGGAAAAGTCGTTCAGGCCTGGGCGTTTGAAGGGAATTGTGATCCCACTCAATGTAAAAGCAATATGTTCACGATGATCTGGCCGCCCGGCTCGGGTCGTATCTGCGAGTTTCCCGAAGTGGATCGCGTCGAGTTTTTCCAGCTCGAACCTGCCAAACTAAGAATCAACTCTGCGCAAATCCCCTTCCTGGAAGAATTGGTCGCGAGACTTGTTGCCTAACCCAGGGCCTTTTATAGTCGCTGGATGCATGCCACCGAATGGATTCCTGTTTTGCTCGCCGGCCTGACTGTCATTTTGCTGGTGGGCTGCGCCGCGCCGGCACCTACGCCGCACGGTCGACCGGAAATCTCACGACATCCTTTCGGCACTACTGATGAGGGTATCTCGGTCGACCTTTACGTTTTAAAGAACTCGAATGGCCTGGAGGCCCACATCTCAAATTTTGGAGGGATTCTTGTATCCATGGAGGTTCCGGACCGCAATGGCCAGCTTGCCGATGTAGTGCTCGGTTTCGATGAACTCAAAGGTTATCTCGCAAAACATCCTTATTTCGGAGCAATCATCGGACGCTATGGTAATCGCATCGCCAAAGGAAAGTTCACCCTCGGCGGCAAAGTATATTCCTTGCCCATTAATAACGGGCCAAATTCCCTGCACGGCGGCGCTCGCGGGTTCGACAAAAAAGTCTGGGAACCGCACCTGCTGGCAACCACCGCCGGCCCAGCCCTGGAGCTAACCTACGTCAGTAAAGACGGCGAGGAGGGTTACCCCGGCAGTCTTTCAGTTCGTGCCATTTACTCGCTCTCTGAGGATAACGAGTTGAAACTCGAATTCACCGCCGCTACCGATAAGGAAACCGTCGTCAACCTCACCCAACATTCCTATTTCAACCTTTCAGGCGAGGAAAACGTGCTCAACCACGTAGTGATGATAAATGCCGATAAATTTACGCCCACCGACAAATTTTTGATTCCCACCGGCGAGCTCCGCAATGTCTCGGGAACGGTCTTTGATTTTCGCCAGCCTGCGACTATCGGCGCTCGAATCAATGACGATGATGAACAGCTTAAGCTCGCCGGCGGATACGATCATAATTGGGTCATCAACAAGCCTGCCGGCAGCCTTGGTCTGTGCGCGCGTGTGGTCGAGCCCTCTTCCGGGCGCATTCTGGAAGTGCTTTCCACGCAACCTGGAACGCAATTTTACTCGGGCAACTTCCTGGACGGAACCCTCACCGGCAAAGGCGGGCGCAAATACAACCGCCGCCATGGATTTTGCCTCGAGCCCGAGCACTTTCCGGATTCGCCCAATCATCCCGAATTCCCATCGACCGTCTTAAAACCGGGCCAGGTCTATAAAGAAACCATCATTTTCCGCTTCTCCACTCAGAAGTAACTTCCCGGCCGCACCCGGACGACGCACTCAGAAAAGGAAAAAGCGGCCCGGAGAACCGGACCGCCTAAAACCTTTCACTGCTTCGAGCAGAAAGCAGCCGAACTAATGCGTATACACTCTCACGAAATCCGTTTCACTGCAATCCGGGTTGAATCTGGAACGAGGCCCCGGGGATTCACCGAGAAATTGCATTCTTCCGAGGAGAGCAGTCGCGTTCCATCCGCCGCGGCCTTACTCACTCAGTTTCTTTTTACCTTCAGCTCGCGTTCCTGGGCGCTATTCCCAACCGTGATCTTTACGCCGTCTTCCTGAATGTCCAGGCAGCGGATCAGCACACTTGCGTCGCCCACGCGCACTTTGCCCTCTTCTTTTGGGGCAAAGGTCCGTCCATTGATGAGCGCCAGCGGCCGTGCCTTATCCCAAACAATTCCATTAAGCACGATGGTTCCTGCCGGCGCCGCCGGTCGTCTCACTACCGCCGGCTCTTTTAACACCGGGATCGGACTGCGCCGCACCGGCGCCGTGATATTCCGAACCCGGTTTAAATCGTCACCGTGCAACTGCGAATCATTTCCATACTTCATCCAATCAAGGATGTCGTTTAATCCATAGGTTTGCTCCGCCTCGATGAACAACTTGCTTTGCCCTCGCGTGTAGGCGTTGCGCAAAATCGCTTTTTTTTCATCTTCATCACCCTCGGAGTCCATCAGCAGGTAAGCGAGCAACTCGCAAAATCCTTCGTGTGCATCATGCCCCAGCGTTTTGCGCCGGTTTGTGGGCACATTATCATAAACCCAGGCGTGGCTGAGTTCATGCGCGCAAACGGCTTTAAATTCCCCCCGCGGCAACCCGCCCAGCAGGCTGATCTCATGTTTGACACTCGTGCGATTGGTTTTGCTCTGGATATACCCAAGCACGTTGGGGCACGAATAATCGTTCCCCGGCATTTTGAACAAATCCAGCAGGCTCACTCGGTCCACCACCGCAATGGTCAAATTGGTGTGCGGCAAATCCAGGAACCGCGAAAATAATCGCTCCATCGCATCCCGCGTGTCCTCACAAATCTGCCTGGCTTCGTCATCATCCAGAATGGCGTTTTTGACGTCACGCTGGCACAGGATGCGGTCATCCGGGAGTTTGGTGAAATCGGCCCGCACCGGCAGCCCGCAAACAAAGCATATCTCCTTCAGCAGGGAACATTCGGCGCAAATCCGCTTCTTCTCCGAGGTCACTTTGTCAGTAAAGACATAGACAGTGCTGCCAAAATCCTTGCCACAAATGGTACACTTATCCCCCTGCGCAAAAAGTTCCTGCGCCAGCAGTAAAATCGCTATTACAACAAGCTTACCCGGATTCATGGTTACCTGGGCTGTCCTGGTAATGAATCACCGGGACAGCGCAGTAACCTGATTACTCCGCAAGTCTTATGCCCAATTAGAGCGATTTCACCTTGTTGATGATCGCGTTGGCATCGATTCCATAGCGCGCCATCAACTCTTCCGCCTTGCCGGAATGCGGCAGTTCGCGCACGGCGAGTTTGCTCACCCGAATGCCTTCGCTGCTGAGTTCGCCCGCCACGGCATCGCCCAATCCGCCTTCTGCGTAATGATCTTCCACCGTCAGAACCAAATTATTTGTCTTTTGCGCCGCCGCCAGAATCACGTCTCGGCCCAAAGGCTTGATGCTGTATGCATCGATGACCGTGATCCCCGTGCCCGCCGCTTTCAGGGCATCCGCCGCTTTGAGCGCTTCGTAAAGTGTCACTCCGGCAGCCACCACCGTAACCTTATCATTCGCCGCCTGGCGCAGAACCTTTGCCCCGCCAATCGGGAAGCTCTCGTCGTTATTGTAAAGCACCGGCGTTTTTGGGCGCGACGTGCGCAGGAAACAAATCCCTTTGTGGCGTGTCATTTCGTCCATCAGCTTTTCCGCACATACGGCATCGCTGGGATACAACACCGTGCTGCCCACGACAGCCCGCATCATGGCCAGGTCTTCCAGGCCCATCTGTGACGGTCCATCTTCCCCGATGCTCACGCCGACATGCGAGCCGGCGAGCTTGATGTTCGCCATCGAAATTCCCGCCACGCGAATCTGATCGTAAGCCCGCGTCAGGAAACACGCAAAGGTCGAAGCAAACGGCACCTTCCCGCGAGTGCTGTATCCCGTCGCGACACCCACCATGTTCTGCTCCGCAATGAAACATTCACAAAAACGTTCCGGAAACTTCTTAAAAAACTTTTCGGAAAAAGTGGAATTCTTCGTGTCGCCGTCCAATGCCACCACGCGGTTATCAACCGTGCCAATCCGAAGCAGTGCATTGCCAAAAGCTTCGCGAGTGGCCACCAGGTCGCCCATCTTGTAAGTGGTGGCCGGGTAACTCGCAGGCGCCTCATTTTTGGGAGCCGGCAATTGGGTCGGCGCCGGGATATGCTGACCAATGCCGCTCTTCGCGCTGGGCTGCAGTTCGGCAATCGCGCGCACCGATTCTTCTTTGGATAGCGGCTTGCCATGCCAGCCATCTTTGTCCTGAATAAACGAAATTCCTGCCCCCTTCAGCGTCTTGGCCAGAATCACCAAAGGTTGTTCGCCCAGTCCCACCGCCGCCAAAACTTCCGCGATCTCTTCTAAATCATGCCCATCGATTTCCTCCGTGCGCCAGCCAAACGCTTCAAAGCGCTCCTTGTAAACGTTCAGGTCATGCCCGAACGCCGTCTCCTGGCTTTGGCCCAGCCGGTTTACATCCACGATCGCCACCAGGTTGTTCAGCTTGTTGATGCCCGCCAGCGAAGCGGCTTCCCACACGGCGCCTTCAGCGCATTCGCCGTCTCCCATCAGCACATAGGTGCGATAATCCAGTTTATCCAGCCGCGCGCACAGCGCCATTCCCACACCCACGCCCAGCCCCTGGCCGAGCGACCCCGTCGCCACATCGGCAAACGGCAGCCGCGGCGTCGGGTGACCCTCCAAATCGCTGCCCAACTGCCGTAATTTCAACAGGTCGTCCACCGGAAACAAACCCGTCTCCGCCCAGGCTGCATAAAGGAGCGGCGCGGCATGCCCTTTGGAAAGCACGAACCGGTCGTTGTTGTAGTAATGCGGATTCTTCGGATCAAACCGCATATGGCCAAAGAACAAAGCTGCTACCACATCCGCCGCTGAACAGCACGACGTCGGATGCCCACTTCCCGCCGCCGTGGTTGCGGCGATGGAATGAATGCGCAACTGATTGGCGATTCCTTTTAACTGTCCGATATCGATGTCGTTCATGAATTCTGCAAACTGTAGGCGCGAACCTCTAAAAAGAAAGTAGAATTACCTCACGCAACCGGGAACCTACACTCATTGCCTGCAGCCAATCAAGGCCGATCCACTGCTTCTCCCGACCGAATCTATTCTCACCGTTTGCGACGGACTGTTGAGTTCCGTTCGATTGGGCAGCTGTCCCATGCCGAACGGAAGGCAACTTCTGGCGGCGGATTCGTTTTTAAAAGTGCGTGGACGCGTTCGAGATCTCGGTCCTCCCTCTGTGTTCTCTCTGTTTGCTCCTGTTAAAATTCCGGCCCTCATAGTCACTCCGCTGCCGGCCCAAAATGAACCCCTGTTACTGCTTCGGCAGCACGTGACTGGGAATGCTGCAAATCGGATTAATGCCCACCGGATTGATCGTGTAAGCGCCGCCGCCCGGACAAACCGGCACGTTATTCCCCGGCAAATAGGTACTGATCTCCGGCGCGCCCACCAACCCCCCATTCGGCCGGTTGTGTTCCAGCGCCCATTGTTGTTTGGCGCCCGCGATCATCCGCAGGTTATTCATGCAGGTCGCCGCTTCGATTTGTTCCGGCGTGCCCGTGTTCGTTTGACCCGGCAAACCGTATCGCGCGCGAAAAGCGGCTTCGATTTTCTGTTGCTCCGGGGTTTGCGGTGCTCCTCCGGCAAAGTTAGTCGGTTGAAACGATTTCGGTGCCGTTCCGCCCTCGCCGGTCACGGGCCCGCCCAACCGGGACGCGGCCGTCTGGGCCTGGTTCCGCGCGTTGGCCAGTTGCTGGGTGAGGTCCTTGACCTGCTGGCGCAACTGCGTCACCTCACCACGCAGCCGCAACAGGTCATTGTGCTCCTTCCGCAATTGTGTCAATTCCTCGGAAGCTTCCTGCCCCTCCGCCGGTTTGCTTTCTTCAGCGGGGTGTTGTTTTTGATAGTCGGCATATTCCTGGCGAACCTGCGCGAGTTCCGCGCCTTGTTTTTGACTCGAGGAATACACGACGAAGGCGACCAGCAACAGGATGGCCGCGCAGATCCAGGGCAGCAGTTTTTTAATTCCCATCGCCAGTTGCCAGTTGTTTCGCTTTGGAATGGTGCGCGAGGCGGGGGTCGAACCCACAACCTTCGGCTCCGGAGGCCGACGCTCTATCCAATTGAGCTACTCGCGCGATTCCGGGCCAGATTAGGTCAACTTCCCGGTCCCAGCAATCAGTTTATCGCCCGTCCCGCGACCGCGGTGGCTCCGTCGACCTCGCCGCGACCTGCTCGTTTTCAAAACAGTTGATATCATTTCGCCGGATTCGTACAGTGCGCCCATGGCCGTTCATTTCAAACGCATTGCGTGTCTTTTGCTGGGCTGTTTCTTTCTCGGTTCGGTTTCGGCGGCTAATGGCCCCTACACCATTGCGGTCATTCCCAAGGGCACCACTCACGAGTTCTGGAAATCCATTCATGCCGGCGCCAAAAAGGCGGAGGCGGAATTGGGCAGCCAAGGCACAAAAGTCGAGATTATCTGGAAAGGTCCCTTGCGCGAGGATGACCGGGACCAGCAAATCCAGGTCGTGGAAAATTTCATGGCCCGCCATGTCAGCGCCATGGTCCTTGCCCCGCTCGATTTCCAGGCCCTCGCCCGGCCGGTGAACAACGCCGTGCGTGCCGGAGTCCCGGTCGTCGTCATCGATTCGGACCTCAAGTCCGACCAGTACGTCAGTTTCGTCGCCACGGATAATTACAAGGGCGGAAAGCTTGCGGGCGAGGCGCTCCACAAACTCCTGGGCGGCAAGGGCAATGTCCTGTTGCTCCGCTATGCCGTGGGTTCGGCCAGCACGGAAGCGCGCGAGGCCGGCTTTCTGGACTGTTTGAAAACCAACTCCCCGGGCCTCAAAATCATCTCTTCGGACCAGCATGCCGGCGCCACCCGCGAGACCGCCTACCAGGTCTCGCAAAATGTGCTCAACCGCTTCGGCCGCGAGGTCAACGGCATCTTCACCGTCAACGAAAACTCCACCATCGGCATGACCAAAGCTATGAAGGATATCGGGATTGCCGGCGGGAAAGTGAAGATTGTCGGCTTTGACGCTGGCTCCCAATCCGTCATCGATATGAAGCATGGCGATGTCCAGGGCCTGGTCGTCCAGAATCCGCTCCTCATGGGCTATCTGGGCGTGATGACCGCGGTAAAACATTTGAAAGGCGAAAAGGTGGAGAAACGCATTGATACCGGGGTGGTTCTGATCACGCCCGAGAACATGGAAAAACCGGACATGGCGGAGCTGCTCCATCCGGCGTTTGAAAAGTATCTGAAGTAGACATGTCATCCACCGGCCATGCCGCCGCGGCGCCCATGGCCGCCGCTCCCGGAACCAGCCGGCGCCTCCTCGGTTTCCGGCTCTTCAATTTCATCGCCCCCTTTCTCGGCCTGCTGCTCGTCATCGGCCTCTTCTCCCTCAACTCCACCGTCCGCCCCTACTTCCTCACCGGCGCCAATTTCAAAATCATCTTCACCCAAACGGTCGTCGTCGCGATTGGCAGCCTGGGCATGACGCTCATCATCGTGAGCGGCGGGATCGATTTGAGCGTCGGCTCCGTCGTGGCCCTCACCAGCGTCGTCGGGGCCTCCGCCCTGCTGAACGGCCACAGCCTCCTGCTGGCCGGGCTCCTCATGCTCGCCATGGGCGCGGGCATCGGCGTCATCAATGGCGTCGTCATCGGCGCGTTCCGCATGATGCCCTTCATCGTCACCCTCGGCATGATGGGCATCGCCCGCGGCATGGCCAAATGGCTGTCGGATAGCCAAACGGTCAATCCGCCCCCCAACCGGCTGTGGAACCTCATGGCCTCCACCAATCCCGACCATTTCCTGCCACTCCCCATGGGCGTCTGGATCACCGCCGCGCTCGCTGTCGTGATTGCCGTCATCATGCGCCGCACGGTTTTCGGCCGCTATGCCTTTGCCATCGGCGCCAACGAAGCCGCCGCGCGCCTGAGCGGCGTCCGCGTGCGCCTCCTGAAAGTCTGCATCTACGCCGTGGCCGGCGTCTTTTTCGGAATCTCCGGCATGATGCAACTGGCCCGCCTCACCCAGGGCGACCCCACGATCGCCATTGGCTTGGAGCTGGACATCATCGCCGCCGTGGTCATCGGCGGTGCCAGCCTCAGCGGCGGGGCCGGCAGCATCATGGGCTCCATGATTGGCGCCGTCATCATGGCCGTCCTGCGCAACGGCTCCAACCAGATGGGCTGGCCCACCTACATGCAGGAAATCATCATTGGCATTGTCATCGTCCTGGCTGTGGGCGTGGACCGCCTCCGCCAGGCCCGCGCCAGCCACTTGTAAGCAGCGGCAACAACCTCACTGACGACCAATCGTAGTTCCCCATCAGAGTGCAAAACAGAGTGGGAGTCATGCTGCCCTCTCCCACGGGCCCCAATGGGAGAGGGATCAAAGGGTGAGGGGCAAAAAAACTTCAGAACCAAAACGCCAGCAGCGAGAGCCAGGCCCCCAGCAGCACCGCCGCGCCCGCCAGCAGAATTTCCCAAAAACTGTGCGTCGACCCGGGCCGAAAAATGAGCCACAACGCCAGCCCCAGGAGAAACACATCGGCGACCACCAGCGAAGCGCGGATTAGGTTCCGGTACGGTTTGGCCGCGCCGTGCGCCGCCGGTGCGGCCGGCGTTAACTGGGACGGCAAAGCCGCGTGCCCGTTCGGACGTCGCAGCAGGCTGGCCACGCCAGGCGAAAGATTGGCTGGTGGCGAAGACGAGGCAGGCGCAGGCGCAACCGAACCCGCTGCCGGAGGAGCTGGCGCATCCTCCCGCATCAATTTGTCGAGACCACGGCCTAAAGCTGGTTTTGCCATTGCAAAGAGGAACAGGTCCCTCCGGCAAAAACATAACCATGAGTTTCCCTCCGCTGCAACCAAATGCCTTCCGATGCCGTGTTATTCCGCCTGGCGCGAAAACCGAAACGCCAACGCACAGAGCACAATAAAAAGGAAGCTCACCGAGTGCACTTGAAAAGGAAAATCAAACCGCGCATGCACAAGGCATCCAGCCATCGGTAACCAAAGCCAACCCATGAACTGAACTCCCGTAACCATTTGACCGGGCATAAACCATCGCGCCACAACTATAAAAAAAGCCAAAGCGATGAGAAAACTGCCGGCAAGTCCGAACGTGATGCGCGTTTCCAGCCAATCATTGTGCGCTTGCGCCGGCCAGAATATCTCCGGCCGTGGATAAAGCTGCGAGACGGTTTCAAACGTCCCCGGGCCCGTTCCGAAGATAGGATAATCCAGCGCGATTACTTTGGCTGCGTCATAAATCTGCTGCCGCACCGTGAAATCCTCGCTCACGTGTAAAAAGCGATGCCCAAGGACGTTCCAGCCCACAATGAAACCTAGTACAACGGCTACGCCCAAACAAAATAGAGCCTTTCTCCATTGAGTTTTCTCGTCAGGCAAAGCCCCGGCTCCTTTCCAGGAAATCAGCATGAAAAACCCACAAGCCGCCATTCCAAGCATCACCATAGCCCCACCGCGGCTCCCGGACATAACGGCACCAACAGCCATGACCACCGTGGCAAAAAGCAGAACAGGTCTGCGCTTGTTCCAGGGTTCCTCGCTCGGAGCAGCTATTAACCAAAGCCCAAAACACAACGGCCAGAGTAAGTTGAAGTACTGCGCGGCATTGGCACGATAGGCGTACGGCCCGAATTGTTCGGCTGCAGTTTTATGGATCCGCGGCTCCAATAGAAAGATTAGCTTCGAGGTTCCGGACCACCGTTGCACGGCAGACTCCAGAGCCAACAAGCCGCCGTTGACCGCGAGAAGACAGATGAGTCGGAGGGCTCTGGCTGGAATCCAGGTTCCTCTGCTTGCCAGGAGGGCACCACTGCTCCTTGAACCAATTAACTCTGAACCGGTCTTTCCACCCAGCCAATCCCAAATCCCCCAGAATGCACCCGCCAATCCCAAATAACGGAAAAACGCCTGCCAGCTCGCAAAGCGATCAAAACTGTGGGGCAAAAATGAAATGTGTGGAAGAAAGTCAAAGCTCAGGGTTTGTTCGTTAAAAATCGCCCCAGCATTGATCGCATTGGTTAGGCAATAGCTCAAAAGAAGTAAGGTAAGGATCGCCAACGCCCCGGCGCTCCAGTCACGTTTAATTTCCGCCCAGCGGGTTCGTTCATAGATTCCCACGCCGAAATGGCGTACCAAAATTTTGATGCCGAGCAAAACCCAGAGGCAAAAGCCGACGATGTTCAGGAGCCAAATCGACCAATTTTGGGTCGTCCCATAAGCCCAGGGACCAAGAAGCAGTGCGAAATAAATCAGTAATTCGGTCAGTAATTCGCTGCCTGCATAAAGGTGAACACTGAACGGGATCAACTTTAGGCTTGCCGCCAAAGCCGCAGTTCTCTGCAATCGCTCACCGCCAATCATCAGGGCGCCGCGTAATTCCGGCCACCACGAGGAACAGTTCCCGAAGTCGAAGGAGTTACGTTCGAACTTGTCTGTGAAGGCGGAATATAGGGCGGCTGTAAACTCGGGCCACGCGCGAGCGGCGGTGCTGGTGGCAAAGCACCAGTTTCGAGCACCGATCGATTCATCCCGTTCAGGAGCACGGCCACCGGCGGCACTTCTCCATGATACGCGGATAAAACATTGTCGAGCGTCCCTTTGAGTTCAGGAATTGCAGCCCCGACCGCCATTATCACCAATTTTGTGGCGCTGGGAACACTTAGGCCAGCTGCTAATGCGACGGTCCGATACTCCACCGGCACAACGCGGCAAATAGCGTAAACAATATTACTGACCTGTCCGGGCGCAGCTGCACATGCCGCCCGAGTTATGTCGGCTGCTTGTTTTGGACAAATTTGTGCGGCAGTACCTGCTGCAATAGCCGACATCTCGGGAGCGCTCTTGCAAATACTGTTCACTAAAGTCGGCGCCGCGGCCGGACTTATCGTCAGTGCTGCAATCACCACATCGACAGTAACCAACTTTCTATCAGTGGCATTCGCCTCGATAACCAGCTTGCTGGCTCTCAACGGCATCTCGGCCAGCCCACCGTTTCGTAGAATTGGCGTAATCTGTTGGAGGTGTTCTCCGCAAAGTGCGGTGCCGCAAAACATCAGAGCAATCAGTTTGCTCCAAAATTTATCTTTCATAATGCATTATTAATCAAAACTGCATAGAGCAGGCTGACATTTTGTCATTCCCTTCACCCATGCTTCTGCCAACAACTCACCCAACAATTCAAAGACGATCGAGTTTTCAACTCCTGGCGCTTCGGTGTTGCTGAAAAAGTAATCTGAATATCCTCGGAACAGCTGTTCATTTCCAATTTCCCGTAAAGGCGCCTCCAGTTCAAGCACACCAAGCATGTGCCCCAGCTCGTGCCGCACTTTTTGTGTTGGCCCGAGCGTGTTTGGAAATGGCGAATTCATCTCCTCGCCGGCTAACGTAAGTTTCACTCCGGTAAACCCCAGAACAAATACTACCAGAACGAAAGCGTTATACAGCTCCTCTGGTGATTTAAAACTTGTTGCCTCTTCTTCGAACCATTTCGTAAGCCATAGGGCCTGCTTAACGTCTTTCCGCATCGCCAAATTGATTCCCAATACAGTTCGCACTTCGAACCACCGTCGACTGAAATTGAGCTGCCGCGCGCAGAACAGGGTCACCATGAAGGCAGCCCCAACCATTAGGGGTAGCGAGCTCTGCGAGCGGAAAACAAACACGCTCATCGGCAGATACACAAGTGTGACTCCCCAAATGCCGAGCACTACCCTTCGATGCGACATTCCAAGCCGTAGCAACCGATGATGGATATGACTTCGATCCGCTCGAAACAGGGGTAGCCCCCGCAATCCACGCCGCAATATTGCCAACGAAGTATCGATGATTGGCAGCGCCAGAACAAACAACGGAGCAATCAGTGCGCCGATGATGGAGCCTTTTTGTGATTCCAAGATTGAAAGGATTCCCACTTGAAATCCGAGCAGATAAGCACCGCCGTCACCGAGATAAATTTTAGCTGGCTGGAAATTGAATCGCAGGAAACCCAGGAGCGCTCCGGCCATCCCTGCCGCAAGGCTCGCGTATGCTCCGTACTGCCACCCCACATAAACCAACAGTCCCATCAGCATGAGGACAATGCCGGAAGCGAGGCCGTCCACCCCGTCGATAATATTGATAAGGTTTGTTATCCCTACCAGCCAAATCACGGTCGGAAAATAACCCCACAGACCGAGTTTTATAATCGTTTCGCTAAACGGCACTCGGAACGTCTCTATGCCAACACCAAAAAAATAAACTCCGGAAGCGATTAAAACCTGGCCGAGCAGTTTTTTCTTCGCGCCGAGTGGTTTGATATCATCGCGGAAACCGAGGGCAAACATGCCGATCGAGGCGCACAGAACAACTGTGTGTCCGGGAGCCTCTTGGAGAAATTCCGGCCAAAGCAACCATAACGCGGCATTTATTCCCCAAAAGGAAAGAAGTAAAACCAGGCCTCCGTGCCGAGGAACGGGTTTTGAATGGATATGATGCCAATCAGCCTCTCGCTGAAACCAATTTTTGAAGCGCGTTAAAAGAAAGGGAGTGAGTAGCAGCACGCTGGCGAGACCAACAATGCCGCATCCCAATACAGCGAACGGCACCCCGAACATGCGCGCCACTTTTTTAACCAACGCATTTTCCTTTGCAAGTATTTTCTGTTTTTTTCAGACGACGAATGGCTTCACTAGCCTGGATGAGCCAGCGTGTTGACAAAGCCAGATTCATCTAAAGAGGTCATAGTTTTTCAAACAAGTGCCCGAATGGAAAGGGTCCTTACCGTCTCCAATGGAAAATCCGAATGTCCTTACTTTTCAAAATAAGTGACGGGATGTGCTTGAAACCTACTTAGCCGAGCATCGAACCAACCATTGTCGACAGCTGGTGTGGATGGTTAGCGACAGAGGCATCTTCGATTTTGGAGCTTTAGTTTTGATTGGGGCAATTTTGCGTGTGAAAAGCGCGAACAAGGGAATTGCCACCAAAGAGCGCACTTTTCGGTGGTGTAAGCGGTGTTAAGGGGTGCGAGTTCAGATTTGAACCCACCGGCGGGTTCGACGCACTCGCCCTTACTATGTATGGTGTCCCAACCCCCTTAACTCTGGACAAACAACCCTCTCGTGGTAAGCGTCTGAATTCTGTTTACGAGTGTGGGCAATCGACAGCGGGACGTGAAGAAGTTGCCAACCGAGGGAGGAGTTCGTAATTGGCGGAGACCGTCCCGGAACAGGGCATTAGAAACAGGCAACCTTTTGGAGTCCCGCCCGAAATACCATAGGTGTGTGAGGCTTACGCGTGGATTGGGCGAAGCTGCGAGGTTTGCGGTATAGGGAGGTTGGCCTTCTTGCGCCGGACTTATCAGCGGACAATCACCGGACGGGGACATTGCGGATGCTCCGCACCGAAAAGCAGCCCGCCCGCCGCGGAAAGAAGTGAAAGAAAAAGAAAAGCCGAAGCAAGTCCCTGGGCAATTCCGGGTGCGAGCGAAGTGCCGGTCAGTTTTGGGGAAACCAAAATAGGCGGCGGTTTGGCAACGTTCCTCTAAAGTTTTTGCAGATCTCAAAATTCACACCTAACAAGTCACTCCTGCCTAACTCCAATAAGCAGGGGTGGAAGTAAACATTAAACCACCTAAAATCCGAGGAGCATAAAGAAAAATACTGGCATTAAGGCACGTATGATAGCATCTTATTGGGGAGCTAGGAGGCGGTTCCATTTCATTGAAATTTCTGCTCCCATTTTTTGAGAATAGCCGATTTGTGCCCTAGACGGCAGGACATCAACCCCTTTATGAAAATAATACCCCAAACACCCAACCCCTTCTATATTAAACTATCCGCAAGCTGCCTGTTGCTGTTTTCGCTGGCTGCCCCAGCCGGATTACAGGCCGCCTCAAACGTATTAACTAACCCTGGTTTCGAGACCGGTAATGCTTCTGGATGGACCGGCTATGGCAACCGGGCCGTAGAATCGACCAACACGCTTTACTATAATGGAGGAAATCCTGGCGGCTCGAATGTGCTGACTCATAGCGGCGCCTATACCGGAAAATCGTACGGCGGCTTTACCGGAACATACAATGAAAATGGGATGTACCAGGAAACTGTCGCCGGACCAGGCTCGGTCTGGTCAGCCGGCGGGTTCGCGCTCTCGCATGAACAGGATCTCATGCAACCGGGTAATCTCTTTTGCCTGCAAATGACCTTCCGCGACAGCGCCGATAACATCCTTGGCTTTTATCGTTCGGCGGTGCTGGATCCGGCTGAGGGATTGACTCCGAACATTTGGTACGACCTGCCAGTGACGAACGCTTACGACCTCTCCGATCCGACCTTGAGCACCATAACCAATTCCGCCGCCAGCTTCACCGCACCCGCTGGCACTGCTAAAGTCCGATTTGAGGCTCTCTACCGCCAGTTGAGCGGGTACCCAGGCGGCTCCGTTTATTTTGACGATCTAAATCTCACGAAGATCGCGGGCACCGATCCCGACATCACGGTTGCACCCGCAAGTCACACACGGATTGAGGGTCAAAGTGTGACGTTTAGCGTTGTCGCTGCCGGAGGAACCACACTTCATTACCAATGGCAAAAGGACAACGTGGACTTGAGTAACGGCGGAAATATTTCGGGCGCAACTTCGCCGAACCTAACCATCAGCAATGTGACCGTAGCGGACGCGGGCAATTACACGGTAGCAGTCTCTGATGCCAATGGCACCTTGAGCAGTGCTCCGGCAACCTTGACGGTCGTCCCGAGTAGTGAATCCGCCAATTACCTCAGCGATCCTGGATTCGAAGCCGGCACCAGTTTTGCCCCGTATTGGAGCTCTTACAACGGCGCAGCTATTTCCTCTGCTTACGTGCATGATGGAACTTATGCCGGGCAAGCCTATTCTGCTGGCGCCAATTCCTACAATGGATTTTTCCAGGATGTCCGCACGGATGACATCCATACGGTCGGACCAGGGTCGGTTTTTGTGGCTGACGGCTGGGTGTTAACACCGAGTGCGAACCAGATTGCCGCCGATAACACCGCCTGGATCGAAGTGCATTTTCATGACGCGAATAATAACATGATCGGTTTATACAAGTCCGCCGTGGTGGATTCGAGCTTTACGCCCGACACCTGGGTGAATTTGCCGGTCACCAACATTATCAAGTTCTGGGATGATTATTCAGTCGTGGGAACGACCCAAAACCTGACAGCCCCTGCTGGAACTGCCTATGTCCGCTATCAAACGGTGTATCACATTGGCACCGGGGGAGGCGCTGGCATCGTGGTCTTTGATGACCTTCGTTTGCTCGCAAAACCCCCAGTGATGATCACCACCACCGTAAGTGGCGGCAATCTCGTCCTGTCGTTCCCAACCCAGGCTGCCACCAGTTACCAAATTCTGTACAAGAACGACTTGAACGACGCAAACTGGCAAGTTCTCACCACCATCAACGGCGATGGGACGGTGAAGAGTTATTCTGATCCCATTGGAGCGGGGAAACGCTTCTACGTGGTCAACACGCAATAAGCTGTATCTTTACCTCATTAAAGACAAAGCCGGCCAGGAAACCTGGCCGGCTTCTTTTTTTCCCCACTCAGGGAAGTGCAATTGCCCGATAAAAACGCTGCTTGTTCGTGGGACTCGAGCTATCCACAACATCTGTAAATGTATTGGATGCCAACAGGGTTGCTTGCGGTTGCCAGTTGATCAGGTCAGCGGAAGCCTCGATTTGTAACCATCGGTCCGGCGTTGACCAGATCCGAAATTGCGCCTGACCATTTTGCGAAAAAGCCGGCGCCGTGAGCCTTGGAGGAAGTGCAACCCCGTCCGGGACGAATCTAAAGTTTTTGATAATGAATTCCGGCTCCTGATTGTCCGAAGGCGGTTGCCCGTTAAATAACCAAAGGTTAATCCGCACGTTCTCATCGCCGCTGCTTGGAACATCCAGCGAATAGGTCCACGTCGAAATAATATCCGCCGGGCTTGGATTGGGATTGTAACTGCCACGCAGACATTGAAACGTGACACGATTGGTTTCCCAGGTGAAACACGCTGTAACATTAGTAACCGTTGCGGGCACCGCAAAGCGTACGAGGTGACCTGGAAGGTTATAGGGCTGAACTACAAACTGCGAATTGTTCGGATCGTTCAGGTTAGCCCACCGGGAGCATTCCACATCCAATTCCCGATGCGCATAGGCAGGATCATCACTCCAGGTGAACAATCCCAAAACGACGTTCGGATTTAATCGATTTACGGGGGAGTTGAGCTCAAACCGGTAGCTGCCGTAACCGAATGTTCTCGCTGAGACGATTTCCGCGCATTCCCAGCGATTGGTGCGATTCGTTATTCGCAAATGCAATTGCCCGATTGCATCCACCCACACGTTATTCGAACTCGCGGAAAAATAATTCGGACCAGGCCCAACCAGGCCCGCGCTGGATTTAAGCCACCACTGGTATCCAGAAAAACTCAGCCATGTAGCACTCGGATTAGCTCGGGTCATCACTGAGCTCGCCAGCGCTCTGTCAAAAATGTTGGTGGGCAAATAAGCTGCGCCCTGAACACAAGGCAGGTTGTAGTTCGTGCTGACTACCAACGCAGCGATGCGTGTGGCTTGGGCATCGGATGCCCCCGTAGTGATGTCGGCGGTCCAGGAGCCATCCGCTTGTATTGGCGTCAGTGGCTGCGCACATGTAGGCTTGGATACCCAACCATAGCCCGGCACATAAATGAAAAGTGCCACCGCGTTTTCCGCAGGAGCAGCATTGAGCACCAGACCACTCAGGTTAACTGTGGAACCGTACGCCGGGACGTTCGTGAGCAACAACTGTGCTGGCAAAGCGTGCGCCCGGCGGCATTTGGCGCCCCAGGCGAGGCAAAATAATACCACCCAAACAGAACGAAATGAGCCAGCGACGCACATGGAATCAATATACCCCGCGGAGACTCAAAGCAGAAGCGGCAAGGCAGAAAATCACCAACTCACCGGAACGGTGAGCCGTTTACCGAATTTATTATGGTAATGCAGTTGTCGATTGCAAATCCCGTACTCATGCACGAGCCGGGTAATCTTCACATCGTAACAGCAATATTCAGCAATATTGAGTAATTTGCCCTCGCGAAACCATTGGATGGCCTGCAACCCTTCCGCAGTTTTTTCCACTCCAAATGTAGCGGTTGCAATCGCGTCCAGCGAAAGACGATGCTGCAAACGATTTTGCAAATCGATCATCATATCAAAGTTCGGAATCTGCCGGAGATCCAGGGCCGTATACCCGTGGAGCACTTCGAAATCAAAACGCAAATGATTGAAACCCACAACCAGGTCCGCGCGCTGCAATTCTCGCAGGAGATCGTTGATTTGGGATTCGCCGTAAATTAGATATCCACCTCTCGTTGTGCTGTAGGTCACCGCCACGCTCATCCCCATCTCCGAAATCTTGTCCCAACCTCCAACATCCTCGGCAGACTTTTTTGTTTCCAGATCGAAATAGACAATATTCTTCATGGGCGCTTGCGAGCGGAGGGAGAATAAATGTGTGAGCAGATCCGGGAAAGAAAAAATGCAAAAATCAATCAGGACGGCCGGCTTCTTTCACTCGAATGTATTTTCTGAGTAATAGTAATCCGATCGGGGCGATCGAGGCAGTCAGTGCCACGGCCAGCCACATCGTCCCGGAATGTCGTTCCCCGACCTCTGGACAATACTCGGAGAGAAGAAATCCCGAAAATGTTCCGATCAAAACTTTCGCGAGAAGAAACGGGACATAGGAGAGTGCTCCGTACGAGGCTTCCTGTCCCTTCGGAGCAATCGCCGCTGCGTATTCATAAACTCTGGGCGAATAAAAAGTTTCGCCAATCGAAAGCAAAATGACAAACAGAGTAATACTTATGTAGTAAGGATGGACCGGTCCTTTCAGCCCGAGGTAACTATGCGCGATAGCGTGCCCCGGCCAACCATTAGCCATTGGTGCAAAGATTGCCGGCGGCAGTGCCATAATGAAAACCGATGCGGCAGAAATAACTCCTCCGAGAATGACCATCCCATACGCCGGGAATCGTTGAGTCAGCGCGCCAATGATGGGCACCAGGAAAATCACCAGAATGCTATTGATATTCCACAAGCGTCCGACCGGTGCACCCTCACCCAACTCTCGTATGCCGAACGTCGGAAACACGTAATACATCTGCATGAAAATCAGCTTCAGAAAAGCGATCAGTATCAGAAAGGTGAGCAGCCGGTAGAAACCGCTTTGCTTCAACAAGTTGGCAAATAATCGAACTGTGTCGGTGATGCTGTCGCGCGCTGTCAAACGAAAGGAAGTCCACAAGCCAGCGCCAGGATACCGCGGCGGTTCGCCAACGAGTTTCAGGCCCTCGTCCGTAGCTTCTGCCCCTTTCCTCAAAGCGTAAACGATTGGCAGAAGTGCTAACTCCAGGAGCAGGCTTAACAGAAAGAGACTTCGATACGTGCTAATTTGCAAAACCACCAGATTCACCTGCCCGTGCTCTTTGAAATGTTCCCTCATGAAATCAAAGAGGAACCCGGCAATCAAGAAGCCGACATTCATCATGGCGTAAAACAAAGAGAAAGAAATCGACCGCTGTCTGGTATTCGAATACCTGCGAACAGCAGCAACGAGCACGGGAGTGCTTAGCGCCTCACCCAAGGCCAGCGGAAGCAAGCCTCCGGCTAGAGCCAGGGTTCTGGTATTGGCCAGGACCATTACAGCTCGCGCCATGGCACACACGCCAATTCCAAGAAAAAATGTTTTGCGCAGCCCAATCGCATCTGTCAGCGAACCCACCAGTAGCGTAAAGACGGTCATCATAAGTGACCACGCCGCGACTAAACCAAGGGCTTGTTTATCGCTGTAACCCAGATCTGAAGACAGCCAGAGCTTGATCGTGGAATTGGTTAAGGCGTAAGCAGCAACCGCGATGAACTTGATTGCAAACACGAGCCAAAGTTCACGCGCTCCGTCCTTAAGAACACCGAATCGTTGAAAGAACCCTCGAGAAGCTGGCTCACTATCCGTCAAAGGCAGTGAGCCACTAGTGCCAGACATAGGAGCACGTTACTGGGCTGATTTCCACGTTGGCCCGAGCATAGCTAACCCTGCTCACGTTGTTCGAGATGAAACTTGTGGAGGAATCGATGAAAAATGGGGGCAAAGAGCACACCCACGCTGGTCAGGAATGCCACGCCACTGAAGAGAGCATAGCAACCAGCAAAGATTTTCCCAGGCACAGATTGCAGTGGAGCCAGCGGACCCATGCCGGAAAGGATCATGGCCGCATTGGTAAAAGCGTCGAGCCAGGACAAATGCTCGAGGAAATGGTATCCGGCCATGCCCACTGATAGGGAGAAAAGCAGAATCAAAGATCCGATGAAAGCCCCCCGAGCAAGACGCGCATAAAACATCGGGCGAGGGACAAGCGCTTGTTTCCGATGCTCAAACATGCTCAGCCGACGGATCGGAAAACCACATTCAATGTAAATAGACCGATCATCACCACACAAATAGCGAACTTGCCGATGGCTCCGGCGATTAGACCAAGAAATGCGCCGAGTCCAGCCCGCGCCGCGTGCTTGAACTTGCTGCCGCCCAGCAGTTCGAACAGCATGGCACCAATAAAGGGACCGAGGATAATTCCGGGCAGGCTGAAAAAAAGTCCCACGATGCCGCCAATAATTGCACCGAGCATCCCCCGCCAGGTGGCACCCAGCTTTTTAGCGCCGTACGTGCCCGAAAGATAATCGAACAGGAATGAAATGACCGTCAGCGTCAGGAGCCCAAGCAGTACCCAGTTGTTTGCGCCGGCTGCGCCGAAGTAAAGCCGGTGCAGGACCGCGGCAATAAAGATGATCGGCGTTCCAGGAAGTATCGGGACTACGCTCCCAATGGCGCCACAAAACATCACCAGTAAGGCAACGATGAGGCCAATGATCTGTTCGGCTGTCACTTAACGAAGTTACTGCCAGACAGGGAGGAGGCAAGCGAAGAGCCGGTTTTCGACCAAAAGCAGACTTGCTTTCAACTTTGCTTCCGCTATCTTGCCCGGCTCCCGTTCCAGCAAGGGGCGGCAAATAACCGATTCAAATTAGATAGTAGTATTATGGCAACAGCAAACGATCTTCGCCGAGGCATGGCGATCAATTACAATGGCGACATTGCCGTCGTGTTGGATAGCCAACACCGCACTCCTGGCAACCTGCGCGCCTTTGTCCAGGCTACCCTCCGAAGCATTCGCACCGGCAAATCCTCCGACGTGCGGTTCAGCTCGACCGAGAAAATCGAAGTCGTGCCGATGATGACCAAGAAAATGGAATTTAGTTACAAAGATGGTGAAGATTACGTATTTTCCGACCCCGAGACTTACGAAACCGTCACTCTGTCCGACGAAATCGTAGGAGACTCCAAGAATTACCTGGTCGAAAACGGCTCGGTGACGGTGACCTTCGTGGACGATAAGGCAGTTTCGATTGAGTTACCTTCCAGTGTGGTGCTGACAGTTTCCGATGCGCCTGAAGGCATACGCGGCGATTCGGCGAACAACGTTCAGAAGCCAGTGACCATGGAAACGGGAATCACCTTGCAAGTTCCGCTGTTTATCAAGACCGGAGAAAAGATTAAAGTGGATACGCGCACAGGCAAGTACATGGAACGCGCGTAGTTTTAATTCTGCGGCTTTTGTGGCTGCCAAGAAGAGGCCGAGCTGATGCTAGGCTTTTTTTGTTTCAAGCGCCGAGCTTCGGACGAAACCCGTATTTCTTTGCCAGCGCTAAAGCCTGGTTCAGAGAACGGATGCCTGCAGTGCAAGTCGCATCGGATAAGGAAGCCGCTGCCAGGCAGACGCCGGTACGTAAACACCGCTCGAAAGCCCATGATTCGTGCAGCCCAAGCAACACCCCCGCACAGAACGCATCCCCCGCCCCGGCCGTCCCCGCGATATATTTTGGCGGCAATTTCAACGAGGATTGCCATAGGTCAGCACCCATTTTTGCCCGGGCGAAAGCGCCCTCAGGAAAATGAATAACTACGATTTCTCTGACGCCTTGCTCCAGCAAGGCTCCTGCCGCATGTCGAACCGCTGTGGTGTCGAGGCGTCCAGTGGATTGTCTAAGCGTGAAGCCGGTGGTTTTACCCGCCTCGAATTCATTGAGGATGCAATAATCCACGTATTTAAGCGCAGGGTTAACAATCCGCGGAAAGCGGTCACTGTTTTCGCTTACGACATCGACACTCGTTTTAAGACCTTCGGTCTGCGCTTGAGAGAGCAATCGAGCGGCCTTGGTTCCAAACTTTGCGTCCGGCTGGTCAAGGGCGTCCAAAAGCAACAGATAACCCAGATGAAAAATGCGGGCCGGAATTTTGGAAAAATCGAGATCTTGACCTGTCCACAACGCGTTTGCACCACGCGCATGAAAGAACGTTCGGCGACCGTCCTTTTGCTCGGTCATGACATCCGTATATGAGGTCGGGGCACGCGAGGTGAAGCCGATATTCCGAGTGTCTACTTTTCGTTCCCGGCAACTTTTGATGATCTCGGCACCGAGTGGATCCTTGCCGACCAGGCCAGCACCAAAAAGGGGGAAAGGCGCACCAACTCGGGCCAATCCCATTAGAACGTTATATGGAGCACCGCCAGTGCCTTGCGATTGGCTGCGAATATTGCCCAGTTGCTCCGGCTGCGGGTAAACATCGATCAACTTCACCTGGTCGATGATCCAGTTGCCGGCCGCGAGCAATCCGCAACGCATAGTCTTTTTAGGCTTTTCGATGTGCATGGGAGCGCAGTAATTGCCAGAACGAGGGTTCGGGCAAGGGAAATGATTCTAGAAGCGAAGAATTCCTTTTCAATAAAAACCTGTTTAGTTAATCATCCGTCATGGCAGTTCCGCCAACGGGTGAAAAGGTCTTCCGCGGTATACCGGTATCTGCCGGGGTCTGCCGTGGGAAAGTCCTGGTCATCGATAAGGTGCGGCTCACGATTAGCCGGCGGACGCTCAAGGAGGAGGAAGTTCCCGAAGAAGTCATTCGATTGGAGCGAGCGCTCATCCAAACGCGGCACCAACTCCTGGAGGTCCAAAGGAAAGTCAGCGAAGGCATGGGAGCGTTGGAAGGAAGTATTTTTGACGCGCACCTGCTCGTGCTCGAAGATCGCACATTATTGGATGAAGTTGTCCGTTTGATCGAAAAGGAAAAGGTCAACGCCGAGCACGCCTTCCAGGTTGTTGCGGAGCGTTACGCCACTACGTTGGCAGCAATCGAAGATGAGTATCTCCGCGAGCGGGCCACCGATATGCGGGATGTGACTTCTCGCGTGCTCAATAATCTCCTGGGACTCGAAGCCGAAGTAGACCTCCGTCATCTGCGCGAGCCTTGCATCGTTATCAGCCATGATCTGACCCCTTCCAATACGGCTCAATTGGATAAGCGAAATGTCCTGGGTTTCGCAACCGATGTAGGCAGCAAAACTTCCCACACGGCAATCATGGCCAGAAGATTGCGTATTCCAGCGGTTGTTGGGCTTAAGGACATAAGCCAGCAACTGAAAACCGGGCAGTATGTGCTGTTGGACGGATTTAACGGCACGATCACCGTTAATCCGACGGATCAAACTCTTTTTGAATACGGCCAAATCATTATTCAGCAGGATACTCTGCAGCAGAAGTTGCGGGATATTTTGCTGAAACCCGCCGTCACGATCGATGGGCACCGGGTTTATCTTTCAGCAAACATCGAGCAGCCAACCGATGCGGAGGACGTAAAAGCCAATGGAGCAGATGGGGTCGGACTGTTCCGGACGGAATATTTGTTTATTAACCGCGACCACCTTCCCAGCGAAGAGCAGCAATACGAAGCCTATCGGGCTGCCGCGCAAGCCTTGAAACCAATGTCGGTAGTCATCCGAACGCTCGACTTAGGTGGCGATAAGTTTCTGGCCCATCTGCAAATGCCCTCCGAGCTCAATCCATTTCTGGGCTGGCGAGCTATTCGCTTTTGTTTACAGGAGCGTGATATTTTTCGCGGACAACTCCGGGCAATTTTGCGCGCCAGTGCAGAGGGAAACATCAAAATGATGTACCCCATGATTTCCGGACTCGATGAACTCAACCAGGCCAATGCCCTGGTTGACGAATACAAGGCGGAGCTGCGCAAAGAAAATATCCCTTTTGACGAAAACCTCGAGATCGGCGCAATGATCGAGACACCGTCGGCAGTTATCGTCGCGGACTCGCTCGCGAAGCGCCTTAAGTTTTTCAGCATAGGGACAAATGATCTAATCCAATACTCGCTGGCCGTGGATCGGATGAATGAAAAAATCGCTCATCTTTATGAACCCACCCATCCAGCCATTGTCCGATTAATCAAGAGCACCGTGGACGCGGCCCATGCGCACGGGCTATGGGTGAGTGTTTGCGGAGAAATGGCAAGCGATCCAGTCATGGCCCCTTTGTTGCTCGGGTTGGGGGTGGATGAACTAAGTGCGTCGCCGCCATTAGTGCCACCGGTCAAATTCCTGATTCGCCGCCTGAAGCTTAGCGAGGCAAAAGAACTGGCGCAGTTCGCCCTCTCTTCGGAATCGGCTGCGGACATTCTCGCGCGCTGCCAGGAATTGGCGCGACAAATCGCGCCTGGACTCTTCGAGGAGAAATAATTCAGGCTTCCTGATTACGGACCTGTTTAATCTTATCCCGTAACTGTGCCGCGCGCTCAAACTCCTGTTTATCAATGGCCCGTCGCAGTTGATGCTCAAGCTGCTCCAGCTCGGTCATAGGACGATTCTTTTGGATCTGATCCGCGAGCTCCCGCAAGGCATTCAGAGAGCGCTCTCGCTCGAACTCGAACGTTTCGTCTTCAAACTCATCCAAAGCTTCGATCGTCTCGATCGCCTTGTTTGTTATTTGTAGCGCCGAATCAAAAGACTGGTTTTCAATCTCTTGCATCGCGCTGGCACTGGCGTTTACACGCACGATGTATGGTCGCCATTTCTCCAGAAAAAGCTGATCCTCCTCACGCTGCGCATAGCGATGGACCAGATCGAACACCTGAAGATTACGGGCGGTATCACGCACCGTCCGCACCCAATCCTTTAGCTGAAATAGTCGGACATACCGGTAATAATACAAAGTCCCTTCATTGAACAATTCTGCGCACTCCTGGGGACCCAGCTCAAAATCTTTTTCATTACCCGCACTTTTTGCCTCGGCGAGCTGCTCGGAGTAGTGTTCGAGAGCCGATTCCTTTCCATGGGGCCGTTCACCGTCGGGGCGTCCATCCATCTCATACTGCTCAATACCCACGGGAGTGCGGACTTGGAGGATTTCCCGGCCATCATCCCCGCGAATCAATCGGGCGTCATCGTCAGGGTCATACGGCCAGCCCTGAAGATATTTGCGCAGGTCAATGAAATCGCTCATGCAACGCTATAACTATGAGCCTTTCCGTAGGATATTCAATGCCGCCGCACACCCCATTGGTAAGTTATTGAAGGCAGGCACTAACCACTTCATGAGAACGTCTTGTCGGATGGGACCTGGGTGGCTAATTTTGCGGGCATCATGGCATCGCCTTCTCTGAACCAGCTCATCCCAGTCCTTCAAGTGGCCATTGGGCCAGTCATTCTTATATCCGGCATTGGCTTGTTATTACTTACTCTCACCAATCGATTTGGAAGAGCGACGGACCGTTCTCGCCAACTCGCTAAAGAATTGCGTGGTCTTCCCCCCGAACAACGCAATCGATTGAAGGGCCAAATTGTGAATCTGTTTCGGAGAGCAAAGCTAATTCGGCTATCTATTATTTTCGCAGCCTTGAGTGTGCTCCTCGCCGCTTTGCTAATCATCGTTTTATTCTTAACCGCCTTGTTAAAACTGGAGGTAGGCCTTCTGATTGCAACCTTGTTTATGGCCTGCATGGTCGCGCTGATTTGTTCGCTGGGGGCTTTCCTGCAGGACATCCAACTTTCGCTAGTTGCGCTTCAGTTGGAATTGGAAAACGGTGAAAATTATTAGAGCAACATACTTTCTTTGCCCAAACTGAAAAGAAAAGGCGGCCACATCAGTGACCGCCTGTAAGCCCAATTCGGAATGCTCCCCGTTAAGGATTGGCCGGCTTCGCAGTCCCACCGTGAAATACCAGCCAGCGAATATCAACGTCGAGGGCTCCACCTGGGATTTGATTCAGGTCCGTGTCAGTATAATGGACGGCTTTAGCTCGTCCTGAAGTCATTGCCTGACGCCATTTGTGGATTTCCGAATGCCCATCGGCCATGGCGAATCCGCATGCTCCGTTATGATAAGTTGCTGGATAATCTACCCAAGTGCCAGCCGGGTGCGGATTGAAAAAGCCAGCGTCATTCATACTGTCAGGATGCTCATCCAGAAATACCCAGGTCTGGGCGGCGCCGGGATAGAGAAACTGTGAAGATTTTATATAATGTTGGTAAACAGCATCCCAAGGCCCGTCAGTCGCATTTCCATCTCCAACCCCGATATTACCTGAAAAACTCCGGCAGCGTTCTGACCAACCACGATTCCGCTGAACTCCCGCGAGATAGACATCCGCCGGGCATTTGAAAACCTTCGGTGACCTTGCCAGGTAAACGCCAAGTCTGGCATATTTGTCGCTGGTTAGAAAAAGGAGATTCGTATTATCCGTTGATGTGGTCCAATCCAGCCAACCTTCCACCCAACCCATGCCCAAAGTGGGGTGACCTGCGCCCCCCTGAGCCATGCCACCATGCAAGGCAATGACGATTTTATCATTATTGTCATGGCAATACATGTGCCATGCGACCATCATTTGTTTGCCATTGTTCAGACAGTAAATGCCTTGAGTTTTTTGCTTGGCCTTGGCTAAAGCCGGCAGAATCATAGCGGCCAAAATTGCAATAATGGCGATCACCACCAGTAATTCGATCAGAGTGAACGCTCCCCAGGCGTTCGATTTAAGCTTGGAAGCTCTTGTGGGGGCACTCGGATTATTCATAAAGTTTCGACTCAAGGCAGACTTCTTGCGCATTGGATTTGGAATGCGCTTTCTGGGTAAGACATAGCACTTCACTACTAACTATGTCAATGCTTCGAATACTCGTCTTGTCATTAAAAATAATGACCTAACTTACTCCGAAGCTGGGTCCTCGGGGAAGTGTGCGTCTTGACGCACAGGAGGAAAGACCTGAGGACCATGCAACTAAAATTCTAAATCGCAGTAAGCTACTGTTACTCAGGTATTTATAATCGAACTACTCCCACTCGATAGTCCCCGGGGGTTTGCTGGTGATATCAAAAACGACCCGGTTTACACCTTTTACCTCATTAATGATGCGACTCGAGAGTCGTTCCATTAAATCGTACGGTAGTCTCACCCAGTCCGCAGTCATCCCATCCTGCGATTCCACTGCGCGCACGGCCAGCGTGTAATCGTAAGTGCGTTCGTCGCCCATCACTCCGACGCTGCGGACCGGCAACAGCACTGCGAAGCTTTGCCATATTTTGTAATACCAGCCGCTCGTTTTCATTTCCTCAACCACGATTGTGTCTGCGTTTCGGAGAATTTCAATGCGGGCAGGAGTGACTTCCCCAAGGATGCGAACGGCCAGTCCCGGGCCTGGGAACGGTTGTCGCAAGACAATTTCGCGTGGCAATCCAAGTTCAAGCCCGAGTTCTCGAACCTCGTCTTTGAATAGACATTTCAAAGGCTCAACGAGTTTGAACCGCATGTTTTTTGGCAGCCCGCCGACATTATGATGACTCTTTATCATTGCGGCTGGGTTTCCGGCAATGGGTATGGATTCAATCACGTCCGGATACAAAGTCCCCTGAGCGAGAAACTTTGCCTTCCCCACCCTCTTGGTGGCGGCTTCGAAAACTTCAATAAATGTTCTGCCAATAACCTTTCGCTTTTTTTCGGGGTCAGTGACTCCTTTCAGGCGTTTCAAAAATAGTTTGGAAGCATCTTGATACTGCAACTTTATTTTGAAATGTCGTCCGAATACCTCACGCACCACGCCTGCTTCACGACCCCTCAAAACACCGTTGTTCACAAAAATGCAGGTCAGCTGCTTGCCGATGGCTTTATGCAATAATGCTGCTGCGACGCTGGAATCCACTCCGCCACTAAGTCCCAGAATTACCTTATCATTGCCAACCTGTTGGCGAATGGATGCTACAGCCTGATCTATATAACTGTGCATGGTCCAGTTCTTGCCGCACCCGCAAATGTTGTGAACAAAATTGGCAATGATCTCTTTGCCTTGCGGTGTGTGTGCGACCTCCGGATGGAACTGAAGCCCAAACATTTTTTTGCTTCGGTGCTCCAGCGCGGCATAGTTCGAATTCTCCGTCCTCGCGACGGACTTAAATCCTGTTGGAACTTTAGTCAGCTTGTCACCATGCGAGTTCCAGACCTGCAGCTTTTCAGGAAGGTTTGCGAATAACGGCGAGAAACTATCTTTAACCTGAAGAGTGCCTTTCCCGAATTCCCGCTTCTGCCCCGGCTCAACCTTGCCTCCTAAAAAATAAGCCAACAATTGCAGACCATAACAGATCCCAAGAACGGGCACTCCCAATTCAAAAATTGCACGGTCGGGCAGAGGGGCGCCTTTTGCATAAACGCTCGCAGGCCCGCCAGATAAAATGATTCCTTTAGGAGCTAAGGCTGCAATCTCTGTCGCCGGCGTGTCATAGCGGAGAATAGTGGAGTAGACATTGCATTCACGGACCCTCCGGGCGATGACTTGAGTATATTGAGAACCAAAATCCAGCAGGATGATTTGCTCTGTCATCCACTAGTTAATAGAAAACCATACCGCGTCTGCAAGATGTTTCCGAAGTTGTGACAATTACTGTTTTACCACGCTGACTTTGCCAGAGCTCGAGTCGTACACCAATTTCATCCCATAAGGAGCCGGTGGTATCTGCGGGATATACTTTTCCTTTACCAATTCGTCCAGGTCATGAGGGTTTCGCCCCTTATCGATATTAAATAGATTGATGGCCTGATTAAGGGATGCAACGTCCGTAGTCTTAATGGCATTCTGTTGACCTTTGTTTAAACCTCGGAGGTAATCGGCTGGAGCATTTAGCGGATTACCGCTCGAATTTGTCGCGGTTGCGGAGTTGGTCGAGGTGGAACTGGAGGCGGATCCGCTCTTATCACTGCAGCCCGCTAACACGATGAAGGCTAGACTCAGACAAAGGCATCTTTTCATGCGATGACTGTACTTAGCCTGCCTGAAATGCCAAGCCACCCTTTACATTTAATGCAACTGATCGATTACCTGATCGTTTGCTGCTTAATCGGAAGTTCTGGCCGATTACTGATAATGCGAACCGGGCAAATCTCATCATGTTTGGGAGCGACTTCGTAAATCGGAGGGTCATTTGTAGTTCTAAATGGCTGCAAGGCTTTTAGATTTTTAATTGCCAAAAATACTGGTTCGGGACCGCGTAACAACTCCGCCGCGCGTTCGTGACCGATGTAAGGTTGCCAGCTCTTTAGATAGAACTGAGCGGCGATAGGATCATCGACATGTTTCAACGGGAATTCGGGACCGAGACTTGAAAGGTTTTCGGCCAATCGCTTTAAGGATACCGTTTGTTGAACGACTTTGGTGTGGGCACGGGGACCGAAATAATAAAAAGCAAACCCGCCAAGGGCGAGTGATATGGCGCCGATGCCGAATGCGACCCGGGCCACTACTGGAATTTTCCTGATTAATCGTTCGATTTCTCGGCCAGCGAGCAACGCCGCAGCCGGCATAATCGGCCACAATAAATCTCCCCTTTGATGCGCTGCCAGACTAAAGAGCAGTAACCCAAAAAGGAACCAGCAACCAAGAAAACGCTCAAATCGACGCGATTCGATGTCGGCAGCAGGGTGTTTCCAAATCCGCCAAATAGCGTAATAAGCAAAAAGACTCCAGGGAGCGCCGCGTCCCAAGTACAAGAGCGGGGGTTGCCAAATTAGCGTCCCCGGGAGGTGATGTTTGTAGTCATTCACGGCATGTGCCTGAAGCTCGCGGCCGACCAGCTTCTCGAAAACTGCCTGTCCATATTGCGCGTAGGAGAGAAGCAGCCATCCGGCCGTGAGCACCACGAAAATCAAGATTCCGGGAACGTGATTGCCACGAAGTGCTAGTGCATTTCCAGACCGGCGCTCCCATATTGCTGCCAGAAGACCGCCCCCAGCCAAAATTAGGCCCAGTGGTCCCTTCGTCAAAGTCGATACCGCCGCTGCGAGCCATAACCAGAGCCAACCCTTTCCGGTGCTCCAGGACCGATGAGCCAGGAGCGCGCTGAGCGTTACGGTAAAGGCGAAAACTCCGTCAGTTCGAGCCAGGCCAAACTCTTTCACACCAGCAGTGCACAGCATCGTTCCCAATGCTCCTAAAAAGGCGGCGATGCTTCCGAAATAGCGGCGACCAAAAAAATAAATTAACAAAGCTGTGCCAAACCCGGCCATCGCACCAGGCAGGTAGAGCGCAAAGACGTTGATCTTTCCAGACACAAGCACGGTTAAGGCACTTAACCATGTCCAAACTGGAGGCTTTGAGGTGATGTCACCAAATAGGTCCTTTTGGCAAAGCCAGTGCCCATTGATGATCACATCGAGGACATAAGAAGCGGGTCGTTCCTGATCCTGGTCCAGTAGGTCCGGCGGAGCTGTTAATCGAATGCTGAAGATGCTGGCAGCGATGACTGCCAAAACAATGACCGGAGCTGAGGATTTCCAAAAAACAGAGCAGGGAGCCGTCGATGGATTGGTTGCCTGAGCAGGAAAGGTGGTTTGATCGTGTAAGCCGCTTTGTTCCATGAATACCGGCTAATCCTTAGCGGGCCAGAGGTAATAGGCAACCAATTACCTCTATATTCACTCACCAAGTCAGAAAGCGCGCCCCACGAAAGAATACGACCGCTGAACAAAGTTCAAATTGATACCCGTGTGATGCCGGCGGTGGGAGATTGCATCAGGCTCCAAAACGAAAACAAAGAACTTACCAGGTCGGTTATCTCTCCGAAATCGACCGGCTTGTGAAGAAAAGAATTCGCGCCAAGCTGGTATGCCTTGGTTACGAGGAATGGATCGGAATTACCGGAACATACGATAACTGGCAATCGGCGCAGCTCTGGTGTTGCCCGGATGAATTCCAGAACTTCGAAGCCATTGTGGATTGGCATGTGTAAATCCAGCACCACCAAATCAGGCCACGCACACTCGCGTTCACGGTTCAGTGAAATTAAGCTTTTAAAGTACTCCAAGGCTCGTTCAACGGAGTCCGTTACCTGCCAGGTGAAAGGGACGTTTGCTTTTTTGCACGCAGCCTGAAACAGAACCTGGTCGTCAGTACTGTCATTGATGTGAAAAACCACCATGCTTCGCCTGCGATTCTTACGGTCTTCAATCCGGATTGGAACCTCCCATGCTTGTTCAACTTCTTCTTGCAGGGCAACCGAAACTTTCAGGTGCCGTTCCATCATCGGGCTAGCGGCAGTAGCTGCTTTCGGCGTCGCAACGGGCGAAGTCACATCAGGCAGATCGTTTCGGACAAGCCAATGATTACAGAGATCTTTCACCGCTTCGAGGAACTCTGGAAAATCCGCAGGCTTCGTCAGAAATGAATTTGCCCCCAAATCATAGGCGCGAGAAATCTCTTCCGGCTGCAGTGAAGTAGTTAAGATGGTAATTGGAAGATGCCGCCATTCAGGTGAGTCTCGAACCCACTCCAGCACCTCAAAACCGTCCATCACCGGCATCTTCAAATCCAGGAGCATCAATCGAGGCAAAGGGTATCGTCCTCGATCCTTGTAAGGGCCTTCTCCTTTCAAATAGGCAATCGCCTGCTCACCATTTGCAACGTGCGCAAGGCAGTTCGGAAACCCTGCGCGCTCAAATGCCGCCTGAACGAGGAACGCATGATCCTCATTATCTTCTGCTAACAAAATGATTTTGTTCACGGTTCGTACGGCGCCAATTCTAACTGTGAGTCCCGAGGAAACCAGGGGGTATTCGCAATGAAAGAAAGATGCACCTAAGGGACCTGAACGCGAACGTTTTCAGAGTAGGTGTTTACCCCAAGCCCTGGCTCGATGACAATTTCAATGTGCGCCTTTTTGGCACAGCAAGAGCCATGAAGGTGTGCTGCTATGTCGCCATTGTCTCCATCAAATACTCGACGACTGAGAAGGATAACTTGGCTAAAGCATTCCGAGTAAGCAGCTTATGCAGAGCAGCCCGCACTGGCATCAACAGTGCTAAAAGATGTTGGATATTTATCCAAGAGCAATTTTATATGGCAAAAGTAATTGGAATTGATTTAGGAACGACGAATTCTTGCATGGCCGTGATGGAAGGCGGAGAACCGCTTGTGCTCGAGAATTCGGAAGGACGCAGAGTAACTCCGTCCGTTGTGGCTTTTTCGAAAAGCGGTGAAAGACTCGTCGGTGATTCGGCCAAGAGGCAGGCCGTAACGAACTCCCGGAACACCATCTATTCCATCAAGCGATTCATGGGCCGGAAGTTTAGCGAAGTGGACGAAGAAAAAAAGCGCGTGCCTTACAAGGTCGTTTCGGGACCAAACGGAGACGCCTGCGTCGAAGTTGAAGTTGAAGGTAAGCCAAAAGTTTTTAGCCCGCCGGAAATCTCCGCGATGATTCTCGCGAAACTAAAGGCGGACGCCGAAATGCGACTTGGGGAGAAAATTACCCAGGCTGTCATCACTGTGCCGGCTTATTTTAACGATTCTCAAAGGCAGGCGACCAAAGATGCGGGACGAATCGCAGGATTGGAAGTATTGCGCATTATCAACGAGCCTACCGCCGCTTCGTTGGCTTACGGCTTGGATAAGAAAAAGGATGAGAAAATTGCCGTTTACGATTTGGGCGGCGGAACATTTGATATTTCCGTTCTCGAAATCGGTGATGGCGTTTTCGAAGTAAAAGCGACCAATGGCGATACGCATCTTGGCGGAGACGATTGGGATGGCCGGCTTATGGATTGGATTTTGGATGAGTTCAAAAAAGAGCACGGGATGGATTTGCGCAAGCAACCCGATGCCCTTCAACGGATCAAAGAGGAAGCCGAAAAAGCCAAGATCGCGCTTTCCAGTTCGCAGGTTTATGAGATCAACCTGCCCTTTATCACCGCCGATGCCAGCGGTCCCAAGCACATCAGCATGAAGCTGACTCGGGCAAAAATGGAGCAGCTTTGTGATGATTTGTTTGAGCGCACCATTACACCCACGCGAAACTGCTTGAAGGATGCGGATATCAGCGCCGATAAAATTGACGAATTGGTGCTCGTCGGCGGCATGACACGCATGCCCAAAGTGGTGGACACGGCTCATTCGCTGGTGAACAAAACCCCTCATCAAGGTGTTAACCCGGACGAAGTAGTCGCTGTAGGCGCCGCGATTCAAGCCGGCGTGCTAAAAGGTGAGGTTAAGGACGTTCTGCTGCTGGATGTGACACCACTCTCATTAGGCATTGAAACCTTAGGTGGTGTCTTCACGCGGTTAATCGAACGAAACACCACGATCCCAACCCGCAAATCAGAAATCTTCTCCACGGCATCGGATAGCCAACCAGGAGTGGAAATTCACGTCTTGCAAGGCGAGCGACAACTGGCCCGTGACAACAAGACCATTGGGAAATTCCATCTTACGGATATTCCTCCGGCACCTCGAGGTGTTCCTCAAATCGAAGTTACTTTCGATATCGATGCCAATGGCATCCTGCATGTAAGTGCAAAGGATTTAGGCACGGGCAAAGAACAAAAGATCACCATCACGGCGAGCAGCGGTTTGAACAAAGATGAGATCGAAAAAATGCGCAAAGACGCTGAATCACACGCCGAAGAGGACAAGAAGCGCCGCGATGAAATTGAATCCCGAAATGAGGCGGACAATGCCGTTTACCGCTCCGAGAAGATGCTCAAGGACAACGCCAGCAAAATTTCCGGCGATGATAAGAGCAAAATCGAAAAGGCCGTAAACGAGGTCAAAGACGCTCTCAAGGGCGGAGATGCCTCAGCCATCAAAGCTGCAAGCGAGAAGCTAAACGAGACCTGGCAGGCGGTTTCGGCTGAGCTATACAAAGCGGCAGGCGACAAAGCGGGTGCGGGCCGGCCAGGACAGCCAGGCGGGGAACAGGGTACCGGGCCTCAATCTGAGGGCACTGGCGAGCCTGGAAAATCCGAAGAAGGGCCAATCATCGACGCTGAAGTCGTCGACGAGAAAAAGTAAAGATTCCTATCATGACTCCTCGGGCCAGATTACTGGCTTGTTGGAGTTTCATGACCGGCAACAATTTTCCCTCCGTGAGTGCGGTGGGACTTTGATTCAACGTAAAAATCAAAATAACCAAGAAAGAACAACCTACATATGGCAATAAACGTTAAACCCCTCGGCGATCGTATCCTGGTAGAAGCGGTCGAAGAGAAGGAAGTCAAAAAGGGCGGAATCATTATTCCTGATTCAGCCAAAGAAAAACCGATGGAAAGCGTGGTCATCGCGCTCGGCACCGGGAAAACCGACGACAACGGAAAGAAGATTCCATTTGAAGTCAAGAAGGGCGACCGCGTGCTTGTCAGCAAGTATGGCGGAACCGAAATCAAACTGGATGGCAAAGAATACAAGATCCTGAACGCGGACGATATCCTCGCGGTAGTGGAATAAGCTAAAGAATCATCAACTCTCAACAAAACGACACAATATGGCAGCAAAACAATTAATCTTTGACGAGAATGCTCGTCAGACCCTCCTCAAGGGCGTAACGAAATTAGCAAGAGCGGTCAGCGCAACCCTCGGTCCCAAGGGCCGAAACGTTGTCCTCGATAAAAAGTTTGGTTCCCCAACAGTTACCAAGGACGGCGTAACCGTTGCCAAGGAGATCGAACTGGAAGACCCCTATGAAAATATGGGCGCACAGATGGTGCGGGAAGTGGCCAGCAAGACCAGTGACGCCGCTGGCGATGGCACCACGACCGCAACCGTGTTGGCTGAGGCTATCTTCCGCGAAGGCTTGAAGTATGTCACCTCTGGCGCGAATCCTATCGGCATTCAGCGTGGCATTGGTAAAGCGGTGGCCGCAGCGGTAGATCAGCTCGATAAAATTGCCAAGAAGGTCAAAGACAAAGAGGAAATCAAGCAAGTCGCGACGGTTTCAGCCAACTGGGATAGCACCATTGGCGAAATCATTGCCGATGCCATGGACAAAGTAGGCAAGGACGGCACCATTACGGTGGAGGAAGCCAAATCCATCGAAACGACCCTCGATGTCGTTGAAGGTATGCAGTTCGACAAAGGCTATCTTTCTCCTTACTTCGTCACGAATGCAGAGGCAATGGAAGCCAGACTCGAAGACGCTTACATTCTGAACTATGAGAAAAAAGTAAGCAGCCTCAAGGACCTGCTGCCAGTGTTGGAAAAGGTCGCCAAAGTTGGCAAGCCCCTCCTGATTATAGCTGAAGACGTCGAAGGCGAAGCCCTGGCTACGCTCGTCGTTAACAAATTGCGTGGCACGCTGAATGTTTGTGCTGTCAAGGCACCTGGCTTCGGCGATCGCCGCAAGGCCATGTGCGAAGACATTGCCATCCTGACCGGCGGCAAGTTCATCAGCGAAGACCTTGGTATCAAACTGGAAAGTCTCGGACTCGAAGACCTCGGCCGCGCCAAGAGCGTTGTTGTCGACAAGGAAAACACCACCATCGTCGAAGGAAATGGCAAGAGCTCTGAAATTCAAGGCCGCGTGAATCAGATTCGCCGTCAGATTGAAGAGACCACCTCTGATTACGATCGGGAAAAACTCCAGGAACGCCTTGCCAAATTGGCCGGTGGCGTCGCCGTAATCAATGTTGGCGCTGCGACTGAAACGGAAATGAAGGAAAAGAAGGCCCGTGTGGAAGACGCGTTGCACGCAACGCGCGCCGCTGTCGAAGAAGGCATCGTGCCTGGAGGTGGCGTAGCCCTGCTCCGCACTCTCAACGCCATTGACACGGTTAAACCTGAAAACGATGACGAACGCATCGGTGTGGACATCGTGAAACGCGCGATTGAATACCCCACCCGCGCGCTGGCTGATAATGCCGGCGTGGAAGGTTCGGTCGTGGTTCAGGAAGTCAAGAAACGCAAGGGCAACGACGGTTACAACGTCGGCACCGGAGTCTATGAAGACCTGGTCAAAGCTGGCGTCGTGGATCCGAAAAAAGTGACTCGGACAGCGTTGCAGAATGCTGCTTCAATTGCAGGCCTCCTCCTCACGACCGAATGCCTGGTGACTGAAATACCTGAGAAGGAAAAGAAAGCTCCAGCTCCGGGCGGACACGGCGGGGGCATGGGCGAAATGGATTACTAATCCAGAATCGGAAACCCTGTGCTAGGGTAAGAATAGGCGCACTGGGCCCCGAAAATTACAATTCAAGCGAGGTTGGTTAATGCCAGCCTCGCTTTTTTAATCCATTATCGCGGCAAAACGCAACCCCCGCGTACTAATCCGTAGCTCGGAAAATCCAAGTTCGCGCATAATGGCTTCGTAAATTAAGACTCCGAAAAGAATTACGTCTGCTCGATTTGCCGGCAGGCCAACCACGCTTTTTCGTTCCTCGAGGGTCATGTTCCAGAGGTGGCTCACATGCCGACGGATGTGCTCAATCGGAATGCGTGCTGCCTCAATCCGCTCACGATGAAAATCAGGCAACTGCCCTTCAATGCGGCCTAGAATTGTGCTGGTCCCCCCAGTACCAACGAAATCCACCGTCTGCCCCTGTTTTAAGGCTGCGCGGGTCAGTAGCGGTTCGAGCCTTGGTAAAACTTGCGTCTGCAAAAACGCCTTTACCCATTCACGAGAGGTTGAAAGATCATGGGCAGAGGGAGGATCGCTGTGCGGAAGTTTCTCGAGCATTCGGATGGTGCCTAATGGAAAACTTTCCCGGAATTCCAGTTCCCGTCCCTGACCCAGAATAAATTCGGTGCTGCCTCCGCCTACATCGATTAAAAGCAACGCACATTCTGCAAACCCAGGATTGGTGGTTACTCCTCGGAATGCCCAATCGGCTTCCTGTTCACCGGAAATGATTTCCACCGGAAGCGAGGAAGCCGCAGTGATCGCTTTTGTCAAGGCGGCAGCGTTCACCGCGTCCCGAGCAGCGCTTGTGGCAAAAACTCGGACTGAGTTTGCGCCTTGCGCTCTCGAGAGCCGTGAAAATTCTGCAACGGCTGCAGCAGTTTCCGCTATGGGCCCTAACTGTAAGTGGTGCGTTTTATAAAACCCTTTCCCCAGTCTCGTTTGCTTGCTTCTTTCCAACACGGGTTGAACTTCATTGCCTGAAACATCCGCCACCAGCACCTTAACCGAGTTTGTGCCCACATCTATAACGGCACGGCGCTGGGATGTCATCGGTCGGATACCTTAGGGGTACGCAGGTATCGTTCAATTCCAAAACATGAGTTTGTAACTTTGCAAACACGGAGGCCACAGCTACCCTGCTTGTGGTCGTGCAATCTAATTCAAAGAGTATCGCCGTGGGTCCCTCTCATTTCATTAATCGAGAGCTAAGTTGGTTGGAATTTAATCAACGGGTGCTGGACGAAGCGCTTGATACGAAAAATCCGCTTTTGGAGCGCTTGAAGTTCTTTTGCATCGTTAGTTCGAACCTCGACGAATTTTTTGAAGTCCGCGTTGCTGGAATCAAACAACAGATCGAGAGTGATGTTGTCGAACGAAGTTTGGATGGACTCACTGCAACCGAAAGCTTCAATGCCGTTTCTAAAAGAATCCGCCAGATGGTCGAGGACCAGTACGCCTGCTGGCGCCAAAGTCTTTGTCCTGCTTTGGTAAAAAATGGCATTCGAATACTCGAGGTTGGGCAACTGGACCTGCCGGATATGGCGTGGGTATCTCAGTACTTTCGTACTCAGGTGCGGCCGGTGCTGACACCTCTGGCAATCGATCCTGCCCACCCATTTCCTCAATTGCTCAACAAATCCCTGAATCTGATAATCCGCCTCGAATTGGAGAGGGATGGCGAGGCGCTGAAGCACATGGCCGTGGTGCAACTTCCACGAATTCTCCCACGAATGGTGAAGCTCCCCCGGGAGGATGCGCGCCGGGATTATGTCTTTCTTGGAAAATTAATCGGCCATTTTCTGGGGGAGCTTTTTCCCGGCACCAAAATCCTCGGCTACTGGGCATTTCGCGTCACCAGGAACAGCGAACTCTACATAGATGAAGAAGAAGCCGCCAATCTGCTCAAGGCAGTTGAAAACGAGCTGCACAATCGACGGAAAGGTGACGCTGTCCGAGTAGAAGTTGAGCAGGATTGCCCGCACGTGATCTGGGAAACTCTTTTGAAGACCCTGCGATTAACCCAGGACGATTTATATCTGATCAACGGCCCGTTAAATCCGACTCGATTGATGGCCTTATACGAGGGCGACCATTCACCCGAACTCCGGGATCCTCCTTTTGTCGCGCCAGTGGCTCGAGCCCTCAAGGATGAATCTGATATTTTCGCAGCTGTGCGTGAGAAGGATATACTGCTGCACCATCCCTATGAGAACTTCAACAGCGTTGTCGAATTCCTCGAGCAAGCGTCGACTGACCCTGACGTGCTGGCGATAAAGCAAACGCTTTATCGTACTGGTGGAGATCCCCGAATTATTGGTGCCCTGGAAAGCGCGGTGAAGAACGGCAAACAAGTGACCGCCGTGGTGGAGCTGCGCGCACGATTCGATGAAGCGAACAATATTCTCTGGGCACGCCAACTCGAGGAATCCGGCGTGCACGTAGTGTACGGGCTGGTTGGTTTCAAAATCCATGCGAAGAGTTGCCTGGTGGTGCGCCGCGAAGGCCACCATATCCGGCGCTATGTCCACCTCGCCACTGGAAATTACAATCCGAGCACCGCCCGATTTTATACTGATGTGGGCTTGCTAACCTGCCGGCCTGATTTTGGTGAAGACGCAACAAACTTTTTCAATTTGCTCACTGGGATCTGTCAATTCCAGGGGTTGCGAAAACTGCTGGTGGCCCCTTTCGAGTTGCACCGCCGAATGTTGGAGTTAATAGAGCGCGAAATCCGTAATGCCGAACAGAATTTGCCGGCCCGAATTATTCTGAAGGTAAACGCGCTGGCGGATAAGGAATGCATTCAAGCCTTGTACCGCGCCTCTCAGGCGGGAGTTAAGATAGATCTAATCGTACGAGGCATCTGTTGCTTGCGCCCCGGCGTCAAAGGACTTAGTTCCAATATCACCGTGCGCAGCATTGTGGACCGATTCCTGGAGCACAGCCGGATTTATTACTTTGAAAATGGCTGCCGGCCACAAATCTTCCTGAGCAGCGCTGATTGGATGCCCCGCAACTTTTACCGCAGGATTGAGTTGGCGTTCCCCGTCGAGGACGGTGTTTTGCGCGAGCGTCTCACTCGAGAGATTCTTGCACTCACCCTGGCTGATAACTCGAAAGCGCGATTTCTTTCCAGCACAGTGGGATCCGAAGCTTGGAATTCACGTGACTTGAAGTCGCGGC
>JADMIO010703093.1_pt1 | contig 112109 bp, 109 predicted proteins | sample 8958161 | NCBI WGS metagenome assembly JADMIO01 (sample SAMN16585339, study PRJNA669376) | soil metagenome | isolation source: Crop rotation soil | place: USA: Cullars Rotation, Alabama | collected 2011
CGCGACAACTTGTCCACGTGGAATTCTAAGCTTAGGATCCCAATGTGCTGGAAAGGGTTTAATGCCGGCCTTGGATAACCGCCAGTAAACCGCCCGCATGAGGGCAGCTTCTCCACTCAAAAATCCGCGACCCTTGAGCAACGTGGCGCGATCGCGCCATACCCCGTTGCAAATCTCCTGAAATTGGTCGGAGTTTATGGTCATAATAAATATCCAGCCAGCAACAATGATTGAACAGAACCAGTTCGCCGCGTTACTCAATATAGTGTTCACTCAATTGCGCTTTAAGCCCCGGAGGAACGGAATGCCAACTGGCAGCGCACAATTCCTTGGAAGACGAGGCTAACGCGTCCACCCGCACCACGTGCCACCGGTCAAGGAGTTCTTCATAATGCCAGCGATATATTGGACCATGGCTACGCTGGCTATAGAAAACACTATTTTCTCCACCCCTCGAGTCAGGCTTGATGAATATACGCAATCCGTTCATGGTTCCCCGCCAGCATTAAAGCTGCCTTAATGCATCATGCTCTGATGCGGTTATCGGAATTGGTTCGCCGGCGTCTTTAGTAGTGGATTGTTGAGCCTGCGACAGAGCGAGTTGTGTAAAAGAAATCAAGCCTCGCCTGACTTCTTCCACTGCAATGGTCGTATTTTTGTGTTTGCCAGGGTGCGGCTCGATACGCGGTTTTGAACCTCGTAGAAGTTGCTTCGCTCTCAATCCAGCTAACACGACTTCTCGGAATCGTGAGCTTTTTCGTGTTCCAATCTCCCGCGGACTCTCGCTCATTCTCTTTACTCCCGAAGGGATGTCGAAACACACCAGCGCAAACAGAAATCCGTTTGCTCCTGGTTATTCAATTGCAGTTTTAGTGCTGTGTGCATCAGGATCCCTTGGCATAGTCAGGTTTGAAAAAACAAACAGACGGCACAAGGAGGGGCGAATTAAGTGCGCAGATCCCGATGTCGAGAGTGGTTTTAAAGAACTGATAAAATGCTGAGGGAAGTATACCACATTGTTTGCACTTGACCTCCTGTAGCGTGGCGCTGGATGAGGACCTGTGGAATTAAATTGGAGCGTTTACTGCAAAGGCTTATGGGTAGCCCTAATTCGGATTTCTCTGTGCAACCTCTGTGTTCTCTGTGTCTCTGTGGTTGGAGGAATGCCGGTACAACAACCACAGAGACACAGAGAACACAGAGGTTGCACAGAGAAGAATTCAAAATAGGTCACTAGGTGGCGCTGGATGAGGACCTGTGGAATTAATTGGAGCGTTTACTGCAAAGCCTTATGGGATGTGTTCGGCTAATTTACTGCCGGCGCTGTGACTTTTTCAGCTTGTCGATCGTGCGCCTCACGGTATTTTGCAATTCCGTTTCGTAACAACTTGAGGATCGATCGACGGTTTTGGAAGATCAAATTGAACCAGGCCCATTTCGTCATCTGTGGCACGTAAATGCCGCGAAAACAAAGCCTCGCCAGCAAGTGCATCGCGCCGATATCAAGATTTTCTTGTATCAGCTCGCTAACGACTTTCTCGTTGCGCTCAGGGCTGTACGACCCTCGCCATGCTGCATCGATCTCCTTCTCTGCGTCAGTCACTCTGATTTTCAACGGCGAATGGGCCAGTTTGAAAGGAGCGAAGTCTAACCAATGCCGCGGACGCGTAAGACGTCCATCAGTTTCCAATCTGGCGTACAGCGGCGTACCAGGTAATGGAGTGAGAGCGCTGAAGACGGGCAGTCCGGGGGGCCACGATTCTATCTGCTGTAGAGTACGTTCCGCTACGCCGGTTGTATCATTATCAAGTCCGATGATGAATGAAGTGATTGCATAGATGTCCCGTTTGGCCAGCCGGTTCAAGACGGCAGCGTATTCTCCCGGCTTATTAAAACTCTTGTTTACATCCGAGAGATTCGCTGCGTCGAGCGACTCCATTCCGATGAAAATCCACTTGCCGCCTGACGCAGCGATCAAGTCAACCAGCTCTTCATCACGCAACAGGTTCGCACTGATTTGGGCCACCCAGGGTAATTGAGCTTCAGCGGCGATGATGTCTCGGAGTAACGACTTCGTCCTTTTGATGTTGATCGCAAAGTTGTCGTCGATGAAGAAAACGGAGACTTGGCCCTGTTCTATACGCGCGCGCCGTTTCAGCATTAGCAGTTCGGCGACCACACTCTCATTGGTTCGAAAGCGGATAGAATCGCCAAAGAATCCCGTCACCGTACAAAACTCACATCCATATGGACAGCCACGGCCGGATTCAACCGGCACGAGGTTGAAAGATTTCCATCCCGAACCGTGTCGCTTAGTTAAGGGGCGAAACACGTTGGGAACGAGATTAAACTGCTCGAGATCGATCGCATCCCACGGAATTACGGGATACTCCTTTAGGCTCGGCTTTCGTTCTTTTCCATTATCGTCGACCGGTTCATAGATTTCCTTCAGCCGGCCTTGCGCCGCGTCCGCAACGATTTTGGGCCAGGTCTCGTCGGCTTCGCCAAGCGCTACTGCATCGGCGTGTCGCGGTCCGCCGTCATGGCCCAGCGCCTCGGCAGGTAGTTCGGTAACGTGTGGGCCACCCATGACTACCGGAATGCCGGCTGCCCGGAGTGCGTCTGCAAAGCAGTAAGCCCGAGCAACCATTCGCGTCATTGCTCCGATACCTACAAGACCGATCTGTTGCTTCTGCGCAAACCGCACCAACTGTTGTTCGTTCATGGGCTTGGCATTGCCGTCAATCAGCAACACTTCATGCTCGGGTGGAGTGAGTGACTTGAGCAGAAACATCCACAAGTGAGGCATGAAATTCCGCGTCACTCCGTTGTCCGGGTTGTAAAGTAAAATTCTCATGCTTCGTCTTAACGAGCTAATTTCGTAGCCATAGTTAGTTCCCGCCGAGGTCTAACCGGAAGGCAACTGGTTTGGTTCAGGACTTCCGGCTCTTTTTCGAAGCTTGGAGTCGTGGGGGAGTTTTATCTTTTGTAAGGAACAAAACGTCGCCGGGCTGGCATCTCAAGGCGCGGCAGATTTTCTCCAGCGTTTCAAAATTAATTCCCACTGCCTTGCCCTTTTTTAACCGCCACAGAGTTGTATGACTGACACCGGTCTCCATCGCCAGCCAGTAGAAGGTGCGCTTTTCCTTGGCCAATACTTTATCAAGCCGGGGCACAATCATAATCGGGTGTCATACTTACCATATCTAAAATATATTGTCGACTTGAAATATATTCTGTGGCCGACATATATAGCTCTTGTGAGCTTGCAACTAACTCTATCCTGAGGCATCATAGGCCCTGGTTAATCCTTCTCTCGCGCATCGACGGTGATGCGCCCCGCGCATAAATCGATCAGCGCTGGCGTTTGGAAGTTCGAGAGCAGGCTTGTTTCACACTTCGAAGCCGCTCTTTTGAGCATCCGAACCTGGTCCTTCGACCGCTACCGTTTCGCCGAAGCCCATCCGATTCGCAGCTTCTTTTTTATTCCCAAAAGGGGAAAGGTATATCTCTATGTCAACGAAACTTTATGTTGGAAACCTCGCTTTCCAAACCACCAGTCAGGAACTGCAGCAATTGTTTGGTCAGGCCGGCACGGTTCAATCTGCCAGTGTTGTGGAAGACCGCGACACCGGACGCTCGCGAGGCTTCGCCTTCGTGGAAATGTCCAGCGAGGAAGAAGCTACTTCAGCGATTAATCAATTCAATGGCAAGGACCTTGGTGGTCGCGCCCTGAAAGTCAATGAAGCCAAACCGCGCGAGAATCGCGGCGGCGGTGGACGTGGCTTTAGCGACAATCGCGGCGGTGGCTATGGCGGCAATGGACGCCGGTCCGAACCGCGCTGGTAACAATCAACACTCCAAACGGTGCGTTGGTCTCCGGGATGATCTGATCATCCCGGAGAGCCGTGCCGGCTGTTCACTTCCATCACCACGCTGATAAGAAAGCTGTTAGTCAAAGAGGACTGCCAATGAAATTGAAAGAAGGTGGGGACGCCGCAGTGGCGACACAGAGACAGCCGATCCAATGGGCCAAGGGTAATTGGGGCACCGCGACTTTTCTGACGTGCGCCCATCTTGGCTCCATCGCAGCGCTCTTCTTTTGGAGTTGGCCGGCGGTAATCACTGGAGTCGTGCTTTACTGGGTTGGCGGCAGCCTTGGTATCGGCATGGGCTATCACAGGCTACTAACCCACCGCGGTTACAAAGTACCGAAACTGGTTGAATACTTTCTCATCACCTGCGGCACGCTAACCCTCGAAGGTGGTCCCATTCAATGGGTAGTGACGCACCGCATACACCACGCCCACACAGATCGCGCGAACGATCCACATACGCCACGCCATGGCGGCTGGTGGGCACATATTGGTTGGATACTGTGGGGCACAGCTCAGAATCACGACCAGGCCACCCTCGCACGCTATGCCCCTGATTTAATAAAGAACCGATACTATCGTTGGCTGAATCGCAACTACTACGTTCCGCTGATTGCAGTGGGCCTGATGCTTTTTGCGTTGGGCGGATGGGGCGTAATGCTGTGGGGAATATTCCTTCGTCTGACGTTGTGCCTGCATGCGACGTGGCTCGTCAATTCGGCTACACACCTGTGGGGGAAAACGAGATTCGAAACCGGTGACGACTCGCGCAATAGCTGGTGGGTAGCGCTGCTGACATTCGGTGAAGGCTGGCATAACAACCATCACGCTCATCCCACTTCAGCGCGCCATGGTCTGCGTTGGTACGAGTTCGATTTGAACTGGTTGGGTATTCGAGCTTTGCAATTGATGGGATTGGCCCACGGCATAAAACGCCTTCGTTTCAATCGCGTCTCGTCCGTCTGGCAACTCGTCTCCGGTCGAGCAAAATCCGAACGTGTTAAGCAACTGCGGAGTATCGATGCCTAAAATTATCTGGTCTTGTTCCAACTGTGGCACTGTGCTGCCACTCTGGAAGATCAAGTGCTCAAACTGTCGCCGCCGCGAGTTAAGCTGGTTTCACGTGCTTGTTTTAATCGCGACCGCGGTGCCGTTATTGATTTTGTTTCTAAAGTTTCTGTAGAGATGCAGGGACCTCTGAAATCAGCACTTCAGTAGTGAGCAGTAGTCCGGCGATCGACGCCGCATTTTGCAACGCACAACGAGTCACCTTAGCGGGATCAATAACGCCTGCAGCAATGAGGTCTTCAAACTTTTCGGTAAGGACGTTGTAACCGATATTTGGATTCTTTTCGGAACGAACTCTCTCGACGATAACTGCGCCCTCTTTACCGGCATTGGCGACAATCTGTCGTAAAGGCTCTTCAAGTGCACGCTTGACGATACCCACGCCGATTTGCTCGTCTTCGTCTCCGCTCGATTCACCTTCCTGATCCGTCGCGAAGAGCTTGAGTTTGTTGAATGTTTTTGCGGCTCGTATCAGAACCACACCACCACCCGGCACAATACCTTCTTCAACCGCCGCCCGCGTAGCGTGCATCGCATCCTCTACGCGCGCTTTCTTCTCTTTGAGTTCAATTTCAGTGGACGCTCCGACGCGAATGATCGCGACGCCACTCACTAGTTTCGCCATGCGTTCCTGCAACTTCTCGCGGTCATACTCTGAATTAGTGTCTTCGATTTGAGCTTTAAGTGTTTTCACGCGAGCCTCCAAAGCACCGTGATTGCCGCCGCCACCGATGATTGTGGTGGTTTTCTGATCAATCGTCACTTTCCTGGCCCAGCCCAGCTCTTCAAGCATGACGCTTTCCAGCTTGATACCAAGCTCGTCGTTAATGACCTTCGCGCCAGTAAGTACCGCGATATCTTCGAGCATGTCCTTACGACGATCGCCGAATCCCGGCGCCTTCACTGCAGCGACGCTCAGCGTACCTCGCAATCTGTTTACCACGAGGGTGGCCAACGCTTCGCCGGCTACGTCTTCCGCGATAATCAAGATCGATCTGCCCAGCTTGGCGACTTCCTCGAGGATAGGAAGCAAGTCTCTCATCGCGGAGATATTCTTCTCGCTTAGAAGAATGACTGGATTCTCCAGTTCGGCCTCCAGTGTTTCTGCGTTCGTGACGAAGTAAGGCGAAAGGTAGCCGCGATCAAACTGCATTCCTTCCGCAACTTCCAAAACGGTTTCAATCGACTTGGCATCTTCGATGGTGATGACACCGGCTTTGCCAACCTTTTGCATCGCTTCAGCGATCAGCTTGCCGATGGCGTCGTCACCATTCGCGGAGATTGAGCCCACCTGGGCAATCATGTCTGTTGTGACCGGTTTCGCCACTTTCTTGATCTCCAGAACGGCACGTGTGACTGCTTTATCAATGCCCCGCTTCAAAGCAATCGGGTTGGCGCCTGCCGCCACAGTTTTTACGCCCTCGCGATAGATGGCTTGCGCCAAAACGGTTGCGGTGGTCGTGCCATCGCCGGCCACGTCACTGGTCTTTGCCGCCACCTCTCGCACCATCTGCGCGCCCATATTCTCCATTGCATCTATAAGATCAATCTCTTTCGCAACGGTCACACCGTCTTTGGTGATCGTCGGGCTGCCATATTTCTTATCGAGTACGACGTTGCGTCCTCTTGGACCGAGGGTGGTTTTTACCGTGTCGGCAAGTTTATTCACACCGCGCAGAATTGCCGCACGCGCGTGTCCGCCAAAAGTTATTTGTGTTGCCATTACCGTTACTTGTTGTTCCCGTTTATGCCGGATTTCGGCTCCGGAAAAGGTTCAGAGCCAGAACGATGACCGCTGCTACCAGCAACAGGTGAATCAGGCTGTTAGTAACAAAGCCTCCGTAAAATCCAATCAACCAGAGCAGCAACAACACTATAAGAATTGTCCACAACATGAATCGGATCTCCTCACTTCGAATGTTTAGAATCCTTTTGTTTGAGACTGGACTATGCGAAAGGAACCGTCTGTGCGCTATACCACATACGTGCTATCCTTTACGCGAAGTAGTTACTCCTGGTTTAGACATGCCTGCTTCTGTACCTGCCACTCCCAGCGAGAATCGACTTCTTGCCGCGCTTCCCCTTGATGAATATCAATGCCTTCTGCCACAGCTTGCCGATGTCTCCTTTGCTCTTGGTGAAGTGGTCTAGGAATTCGGCGGACAACTGGATTACGTCTACTTCCCGACGACGGCAATAGTTTCGTTGCTTTACACCATGGAAAACGGCTCAAGTGCCGAGATGGGATTGACGGGTAATGATGGCGTGGTGGGAATCGCCCTCTTCATGGGAGGCGGCACCATGCCGAATCGTGCTGTCGTACAGAGCGCCGGTGGAGCTGTGAAGATGAAGGCCAAGGTGCTACAGGCTGAATTCGCGAAGGGTGGCAAGTTTCAATACCTGCTGTTGCGGTATACGCAAGCATTGATCACTCAGATCTCACAGACTGCCGTTTGCAACCGGCTTCACTCGGTGGAACAGCAACTTTGCCGTTGGCTTTTGTTAAGCCACGACCGGTTGAATACTGATGAGCTCATCATGACTCAGGAATTGATTGCCGGCATGTTGGGCGTGCGCCGCGAAGGTGTGACCGTGGCTGCGGGAAGGTTACAGGATGCCGGGGCTATTAGTTACGTCCGGGGTCGTATCAACATCCTCGATCGTCAGAAAATGGAAGAGACCGTCTGCGAGTGCTACCGGGTAGTGAGAAACGAGTTCGACCGGTTACTCGGATAAGCTTCCTCATATCTTTGTCAATTGCCGACGGGTATGCGTTGAAAACGCATCTTGCCGTCCGGGTCTTCCCACGAAATCTCCAGTGCATAAGGGTTAGCTTGGCCTGCTATGAGTTTGAGTCGTTCCATCTGATCGTGATCAGAATCAGCCGGCTTACCATTAATCCAGGTTCGGTGAGATAAAATTGTCTTCTCTCCTGGTTGCATAGACTTTACGCCGTCGAATCGAATATGAGCCTGTGAAGGACCACCGCCGGGAGTTTCTTTATCTTTCAGAAAGATAGTCAGGATCTCGATGGATTTGAGCGTCTTCTCGCTTGCATTCGTCAGTTCCACTAAGACCTTCGATGACTGATCGATGAATCTAAAGTTAAAAGTTTTCTTCATGTGGCTCTCAGTGGTTACAGTGTTCTTGTAGCGATAGGGAAGATTCCATTCGTCTCACTTAAACTGCCGTTGGAATGCTTCGCAGCAGACGAGAGAGCAAATCTCGCAACTGATTGAAGTTGTCAGGATGGGTAATGTGTACATTCTTATCAATCGCGACTTCAGCGCCCGCCGCGATTTCATCGAAGCCGAAGACCACAATTGGCACTTCCTCATCTGCCGCACTTTCGCGAATACGTCGGGCGCAAATTAGAACGTCGCTCGGTGTCCCAGCCAGGCTCACGAGAATCAAGTCAGGACGTTGTCGTTGAGCGCTGTCTATTCCGTCTAGTTCATCTCGCGCCAACAACAAGCGATATCCATCAACCTTCAGCAGTTTTTCAAAGCCGTCGCGCGTCTCGTGGACATCGTCGACTACCAGAATGATCGGGTTTATACCAATCTCACTGTCCATTTCAAACGTCTCCTCGGGGAACCTTTTTTCGCAGTCCTCGATCCATCATCGCGATTAAGCGTGACGCTGCAAACATAGATACAACTGCCGATTCTCACCGTCCGTGCGCAAACACACATATATAAGCTGCGAAGAGTTAAAGCGACTCGCCTATAAGCGGTCTAGCGCACAGACGGCGCCGCCTGACACTGTAAAATCTTTTCATGAGCGATATCTATGCTATGCAACGGGCGAACGGAGATGTGTTTGCGCTCGACAATAAAGGACGCTTTTGCGTGCCCCTGTTTCATAGCAGCCGTGACGCGATGACCGCCCGATCGCGTAACGGGGACATGCTGCTTTTTAAACCTGTGGCTCTCGATGATCGCTTGCTCCGCGAACTTAGACCTAAAGGCGGTGAAAATAATGTGGACCTCTTGCTGGTGAAAGATCCGTTACGCAATCTGAAACATGGCGATCAGGTGGACCACGCAGAACTCACCTTAATTGTGGGGAATCACACGTGAGCACGGCCTATTAGACCTTGTGTGATTCCAGTATTGTATATGCGGAATATATCTCACATTTGACATATACATGCAGCTGGCGTAAGGTCGGTTAGAACCGAGTGTTGCTTACTCTCTTCTCAGCTCTTCTGGAATCACCCAGATCACCTGATCCAACAGCTATCAATCGAGGGCATGAAAAGATGCCTGAGAGCAATGTTCGAGGTCACGCAGGAGACTTAAGTGGTCAATCTTTATATTCATGAACGCCGTGAGGGAGATGTAGCTGTTCTTGACTTGAAGGGCCGCATCAGAATTAGCGGCGGCACTCTGGCCCTGCACAGATCGATCCGCTGCCTGGTCGGGGAAGGGAAGACGAAGATCCTTTTGAACCTCGCGGGCGTTACGCACATAGATTCGACTGGGCTCGGTGAGCTAATTTCAAGCTACGTAACTCTGAGCAATAAGGGTGGACAGATCAAGTTGGTCCATCTTACGGAACGCCTTCAGGACATAATGACTATCACCAAACTTCTAACTGTGTTCGATGTCTATGATAACGAAGCGGACGCGCTCGCCGGCTTTACCGGCCACGTTTTAAGCATTGTCGAGTCGCAGTCCATGTTTATGTAAGCGAGGCTTTGCCTCAAAAGTCGGGAATCACACTTGGACCGGGTCAGTACAGGGAGCGGTAGCGACCTGGTCAAATGATGGGAGTCAACAATCGTTAGGAAATATCGCATGCTGATCACTGACCAGGTCGCTACCGCTCCCTGTACTGACCCGGTCCAAGCACATTTTCTGACTTTTAGGGCAAAGCTTGTAAGCGAGATTCAGTTCACCCACGGTTGATTCACCAGGACTTTTTTAGGCAGGAGAAATCATGGAAGAGAAGCCAGTTTTCAAAATTGGAGAACGCGTCGACCAAATGTGCATCACTTGTAACGAGGAGCGCGGTCATATCGTAGTTTCTCTCAGCAAGGCAGGGAAGATCACACGCGTCGAGTGTCCAATGTGTGCGTCACGTGTCATGTATCGCGCGGGCACAACGCGCCGTGCGTCGGATAAAGTCGGCGCGCCATATGATCGCACGCGAGCGTATCGTAAAGGACAGACGTTGGTGCACGCGACGTTTGGGGAAGGTGAGGTAACTGCGATCGTAGAACCACAGAAAATGGATGTGTTATTCGCGGATCGCATACGGCGAATGATCCATGCTCAAACTTAATGGATGGATTTGTGTTTGGCCTTAACAGCTTTGCCCTAAAAGTCAGAAAATGTGCTTGGACCGGGTCAGTACAGAGAGCGGTAGCGACCTGGTCAGTGATCAGCATGCGATATTTCCTAACGATTGTTGACTCCCATGATTTGACCAGGTCGCTACCGCTCCCTGTACTGACCCGGTCCAAATGTGATTCCCGACTTTTGGGGCAAAGCCGGCCTTAACCGAGTTAACCAGCAAATCAACAGCAGAACGAAAATGAAATGATTATTTGCGACTTCTCAGGCGTGCCAGAGTTGCTCGGGTGAGTTTAATCGAGGAGGACTGCGAGTAACGACGTGATATCTGCGTAGTCGGCAAGCAGGTACGCATCGCCGTGTCGCGCGCCATTTTCGGCATCGGGATTGACGATTGCAACGGGGACGCTGCTTAAAGTGACGTGTTCGCGGAGGCGGGCTATCAGGACATCGAAGGTGGGCAATTCCTCTTCCGTCACGATCAGTTCCGGTGGTTCTCGTTCTGCGAGCTGAAGTGCCTCGGCGTCATCCCTCGCTTCCAGTGCGCGATAGCCCTCGTGCTCGACCGCTTTCTTCATAGCGGCACGTATCCAGTCTATGTCCTCGACGATGAGAATTGTCGGACATTCCCTTTCAAAGTCTTTCATTGGATCCCTTTCGCGCCCGATAAATGCTATCAGCCCTGCAGCACTTTTTACCAGAGGGGGGGGGATCCGGTCTGTCCTCTTCCGTACCACTTTAAGGATTTACATATAGGTGGTTTGCTGACGGCCTACGGTGAGAGTCCCGTAGCATTCGCACGCTATCATCTCAATCAGTTGCCGATCGTTGACGCGCAAATTCCCGCGCCTGTAACTGATCGCTCCTGCGTCCTGCATGGCGCCGGCCGCGACCGTCACACCGGCGCGGCGCACGCCCAGGTGCTCGGCGATTCGCTCCTGGGTAATTTGAATCACCTCATCTTTTACGCGGTCTAGAAGAAGCAGCAACCAGACCGCTAATCGCTGTTCGATCGTATGGAAGACGGCGCAAGCGGAACGTTGTGAGATTTGCGTGATGTACTCGCCCGCGTAAGTTAACAGCGACTGTTGGACACCGTCAGCGCGTAATATCTCTCGCTTAAAATCGTCCGTGCTCACCCTGAGGGCGGTACCGCCGACCGAGACATTTAGAGAATTCACAGCCGGAAGAGAACCGAACACCGCCGTAATGCCCGCCATCCCTTCAAAGCCGATTATTCCCACCTCCGCGGATTTTCCATCCTGCATTTCGGCCTGGCACGAAAGAACGGCACTCTCCGGGAAGTAGATGAAGTGCATTGTCTCTCCGGCTTCTGAGAGACGCTCTCCAGCGGAGAGTGATACAGGTTGCAGAAGGGGCATCAGGCGCTTGAACTCTGCATCGCCCAATCCGGTAAGTATCTTATTCGTCAACATCTCTTTCATCATCGTACACCTCTGAAATTCTGGGCTCGTGAGTGTCATTTTCGCTTCAGGTACACGAGGATCGACTTCGTGTTCTCTCGGTTCACGCTCTCGCAGATGCGGGCCAAAAGCACTTTCACCCAGCGCGCGGAGCTTCCATAGCGGCATTCGAAATCGAAGCTGTCGGCAGCCGTAGCACTGCGGGTGAAGTCGGTCACGCAGCGCCGGAACTCTTCAACGTTCTCGAAAGGCGCAACCTCGTTGTAGAAGTTGTGTCCCACTATGTCCGGAGACGTGCCGCTCAGCTCTCCGGCTACGTCCTTCCGGTAATAAAGCACATTTCCGGCGTCGTCTAGTTCGAATAGTCCTAATAGTTCCTGCACAGTTATCTGCTGTAAGTTGGTCAATAAAGTAGCCCTGGTTCGAGAACCTCGTTTTTGTCATAAGAAGAGGCAGCAGGCTATCAGGAAGGTGTGAAGCGGGAATAAGGATTATCCCTAGTGATATGCGCCTTAACCGAAGATTCTTACAAGGGCGCGAGGGCGCAAGAAACTTTCAGTGATCCTGTAGCCAACCCTGGAAGATGGCGTAGCGCACGAGGTCGATGCGACTCGTGAGGTTGAGCTTGCGCATCGCATTGGCTTTGTGGACTTCGATGGTCTTGACACTCAGGGAGAGGCGGGCGGCAATCTCTTTATTGCTGTAGCCGAGCGCGATGAGGCGCAGGACTTCTGACTCGCGATCGCTCAAAATGCCTTTTGCCTCACCCCGTGACATCCGATCACCATAACTGCCCACGACTTTGGCAGTCAGCTTCGGGTCGATGTATTTGCCGCCCGCGGCGACCGCGCGAATGGCATGGATCAATTCGCTTGGTGCGCTCTGTTTGAGCACGTAGGCGCACGCTCCAGCGGCGAGCAGTTCGCGCAGGTAGCCGTCGTCAGCGTGGCGCGAGAGCGTCAGCACTTTTACCTGTGGGCAGACCTCATTGAGTTTCTCGGTTGCCTTCAGCCCGTTCAGCTTGGGCATGGAGATATCCATCACGAGCACGTCCGGCAGAAGTTCCTGCGCCATGGTGACGGCCTCGCGGCCATCACCCGCAAAGCCCACGACCTCCATGTCGTCCTGAGCGTTGACGATCATCTTCAAGCCCTCGCGCACTGTCTCATGGTCGTCCGCGAGGACGATGCGCAGCTTGCTCATTTCGACTCCCTCGCATCTTCTTCAACGAACTGCAGCGGCACGCGTGCGAAGATAGTTGTGCCGGCCTTGGGCTTGGATTCGATCTGAAGGGTGCCACCGACAAGAGAGGCGCGCTCGTGCATTCCGATCAAGCCCATCCCCTTGTCCCCGCCGTCGCTCGCCTCCTTTTCAGGGTCGAAGCCAACGCCATCGTCTTCGATGATCAGCACTACCTGGTGGTCGCGGCGTTCGAGCAGCACGTCCACGTGCCTGGCCTTTGCATACTTCATCGTGTTGTTGAGCGCCTCCTGCATGATGCGATAGAGGTTGGTTTCCGTCTCGGGTGAAAGCCGTTCCTTTTCCAGGCCGCTGGTGTGAAACTGCGCCTCGACGCCCGAATGATTCGACCACTGGCTTACGAAGGTGCCCATTGCTTCGGCCAGACCGATGTCATCGAGGGCGGCGGGCCTAAGTTCCCACGCGAGGAAATCCACGTCAGCATCAAGCCGTTCTGCAATTCTCTTTGTGTGTTCCAGTTTCTCGCGGAGTTCTACGTCTTCGCTGCAACCCCGATCAAGCGCCGCGAGATTAAGGCGCAGCGCCGTCATCTGCTGACCGACCTGGTCGTGTATATCGCGGGCTATGCGCCGGCGCTCGTCCTCTTGCGCCCGCACGATCTGGCGGAGCAGGCGCACTCTATTTCTTTCCGTCTGTATGCGCTCGGAGATTTCATCGCGTAGCGATTGATTGAGTTTAGCGAGCTCAAACGTGCGCTCGCGCACCCGCGCTTCCAACTCGTCGTTCGCACGACGCAACTCTTCCTGGACTTGGCGTTGCTGGGTCAAGTCACGCGCAATTTTTACGTAGCCTGTCATAGCGCCGTTTGCGTCGTGCAAGGCAGAGAGCACACCGCTAACGTAGAATCGTGAGCCGTCTTTGCGCAGGTGCCAGCGTTCGTCCGCTGCCCGCCCGGTTTCGCGCGCCATCGCCATTTCTTTTAAGTGCATGTCGCGCTGGCGATCTTCGGGGGTGAAAAGGATCGCGCCGTATTGACCGACGATTTCCTCACCGGTATAGCCAAACATGCGCTCTGCGCCAAAGTTCCACATATCGATGTGTCCTTCAAGGTCCAGCGTGAGGATGGCGTAGTCTTCTACGCTGTCCATCATCAGCCGAAGGCGGGCATCGGAATCGCGGAAAAATCTGTCCCCGTGTTTGCGTTCGGTAATGTCGACGGCCATGCCGACGATGAAGCGGCGCCCATCCCTTAAACTTCCGGGAGACGAAGCACTGAAGTTCCAATAGCGCGAGTCGCCGTTGCGGGTGCGGATCGGGAACTCGACGTTCAGCGTGCGCCGCTCTTCCCTGAATAACTCGTGCATGTGATTGCGCACCGCGTCAGCCCCTTCGCCATACGCGCGCGTCAACCAGGCGTCGAAGGTCGGCAAGTCTGCGAGGGTGTAGCCGGTTAGCTCTGTCCAGCTTTGGCTGATCTGCAATACTTCGCCGTCTTCAGCTTGCATTATCGTTGGGATTGGCGCGGCCTCAACGGCGCGCCGGAACTGTTCCTCCACCCGTTGGCGTTCGGTGATGTCCATGAAAGCGAGGACCACGCCGTCAATGCGGTCTTCAGTTGTGCGGTACGGCGAAATCTGCATCAGGTAGACGAAACCGTCCTTTGTACGCACGGTCCGCTCGATGGGTTGAAGACTTTCGAGCACGCTCCCGGCATCCTCGATTAAACGATCGTCTTCGAGTTTGCTCGTGATATCTGAAATCGCTCGACCCACGTCGGCCGGGATGAGATTGAAAATGTCGCGGGCGCGCGGGGTAAAGAGCTTTACGCGCAGCTCGCGGTTGAGAAAGACGGTGCCGATCCTCGTCGAGTTAATCAGGTTTCTTAGATCGTCGTTGGTATGGCCCAGCTCCTCGATCTTGACCTTTAACTCCTGGTTGACGGCCGTCAACTCCTCGTTGATGGACTGCAACTCCTCCTTCGAGGTCTCCAGCTCCTCGGCCGCCGAGCGCATCTCCTCGTTCATCGACTGCAACTCTTCGTTAGAGGCCTTGAGCTCTTCGCGCTGCAGCTCGTGGTGCTCAATGGTTGCGCGCAGATGCGCCTTGACCTCCAGCAGCTCTTCTTCGAGGCGGCGCGCGAACACTTCATCTTCGCTCGTGATGACAATCTGGTTCTGCTCGATCGGTGCGGGCGCGTTCACCTCCTCTAACAGGATAAGGAAGAAGCCTCGCGCCCTGTCCTCGTCACTCAAGACCGGCCTGACGCGCACGATGATGGACTTCATCTCCTCACCGATCTGAATGTGGATATCATTCGAATCCACGTCCATCTTGTTATGTGAGGCCTCATAGAGCGCGGCGCGCAACTCCAGACGCAGTTCCGGGCGGACGAGCGCCAGCAGGTTAATTGACAGCTCGCCTCCCGGGATCTGCATGAACTGACCGGCGCTCTGGGACATGTGCAATATGTCGTAATCTTCGTTGACGACGATCGATGGCGGCGCATAACGCTCGAGCAGGCGCTGGTGCAATTCGCCGTAAGTGGAACGCAGCGCCGGTTGCGAGTCCCGCATGCGCGGTATCTCCGGAAGCTGCGCGAGTGACGAGAAGAACCCTCTGTCGGGGATGGGAAAGCTCAGGCGCGTTGCGCCAACGCGGTTCTGATAGATGCGGTGCTCCTTGTCCAAAACTGAGAAGAGGTCTACGGCACCATCAACCGATTCTGACCCACCGAGCATCAGGTAACCGGCCGGACTCAGGGCGAAATGCAGCACCTCCATCACGCGGCGCTGGGCAGCGTGATTGAGATAGATCAGGAAGTTTCGGCAAGTCGCCAGGCCGATGTGCGCAAACGGCGGGTCTTTAATGATGTTGTGAACGGCGAAAAGCACTCGCTCGCGGATTTCCCGCCGCACGCGATAGCCACCATCGCCGGTCACAAAGTGGCGGCTCAGGCGTTCTGGCGGGACGTCCGCCGCGTCGTTGATGGTATAAAAACCGTCGCGCGCAGTGGCGATGGCGGCCTCATCTATGTCAGTGGCGAAGACCTGTATCTGCGGCGCGGCGACAAGAGTTGCTGCGTAGTCGACGAGCATCATCGTCACGGTGTACGCCTCTTCGCCGGTGGCACACCCCGCCACCCAAACTCTCACCTGATCGTCAGGCGTCTTGCCCTCAAACAGCTTCGGTATGACGTCGCGCTCCAACGCCGCGAACGCCTCCGGATCGCGGAAGAAGTTCGTCACGCTGATGAGTAAATCTTTCAACAGCGCGGTGGCTTCTGCGGGGTTCTCTTGCAGGAACCGCGAGTAGGCGGTCAGGTCCGGAAGCTGGCGGACACTGATGCGTCGCGCAATGCGGCGCAGGACGGTTGGTCGTTTGTAATTCGAGAAGTCGTGGCCCGTACGGAGCCTGAGCTGGGCGAAGATATCGCGCAGCGCCTTGGACTCCTCGGTGTTGGATAGCGGTGGTGGGTGGTTGATACGCACCCGTTTAAGCTGTTCACGATAAGCTACGATCTGTGCGGGAATCTGCGCGACATTGAGCACGTAGTCCACCAGACCCGTGGCTAAGGAGTGGGTCGGCATATCTTTGTACTCAGCCTCTTCCGGGTCCTGCACGATGCAGAGGCCACCCATCTCCTTGACTCGCTTCATGCCCATCGAGCCGTTCGCTCCCATACCCGAAAGCACGACTGAAACGGCCCGCGGGCCGTGAGATTGAGCGAGGGTGCGAAACAAGATGTCGACTGGAGCCCGCCGCATCTCATGGCTCGTCACGTTTAAGACGTCGATGTACTCGTCCTTGATCTCCAGGCTCTTGTTTGGTGGTATGACGTAAACATGATTGGGCTTGATATGCGTGCGTCCTTCGACTTTGGTGACCGGCAACACCGACGCGCTCTGAAGTACTTCCGCCAGTTGGCTGTCGTGATCGGGCGAGAGATGCAGGATGACGACGTAAGCCATGTTGGTATCGGCGGGCACGTGTGAGAAAAAATCTCTGAGCGCGTGTACCCCACCCGCGGACGCACCCAGGCCCACCACGAGAAAATTCCCGTCCGAATCAGGCTCTATTGCGTTTACCCCCCCCCCAACGCTCATCATCAAGAGTTTCACTCATGTCTTCCTGTTTTGGCTTTCTCTGCCGCCCTCTGCGTATCTTTGCGACCTCTGCGTTGACATGTCCTTTTAACGCGGCGATCGCGAAGATACGCAGAGGGCCGCAGAGTATTCCTTTTCAAACTAGTTTCCCGGCGCAATTTTTAGATTGAGTGATTCTAACGCCGCGCGTGATATAAGTGTATTGTATTTAACCCCCTTCACTGAAATCCTGAACACGTACCCTCCTCATAAGGCGTAAGGAGCGTTTGATGCCAAAAGATATCGTCGTTATCGGGGCATCAGCCGGCGGCGTTGAAGCGCTGCGCGTGCTGGTCGGCAGATTGCCCGCGGATTTGCCGGCGTCAATCTTCATTGTGCAACACACCTCGCCGGAGGCACCGTCGATGCTGGCCGACATACTCGGCCGTTCCGGAAAGCTCCCAGCTCTCACCCCTGACGATGGCGAGCACATTCGACCCGGTACAATCTATGTCGCCCCGCCCGACCGCCACTTGCTCATCGAGCCGAACGTCGTGCGCGTCACGCGCGGGCCAAAGGAGAACCGCTTTCGCCCCGCCATTGATCCCCTCTTCCGCTCGGCAGCGCAAACTTACGGTCCGCGCGTCGTGGGCGTTATTCTGACGGGCTATCTTGACGACGGCACAGCCGGATTATGGACCGTGAAGCAGCTCGGCGGTACAGCGGTGGTCCAGGATCCGGCAGACGCCCTCGTCCCCTTCATGCCGCTCAATGCCGTGACTCATGTGAAAGTTGATTATTGTTTGCCGCTGGAGAAGATCGCGGCGTTACTGGTTAGACTGGCGACCCAGGGGATGGAACAGGAAGGAGCGTTTCAGGTGCCGAAAGAAGTCGAGATCGAGGTCAACATCGCAAAAGAGCAGAAGGCGATCGATGCGGGTGTGCTGCAACTGGGAGAGCCGTCAAACTATACCTGCCCCGAATGTCACGGAGTGCTGCTGCAAATGAAAGAGGGCACCCTCTTCCGGTTCCGCTGTCATACCGGCCACGCCTATTCGCTCGAGAGCCTGCTCACGGACATCATGGAGAAGATGGACGACGCCCTCTGGAATTCTATCCGCGCGTTCGAGGAGGGCGAGCTGTTCATGCGACATATGGCCGAGCATTTGGACCAGGGGGAGAACAGCCAATCCGCCGAATCGATTCTCAAACGTGCCGACGAGACGAAACGACGAGCCCATCTAATGAGGCAGGCGGCTGCCAATGGCGGCGGGTTGCAGGCCGCACGAAGCTCACCGGACGCGGAGCGCTCTGTATCCTGAAATCGCGGATTATATTAAGAGGTGAATGATGAATCCCTCGGCCTATGGTCTAGGATTTATTAATGTCGCAATGGCCCTGTTGTGTGCGCCGAGTCTGTCTTTCGATGACGCCAGAAGTGAAAGGGCAAGTAGCGCAGGAATAGTGAGCGTTCTAGTAATTTTCGTAATGATCATTCTAGCGGCGCTCTTTATGTTCGGTGGTCGCCTTTTGGTGACGGAAGGGGGTGGACGTAAATATAAGTGCACCGTCCAAGTAATGTGAGTATCTAGCGTCTGGCGCGTGTACACGTGCTGCAGTAAGCAAGTTGAAATTCCGAATGGTTCCGAGCTAGACTGGCCCAACAAAGTTGGGCGATGGAGTTCGCCATTAACCATCTCCGCAAAGGAGATTGATGACTCCTAATCAAAGCGCCGAATAATCGGCCCTATGATTAGGAGTTTTCTTTTACCATTATGGTTGGTCTAAGGAATGCGAAGATGCAGAAAACAATCTTCATTGCTTTGGCGGGCTTGGTCGGTACTCTCTTGCGGTATTGGCTGTCAGGATTTGTGGCGAGACAGTATGGCGAGACGTTTCCCTGGGGAACGATGGCGGTCAACCTGATCGGTTGTTTAGTTACCGGAGCGGTGTTCTTTCTGACTGAGGAACGATTCCTGGTGAGTCCTACGGTTCGAACGGTGATTCTGATCGGATTGCTCGGAGCATTTACGACATTCTCATCCTACGGCTTGCAGACTTTTACACTGCTTCGGGATGGTGAAATTGGGCTGGCAATTTTGAATGTGGTTACGTCGAATATCCTTGGTCTTTTTATGGTGTGGATCGGGTACGTTTTGGGCAGAGCTTTGTGAGGACAATCATGACTATTCCAGAAGAAGGATTTCTGCTACGCATCTTCGTCGGCGAGAGTGACCGCCACGGTCACCATCCGCTTTATGAGGCGATAGTGTTAAAAGCGAGAGCACAAGGAATGGCCGGAGCTACCGTGCTTAGAGGCGTGATGGGATTCGGCAAACATAGCGTTCTGCATACGGCAAAGATTCTTCGCTTGTCGGAGGATCTGCCGATGGTGATCGAGATTGTGGATAGTCGAGAAAAGGTTGAAGATTTTCTTCCTCAGTTGGATAGCATGATCACTGATGGATTGGTGACTTTGGAACCCATAAAAGTTCTCCAATACAAAGGTTGATTGTGAGTGACAAAACTCAAATTGTAACTAAGCAGAAACTCGATCACTTTATTTTGGCGAGCCCGAAATTCGGCTGATGTCAGCTGGGGGTATTGCGATGCGGTTTTCTGAGCAGACGCGCTTGTTAGCACTGGTCATGGGCTGTGCGGTTTGTGGTCACTGGAAAGTGTCGTGCCGCTTATGTCTTTGAAAAGAACCGGCTCCGACGGGCCTTGCCGAATATTTCGCTCACGATGCTGTTAGTGTTGACCAAACTGGTGCTGTCATTCGCTACCGTTGGCGTTTCCAATTTCGTCGTGAATAGCGAAACTGTTTGGCGAATTCTCTGGTATGGCCTGGCGGTAGCGCTCATTGTCATCTCGCCGTTCGTGCTCGTGCTATACCTGACCATCTCAACATTGAATGCACAACTCGAGCATAAGAACGTCAAGTTGAGAGAATCCGTTGACCGCGTATTGCGGATATTGTTTGTGACGCCCAACATGCACAAGGTCCATCACTCGCGCGCGCAGTATCAAACGGACACGAACTATTCGAACATCTTCTCAGTTTAGGATAGGCGGTTCGGCACCTACACATCTACTATTGATTTTTCTACGCTGAGATATGGGTTAGAAGGTTTGATGAAGAAGAAACAAACGCTGCCTTCGTTGTTGAAGCTGCCGTTTTCTATAACTTTTGCCTCGGCGAGATCTAGTTCAGCACCACGTCGAACCTGGAGGTGGAACGTCAAGGGAGTTTCTCAAGACGTTTCTTTACGTCTGCCCATGAGCTCTGATCATCTGGATTTGATTCCATATCGGCCAGACGCGCGTCCAGTAAATCTCTTTCGGCGTCTGTTATAGGTAGATCGGTTGCTGATAATGAGTCCCAAACTACGCCGATCAACTCCAGACGATCCGCTGGTTCTAGATTGCGGATTTTCTCTAACAGGGCATTATCGATCATGGTTCAAGGATAGCTTACACATACTTGAATTTCCACACCCAGTGTCGCGTGTCAAGTTTCTTCAGCCAGGTGTTGTAAGTCTGGAGGACCTCACTCCACTCTCAGATCTGCAATGTAGACGACTACTCGGCCGTCTTTGTCAAAGCCACCACTAGCCACCCAAGCAAAAGCTCCAATCACGTTCGAAAGCTCCTTGTTCTTAAACCTGGAGAGGTCGATAACGTATTTCGTCCACTCTTTGGTCAAGGGAATTAGACCGGTGGATTCCTTGAACATGTCTTTGTACTTCTTGCCGCTGTTGATACCGCCGGAAATAAACTCGACAATCTCACCGCCTCGTTCTCCTCTGGCGTAAAAAGTTATCCTTTTCGCACCCGTAAGATCCTGACCCGGTTCGTCGCCCCAATTGCTGTCTGGGTATTGCCAGTAGAGACCCGCCCATCCTTTCTCCGAGCCTTGCCTGTACTCAATGCGCGTCTCAATAGTGTCTTTTCCTTCTAGCTTCACCACTTGTCTCTCGACGGTGAGGGTTCCAGTTCCCTTGACCCCTGTAACGTAACCCATCCACCCCGATGGAAAATATTTCGAATCAAGTGCAAAGGGCTGGAACCCGCTGTCGGACTTGACTACCTGTTGCGGATCCCGTTTGGGTTGCGCCACTGGTTGCGAGTCCGGCTTGGGTTCGCCAGGCAGCGCAAACACAATATCTCCCTGGTTCAACCTCGGATCGAGAATCGTGCCGATATGCGGAGTTTGTCCTCCCGATGAATACTTCGTGACGGTATCGATGAGAAATGCTCCGAGCTCAGTGCCGGTCACATACTTATCTTTATTCAGGTCTGCTGCACCCTCCAAACCTCTGACAAAAGCCTGCCGGAACACGCTGTCATCCGGAACTTTCTCAGTAGCAGAGCCCGCCGTAATAAATAGTCGCACTGGCAGCTTAGTCCGCGCTGTTATACCTTCAGGTGGGCTACGCATCTCTGAAAAAATGGATCCTGAGAAGCAACTGTCGAATACAAACAACGCATGACATGGTGAGATGTCCCGGGCGAAACTTCCTATCAAATTGGAGCTGATAGCTTTCCCCCAAAAAGGTCCCATACCCATGTTGGGCGAGGGGGCGTCGGAGGGTACGATGTAACCCAGTCGTAGTCCAATCGGAGTTATCTCCGTGAACCCGTGGCCCGAGAAGTAAAACACGAAGCGACTGGAATTCAGGTGATCGTATGTTGTTGCTTTGAAGTCGTTGATGGCTTTGTTAATTTGTTCCCAAGTCGGATCTATGAGCTTGTTTACGGTGAACCCATGTTCTTGGAGAACTTTCTCCACCGCATCCGCATCAGCCCTCGTTCCCGGCAGTTTCTTCCAGTTCGGGTTATTGCTTACACCAATGACGATTGCGTAACTGTTTTCGTACTTTGGTATGCCTTCATTTGTTCCGCACGGCTTGATCTTTATACTGTCGTCCTGCGACTGACTTCTCGTTGCTTCTTTCATGCTCGTCGCACCGGGAATTGGCCAATTCGCTACCAGAATCAACAGCGCAAAGCCCACGCCAACTAGCCGTCTCATCAATGATGTTCCCTTCATCTTCCGACCTCCATTTATACTGAAGTGTGAGTTCTCCCTAAAACCCCATGCTGACATTAAAGCTCAGCAAATTAAGATTCCTATTCAGTTTGTAGAAACGCTGGTACTGGTAACCTGCGGACATCAAGAATGTGGTCCGCTGCGATCCGGTCCGGAAAAACTTGGCGTTCAATGCAATACCAATGTTGTAGTTCTCAAACTTGTTGAGACCTCGTATCGCGATATCGTGTTTGAAAGGAACGACGAGGTGAATGAACGCGGGATTTAGCCAGTGCAATTTTTCAGGCAGACCGGGTTGCTTCTCTTCGTCTTTGATTCGCCACAGGAAATTAAAATTGGTTCGATACTGCGAGTTTCGTAATTGGTTTGAAACGCCGTTGACCTTGGAGGTGAAGATCGTTGGTTGGACCGTTATCTCGTAATGGTCCCCCTTGAGAGACGAACCGACGAAGTAATCATTCTTTACCAGCCGTGCCGCGTCGAAGCTTTCTCTATCATCGAGCATGCCTGCGAAAAAGTGTATCCCGCGTGTTTCAAACCGTTTCCGATAAGCGGAGTCGAGTGAAAATCTCAGCAGTTCATACGTAAACTTTGCGCCGACGATTCGCCGGCTGCGCCGAATCGGAGTGGCGACCGCTTGATCGATGTCTTGAAATACATAGACAGTTTCGACGATCGATTTGTCCGGACCAAAGAATCGCGATAGTGCTGCCCGTCCTTCGTACTGGTTTATATATTCTTTGTTGCGAGGCAAAAACTCGATCAGGCCTTCTCGTTTGGCTCTTCTGTAACCGCCGCTCAGCAGCAGATCGAAGTGGCCGGACACTGCGAGGGGCTTCTCAATGCTGACGCCAAATTCATTCAAGCGGACAGGATTGAACTTGTTTGGCTCGAAGAAGTTTGTGATCTGCGCGCGTTCAATTTCGCGGTACTTGTATGAGATCTCGACCAGAGGCAAAGCGTCATAGCGAAAGCGAAAGCGATTCAGAGTTTCACCTTGCTGTTTGACTCTGATAATCCTTCGCAGCACGTCATCGGAAAGGCTTTGATTCAGCCTGCTGGAAGTCAGGAGAGCTTCGGAAGTGAATGCTCGTACGTCGTCTACGTTGTCGAAATCATCTGTGAGCTGGGCAAAACGGTTGATCGAGCTGAAGAAGAGTAGAGGCCGCGCAATATCCTTCTGGTGCCAATTGACAAAGTGCTTCTCAGCATCGGGGAATAACGGTCGGCCTGGTCCCCTGAAATTTCGCAAGTAATCGGCGTAGAACAATTCATACGCAGGCTCCGTGCCATCAGCGGCGATTGCTTTTTGGTAATATTCATCCGCGCGCAAATCTCCTACGCGTTTCATCAACTCTGCTATCAGGAGATAATCACCGGCATTCTCGATCGATTTCTGAAGTCGTTCTTCAATGTCGCTGCGGATGCCGCCGAGACCTCTAATAGAAGTCAGCGCTGAAGCGTCGTCGAGTTGTCTGAACGGATTGGACTGATCACTGGTGACCTGCGCAAAGACCACTGAAGTCATCGCCAATACCATTGATAATCTTAAGAGACCAGTAAGTCTTCTCATGACTCAGAAAAGTGTTTGAAATAGACGTGAAGAAAGTCAGCCCAGTAGTGGCTCTCAACAAATTCCACGGGAAACACGGGACGTTTGCCACCACGTCTGGTGCGAGAGTTTTCGTAACCATCCTCTTTCAACCAGTCCTGTTTGTAGGCTAAGCCGTCCGGAGGAAAGTAGATGGCCAGTCCGTGAGAGCCAAACGTTCCGCGCCGCGCTGCACCTGCATAATCGCGCAGCACCGACGACCTGATGATCGCCGATACCGCAGCAGCCTTGTCTCTTATCTCCTGATCGCGAGTGCGTGCTGCGAGCTCGTCGCAGAACCGAGCCAAATCTACGTGCAGGAAATAGTCACGACCGTCACCCAGCACATTTGGCGCATAGACCGAACACGCTTCGCGTGCAGACTTGATGCTCGACTTCTCTGAATTGAATTTCGCGATGAGACTCTTCGATAAAGTGGTGATCGCAGCCCCAAGGTGGTCCATCTTCGTGAGGTCGACAGCAGAGAAGGTGGTGTTCGGATTTGGATCTCTGACCTCGGTTGCCGTGCCGTAACGTTGCTCAAAGGAATCTACCAGGACCTTGCCGAGAGCACGGCCATCCATGCTGGGATTGTTGGTCAACACATTCAGCCACTCGTCGTACTGGAAGCCGGTCCCTGGCACGAGCTCTTCACTGCCAGCCAGGGTTGTTGCAACACCGCGCAGCGCATAGGCCGTTTCCATCATGGCCATGAGACACGCGTCAAAAGCGATGAGGTCGAGTTTCTCTCCTTTTAAGACCCGTTGGAGGGCAAGTTGTATCTCCTGGTTGTAGAGTTTGTCCTTATTGGTTTCATCGTACGAAAGTGTCCGGAACGGACTGCCTATAGCAGTGCGGAAGGGAAACCCTAAGCGCACCTTACCAAACAGTGGTTGGCTCAAGGGGTCGACTCCCGACCGTGAGACCATCAAGCGCAGTTCCTCGGTTGGGGTGAGTATTCCGCGCCAACCCTGACCGTGATCCCAAAGAATCAGTGCATACCGTTTGGCTGGATAAGTACGTTTGCTCCAGGTGACAAAGTCGGCTAGGGTTTTACCGTCACCCATGTTGGCTTCATTTAGTTTTTCATTGAGGGCGCACTCTCGCGCAGGCTTCATTCCCTTTATTACTCGGAAGCGCAGAGTTTCCGTCCAATAAGGAAATCTCTCGTCAGTCTTTGTCACGTACTTACCAATGCGGTCCAACTGCACCACCACATTCACGTCATCGGTGCTTCCGACTCGCGCCATCTCCAGGAAATCAATCAGGGCGTCTTCCTCGAGATTATTGTCGCCGTCCATGTAAACCATGACCGTCCATGCAACGGGTTGCGATTGCTCAGTTATTGAGCGTGTGAGGGCAGAACTTTCACCTGTCGTCAGCAAAAAGAATATGAACAAGACAACAAGAAAAAACAGCCGCTGTTGTTTTGCGCTCATTCTGATCTCCTCGTGTGTTTTGGGCGGTCGCTTCCATGTAGTTGACGCGCACAGTCTGGTATATTTGCGCTTCCAGTCTTGAAACTTGAGCGCTCCTCAATGTGCCTTCATACGTGATGCTCAAAACACACTAGTTCTTACATGAATTCCCACCATGTATAGATTTCTAGCCAAAAGCGCCCCAGTCTTACTGCTCTTGTCCTTCCTACTTCTTCAAGAACAGAACTTGATTGCCGCTGTTGCCGGCGAAGATATTTTTGCTGAAGCGGAGCGATTGCGGTCGGAGCAGACTGAGAAATCACTCCGCGTTGCGATAGAGAAATACGAGGAAGCGCTGCTCTATTGGCAGGCGCACAACGATCGGGCAAAAGAAGCCCAGGCAGCGGCAAGAATCGCCGAGATACACGTTCTCTTTGGTGAGAATCAGGATGCATTGGCACATTACCAACAGGCATTGAAGTTGAGCCGTAAAGTTAACGACACTGCGGTTGAGATTGAGTCGCTGAATCGACTCTGTTCGGTCTATGCATTTCAAGGCGACACCACGCGCGCTTTCAATTACTGCAATGAGGCATTACGACTAAGCCGCAAGACTTCCGATCGTCGTGGCGAGGCACAGGCGCTCAACAATATCGGTGAAGCCGAGTCTTTCACCGACATGAAGAAAGCGCTTGCTTCATTCCAACAAGCATTAGCACTGTCGAAGACCACAGACGATCAAAAACTTCAGGCTCATACGCTCACCAACATTGGTTACATATACACAGACTGGAGTGACGTTCAGGAAGCAATCAATTACTACAATCAGGCGTTAGCCATCTGGTCAGTTACGCGCGATCTTTCCGGCGAGGCACGCACCACAAACGCGCTCGGAGTACTGCACTCAAACTTAGGTGAGAAACAGAAAGCTCTTAATGAGCACACGAGAGCCGAGGAGTTATTCAGAACCATCGGTAGCTGGCCGGGTGAGTTAACAGCTCTTACTGGTCTCGGTTACGTCTACGACAGTATGGGACGAAAGGAAAAAGCTCTCGAGCAGTTCACCAAAGCGCTTGAGATTAGCCGTACCGTAGGTCAACGTGAAGGCGAGATGGTCCTGCTTCTCCACATGGGCAACGTCCAAGACGCTCTGGGCAATAAGGAAGAAGCACGAGCCAGTTACGAACAGACATTGAAATTGAGCCGCGTTCTTGGCGACGCGAGAGTGCAAGCTTACAGCCTTACGTTTCTGGGAGAGATTTACGAAGCTGACCGCAAGCAAGAGGAAGCATTCGGTTACTACAAGCGCGCACTTTCCCTCAGCCGCAGCTCTGAAGATAGAAGAGGCGAAGCTTCTGTGCTCAATCATCTTGGCCACATCTACGAACACACCGGACGAAAGGAGCTGGCGCTCAAACATTACAACTCGGCATTGGCGTTACATCTTGCTACCAAAGATCGGCAAGGGGAGGCGTTCACACGCTACAACCTCGCGAGCGCGTATCGTGCGCACGGAGATCTTGAACAAGCACAGCAGGAGATCGAAACGTCGCTCCGCCTGGTTGAGTCACTGCGAACCGATGTCGGCAGCCACGACTTGCGAGTTAGTTATTTCGCCTCTGTGCAGCAGTACTATTCGTTTTACATCGACATGCTCATGCAGAAACACAAGTCAGATCCAGCGAACGGATTTGAAGTTGTCGCGTTTCAGGCAAGCGAACGTGCGCGAGCACGTAATCTGCTTGATATGTTGATGGAATCGCGCGCCGACATCTACGAGTCAATCGATCCCGTTCTGAAAGAAAAGGAACTTACTTTACGACAAGCGCTGAGTGCCAAATCAGAGCGCCAGATGCGTCTTCTTGGGGGAGGAAAGTATTCGGCACAGGAAGCTGCGGGCCTTGAAAAAGAGATCAGTGATTTAATCTTTGAGCTTGAAAACGTAAGAGCACAGATTCGTGAAAGAAGCCCGCGCTACAAGGCGTTGACTGAGCCGCAGCCTCTCACCCTCAAGAATGTTCAGAACATGCTCGATGAAAACACGTTGCTGTTGGAGTATGCGCTGGGAAAGGAGCGAAGCTACTTGTGGGCTGTAGAGAAAACGGGAATCAATACTTACGAGTTACCGGAGCGGGAGAAGATTGAAGCGAGCGCGCAACGTTTGTACAGCCTGTTAAGTGCGCGTCAGTTGAAACGCGGAGAGTCATTGGCCGAGTGGGAAGCGCGAGCGAAAGAAACTGATGAACAGTACTGGCCACAGGCGCTCGAACTCGGAAAAATGATCCTTGGCCCAGTCAATGGACAGTTGGGTACAAAGCGTTTGTTGATAGTGGCCGATGGGGCGTTGCTACTTGTTCCGTTCAGTGCATTGGCCGTGCCGGCTTCGGACAAAGGAAGTGAAGTTGAGCCAACTCCTCTCATCTTGGATCACGAAATCGTGAGTCTGCCGTCAGCTTCGACGTTAGCCGTGCTCCGCAGCTTCACGGCGAATCGAGAACCGGCAACAAAAGCGGTGGCTGTGCTGGCCGACCCTGTTTACGAACGAGACGATCCACGACTGAAAGCGAAGCCGGATGGAGATTCAACTACTAACCCGACTGACGTTGACCTTAGTCTCATTGACACGGGCTCCGGCATTCCGCGACTGCTTGTCTCGGCGGAAGAAGCTGAAGAAATCGTGCAAATGGCGCCAGATGGTGACGGATTGAAGACTCTGGGTTTCGACGCCAACCTTGACACGGTAAGAAGTCCGGCGATGGCGCAGTACCGAATTGTGCATTTTGCAACTCACGGCATCTTCAATAATGAACACCCGGAGTTGTCGGCGATTATCTTGTCTTTGTACGACGAAGAGGCGCGGCCTCGCCCGGGCTTTCTGCGGTTGCAGGAAGTCTACAATCTCAATTTGCCGGTTGAACTCGTCGTGTTAAGCGCGTGCGACACGGCGCTCGGGGAAGAAGTAAACGGAGAAGGATTGATTGGACTCACCCGCGGATTCATGAACGCCGGTGCGAAAGGCGTGGTTGGCAGTCTTTGGAAAGTTGACGAGGATGCAACCGCGGAACTGATGAAGTACTTCTACGCCGGTGTTCTTAAAGAAGGACTTGCCCCTGCGACTGCACTCAGGAACGCGCAGATAAAAATGTGGCAGAGCAAAAGGCGGCATCCACCTTACTACTGGGCTGCCTTTGTACTTCATGGCGAGTATAGACAGACTGCGGTGCCTAGTCCGCACCTGCCGACCTACCTTCAAATAGCAATCGGATTATCGATCGTCTTCGCCGTAATGAGTGGAGTATATGCAGTGAGGCGGAGAACAAAGTCTGCCAGACAAATTTCCTCATGAGTGAGAAGTGGGAACTAAACGAAGCCGCATTGAACGAACTGCTTTCATGGCTTGACTCTGATTGCGAACAAGCGGGGCGGAAATATGAAACCATTCGCGCCGGACTCGTGAAAATGCTGAGCTATTGGGCAGGCTCAGCCGCCGAAGAACTCGCGGACAAAACTATCAATCGCGTCGCAATCAAGGTCCCGGAAATACGGGATACATATAAGGGCGATCCCTCGCGATTTTTCTATGGGGTGGCAAAACATGTGTTCCTCGAGCATCAGAGAATAGCGCGAAGAGAGGAGCCTTTTGATGAAGGAATTCACAACCCTGAGTGCGACGAACCAACTGAGGATCATGCCGGCGAGTGCATGGAGAGTTGTATGAAAAAACTGACTTCGGTTGACCGCGAGCTTGTTCGTCGTTATTTCGAAGGACCCACTTCCGAGCAGCGGGAGCGGTTGGCGAAGTCATTGGGTACGACGAAGAACGCTTTGGCAGTAAGGGTATATCGAATCAGGGAACCCCTTAAGAAGTGTTTCTCAAAGTGCATGCAGGAAAGGAATGCTGTGAAATAAAGTCGCCTCAGATGCAATATCATTTAGATAGTGGTTGCATGTTTACCATTTTATGAAGAGAAGCCTGAGAAACGATGAATACTTAAGACAGTATGTGCTCGGAACTCATGATCCCGACGAACAGTTTGAGGAGCGTCTGCTGACTGATGAAAAACTACTCGAGCGGCTCTCGATAGTAGAAGACGAGATCCTTCAGGATTATCTCTCCGGTACCCTTTCAGAGTCGGAAAGAGAAAAATTTGAAAAGCGATTTTTGACAACCGATGCGGGCAGGCAGGAACTGCAATTCTCCAAAGCCTTCAACAATTATTTTGCTGGTCTTCCCGCGGCTGAAAAACGCACGACGCTGCAACGCTCGTGGAAACGTTTCCTGCCGTCATTTCTGCGCGGTGAGAGTCCAATGCTGAGGATCTCATTCGCGACGGCCATCCTGATTGTGGTTTGCCTAGGCTTGTTTGTCTCTCTTAGAAATCGTTCCCAGGAGCGTGGAACTATTTTTACAGCCACTCTCACATCTGGCCAGGTAAAAGGCATCGGTGGTCGTGAAATGACTGTCATTGAAGTTCCACCGGGCACGGCTCTCGTTAGATTACAAGCTGCGATTGGCGAAGCGAGCGCGCAGAGTTATCACGTCTCGCTATTTACGGATCAAGGGAAAGAGATTTTTACTGAGGACGGGCTGCAAGTTGAGCCCACAGCTGCGGGAAAGTTTGTAAGCGTGAACGTGGCCTCAGGTATTTTGAGTCGCGGCGATTATCGTCTAAAACTCGCAGCGCGTATATCGGGCGATCAGCTCGAGGAGGTGGCAACCTATTCGTTCCGAGTGATTCAACGTTAGGAAAGCAATAATGGTCATCGGGTGGTGTTTGAGTTCTGCGAGAGGTGTGTCGTCTTGTAGTTCGAGATAGTGCTCCGAAGCTGGTTGCGTGCTGCTCGCGCGATTTGAGGGCGATGCTGACTTCTCTTCATGCTATTTTTCAAGGAAGCCACGAATCTACCGTTACGAATTTTGAGTCTGCGGTATTCTTTAAGAGGGCAAAATCTGCCGACTCTAGAGTGGAATCGCCAGCAATTTCAGTCTTGCAAAATTCCTGGGGGCGTCGGCTTCTCTTCGGCGAGGTTCTCTAGCAGTAGTGCGGATGGAGAAGTCTGGCGTTCGTCAGCTCGCGGTCATTGACGGCAAGGATGACAATAGGTTGACAGGACTCATGACGATGAGCGACATCGTTCGCGCCCACGCTCGTGCGGCGGTCGAAGCTGAAGATTCTGAAAAGTCCGTTACGCTGTAGGAACTCCAATACTTACTAGTCGAAGTTATAGGATTGCTCCTCCGCCACAAGGACAATGGGACTTTCTCCGGTCGAGATAGAAACAGCGTGAGCCAAAAGTCTCCTTGCCTCCCTCGGATTCTGCGGCCTTTTGCAGAGCTTCTAGGAAAGGGAAATAGACCTCCGCTATGACGTGGAGGGTGGTATGCCCTGTGGCGAGCCAAGCACTTTCGTCGCCACAATCGTGGTTTTGGCGCCCAACTTTCGACTCCCATAGGTACGTGCTCTTCCTGACAGCTTGTCAAAAGCTTCGACGTCAGTAGGACGGGGATAGATCACGATTAATTTTGCGCCAGCCATATTTCTTCCGCTTTAGAACTCCATATTTTTGATCGATCACTTGTACCAGTCCTTGACTAGACAGCGAATGGACCAGCTCTACTTTTTAGACAGTGCCAAGGCAGCGGCACCGAGAACGCGACGGGTCCTGCGTTCCTGCACTAAAACCACTGCGCGCAAATTGTCCCGTTGCCAGCCTACGTTAAGACTCGCTGTGGACTCTGCTTCAAAGCTTTGTTGCCCCGCGCTGACATTTCCCAACACAGAAAGGCTGCGAACGACTGCAGTGTGCCTCAGGTAGCGGCCGGCATTTTCACCGCGCGACACGTCAGAGCGAAGGTTGCTTTCGGTAATCGCCAGCAACACGTCGGCGGTGTCGCCGGTTGTAATTTTGGGAATGTCGTTGATATAGATGGAGAGTTTCAGGTCTTTGTTAGTCTCGTTTGAGCTCGAAGCAGCAAGAAGTTCAACCTTCGCTTTTGGTAAACGCGCGGCTCTCGTAATTGCTTCACGCGCTTTGTTCCAGTCGGCGCCGACAAACTCATCTCGGCCATCAACGATCATCTGTGGGGTGTATACACTCTCTTGTCCAAACGCGTCCGCATAATGGCTCTGGCGAGTACTGAACTCCGCGGATGAGTAGGGATCGATCCAGCCCAGCCTATTCCAGTAATCGACGTGCTCACCAAGTGCGATGACCTCAATTCCCTGTATGGGTTGGCTATTGTCGAGTTTGGAAAGAACTTCGTCGGCAGGAGGGCAGCTCGAACAACCTTCTGAGGTAAACAGCTCAACTACTACCGGGGTCACATTCGGACTGGCAGCCTGAGCTGTCTCGCTTTCGGGTGAGACTGCAACCGACGATGCCTGATGTCGGTTCAATGTCGTAAAGGTAACCACGGCGGATACCATCAAGAATAGCGCAATAAAAAGTTTCATCTCCGCTGTCCTCATCGTAGTCTTTCTCACGTGAGCTTAGACCGCAACTCACTTTGCACCAGGAACCTGTTCATTAAGGAGCGGTTTCAATACTGCTTCGAATTGGGCTCGATCGCGTGCGCCGATGATCTTCTGACGGATGCGGCCCTCACGGTCAATAACGTAAGTAGACGGCAAGCTGCGAATCGCCTCGAATTTGTCCTGCGCATCTTCTCCGCCAAGCAGCACCGTATAATCCTGTCTTATCTCTTTTTGAAACTCCCTAACACCGGCAGCGGAGTCGTCCCATGAGACACCAATCACAGCCAGGCCACTCGCTTGGAAGTCGCGTTGCAACTTATTCAATTCGGGGATCTCGGCGCGACATGGTCCGCACCAGGTTGCCCAGAAGTTCAACAACACGACGCGGCCGTGAAAATCGCTCAACTTCAACCGCTGACCTTCAAGAGATGACAACTCAACTTGAGGCGCGGGTTCCGATGGGCCTGTCTCTGACAGAGCCAAGTTTGTCGCTGGATCACTTTTGACTTTGATACGCGACTCCAGATTTGGCAAGAGAGAGGCGAGACGGGAACTTGCTAATCGAGTTGCATATCCACTCGCTATCGTGCTGCCGATGAGAATGAGCATGACGCCTGATACGACTTCAACTTTGTGCAAGTGGCGACGAAACTTTGCGTAGAAGCTCAGAAACTGATTAAGTCCAAGTCCTGTCAATAAGAAAGGCACAGCAAGTCCAGCGGAATAGAACGACGAGAGAACCAGACCACTTTTCCAACCACCACTGGTTGCCGCAAGACCGATGATGCCGCCAAGGATTGGTCCGATGCACGGCGTCCATCCAGCGGCGAAAGCAACTCCAAGCAATAGGGATCCCGAAAGGCCGCGTGGCTTTTCGTTAGAAAAGAAGCGCGTGTCTTTGTAGAGTGTGTTGAGCTTTAGCAGTCCAATCATTTGCAATCCGAAGGCGATGATTACTGCACCGCCGACGACTCGCAACCAGGGACTCGACAAGACCGAGGCGCCCACAAATCCAGCCGCCGCGCCAAGCGAAACAAAGATCAGCGACAACCCGGCGTTAAAGGCAACCGAGTTCAGGATCACCCAGCGCACCGATGAACGATCATCCCGCTGCTGCTTCAAGCGGTCGACGCTGACTCCAGAAATCAACGACAGGTAGCCGGGGACCAGTGGCAGGACACACGGAGACAAGAATGAAGCGAGTCCGGCAAGAAAAGCGATTCCGATTGTGATGTTTGTTCCCATCTTCATTCTCCTCGAGAAACAAAATGGCTCGGCATCACTTCGTGCGAAGCCGACTACTAAATGCCGAGCACCTGTCCCTATTGGTTTTTGTTACTTTGCATTTTGTCGTTCGTTTTGTGTTTCGCGTGACGCTTGTGCTTCCCGTGTTTCTTGTTCGACATCTTATTGGCAGCCATCTTGTTGTTTTTCATCATGCTGTCACTCATCTTGTTGTCGTTCTGCATGGATTTCGAACTCTGCTGTCCAGCTAGCGGGGCGATAGTTGAACCAACAAACAGGGTGGCGACAAAGATCGCGGTAGTTAACTTTCTTATCAACATTCTCATTCTTCCTTTCATGATTCATGGTATGTGGTGATTCCCTCAGCGCGGGTTCACCGGTGCAATTCATTCAACACCTGGATGAATACCTGATGCGACTGTATTTATTCCTCGACGGATTACAGTTCTGATCAGTTGACCTCACTACAAAACGTTGAGCGATACACTGATCTCACTCTTCACCGGCGGAAAGCACACTTCATCGCTGCAGCTCTGATAGCTCAGATGGGCCTTTATCTCATTCTTTCCAATCTGCTGGTTTGGCGGAATCATGATCTTAAATCTGATTACCGCGCGGTTCTCGTAAACACCGAGCTGGTCATCGGAAAACGTGAACCGCCTGACAATCGCCTTTGGATAAAGGACTGAGCCAATTCTTATGCCACTGGGTGCTTCGACTTCGATCTTTGTCGCCAGCGCGTATCGGCTGACCGGGTCGTGCGCGTTGACGTGATAGCCACCAGGTATATCGAGCACGAGCGATGCGCGTACTGACCGACCTCTCTGAACGTTCGCGGAGGTCAACGATAATTTCGTCGTTATCTTTGGTGGCGTTGTCTGCGCATGGACGGTACTGAGACTCGCCGATGCGAAACAAAGGCACAGAGAAATCGTCAGACTACTTAAGAGTGAAAGGGTTTGACGTTTCATGATCGTGTGATCCTTAATTCAATGTTTCGAGCGCTGCTCTAATGTCAGCATTCGACGGCCGCACCTTATAGTCTGTTCCGACTTTGGACCATGCGACCCGACCATTTTTATCAATCACGTAAACGGTTGGATGTGGAATGCCGTCAAACTTCGTTCCGTCGTAAGCCGGGTCATGCAAGCCGTAAGCATCGATAACTTTGTGGCCCGGGTCGCTCAACATCGTGAAGTTCACCGCGCCGTTTCCATCGGCTGCGATCTTGTCGATCAACTGCTTTGTTTTTTCGTGATCATCTACACTCACTGCCAGCACTCGTACTTGCTCATCGGCCTTTAACAGCGAACGCAACTCCGACAATTGATGAGCGCAAAACGGACACCAGTAGCCGCGGTAAAAGACAAGGACTGTTGCCGCCTTTCCGCGGGTTGCGGATAGCGTGACCTGGTTGCCTTGTATATCTTCCAAAGTAAAATCGGGAGCTTGTTCGCCGACGCCCACTGCGGCTGAGCGTTTCATCTCATCTCCTGGATTACCGGCTAAAGGGTAGGCAACGGTTGTAAGTGCAATGCCGCAGAAAAGGACGACCAGTCCTGCAATGCTTCTGAATTTCATACGTCTCTCCTTAGTTAATTGTTAGACCTGGATGATTAGGGCACGTAAAGGGCCGGTATTCTCAAGCACGACTATTTCTCCACACTGAACGGACCACTGACCCGCTGTTCGTTTAGCCTGGTGTTGGGTTGGTGGTCGGTTATCTAATACCAATAGAGCTCCGGCTTATTCCCTCGACGATCTCTCGGTGGACTGACGGTAAAGGAAAATTGAGTTTGGGAATAAATCCGATCGAGTTGGGTATTAAATTGACGGCGAGCTGGAGCTCCGGAAGGGTTAGGGGCCTTTAGTTAGACATGTTTGGCAGCGCATCGAAGCAGAGATCTCTGTCGGACAGCGCAGTCCGTTGGGCGACGTTTGAGACAGAAGCCATGCCGCATGTCTCTAGTCTATTCCGCGTGGCGCTGTGGCTCACGCGCGACAGGGCTGAAGCTGAAGACTTACTTCAGGAGACTCTGGTGGAGGCGCTCAGTTCGTTTCACCGATTTGCGCAAGGCACGAACTGTCGAGCCTGGCTCGTTTCGATTCTGTATCACATGCAAAGCAAGAGGAGACGAACGGCAGCACGTTTACACCTCGTCAGCGACGCTGAGGAACGCATCGCTGAGACCACAGCTTTTGAACCGCCGACGCCGCAGAATTTGACCGATGAGGAGGTACTGGGTGCGCTTGAACGATTGCCACGAACCTTCCAGGAAGTCGTGATCCTCGCTGACATCGAGGAAATGTCTTACAAGGAGATCGCTTCGGCTCTCGAGGTTCCCGTGGGTACAGTGATGTCGCGCATTTCACGCGGTCGCAAATTGCTTCGTGCTGAACTCGCCAGCTACGCCAATGCGCACGGCTTTGGGCGATCCACTCAACATCAGATTTCAGAGAAGGAACCATTGAGGAAGCCTTAATATGCAATGCCGTGAATTTAGGGAAATCGCTGATTCCTATCTCAGCAACGAGCTGATGGTTGAAACGAATCACGGGGTCATCGCGCATTTGGAGCAGTGCGCCGAGTGCCGTCAGGAGTTGAAAGCGCGGCGCGAGTTGCGTGGCCAACTTCGCGAGGCATTCATAAAATCGCCGGAGAACCAATTGCGACCAGAATTCGCTGCCCGTCTCAGTACCCAGTTGCGTGATTACTCGCTGGGTAAACATGATGCGCGGCTTGTGTCGCCGCGAGGATGGCAACCGTCCGTGACAAGAACGCAGGCGACATGGCTCGCGCTCGCTGCTTGTCTGTTGTTGGCTATGGGCCTGGGGCTGGTTGTCGTTCGAAAGCGGCTCGTCGAGTCAAAGGCTCCTGGCGAGATCGCCGTGAGTAAGCCAAAACCAAATGACTCACCTGGACTTAACCCCGGAATACCCGTAAGCATCGTCAAAACAGAATTGGCCAAGAGTGCGGTGGGCGATCATCGCGACTGCGCAATCAAGTTTCGTTTGGCTGAGAAGCCGATCGATCTGGAAGTTGCGGGTCAGAAATACGACCCTGTCTACCTTAACCTGACCAAAGCAGTGTTGTCGCAACAGGGTCTTGCTCCATTGGATGCTCAGTTTGTCGAAGCACACTCGTGCGTCTTTGACGGGAGACGTTTTGCTCACATCGTTCTCAAGTATCACGGCCAGGTAGTTTCTTTTCTGGTCACCGACTTCAAGCCAACCAAAGGCGTGCAGCCGGAATTGGCACGGAGTTCAGCGGATCCGCAGGTGATCACATGTTCACAATTCGATGGTTACAAAGTTTCTTGTTTTCAAACTGCGCGTCATGCCGTCTTCATAGTGTCGGAATTGCCCGAAGGCGACAATCTCGCGTTGGCCCGGGCGCTTGCCCCTTCCGTCTTTGCGCACATCATGCGTACTGAAAATGACACTTGATAAACAGCGAGGCTTTAATGAATAGAAGGTCCTTCATAGAATCATTCGCGATGTTTGGAGTGGCTGCTGCCACTCTTCACCGTCCAACGCTCTTTACCTCTTTCGCTCAAACAAACGAAAAGACGAAAGCAAAAGTGCCTCTCAATAAGCTCAGCAAATCTAACGAAGAATGGAAACGAATACTAACCCCGGATCAGTACTTCATAACTCGACAAGCTGGTACTGAGGCGCCATATTCAAGTCCTTTGCTCAACATCCATGACAGCGGAACATTTGAGTGTGTCTGTTGCGACTTGCCGCTTTTTAGTTCAAAGACAAAGTTTGAATCCGGAACAGGGTGGCCCAGCTTTTGGGCTCCGATTGACAAGCGAAATGTTCTGGAGAGAACTGACCATACGCTCTCCGAAACTCGGACTGAGGTTCTGTGTGCGAGATGCGATGCTCATCTCGGTCATGTATTCGATGATGGACCAATGCCTACCGGCTTGCGCTACTGCATGAACGGAGTGGCGCTCAAGTTCACACGAGATTGAAGCGTTGCTGGTGCGTTAGACATGGAATCCGACTACACCATTACTACAGCAACACGTGAGCGCTTAGAAGCGCTCTCTGGCATTGAATTGGCGGCGGCGACGATGTTTGAGGGATATGTACCCGCATCGGTTCCCCAGGACAACACGCCACTGTCAAAATTCCGGAGCGCTCAGCGTGAGGGAAGGCTTTGGGTCGCCCTCTTTGGTGAGACTCCCGTTGGCTTCGCCCTCGTCGAAATGCTGGCTGAGGATCTTCCTCATCTCGAGGAGATCGATGTTACTCCGGCTCACGGCCGTCGTGGGCTCGGGACTGCTTTAGTGCACACTGTTCTGGAGTGGGTAGTGAACGCTGGGTATCAGCAAATGACCTTAACGACATTTCGGAGCGTGCCCTGGAATATGCCTTTCTACGCTCGACTAGGATTTGTTGAAATTCCTAGTCACGAGTGGCGACCAGAAGTCGAAGCCGTTGTTCGAGACGAAGCTGGTCGCGGTTTGGATCGCGATCAACGGGTCGTCATGGGATATTTCGTGAATGCTGTCCGATCCACGATTGCAGGCGGACATGGCCCTTGTTTAGTCTCGGAAACACATTGCTGAATAGCCAAGTTGTTGGCAGCCTCGGCAGTGAACCGGACATGCGAAACACCTATGGACCGAAAAACAAATCTGCGAGTCGCCCGTCCCACAAACAACTTCGAAGAGGTTATGCGGTTCTATATCGCCGGGCTCGGCCTTGAGGAGTTGGGCTCATTCGAGGATCACGACGGCTTTGACGGTATGATGGTGGGTATGTCTGGAACTCCCTACCACCTTGAGTTCACACGCAAGCGCGGCCACGATGCGGGTCGTGCACCGACTAAGGACAACCTTTTGGTGTTCTATCTTCCAGACGAGAAAGATTGGCAGGTCGCCGTGGACCGCATGGTCAAAGCCGGATACCTTCCTGTCCCCTCATTCAACCCGTACTGGGACAGGGATGGGCGTACGTTCGAGGATCCGGACGGCTATCGCGTGGTCCTACAACATGGGACATGGTCTAATTGAAGCCGTTCTACAGGGCGAGACTTATTGAAAGTGCACGCCCGAACGCCCACAACCTGTTGCTTTACCTGAGGTAGGTTTTGCTACTCGATCTACCTTGATTGAAGGGCCAGTGAGGTGGCCCGTCTCGCATGCTTACCAACTGGCAACGTTAGCGGCCCTGGGAATCAATACGATTGGTCGCTGCTCAGAAAATCGTGTTAGATGACAAACGGTCACAAGGCTCGTCCCTTCGGCGTAACAGCGCTTAGTGTTTTCTTTCTAATCGGTGCCGTCATCAGCCTAACGGCAAGCCTGTCCTTGATTTTCCCGAACAGTTTCTTCAAGCCGATCTGGCGCGTCAACCCACGCGCCCAAGTAGGTCTCGAGAGTATCGGCGGGTGGGCCATCGTGTTGTTATTTGCGGTGTGCGCCTCGTGTTCTGCAGCCGCGATAGGACTGTGGCGCGGTGCCCGATCGGGCCATAGCGTCGCTGTCGCCATGATCACAATCAACCTCATCGGTGATATAGCCAATACAATCCTGGGCACGGACTCGCGTACGATTGTCGGCATTCCTATCGCTGCGGCAATCCTGTGGTATCTGCTGAGCAAACGTGTGCGAAACTTCTTCCGGTATGAGTCACCTTTATGACAAGACGTAGATTTTCCTAAATCCTACCACGCAATTATTAGCCCGACAGGTAAATGGCGCTGGAAAGGCAGATTTCGAGTGCACAAGCCTCACCTATGACATTTTTACTCTCAGACAGTTCCAACCGCACCCGTCGTGGGCTTGATCCGGTAAACATCTTCAACCGCTGCACGCAGAATCTCAGCGACACTCAAGGCTTGGCGACGCAAATCGCGCGGCGTATGAGGCGCGTCTGCGTCGAAAAATTTCGGAGACTTGTCCCAGGCAGGCTTCGTCAAGGTGTTTGCTGAAGTTATCGAGCCAGTCTTCAGTCACTGTTGCATACAGCGCAAGGAAGATTACAGCAACTTTACAACGAATTCAGAGGCTCGTTCTTGAGGAGCGTTCCGGCTCTCATCATTCACGGTACACCACTCGTTTCACGAAGTGCATTAAAGATCGCCTTGAACTTGCGTCAGCCCGCGGCCTCACGGATTGCATGTGTCAACCAGAGATCAATCGATATCGCACCACTTCCCTTAACGATAACTATCAAGAGCAGCGTGAGGAGCATTACGTGATACTCAATTCCTTCTCCATCCTTTTTCCCAAACCAGTTCATTGACCACCCATCAGGTAAGTGCACTATCAGGGCTCCAGCGAAGATGATGAACAGACCGCCAGCCGCGATTCTTCCCAGGAAGCCGAGTATTAGAGCCATGCTTCCAAAGGATTGTCCGGTTATGATCATCCACGCAATAAATTTGGGGACTCTTCTGGCCGCCATTTGGTCAATTGTTCCCTTAATTCCCACACCGTCAAACCAACCAAATAGTTTTTGCATTCCATAGGGAAAAATAATTATTCCGGCGATGATCCTCACAAATGTCCAGACATAATTTGTGTCTGTCTGAAGTAGTGTTTCCATCATAGAATCAAGAACGGTCCATCCCTCCAGCCGGAAGGTCATTGACACCGAGATACACGTGCGAAGTGCAAGCAATGGGCCATAGTGAGCGCGCCGTTTTATGTGGCAAGAAACTGGGTTGTCAGGCAGTGACGTCGAATCCTGGTAATGAAAGTGTCGAAGCAACGTCCCGCGTGTCGCTATAACGACAAAACGAAACGACAGGCTCGCTTCAGACACCCGCAAATTTGGATTATTAGGCATTGGTCTTACGCAATAGCGGATTCGATCGCGTTCGCAGCGTTACTTTCCGCCACCTCAGTTTGTCTCAGCCGATATAGCGACGCGGCGACGTCGGCGGGTGGCAAGGCACTTGCTACGTCCTTGAGCAACTAGAGATTCGAGCCGCAGTGTGGACACATAGTGAAGGGGGAATCTTGGATGCTCAGTATCACCGTTGATGGTTTGGTCCAGGAGGCACAGACTGGTGAACGCCTCATTGATGTCATCAACCGCAGTTCGAGCAAGATCCCACAAGTGTGCTATCACCCGCAGCTTGGTCCAATCCAGACCTGCGATACGTGTTTGGTCGAAGTTGACGGCGGACTTGTCCGGGCATGTGCTATCAGCGTTTCAGCCGGAATGAGAGTCAGCACGAATTCTGCTGCGGCGAGTGATGCGCAACGAGAGGCATTTGACCGAATTCTCGGTAATCATCTTCTCTACTGCACTGTCTGTGATAACAATAATGGTGATTGCACGGTTAACAACACCCTGAAGCTCTCAGGAATTGAACATCAGACCATTCCGTTTCGAACCAAACCGTACGAAGTCGATAATACTAACCCTTTCTACCGTTACGATCCGGATCAGTGCATTCTGTGTGGCCGCTGTGTCGAAGCATGCCAGAACCTCGAGGTGAATGAAACGCTTTCGATTAACTGGGAAGACCCGCACCCGCGAGTATTGTGGGACGGCGGATCTACGATTGGCGAATCGAGCTGCGTTTCGTGCGGGCACTGCATAACAGTCTGTCCATGCAATGCGCTAATGGAAACGTCAATGCTGGGCCATGCCGGTTTCTTCACGGCACTCCCAAAGTCCGCCCTGGCTGGCATGATCGACACAGTTAAAGGAATTGAGCCGGAAACCGGTTATGGGACCATTCTCCGGGTTTCGAAAGCCGAGGAGGCAATGCGCGAGTCGCGCATTCGACGCACGAAGACAGTGTGCACTTACTGCGGAGTTGGTTGCAGCTTCGACATGTGGACGAAGGATCGGCACATTCTTAAGGTCGAATCACTGGAAGGTCCGGCAAACGGCGTTTCCACCTGCATCAAAGGAAAGTTTGCCTGGGACCACATCAACAGCGCTGATCGATTGACGAAGCCGCTTATCCGACAGGGAGATATCTTTCGCGAAGCCACCTGGGAAGAAGCCCTGAGCCTTGTAGCTCGACGCTTAACGGAGATAAAGGCGAAGAATGGGCCAGATTCTATTGGGTTAATTTCTTCCTCGAAATGTACCAACGAAGAAAGCTACCTCATGCAGAAGCTGGCCCGGGCAGTAGTTGGTACAAACAACATCGACAACTGTTCGCGCTACTGCCAGTCACCGGCAACTGCGGGCTTATTTCGCACGGTCGGTTACGGCGGAGACTCAGGTTCAATCAGCGATATTGCGCAGGCCGATCTGGTAATCATCATCGGCAGCAATACGGCGGAGAGTCATCCCGTGCTCGCAACGCGCGTAAAGCGGGCCCACAAACTTCGCGGTCAAAAGCTAATCGTCGCCGATTTACGCGAACATGAGATGGCGCGCCGGGCCGACGTCTTTCTGCACACCCAACCAGGCACCGATCTCGTCTGGCTCTCGGCAGTTAGTCGTTACTTAATCGACGAGGGCTTGGTGAAGACTGACTTCATTAATCGATGGGTGAATGGATTCAACGAGTATCGCAAGAGCCTTGAGCCGTTCACGTTGGAGTTTGCTTCAAAGCGCTGCGGGCTGCCGGTTGATACTCTAAAGAGTGTGGCTCACACGATCGCCGAATCACAGCGCGTTTGCATTCTCTGGGCCATGGGAGTTACGCAACACAGTCAGGGCTCCGACACGTCAACGGCGATCTCGAACCTGCTGCTCATCACGGGTAACTACATGCGCCCTGGAACCGGCGCATATCCGTTGCGTGGTCACAACAATGTGCAGGGTGCAAGCGACAACGGATCGATGCCAAACAACCTTCCGGGTTACCAGTCGGTTGATGATCCGGAAATCCGTGCGCGATTCGAGGCTCAATGGAAGGTCACGCTGCCCTCGACCAAAGGACTCGACAATCACGAGATGGTAGATGCCATCGAGCAAGGCAAGATCAAGGCGATGTATCTGATTGGCGAGGAGATGGGCATCGTCGATTCGAACGCGAACTATGTTGCCGATGCATTTTCCAAGCTCGAGTTCTTCGTAGTGCAGGACATCTTTTTTGGCGTTACTTGTCAGTATGCCGACGTGGTTTTGCCGGCGGCGCCCAGTTTGGAAAAGGAAGGTACATTCACCAGCACCGAACGCCGAATCCAGAGGCTCTACCAAGTATTCGAGCCGTTGGAAGGATGCCGGCCTGATTGGCGGATAATCCAGGACGTTGCCAATCATCTTGGCGCGAGTTGGAACTACCATCACCCTTCGGAAATCATGGCGGAAATCGCGTCGCTGACTCCTATGTTCGCCGGAGTAACCTACGAACGCCTCGAAGGATACAAGTCACTACAATGGCCCGTTGCCGCAGATGGCAGCGATCAACCCTTGCACTACACCAAGGAGTTTTTCTTCCCGGATGGCAAGGCCAGACTCTTTCCTTTAAGTTGGCACGAACCGCCAGAGCAACCCGATGCTGAGTATGACCTGCATCTGAACAACGGACGGCTGCTCGAGCATTTTCATGAAGGCAATCTGACTTATCGCACCAGCGGCGTTCGCGAGAAAACGCCCGACACATTTGTCGAAGTCTCACCAGAATTAGCTCAGGAGCGTCAGATTCAAACGGGGACTTGGGTGAATCTGACTTCGCGTTACGGCCGGGTTCGCGTGCGCGCAGTGGTGACCGACCGCGTTCATGGAAACCAACTCTACATGCCGATGAACTCTGTCGAGAGTCCCATCAATCGTTTGACCAGCAGTCACACCGACCCCATTACCCACACGCCGGCTTTCAAGGAAGTCTCGGTGCACATGACCGTGTTGCCGGAGACTGGTGTCAGCCCGTTGCCCCGGACCAACTCGCGTTGGGGCCACCCGACGCCACAACGCGGAGTGGAAGTCGAGCGCAAATGGCAGCGGGCTGACTATCGCATTCCCGGACCTAAGCTCTTCCAGATCCAGCCCCGGCAGAATGGGAATGGGAATTCGAATTCAAAGACTTCAGGATCTGAAATTTGAGATGCCGAGTTGAGGAGTAGAAAGATGGCTCAACCAATTCCTTTAGCATTGGCGCCGCGCGACCAACAGCGCGAGCTCAATGTGCAACTTCAGCAAGCTCCAATGAAACACGCCCAGGCGATTCTGGCTGGCTACGAAGTTTTACAGGCTCTGCATGATCGGGGCGTGCTGGACGTGATGCGTGGAGTATTAGGTGGAGGCGAAGAGATTCTCGAACAGGCCGTAGCAGTAGCAAGTGGACCAGAAGCCATCCGCGGATCGCGCAACCTGCTGCTGCTAGTCAAGGTCTTCGGGGAGATCGACCCGGTGCTGTTAGCCGATCTGACGCGCGCAGTTCCAAAAGTTTTGGTCCAAACGAACGCGGAAGAAAAGAAGCCGCCGGGACTCATCAAACTACTCAGCACCTTCTGGAGAAACAAAGATTTTCGTCGTGGGCTGGCGGCTGTCAACGATTTGCTCGAAATCTTTGGAAGAAGCCTGACGGCCAAGGCTCCTGACAACAAAGACGGTAATTATCAAGGTGGAAATAATGCGCGCTCATAATCGATGGACCATCGCTATCGCCGGAGTATTCATGCAAGTTGCATTGGGCGCTGTGTACGCCTGGAGTGTATTCCGCATCCCACTCGCGAAACAGTTCGGCTGGAGCATTTCGGAAGTGACCTTAACGTTTACGATCAGCATCTTCGTGCTGGGTATTGCTGCGTTCTTTGGCGGACTCTGGCTGAATCGCAAGGGACCGCGCGTGGTTGCGTTGACTGGAGGCGTGCTCTATGGACTAGGTGTATTTCTTGCAAGCTTCTCTGCTCATAAACTGTGGTGGCTATACCTTAGTTACGGACTGATTGGGGGATTAGGTCTTGGTTTTAGTTACATTGTTCCGGTGGCAGTTCTTGTGAAATGGTTTCCTGATCGTCGAGGACTCATCACGGGAATCGCAGTTGGCGGCTTCGGCGCCGGAGCTCTCATCACCGCGCCGGTAGCTACCGCACTGATTCAAAGGATTGGTGTACTGAGTACATTTTCATACTTGGGAATTGCATATCTGATCGTGACGGTTTTGGCTGCCCTGTTCATGCAGAATCCACCAGACGGTTGGAAGCCGGAGGGTTGGACACCAACACGTTTCCGGCCCACACAAGGTTCCGTGCACGATTACACACTCGGTGAAGCGCTCAGGACTTGGCAATGGTATGCGCTCTGGTTGCTTTTGTTTCTTAATACAATTGCCGGCATTTCAATCATCTCGCAGGAAGCACCGATATTTGAGGAACTGGTCGGGGTGAGTGCAGTGGTGGCGGCCGGCATGGTGGGTATCGCCAGCATCGGTAACGCCCTCGGCCGAGTGTTTTGGGCGTGGGTTTCCGACTTAATAACAAGACGAGCAACTTTTCTCGTGATGTTCCTTCTGCAAGTTCTGCTCTTCTGGTTTCTTCCGAACGTCGCAATCGTCAGTTTGATGACAATTCTAACCTTCATCGTGCTGATGTGTTACGGCGGCGGGTTCGGGACGATGCCGGCGTTTGCCGCTGACTACTTTGGCTCGAAGAATGTTGGACCAATCTACGGCCTGATGCTAACGGCTTGGGGCTGTGCCAGCCTGGTCGGTCCGCTACTAATAGCGTACATGCGAGAGATGACCGGCTCTTATCATGGTGCCCTGCATATCATCGCCTTACTCATGGCAATTTCAGCCGTGCTGCCGATGCTTATGTCACAACCTCGATCCGGTTCACCGTCCCGCGAAGTGGAATTCCGCGATCCAACTCGACCACCATCTCTGGCTCGCAAGGCGTAGACGACGGGAGAATTACAGTCGATGGTAACTTTAGAGCGTGGCCGGTTTCTTCAAACCTCGAGCCTCATCAATCGCTGCCTGACACGCCGCATCATATTTGGCGGTGGGCATCGCTTTGAGGCGCTCTTCATCAAGAGGCTTGCCGCAACGGGCGCACAGGCCATAAGTCCCATCTTCAATTCGCTGCAATGCCGCGTCGATCTCCTCAATCAAGTGTGTTTGACGATCGGCAAGCTCAAGCGCAGTCGCTCGATTTAGATCTAACTCTGACATTTCGCCTGAATCTTCGACTCCGTCATCACCTTCAAGCGCAGTCGACTTGTCGGCCCGCAGGTCCTCGGTAGCCTGACGCCGCTGTTCGAGGAGGAGGTTACGAAAGTATTCGAGTTTCTGCTTATCCATAATAGTCCCTCAGTTGATCGCTAGACCGGAATTGCAGTTGTTCTGAACAAAGAAACGTCCGCGAGTTGCAGCACGCTCTAGAGTTCTTCTTCACTATTTTATACGAGTGTTCATGACGTTGATGTTGAAGTGCAAGCAAGTGGACCTCGTTCGCCCCTGAAGAGGTCCACCCGCTTCAAGCACAACCCCCGCTTAGTCGTGCTACTTGAAAATATCGACCCTGCTTCCCAGGCAATGCGTGTACCTGACTGACAACAGAACAATTACTTTCATGTCTACGTGAAATCAGATCTCTCTCAGATGTCGATTGGAGTGGGAAATAGTGACGGTGAGACGTTATGGCGACGCTTCGTCGAAGGATCAACTCAGAGAGGGGCAAGGTCAGCCCTCGAATCCCATTAGTTTTCACTTTCCAGGAGCAATCGCGACTTTTACAACGCGATTCCGTCACTGGATGTGGCAGCTATCTTGCTAATGGTTGTTACGAATCCGAGGAGGAGAACGTCAGGAATTCCCCAAACCAAGGGTGAATATGTCAACGACACTAAAACAATTGCTCCGCAAACCGAAGGTCGTAATCCCGATTGCAGTCGTCGCAGTACTAGCCATTGTTGCCCTTATAACCATCGCCAGTAAGTCAAACGACAGCGTCAAGGCAGCTCCACGACCACTCGATGTCGAAGTAGTGCAAGTCAAACAGGATGACGTGCCTCTTTATAGTGAGTGGATCGGAACCACTGAAGGAATCGTTAACGCCGATATCAAGGGTCAGGTAACGGGCTATCTGCTGCGGCAGGACTACAAAGAAGGAGCCTTCGTAAAAAAGGGCGAGCTTTTGTTTGAGATTGATCCTCGTCCCTTTCAAGCGGTGTTGGATCAGGCGAACGGCCAGCTCGCGCAGTTTAAAGGTCAACTTGAGCAAGCCAATTCTCAAGTGGTCCAGGCGGAAGCTCAAGTCGCTCAGGCGAATAGTCAAGTGCTGCAGTCACAAGCGCAGCTGGCCCAGGCTGAGGCTAACCAGGTAAAAACGCAGCTTGACGTTAATAAGTATGCGCCGCTCGCAGAACAGAAAGCGGTAACACGGCAGGATCTCGATAACGCTGTTCAAGCAAACGTTGTTGCCAGGGCACAAGTCGAAGCATCTAAAGCCGGCGTAGAAACGGCGCGTGCTCAACTTCGTTACGCGAACGCACAAATCGGGAGCGCAAAAGCCGCAATCAGGACAGCCAACGGCCAGGTCGAAAACGCCCAGGCAGCGGTAAAAACCGCTCAACTCAATCTGAGCTTCACTCGCATCGTCTCGCCGATCGACGGAATCGCAGGGCTGGCACAAACACAGGTCGGAGATCTGGTACAACCTAACAACCCAAACAGCCCGCTGCTCACAACTGTATCAACTGTCGATCCGATCAAAGTCTATTTCACCATTAGTGAACAGCAGTATCTGGCGTTTACGAAAGAGAACTTGATTCAAGCAAGACAAGGGGCGAGTGTCGCTCAGATCGAATTGGAGCTGATCCTGGCAGACGGCACGACTTATCCGCATAAAGGCAGCTTCTACTACGCTGACCGTCAGGTTGAGCAAACGACTGGCGCGATTCGAATTGCAGGACTGTTTCCGAACCCAGGAAACATTTTGCGTCCCGGACAATACGGCCGCGTGCGCGCTGTAACAGCAACAAAGAACAGCGCCTTGCTGGTCCCGCAACGGGCCGTCACTCAACTTCAAGGTGGATATCAGGTCGCTGTCGTTGGTAGGGACAACAGAATTGAAATCCGCTCGATCAAGTTAGGCGACCACAGTGAATCGATGTGGATTGTCGATGAAGGACTCAAACCCGGTGAGACCGTAGTTGTCGAGGGAATTCAGCGAGTCAGACCTGGCGTGCTTGTCAATCCGAAGCCTTACATCAAAAAAGATTGAAGAACCATGATCTCAAAACTCTTCATCAATAGACCAGTTGTGGCGATGGTTATCGCCATTCTGACGGTGATTGTCGGGTTAGTAGCTATGGCTGGATTGCCCGTGGCCCAGTTTCCCGACATCGTGCCGCCGCAAATAATCGTCAATACGACTTACACCGGCGCCGATGCGCAAACAATCGAACAATCCGTCGCCACGCCACTGGAGCAACAGATGAGCGGCGTGGACGACTTGCTCTACATACAATCGACGAACGCCAACGACGGAACGATGACGCTGACCGTTACTTTCGACGTCGACACAAATCCAAACATCGATCAGGTCAATGTTCAGAACCGGGTGGCCCAGGCCCAACCGAACCTACCGGCTGACGTCAATCAGTTTGGATTGAGCTTACGGAAGTCAACAGGCATACCGACGTTAATCTTTGCTCTCTATTCGCCACAGCAAACTCACGACTCACTCTTTCTGGCAAACTACGCAAACATCAATATCAATGATGCTCTTTATCGCGTTCCGGGCGTAGGTGAGGTCCGCCTATTCGGTGTCAGCGATTACGCAATGCGTATTTGGGTGAAGCCTGATTTACTCGCAAAACTCAGCCTTACAGTTCCTGATCTCGTCCGCGCTGTTCAGCAACAAAGCAGCGTTAACCCGGCAGGCCAGGTTGGCGCTGAGCCAGCGCCCAGCGGAAAAGAGACCACTTACACAGTGCGTGCACAGGGACGGCTGCAAACGCCTGAGGAGTTTGGCCAGGTCGTTGTTCGTTCGAATCCTGATGGTTCTGTTGTGAGACTGAGTGATGTCGCACGTATTGAACTTGGAGCACAGAATTATCAACAGCTTGCGCGCTTTGGTGGAAAACCTGCTGCGATTGTCGCCGTGTACCAGGCACCCGGATCGAATGCACTCGCAGTCGCAAACGGCGTCAAGAAGACTATGGAAGAACTCAAGCAGCGATTTCCAGCCGACCTCTCTTGCGCAATTGGCCTTGATACAACGCGATCGGTAACAGAAGGCATCCGCGAGATTGTTGAAACCCTCGTGATCGCAATCATTCTTGTTCTACTGGTGGTCTTCCTGTTCCTTCAGAACTGGCGGGCCACTCTGATTCCAATGATCGCGGTGCCCGTTTCACTAATCGGTACGTTTGCAGTTTTCCCGTTGCTTGGATTTTCAATCAACACTCTTTCACTTTTTGCGTTGGTACTGGCAATCGGACTTGTCGTCGATGATGCGATCGTTGTTGTCGAGGCCGTCGAGCATCACATTGAAGATGGTATGAGTCCTCGTGAAGCAACGCTCAAGGCAATGGAAGAAGTTGCCGGACCCGTGATCAGCATCGCCATGATTCTCACTTCCGTATTCATACCAGTTGCATTGGTCAGCGGCATTCAGGGCCGTTTGAATAAACAGTTCGCCGTGACGATTGCCGTCTCCGTGATCATTTCAGCGTTCAATGCGCTTACGTTATCCCCGGCTCTCGCAGCGCTGATGTTGCGAGAGCGTCAACCGGCACGTGGACTACTTGGCAAGTTCTTCGGCGGTTTTAATCGCTGGTTCGCCAAAGCCACTCATGGCTATGTCGCTCTGAGCGGCGGTCTAATCCGCAAAGCCATGATCGGAGTGTTGATTCTTGTCGGCTTTGCGGTAGTGGATGGGATTTTTGGTAAGCGCCTGCCCACCAGCTTTCTGCCCGAAGAGGACTATGGCTTCCTGTTTTTAAATATTCAGCTTCCGCCTGCCGCCTCGCTCGAACGAACTGATCAGGTTTCGCAGAAGGTGGAAGGAATTCTCAAGCAAACAGAAGGCGTGCAGTACACAACGACTATTAACGGGTTCAGTTTATTGAATCGAGTCTCAGCTAGTTACAACGGATTCTTCTTTGTCTCTTTGAAGCCTTGGAGTGAACGTAAACAAACTGCGCAAGAGATCGTGAAGGGTGTCAATGTGAGACTTGCCAACGAAGTGCCCGAGGCAATTGCGTTTCTGTTCAGTCCGCCGGCAATTCCGGGACTTGGCAATTCGGGCGGGCTCTCGTTTTGGCTGCAAGATCGGAGTGGCGGATCTGTCGAGTTCCTTGATCAGAACGTGCAAAAATTTCTGGCGGCGGCTCGGCAACGACCGGAACTAGCCGGTGTTGCTTCACAGTTCTCAGCGACAACACCGCAGATCTTCGCTGACGTAGACCGCGACAAGGTGCTTAAACAGGGGCTTGATGTCCGAGACGTATATCAAACTTTGCAGGCCTACCTGGGCGGGCTGTTTCTAAATCAGTTCAATCGATTCGGAAGACAATGGCGGGTCTTTCTTGAAGCGGAAGGAGAAGAACGGCTCAGCGATCACGACATCGCTCAATACTATGTTCGTAATCATGACGGCAACATGGTCCCGCTTTCATCCCTGCTAAAGACGCGCAACATTCTTGGACCTGAATACACTAACCGTTTCAATTTGTATCGGGCAGCACAGATAATCGGAACGGTGGCTCCAGGATATAGCTCCGGACAGGCGCTGACCGCTCTTGAGGAAGTCGCCAAACAGACTCTCCCCCCCGAGATTGGATACGACTGGTCCGACCTTTCTTATCAAGAACGAACGGCTTCGGGAAGTACCACCGCCGTGTTCGGATTGTCACTTGTGTTTGTGTTTCTCATTCTCGCTGCTCTGTACGAGAGTTGGTCGCTTCCCTTGTCGGTTTTGCTGATCGTTCCGATTGCGATCTTTGGAGCTTTCCTTGGTCTCTGGCTCCGCAGCTACGACCTGGATGTCTACGCGCGAATCGGGTTGATCGTCCTCATTGGCTTAGCGGCGAAGAACGCGATCCTGATCGTCGAGTTCGCAAAGGCTGAATTGGAAAAGGGGCGCGATCTGATCGATGCGGCGTTGGAAGGCGCGCGGTTGCGCTTGCGTCCGATTCTGATGACTTCGTTTGCGTTCATTTTCGGCTCAGCGCCGTTGTGGATCGCATCTGGGGCTGGTGCATCTGCTCGTCGCATACTCGGCACAGTGGTAATCGTCGGCATGTTAGCAGCCACGTTGATCGCAATCTTCATAATTCCAGTAACGTTTTATTTAGTTGAGAAAATCACCAGGAAGCTCAGCAGGAAACGCGGAGCCGAACTCATGACACCCGAGCCACGGCCCGCAAGCGGAGATTAAACACTGATTGAGATAGCCGCCAGGCTGAAGGGCTTTGCACAAAAAGTCCCTACATATTGGTTCCTCTGTGCAACCTCTGTGTTCTCTGTGTCTCTGTGGTGTGTTTTTGCTCGGAATTCATCAACCACAGAGACACAGAGAACACAGAGGTTGCACAGAGCAGAGAGCCTTCATGACTTTTTGTGCAAAGCCAGGGCTGAAGAGTTGGTCTATCAGGCATGGCAAACAATACCGGATACTGAACGGCAAATCGCACAAACTGAAAATCAACTAAGTTTTATTCTCGGAACAATCCCGGATCAATCACACACGGCTGGCCACTGGATCAGCAACAAACGCTTGCCACTGTTCCTGCGGGCCTTTCCTCATCTCTGCTGAGTAATCAACCGTCAAATCTGTTTTCCGGATTTATGAACGATTTGGCTCTTGCTCGTATCGCCTTGTTTCCAGCGACTCCAATTTGGTTAGAGGATTTTGGGTCATCGCTTCCATTACGCCTGTCGTCAATACAGAGATCTTCGAGACCGTCGAAATCAGCAAGTTTTCGATTTGGAGTTCTTGTTCATGTGTCAAGCTGCCTAGTCGTCGTCTGAATCTTAGGAATTGTGTTCGAGCGACGTCATTGGCCTCACTGAGAGCAGCTTTTGTTTCCTCTCTGGCCCTCACTCCAGGGCTTTCAATTTTTCTAAGCACGCGTGCCTCCTTTCAAATCTATTTTGCTCGAAAGAAGACTCAGGTCGGCACGACGACGTTGACGGCACTCTACGATCCAGCTCTTAACGATCACCTCAGTCGTGCGTTGACCATCTGTTCTCAACGAAGAAATCGGAACGTTCTGTGTGACCTTCCGATCCTCTCGCTTGATTATTTTGACGGAAGTTTTCATAACAACAACACCTGACGTTTGAAGCGGGTGGACCTCTTCTCGCCCGCTGAAGAGGTCCCCACTTCGAGCACAACCATCCAGCAACAGCGTGCTCACTTTGAAAAAATGTCTGCTCAAGTTCGTAGGCAATGCTTGTACCGACAGACGTAACGGCGGGATACATTGATTTGCGGGGCAAAGAACAACTCACTCGCTAAATCTCGTCAGTTCGTCACGGCGATATGACAACGCCGGTGACCTTATAACGACGGGAAGGACGTCCATTGAGCTTTCACCCCGTCGCTTGCCAGAAGCGCTCGTTCTCCGGCTTCTCGAGGAATTCTTCCGCATCATCCTGCGGCATAGGTCGGAAGATGCCGAGCTTCTTCATTTTCGTGATCAGAGTAGTGCGTTTCAGTCCCAACCGCGCTGCCGCTCCCCGCGGTCCCCCGATCACCCATCGGGCCTTATGCAGTGCTGTCAGAATCACCTCTCGCTGTGAATCATCGAACGACCTTCCAGTTTGCGACAGTGGAATAGGTCTGTTCTCCAATTTGGGCAACGGATTCGGGAGCACTCCGTTGTCGGCACGAATCACAGCTCGCTCGATCAGGTTCTGGAGCTCGCGCACGTTCCCTGGCCACGAGTAGGCCTTGAGGGCAGCGAGCGTTTCGTCCGGTATGAAATGGATCTGCTTACCCATCCGTCGAGAAAACATTTGCACAAAATGAGACACCAATAACGGAATGTCCTGCCGGCGCTCTCGCAGCGGTGGCAGGACAATGGGAAAGACGTTGAGCCTGTAATAGAGATCACTGCGGAATTCTCTTCGCTCCACCATCTCCGCTGGGTTGCGGTGGGTTGCCGCGACTAAACGCACATTAATGCGATGGGTTCGACCGCTGCCCAGACGCTCGAACTCCTGCTCCTGTAATACCCGCAACAACTTCGGCTGCAAAGCAAGTGGCAGATCTCCAATCTCGTCCAGAAACAGAGTGCCCGTATCGGCCATTTCGAACCGGCCAATTTTCTGCCCGACTGCGCCGGTGAAAGCGCCCCGCTCGTGCCCGAACAATTCGCTCTCCAACAAGTCGAAGGGAATGGCGGCACAATTTAGTTTGACAAACGGACGTTCGCGACGGGCGCTAAGGTCATGGATGGCTCGCGCGATCAACTCCTTGCCGGTACCGGTTTCTCCCAGAATCAGCACCGTGGAATCTGTCGGCGCGACGCGTTCTACTTCCGCCAGAGAAAGTTTGAGAGCAGGGCTGCTGCCGATGATCTCTTGAAATCTACCGTTAACCGAAACCCGTTCACTCGGCGCGATTTTGTTTAGATATTCCATGGTTTGCCTCCGCGGGGGATCTAAACTGAAGAGTCACTCGTTTGTTTCGTCTCGTGTCCAGCAAAGCTCTCATCATCATCAACTATCGCGATCAGATTGCTGTTCACTTTGAATCCTCTATGGGATTCAATGTAATACCTGGTGGAGAAGAAAACTATTGGGCGTTGGTGGAGTTATGGTAATGAAAAGGAGAGCGTAGATAAGGCTTTCGTTTACACGTTGGAGGCAGGCTTTTTAGATCTCTTGCTTATGACGAACTTCCGTCAACTAGCGGCAGTGTGAACGAGAATACAGCGCCAGCGGGAACATTGGGTTCGGCCCAAAGGCGTCCACCGTGAGCTTCAATGATGGTGCGGCTGATGGACAGACCCATTCCCCTCCCATCTGCTTTCGTAGTAAAGAAGGGCGTGAACAATTGATCCGCTTCAGATCCAAGCCCGGATCCGGAGTCGCGGACTGCGACGACTACACTGCCATGCTTGTCCAGGCCGGATTCGATGCGCAGTAATCGCTGATTAAGTTCCGCTCCAGTCATGGCTTCAATGCCGTTCATAACCAGGTTGAGTAATACCTGCTGCAACTGAACGCGATCAGCCATCACGAGCGGTAGGTCGGTCACCAGTTTGTGTTCGAGCAACACTCGATTCTGCTGAAGCTGGCGACCAGTTAATGTCATCACGTCGTGGATGATTTCGTTAACATTGACTTTGGTTTTTTCAGAGGGCGTCTTTTTTATGAGTGCGCGTATGCGAGCTATGACTGCACTGGCGCGGGTCGTGTCTGCGACGATTTCCGCCAGAGCCCCACGCAGAATCTCGGGTTGTAAATTATTGTTGGCTAACAGTCTGAGGCACGCGTTGCCATTATTCGCTATGGCCGCCAGGGGCTGATTAACTTCATGAGCTATGGATGCCGCAAGTTCACCCATCGTCGTCAGTCTGGAGACTCGCTCAAGTTCTATCTGCGTCATCTGTAAAGCTTGTTGAGCCTCTTCAGCGCGCTTCCTTTCACTAATATCACGCACCAAACCAGTGAATATCCGACGGCCGTCTTTGGTCAATTCTCCGAAAGAGACTTCCACTGGAAATTTCTGACCGTTCTTGCGTAGACCGGTTAACTCCGTTCCTTGCCAATTCATGTGCCTCTCGCCGGTCCTCAAATAGCGTTTGAATCCGTTCTCGTGCGCTTCGCGCAGATATTCCGGCATTAGTATCGTTAACGATTTCCCAATTAAGTCCTGCGACTTATGACCAAAGATGCGCTCTGTAGCGGGATTGGTAAATTGAATCGTACCGCTGTCGTCCATGCTGATAATAGCGTCACTGGCAGTTTCGACAACAACGCGATATCTCTCGTCACTGTAGCGACGTGCGAACTCCTCCCGCTTACGATCGTCGATATCTTCACACGCGATCAATGCACGCAAGGACGGTCCGCCATTCTGCGTCAATGAAACCGCCAGCGCCTTTTTAATCGAAAACCAGCGATAGTGGCCGTCAGAGCGACGCAAACGTGCCTGGGTCTCGAAAGCTGTTCCAGAAGCCAGGTTCATGCTCCATTGATCCACGAAGTCGGGACGATCATCTGAGTGAATAAGGGAATGCCACTCGCCTCCTCTCGGCTCTTGTAAGGAGCAGCCGGTATATTCGTGGAAGGCGCGGTTAGCAAACTCAACCGAGCCATCAGGTAGGGCACACAGCACCAACGCAGGAAGCGTCTCGATCAGATCCCGTAGATCAACTTGTTCACCGCGCTCTTCCGCACCGTCTCGATTCGCACTCATATTTCGCAAAACGTTGGTCCAGGATTTTCGACCATGTAGTAAGGATTCTCTCGCAATGCGCCACGCGAAACCGCATGAGAGTGTGTCCCAAAACCCGCGTTGAGTAGAAGCGCACCCGAAACCGTGCTCACGTCATACATGCACACAATGACGCAGGGATAGCGAAGCGCCAGCTGCGAAGCCCCACTTTCGAGGTCGATCACGTCGTCGGCACCCCTGCCTGGAAGAGGATTTCGCCCTCTTCCCAGGTTGCCGAGGTAGCGGATGGCCCTGGCTCCTTTTTGCAGGGCAGCGGAAAACGCCGCCTCGATCTTCGCAAGTGTCTCAGAGGCTGACGATTCACGACGCAAAACAACGAGCCGGCCGTGGCGCAGTAAGGCATCCACGTCGTGACCCTTATTCCGTAAAATCTCCAGGACTCGCGTGTTTGCTTCGTCGTGGCCGAACAGAACGCAATATTGCGTTTCGTCAGGAATTGCCGGTTCGAAAAATCGAACTCCGCGCTCAAACTCTTGTTCGGTGTTCCAAAAATGGATCAGATGACTGCCTAATGCGACGTCGTCTGCGGTAATAGCAAGCGGGATCTTATCAGTGGACATATTCATCATCATTAACCTGGGCGGGGAGCTCGGTCGAACCTTCACGCGTCAGCGCAGAGCGAATAGTCTGAAATAGTTGTTCATCGCCATAAGGCTTCGCGAGTAACGCCACCGCGCCTCCTTCCATTGCGCGTCGATAAGACTCTTTGTCATGGAAGGCAGTCATGAAGATGATAGGAAAAGTGCATCCCTCCGCTGTCAATTGCCTTTGAAGCTCTAGTCCATTCATGCCTGGCATCTGTACATCGAGAACGAGGCAACAGGTATCTTGCCGTTGGCCGAAGTTAAGGAAACTTTCGGCGGATTGGAATGCTGCCGCCCGGTAGCCAAAGGACTCGATCAACAGCGCCGTAGACCTACAGACCGCTGCATCGTCATCAACCACGGATATCACTTTCGGATCTTTCATCTGCGTACGTCCAATGCCCTTGAATCGAGAGCAAATCTATTGAAGTTGGTGTTTTGAATATGACCAAAAATTTTGCGCTCCGAGCCGAAGATACTCTCGAGTTGAAAGCAAATCTATTGGTCTTTGGTGTACTAAGTCTGTGGAAAGGGGTGAACGAGTGTAATGCTTTGGTTTATTCAGCGTGCGAGACGTCTTTCAGTTTCGCAATCATTCTTACCAGGTCGGCGAGGGAGTCCGCGCGCAGTTTCTCCATTGCTCTACTGCGATGAACCTTGATTGTATTTTCCGCAGTTCCAAGTTGATCAGCGATTTGTTTGTTTAACTTGCCGGTACTTACCAGCGAAATCACCTCACGCTCCCGAGCAGTCAACAAGTCGAACCGACGTTGTAACTGCTCTAGCTCTTTCTCCTGTTCGCGCCTGGCGTGATCTCGCTGTAGCGCTATTTGAATAGCATCCAGTAGATCCTGGTCACGAAATGGCTTAGTCAGGAATTCAACTGCGCCCGCTTTCATTGCGCGAACAGTCATGGGGATGTCGCCATGACCTGTAATGAAGACTATCGGGATGTGGCATTTCCTTGCCGCGAGTTCATGCTGCAAATCGAGCCCGCTTAAGCCACGTAGTCTGACGTCCAGCACGAGGCAACTAGGCGCGTCTGCCGGTAGTTGTTGCAGAGCAGCTTCAGCGGAGTCAAACGTTTCTACCTGCAGACCCACGGTGCTGATAAGAAACTTTAGCGAAGAGCGCACGGAAGGATCGTCGTCGACGACGAACACCACACCATTAGGCATAAGCGACTCCCGTAGGAACTGGCAATGTGAACGAAAACACCGCGCCGTTGGGACAGTTAGGCTCGGCCCAGAGGCGACCGCCATGACTCTCGATCAGTGAGCGGGTAATCGGCAACCCCATTCCCATACCGTTCGCTTTTGTCGTGAAGAAGGGAGTGAAGAAGCGATCGTGATCCACACCAATGCCAGTTCCAGAGTCGCGTACTGCTACGAGTACGTCACCGGACTTGTCGATTATTGATTGCACGCAGAGTACGCGAGCGCGGTCGGTAACGGCGGTCATGGCTTCGATGCCGTTCATGATCAAGTTCAACAAGACTTGCTGTAATTGAACGCGATCAGCAAACACGAGAGTTGAACTCGGTGGCAGTTGGCGCTCGACCACGATTTTATTCTTCTGAATTTCATGAGCAGCTAGATCCAGCACCTCCTGAATGACCTCATTTATATTCAGCGGGCTTTTTTCCGCAGGCGCCTTCTTTATAAAGCCGCGAATCCGGGATATCACTGCACTCGCACGGGTGCTATCAGCAACAATTTCTCCAAGAACCTCGTGAAGAACAGCGGGATCAAGATTATGATTTCCAAGCAATCGCAGGCAGGCATTCCCATTGTTCGTGATAGCGGTTAGAGGCTGATTAACCTCGTGGGCGATGGAGGCTGTCAACTCACCCATGGCCGTTAGCCTGGAGATTCGAGCCAACTCCACTTGAGTTGTGTACAGACTTTGTTGGGTCTCTTGAAGCTTTTCTTGCGCGCGCTTTTGCTCGGTCAAATCGAGTACGAAAGCGACGCCTTCCTTCCCGTTAGGTTCGAAAAGCGCACCCCCAAGCAGTACTGGCACGCGGCCGCCATCTTTCCGGAGGAACTCCTTCTCGAATGCTTGAAAAATGCCCGTCGCCCTCAGCTCAGCCAACGCCCGTTCGTCGCTGCCACACCATTCGGCTGGCGTCAGGTCCGTCCAGCGCATGCGACCGCAGGCGAGATCTTCGCGGCCGTACTGCACTATGTGGAGAAACGCATCATTGGCTTCGGTAATCGCACCTTCGAGGTTCCACATAACAATTCCCACAACATTGGCGTCGACCAGGCGCCGGATCTTAGCTTCCAGCCCCCTTGCGAGTTCACGAACTTGTGCCTCCGCTTTTTCGCGCTCGGCTATTTCAAATGTAAGGTCTTCTATGTGTACCTGCGCTTGATATGCTGAAGAGGCAAATTTCCCGAGAGACGCCATGACCCGGTCATCTTCTGCATCGAACTTGCGACGATCGCTATGCATGATCGCCCAGATCGTCCCGACGGCTTCGCCAGCGACATAAAACGGGACCAGCAGACATTCTTCGGCTGCGGGAATGACTGGCATCAAATAGGGATAACGCCGTTCGAAATGTCTGAACAGCAGGGTGCGATTTTGATCTAGCACGTCTCCGCAGGGGCCGAAGTTCCGCGGAGTACCGCCTCCGACGTGGGGGTTCCACATGCCGGCGATAGCGGGCCAATAAAACCTTGCGCCGCAGGCGTCCGGTTTTTTGCCATCCCTCGTCAGCAAGCTAAGACCGGCAGAGTCACATTCGGTGATATCCAGAATCGTTTCAGCCAGCGTCTCAAAAATCGTGCTTGGTGAATCGGCCAACGCGCTCATCAATGCCACGAGCGCGCGGTTCTCCTTTTCATAATCAGGAGGACGCGATGGCCGGCGCTGCAACTCCGGCGTGCAGAGGATCGATTCCAGGGAGGCTCCTGCTTCCGCAATTGAATCTTCCAATTGGATGTTAGCTCGTGACGTGGAACTGGAACTCATATTTCTACTCTCCGTAGCGGCGCGACTTGAAGGGTTTCTGGGCTTTTCCTATCGAGTCTCCGGAGTGACACAGACAGTCATCATTTATAGTTGTGTTGCAACGTGTACGTCGGCACTAACGGGGGTTATATAGGGAATGTCGTCAAGTGGTCGACCTAATGCGGCTTAGTTAATGCTGTAGAACGCTCAGCAAGTTGACATGGCTTTGCCCGAAATGTCTGATTTCTCTGTGCAACCTCTATGTCACTCCGTGTCTCTGTGGTTGTTTGCTCTGATGTTCGTTAACCACAGAGGCGCAGAGGACACAGAGATTGCACAGAGAAGAAGTTCGATAAGGACTTTTCGGGCAAAGCCAGTTGACATGACAGCGTCAAAGGGAATTGCCGCACACAAAACCATTATCTGACATCCGCCGCAGGGGGATCGGCTGAGCCTAAGCTGAGCGCCTCTCTTGTATGATCTGGCTGAGTATCTGATCGTATCCTAATGTTGTCAACCGTTTTCATCAGGTTCTGTTTTGCTGGTGTGTTCATCTCAGAGACTCAATCGTTAGATTGTCTTCGTCCTATCTTTTCGCTTGTTTTAGTGCCGACCGAATGCTTTTGAGCAACTGCTCGTCACTAAAAGGCTTGTCAAGGAATGCAACAGCACCTGCATGCATCGCTTGTCTTCGAGACTCGTTGTTCCGATAAGCGCTAATAAAAATGATTGGAATGGACGAACCCTCAGTAGCGAGATGGTTTTGTAGCCCTAAACCGTTCATGCCCTGCATCTGGACGTCTAGCACAAGACACGACGTGTCGTTAAGTTGACCGGATTTCAAGAAGGTCTCAGCAGATTCAAAAACCACCGCGCGATAACCAAAAGACTCGATGAGCAGTTTTGTGGTCTTGCGAACGGACGCATCATCATCAACCACGGAGATTAGTATCGAAGTCATAGCGTATGTGCGGTCATTATTCCTTCTTCCAGACCATGACAATGCCTCTGGATGGAGATTAAATCTAGTGGACGTAGGTTTATTTGAACTAACAGAAAGGTGATGCGAGTAGAGTTTTGGTTTACGGCGGTCGTGTTCACACTTCAACGAGGAGCGTTGGCTTCCCCCACAGCCACGGTTGGCGGAGCACCTGTCTTCTTCACAAAGAATACGAGAAGCGTTGCGGGTTGCGTAGTAGATGCGTTGCGACTCTCCACGTGTACATCCGTGGGTGATTCGTAAAAGACTTCGCCGGCGTGAACAGTCTGGGCCTTGCCACCTTTTACTTGAGTAATCATGCTTCCCTCGAGCACATACACGAAGACATCTGCATTATGTCGATGCGGCGGAACGATCTCGCCCGGGGATAGAACGACTCTTTCGATTAGGCCTTCTTTTCCAGGCACATCAGGAAGCTCTTTGGTCATCAGAGGTGTTTCCTTTGCGACCTGGGAATTTGCGCTGCTACCTGTGGGCCCATTTGTAATGCCAAGCACGAACAATAGAAACAACAGGATCTTGCATGTGGTGTTCATTTCTTTTTCTGCCCCCTCCTACTTCGCAACCCCACAATCGAGTGTCAGTCTGCAATCCTCAGCACGATCTTGCCGCGCTTGTGCGGCGCACCTCCAAGCATTTCGTGCGCAATGCGAGCTTCTTCCAGCGGGAGCACAGTTCCTACGTTCGTAACTAGTTTCCCGCTATCGAACAGTTCTGTGATCTTGTTCAGCCGCGATGTAGTGACGTCCACGTAAAAGTACGCTGCTCGAATGCCATAACGTTTCTGTGTTGTCTCGGGAACAGGTGACACGACAGAGACGAGAATTCCACCTGGCTTCAGGAGAGGAAGAGACCGCTGCTGCGCATCTCCTCCAACAGTATCAATGACAACGTCAAATCCAGTCATCGATTCCTCGAATCGCTCCTTTTTATAGTCCACAGCCTTTTCAGCACCGAGGCTTTGGACGTAGTCCAAATCGGCAAACCCGGCAGTCGCGACTACGTGAAGACCAGCCTGGCTGGCCAGTTGCACGGCGTACGCGCCAACGTTGCCTGCGGCTCCAAGGATGAGGACCGTCTGCCCGGCGGTTACCTGGGCATATTCGAAGAGCATCTGCCAAGCCGTGATACTTACAATTGGAACCGAAGCCGCCTCGACAAAATTCAAAGACTTTGGCTTATGCGAGATCCGTCTCGCCAAGGCCAGGGCATATTCTGCATATGCACCAGAGAATTGTTCGTTCGTTCCTCCGTATACTTCGTCGCCAGCCTTGAATCCTGACACTTCCGCTCCGATTGCTTCTACGATTCCTGATAGCTCGGCACCGAGAATGAGAGGCAAGGGTTCGAGTTGAATCTTGCCCTCGCGGATCAGGGCATCCCAATTGCCGACTCCTGCCGCTTTTACGCGGACTAGCAATTGCCCAGTCGCGGGCTGCGGCCGAGGCACGTCATCGTTTGTGATCACGTTCGGTGGACCCAATCGTAGAATTCGTGCCACTCTCATCTGGACCTCCCGCTCAGTTTGGTAATCGATTCAGAAGCTTGTCCAACGTGAATCGGTCAGGCTCCCAGAACGCCAGTAAGAATGCTGCGGCGGCTGCCGAGAAGACCGAATAGTCCAATGGCTTCTTAATGCCAAGACCTGTGGCCATGCCTATAGCAAATGACAAAAGGAGAAGACCGGAGAGTACGGAGACCGCTCGTATTTTGAAGCCTGCGATAAGCAATATCCCCAAAAGTGTCTCCGCGATGGTAGCTGCCCACGCAAACGACACTGTCAACGAACTGGGGAAGAGAGACGTCACCGCGCCCGTGTATTCCACGAAACGAGCGAAGTTTCCCCAGGATACGTTCTTTGCTCCATATGGTCCCCATAAGCCAAAACGATCAGCTACAGCAGATAGAAAGGAGGCTCCTAGCGCAAACCGTGCGAACAGACGGACAATCTCTGTCCCATTCTCTCTGAGTTGCGCGGCTTTTGACTTCATAGGTGGCCTCCGGCCACACGGGATCTAGTAATGGAATCGGTACCACTCATTCGACCGGAAGAAAACTGTCCGGAATCGGCGGCTCCCCGACGGTCGCCCGAAGGACCGCCCAATGCATGGACTCGACACCGCCGATCCTTGCGAAGAGCGTTCGCAAAGCGGGATCATCGAGCCGGGCCACCATTTTTGTGTCGGCGACCGCCGCGGCGCGCTCCAGCGATGCTGCGTACTGCAAGAGATCGGTTTCGCTCTCCAGCTTCGGTGGCGGATACATTGCCGCATACTCTTTCCACGTTTTCGGCGTACTCGTCCGCCCAGCAAGTCGTTCGATGGCTTCCGTGATCGCTTGCGCATGCGCGCGGTGGTCTGCCTGGAACCCCTTGGCGACCGTGGTTGCTCTCGCGGAAAGGAGTCCGGTTCCCAGAGCGGCATCGTAGGCGGTGATGGCGAAGTACTCGCCTTGCAGCCCCTCATTGAGAAGATCTGCGTCGTGCGTTTCGTTAATAATCGACTCCTTTTGCATTGGCCTCATTCTCGTTCTCCTTTCGTTGGACGTTAACAGCAACGCCCATTCAGTACTTATTTCTTGTTTATTGGTGCGTCGAGAAACTCATGCATCAACGACCCAATTCGATCCACTTCTTCTTCGTTCGAAATCTAAACTCTCCCTCGCAGCGTGAATTGCCACTTCGTGGATGTTATGCAATCTCCAAGTCCTCACGGATGAACGCAGATCATCGTTTTTCCCTTGATCGGGTCGGTCGGGTTGAAGGCCGCGACGGCGTCGTCGAGGGCAGCCACGTAACCGATGTTTGTTCGCAGCCGACCATCGCGGACCCGCTGGACGAGTTCACTCAATTGGGCGCGATCGGGTACGACAACGAAGTCGATAGTCAGGCCGCCACAGGGCCGCGCCTCGGTCGGGCCGGCAATGGTCACCAGCGTTCCTCCGGCGCGAATCACGCCCGCAGACCGCTTCGCGATGTCGCCGCCGAGGACATCGAAAACCAGATCGACCCTGCCGACATCTTCCAAAGCGTCGTTATCGAGGTCGACGAACTCATGTGCGCCGAAGTCGAGAGCCGTCTGACGGCTGGTAACGCGCCCGGTGCCGATGACGTACGCACCGGCCTCACGTGCGAGTTGGGTGGCCATCGAACCGACTACGCCGGCCGCACCGTGCACGAGGACGCTCTGCCCCACACGAAGGCGACCGTGCTCGAACAGCCCCTGCCAGGCGGTCAGGCCTGACATCACCAGGGCCGCGGCCACCGTGAAATCAACGTCACCCGGTAGTGGCGCGACGTTCCGTGCCTCGACGGCTACGTACTCCGCGAGCGTGCCGTCGCGAGTCCAGTCCGTGAGGCCGAACACTCGCTGTCCCACCGACAGCCCCGTCGTTCCATAGCTGAGGGCGGTGACCACTCCGGCCAGTTCGTGGCCGGGGATCGATGGCGTCCGGTCACGGCCCAGGCGGTCTATCCAGGTCGAGGGCCACGACAGCTCATCCCGGGTGAATCCCGACGCATGAACCTGAACAACGACATCGCCGTAATTCGCGCCCGAGAGGCTGGCGGACGAGGCCCCATTCGGCTCGGGCCGCTCCACCAGTTTCATCCCGGCCGTTCCCGCAGCCTTGTCCGTCACTACGATCGCCTTCATCGTCTCTCTCCCTGTGTTTTTGAGCCCGGACCTTGCCGCACAACGCCACCTAATACAAGCCGGTGCTAATATCCTTTTTTGTCACGAAGCAAGGGATAGAATTGAATGTACGTCATGTCGGTCTTCGAAACGTTGGCTATATGACATCCCGCACATTCGCTGATGGGCCTTTCCTCAGAAGTCTCGTCATACGGCATCGGATGATGGCCGAATGTGTAGTAGCCCCAGCCGTTGGTGTTGGCATACTTCTTACTGTCTTTTATTGAGACGTCGATACCGTTGTACGCGCCGTTGAAGTATCCACGTCCGGAAGGTTCAGTGCGAGAGCCGTCTGGAAAAGTCGGGTCGAGGACCCGAGTCAGTTCTTTTACTATGACCGTTCCTTCTGGAAAGTCGCCTGTCTTCAGATACACATCAACGTTTTTCTGTTCGATGTATACATGATGATATTCGGGGAAGTTGGACCTGGTGCAGTTCTTTCCGGCCGCGTCGCAGTTGTACTTTCCATTATTAAGGCCTTCGGGAGTTAGGGGAGCACCCACAAAAACCCACTTGCGAAAGCCGGTTGGCACTTTCATCCTGCCCTGAGAATCAAATACTACACTTGTCTGCGATGTCTGAGGTTCAACTGGTCTAACGTTAGGACTCGACTGCTTTGTCTGCGCTTCCACTGGTCTCGTTTTAATTAGCGGTAAGCTGGCATAGACCATGCAAACAGCAGCGAGACCCAATCCGAAGAGATATCTTTTCGTCACATACTTCTTCATCACCAAAACTCCTTTGACCGGTTTTTCGAAATCACCTTGGCCTTAACGCGCCCGTGCTTACTTTGACGACTTGAGCACGGGATAGCCTTGAACGTAGACCCAATCTGTCATCTTTGCAGGGACATGACAGCCGAGGCAGTCCTTCTTGTAGTCAGTTGCAACCTGCTTGTCGGGTGCATCCGACTTGTAGAGAGCCCATCCCCATCCATCTCCCCACAGCGGATTGCCTGGATAGCGTCCTTTTTCGTCTTTGATCATGACGAACCACACCTTCGTCCCTTTGGCCCAATGTACCTCGCCAGTCGTCATTTGACCGTGATCAGTTGCGAATACTTCTTTGACCAACACAGTTCCGTCCGCGAACTTTCCATTCTTACGGTAGTACTCAGCCGTTCCCGGCGGCGCATAGGTGTAGTGCAAATCGACGGCGCCATTCAGATCAGCTACTGAGAACACTCCCAGCGCTTGAAAACGATCTCGATAGTCCGCCGGCTTGTGAAGAATCCCGTCCTTGTCGACCAGATCGTATCCGTTGGGGCCGCTGTTGCTTTGTGGTCGAACCATGCTGTTGCTTTGTGATTGAACCGTGTAGCTGGCCAAAACGATGAGCGCGAGAATCAGAATTAGATAACGCTTCTTTATCGCCATGCTCCGAACGCTACGAATCTTGCGCAACCATGATCTCTGGTCCAGGCTGCGAAGTTGTGGTTCCAATTTCATCTCACTTCCAGCAGATGTGATTTTCTCCATGCTCGTTTTCCTCCGTCGTTCGACTTCGCAAACCGCGGGCCAGTATCGAAAACACTGCTACGGGCCTGATTGCGATGTGTTCTTGATGGCTGAATCCGTGCAAGTGCACGTCGGGCAGTGTCGGACAGACGCCCTTGTGTCGCTATATTGACGTTATATCGACACAAACGATTACGGCGAGTGATGGCAAGGCGCCTTGAACTGAAGTATTAATTCGTGTTTCACAAAGCATAGCTCAGCAGCTTGCATTGACCTGCTCCGTTGGCTGATGCTTTGCATGATTCAGGGCTGGTGCTGATCCGTGACGGATCGGAATTGCTTCCTTTGATACTTCAGACGGAGGGGAGAGTAGCGGATGGCGATCATCTCACGAGGTTTTTTGGGTCGCGGCAGTGCGAAAGATAAAAAGCTGCCGCCAGGGCAATACGTCACCACTGACTTCCCGGTGCTGTCGGCAGGACCTACGCCGCATGTCCCTCTAGAAAAGTGGGAATTCACAATAAATGAGGGTGGTAAGGTATCGCGGCGATGGGATTGGAAGTCGTTTCGCGACTTGCCCGCGGAGACCTTCACGGTGGATTTGCATTGCGTAACACGATGGTCCAAATTCGGCACTACCTGGGAAGGAGTCTCGCTCGATACACTACTTGCAGATATAAAGACAGATGCTTCTCATGCTCTGGTCCACTCGTACGGCGGTTACACGACAAATCTACCTCTCCCAGACCTGCAGAACATGCAAGCATGGATCGCGTTCAGATTTGAACACGAAGAACTTGCGCCCGAACACGGTGGCCCTGCGCGACTGTTGGTCCCGCATCTTTACTTGTGGAAGAGCGCCAAATGGGTGCAGGGCATTACATTGCTGCATCAGGATACACCTGGCTTTTGGGAACGCCTCGGCTACCATAATTATGGAGATCCGTGGCGGGAGCAGCGTTATTGGGGCGACTAATGTGGCACGTTGGAGAGGTGATTGCTCTACACGATGAAACGGCGACGGCAAGGACGATCAGTCTTCAAGTCGCAGATTGGCCCGCGCATGTCGCAGGCCAACACGTCGATGTGCGCTTGACTGCTCCCGATGGCTACTCAACAGTCAGGTCATACTCGATCGCCTCTGGCCCCGACTCGGAAGGGCGCGTTGACTTAACCGTCGAACGATTGCTTAACGGCGAAGTCTCCCCTTATCTCACCCAGGAGCTCGCAGTAGGCGATCGTCTGGAGTTACGCGGTCCGATCGGCGGGTGGTTTGTATGGCGCACTCATCAAACTGAGCCAATTCAGTTAGTAGCAGGCGGTTCGGGAATCGTTCCACTCATGTCTATGATTCGTTCGCGCCAAGCGGCAGGCAGCGCAGCGCCGTTTCGATTGTTGTATTCAGTGCGGGAGCCAGAGGCAGTCTTTTACAGCGATGAACTGCACGCGTTAACAGAGAACGAAGGTTTGAGCCTTACCTACGCGTACACGCGAGTCGCGCCGAAGGACTGGCCCCGACCGCCCGGCCGCATCGACGCAACTCTGATCACGAACGCGACCTGGCCATCAGACCTCGCGCCGACTTGCTACGTATGCGGCCCGACATCATTCGTTGAAATTGCTACAAGCTTGCTGATCGCATCCGGCCACAGCCCTGAAAGGATCCGGACGGAGCGCTTTGGTCCGACAGGAGATCGAAAATGAGTTCACCTATCTATGACTACCTGGATGGTAACGCCGCCGCAGGGGAACTATCCAAAATATTCGCCGTAGATGTCACGGTCGCAGAGGGACAGTGTGCGCATTGCGGCTCAACAAAACGCTTTGCCGAAGCTCATGTATACATGGAGTGTCCCGGAATTGTGGCTCGATGCGCCGTGTGCGAGCAGATACTACTTCGTTTAGTAATCGTTCGAGATCGAGCGCTGCTTGATTTAAGTGGAATGACATACTTGAGCTTCGACACATCGCAATTCAAGCAGTAGAGCGTTCCACAAACGTCGAACGATCCAGCGTGCCATTTGGACCCTACTTCACTTCAGCACGCCGACTCGCGCTGGCCGAAGCAGTTCGCCGTTAATGAAGTAACCGCGTCGATGTTCGGTATATACCATTCCGGATCCTTCTCCATCATTATCAATCAGGGTCATCGCCTCGTGAACTGTTGGATCGAATGGCTCGCCTTCACTGTCAAACGGTGTGACGGCATTCGCGTGAAGCACGTTGCTGAATCGCTGATGAATCAGCCTGAGACCGTTGACCACTGCGTCCGGTGCTTCACCTAAATGCAACAAGGCGCGGTCGAAGTCATCCATTACGTCGAGAAGCGCGAGAAGCACTTCGCGTTTTCCATTCTGTTCCGCAAGAGCAAGTTCCTGACTGGTGCGCCGTCGGTAGTTATCAAATTCAGCTAACAGGCGCACACCGCGTTCGCGCTCGCTAGCCAAGTCCTCATTCAGCCACACAGCTTCATGTTCCATGGAGTCCTGACATTCAACTTCAATGACTTCATAGAGTCCGTCATCAGACAATCTGGTTTCATGTATGTGTTCTAAGCTTTGCATATTACGTCCTCAGGTGTTCACACACTCCTTTCGCAAAGCCCGTACCGCGACGACCATAACCAATTGAGAATTCATGGTGCTGTTGAAGAGAAAAACCATTCAATTCTTGCAGTGCTGGAGGGAATGCTTGTGTCGAAAATAGCGATGCTCTGACGTAATAGCGACCGCGCTACATCTTTGACAGTTGCGGCATTCGGTGATGAAAGGCTCGCTTTGCGGAACACAAGTCAGGTTATGGGTGTTGGCCCGGTCCTTGCGATGGTTGACGGAAGAACGAAGCAGACAGACTGGGAGAGGGCATATGAAAAAAGTAGATGAAATTCAACCACTCATTGAGGATGACCGGCAAGCATTTCATGAGCTTTATCAGAAATATCATGAGCGAGTTTATGCGATATGCTTTCGAATGACGCAAAACGCTTCTGAATCTGAAGATCTAACTCAGGACGTCTTCATTCGGTTGTTCCGAACCGTTGGAAGCTTTCGCGGCGAATCAGCCTTCACAACCTGGCTCTACAGGTTGACCGTCAATCTCGTACTGATGCACTTCCGAAAGCGCAAACGGCGGCGAGATCGAATTAATGAAAAAGGAGAGTTGCCGGCTTACATCGTCCCGGGCAGTCAGGATCCAAAACGAATGAGAATCGTGGATCGCATTCTGTTGTCCGAAGTAATAACGAAACTACCCAAAGGCTATCGCCAAGCCATCATTTTGCATGATATCCAGGGCCTGCAACACAAAGAGATAGCAGAAGCGAGAGGCAGATCGGTTGGCACATCGAGGTCGCAGTTGCACAAAGGGCGAGCGATGTTGCGCGAGTTAATCGCTGGACCAAGTCAACAGGTGAATAGCTAATCGGTGGCGTCAACTATTTGAATACTATGTCTCAAATATCAGAAGCAGTGCGTTATGAACAAACAAAAGCTGGAATACTTCCGCGATCTCTTGATGTGGCAGCGGCGGCAAGCAACTGAAGATTTGCGCGCCGACAGAACTACCGCGCTGGAAGGTGATGACGGCGTAGAGGACGTCGGCGAAATGTCGGAACTCGACCTTAATCGGTCAGTAGCCTTTGCACTCGCGGCTCGTGAGTCCCACCTGATTCAGGACATCGACGAAGCGTTGGGCCGAATTGAAAACGGCACCTATGGCCAGTGCGGTCGTTGTGGCAAGCCGTTGTATGAGGACCGACTGAAAGCGATGCCAACTGCTAAGTACGGTCCGAAATGTCAGGCGGCTATCGAGGCTGCTCAACAGATCGAAACGCCGATACTCTAAACAGGAAGTACATCAGGATGAAGTTGGGTGTGATCGGATGACTAGTAGAAGGAAAAGATTAGTTAGAAAGATGCGGTCACAACGCAAACAGACGAAGCGACTGTTGCACGGCGTAACCGAAAGATGGGAGTGCGATCAAACGAGGACGACCGCAAGCCTGAGAGATGCGGTGGAGCGAGCTACCAGGAAATGCACTGTGCGGTATTCAATGCTTTTTCTTTTGCTTGGGATCGTTTACTCCGCAAGTTTTGATGGCCAGGCATACAACCGGAATTTAGCCTTCCGCCATTTTCAGGGTGGGCAGAAACCGACGGAGAATGGTTGTTGGTGTGCAGCGGTCGAGGATTTCAAGAACATAATCGCAACGAACTCACACTTAAACACCGCCGTGGCCCAACATCATGGTCATCAGACATCGAACCCAACGGCAAGTCCTACTCCTGACGCAACACCGAGCCCATCTGTATCTGGCCCACAAACCCATCGACACAGCCCGGAAATGGATATGCCGGCTGCTTCTCCCTCCTCCGAACAGATGAACACTCCCCAGCCGATGGCAAGTCCCTCATCAAGTGGCACCGAACAGATGCACGGCGCGGGCAGGGGCTTGGACGTGGGATCACTCATCGTGATGAAAGGCGATGAGATGGGCATTCGTGTGGGCTCAAGCGACACAAACGTCATTTCTATGGGAGCAACGGGGTCTGGAACCTCGTGGCAACCATCATCAGGGCCGATGCACATGCACCACTGGATAAAAGGTGACTGGCTACTGATGTTTCATTACAACTTGTTCGCTGGCGTGAATAGTCAAGGCGGACCACGCGGGGTTACGAAGTTCGAATCTACCAGCTGGTTTATGCCTATGGCTTATCACAAACTGGGAAAGGGTACTTTGCAACTGCGCGGTATGTTTAGTGCCGAACCCTTCACTGTTCCCCCAGGTGGTTCACCGCTTCTTTTCCAAACAGGTGAGACCTACAAAGGTCGGCCATTGATCGATCATCAGCATCCGCATGAATTCTTTATGGAGCTATCGGCACAGTACACGTTGCCTCTCGGTGAACACGGAACCTGGTTCACTTACTTTGGATATCCGGGCGAACCGGCGCTTGGACCAGTCACCGTTTTCCATCGCCTGTCAGCTTCGGAGAATCCTTCCGCAACGCTTGCCCATCACTTGCAGGATTCGACACACATAAGTTTTGGCGTACTTACGACAGGCTTTACTTATCGGTGGTTCAAATTGGAAGGCTCGATCTTTAACGGACGTGAGCCTGACGAGAATCGGTATGACTTCGATGCTCATAAATGGAATTCCCGGTCGATGCGGCTTTGGTTCATGCCAAACAATAATTGGGCCTTCCAGGTGAGTCACGGATTTCTCCGCGGTCCCGAGAACCAGGATCCCGAGGTTAATATCCGCCGAACAACTGCGTCAGTTCAGTACAACAAACGGTTCACTCGTGGAAACTGGGCTTCGACTCTTATGTGGGGACGAAATCATGGGAGCAAGCCCGGCGAGACTCACAATTTGAATGGCTACACTGCGGAATCAACCATGCAATTTTTCGATAAGAATTATGTCTACACGCGACTCGAGCTCGTCGACAAAGACGAGTTGCTGCGTCCGTCCGACAGGCTGCTTTTGGGTATTACCGAAGGCAATCCTTCATTCCGCATTGGCGCGTACACTTTCGGCGGTGTTCGTGATGTGTGGACCACCGAGAAAGTGAAGCTGGGAATCGGCAGTGATCTTACGTTTTACTCGAAACCATCATTACTGGACACGATCTACGGTAACCGTCCCATCTCCTGGAAACTGTTTTGCCGCATCCGTCCCGGCAGCATTGGCATGAGCATGCATGGAACAAATGGACGGACGAACGCTACCGTTCATTAGCGCGGGACCACGGGACGCAGAGTTTGTCAGTTCACGTTGTTCATTCACGCAAAGATTCGGATGTTCGTTAACGGAAACGCGGCAATCTGAATCCGATGCTGGCAAATGTAATCAGATACGGTTAAGAATCATCCGTGGAACATCCTCAGCTTAATATCGTAAGTCCGCGGTTCAAAGCCAATCCCTTTCCTCTGCTCGCGAACCTCAGAGTTTCGCAACCGGTCTTCCGTACAGCGCTCCCAGATAAACTCCAGTCTGATTACTAACACGTTATGAAAATATCGCACTGTGCTGACAGAGGAGCGCTTCGTTAAGGAGAAGACGGCCACGAGGTTGGTGCTCCCAAGTACTGCAAGAGATGCGCAGTGACCCTTCAAAAAGCTGAGTGTTTTTGAACATTTGGAACAGGATGAAGGGAAGGTTTTGAGAAAAACTACAGCAACTTTACAACAAAAACTCAGAGTGGCTCGTTCTTTGAGAGAGCATTCCGGCGCGAGTCATTCACGCTGCATCATTCGTTATGCGAGTTGACTTAGAGATCAACAAACTGGCCGCGCAATTGCCGTCAGGCCTTAGGACAGTTGAATAACGAAGCGAGATGGCGAACACAGTTCATTCGTGCATGCTTCTTCAAACCTACTTAGCTTGAAACATTGTTGTTAGTTCGGTGACGCCACAACGCGAGCCGAGCACCTCAGTCGTACCTGAGTGCCACTAACGGATCTATTTTTGTCGCCCGCCGAGCCGGCAAGCAACAGGCAAGAAAGGCAACCAGCGCGAGCAATATCGGCGTAAGGATGAATGTGATCGGATCCATGGCCTTCACTCCAAATAGCAACGGCATCTTGCCTGGCCCACCTTCTGTTAGAGAGGCTCCGAGCAGGCGGGTGACTGCAAACGCACCCAACAGGCCCAGTGTTACGCCTGCCAATACAAGCAACATGCTGCGACGCAATACCAGCCACATTACGTTGCGAGGCAGAGCGCCCAATGCCATGCGCAGGCCCATCTCACGCGTACGCTGTACAACGCCCCACGAAATCACGCCGTAGATACCAATCGCCGCAAGCAATATTGCAAGTACTGCGAATGCACTCAGTAAGACCATTGCAGCTCGTTGTGACCCAACTGCACGCCCAAGTTGTTCGTCCATCGTACGAACTTGATAGATCGTAATTTGGCTGTCTAGCGAATGCAGTGCAGACTGAACCGGCGCAGCTAGTGTCTGGGGTTCCGGCTTGGTGCGAACAGCCAAGTACACGCTCGCCATTCCCTCTTGTGCGAGCGGCAAGTAAACGTGAAGGGGCGTCGTATCAATAACACCGTTCAACTTAACGTCCGCTACCACACCGATCACCTCGCGCCATGGCGTGGTCCATTCTGGCCAACCCTGTTTCAGACGTTTGCCAATTGGATTCTCGTTAGGCCAAAAGTGACGGGCCATCGTTTCATTGATGACAGCCACTTTGGGTGATTGCGGTCCGTCGGCTTCGCTAAAAGATCTTCCTCGCAACAACAACGAGATTCCCATTGTTTGAAAATATTCGGTGCTGACCGGATTAAAGGCAGCAATCGGTATTTGGGAACGATCGACTACAGGCTGATCACCAACTACGAACACCGATCCCCACTGCGAACCTGCAATCGGTAGAGAAAGCGTGAAAGCGGCGGATTCGACTCCAGGTAACGCCTTGACGTTCGTTAACGCCGCCTTCTGAAAAGCTTCTATGTTTGGGATATTGTTCCGGTACTGTGGTCCGTAAATATCCATCCGCATCGTCAAAAGGTGATCCGTTCGAAATCCAGGGTCAACGTTGGCGATTTTGTACATTGTGCGAGTCATCAAGCCCGCACCTGTTAACACGACCAGTGCCAAGGCAATCTCGGCAACCAACAAGCTATCAAAAAGACGGCGACGCACAGGTCCTGAAGTCGAAGTTCGACCTCCTTCACTGAACACCGCAGTGATCCGTGTTGACGACAACGCCGGCAAGAGTCCAAACAAAAAACTCGTCAACAAAGTAACTGCCGCAGTGAATAGCAACACTCGACCACTCAACTGCACGTCAGCCACGCGGGGTAAATTGGGTGGCGCCAAACTGATTAGCGCAGACAACAACAAGCTCGCGACGAGGATTCCTGCTAAACCGCCGAGTACTGATAGGAGAAAACTCTCGCTCAACGACTGCCGAATCAAGCGCCCTCGTCCCGCACCCAGCGCCATTCTGATTCCCATCTCCTGTTGTCGTAGCAGTGAACGCGCGAGCGACAGGTTGGCGACATTGACGCACGCAATTAGCAAGACAAATCCAACCGCACCCATTAGGACAAGTAGCGTCGAGCGTACGTCAAGCACAATCGAGGTTTGTAGTGATTGCGTAAGTACTCCGTGCCCGCTGTTAACTGCCGGATACTCTTTTTCGAGCTGGGCGCCGATCTGTTGCATTTCAGTTACAACCTGACTGACTGAAATCCCCTTTTTCAGCTTGCCGAGAGCATACAAACCCATATGATTGCCGCGGTCAAACCAGGGAGAGTTTGGATCCAATGCTTCACCCAAAGGCGTCCAGATGTCGGGCTTCGTAAACAATTCGAAATGAGGTGGCATGACGCCGATTACTGTGACAGTGTCGCTGTTCAGCTTGATACTACGGCCCAGGATATTTGGGTCTGCGCCGAAAGCCGTTCGCCAAAGTGAATCACTAATCAGCGCGATGCGCGCCGCTCCGAACTTGTCTTCCTCAGGGGAAAAGATGCGGCCTAGCTGTGGTTGCACACCAAGAATAGAGAAGTAGTTTAGCGTCACAGCCTGCCCAGCTAAGTGTTGCGGAGTATCGACACCAGTGAGGTTAAATGTCGTGAAGCAAACGCCGCCTAACTGCTCAAAAGATCGTGAACGTGCCTGCCAGTCTTGAAAATTGAGAAGCGAAACGCTGATTTCCGTACCCGCAGGGTTTGTTTGGCTAATGACTACCAGACGATCAGAGTCAGGAAAGGGCAGCGGGTTGAGAATCACTGCGTTAACGAAGCTGAAGATTGCAGTGTTAGCGCCTATGCCTAGAGCAAGCGTGATTACTACCACAGCGGCAAACCCTGGATTCTTGCGTAGCATTCGCGCCGCGTATCGTATGTCTTGCCATAAATCGCTGAGCAAATTGCTTCCTGAGGCCCCCGGTGTTATCGCCGAAGGTAGACGGGCCTGCCGGAGCGGCGCTAAGTAATCCGCTAAGACGTTGCCCTCCCTAAAATCAGAAAGTGCTATTCGTGTGGCCTCATCACGAGACATGCCGCCCGCGATCAACTCCCGATAACGGTCATCGAGATGTTGCGAGAGCTCTTCGACGATCTCGGCCTCGCGCGTTGGCGAGAGGCGCAGGCCCGATAAACGCGGGCGCACGTGTTGTGTCCAGTCAGGCATGTTCGTCTCCTATAACGCGTTGAACGGCGGCTACGAATGCTGCCCAGGTCTCGCGTTGTTTAGCTAACATACGCCGGCCGTTAGGCGTGACTTTGTAGTACCGGCGGCGTCTCTCATTGGGCTTTTCAACCCACGTCCCTTTGATCCACCCACGTTCCTCGAGGCGATACAGCAAGGGATAGAGGGAATCGATGTGAAGCTGGATCTGGCCGCCGGAGCGCGTATGGATCAGTTTACTCAGGTCATATCCATGGCGGGGCCGCGCGTCGAGCAGTGAAAGGATCAGCAGCTCTGCGGTTCCCCGCTTCAGTTCACGATCGAGCGCCCGGATGTTGATATCTGTCATGAACAGATACTATATAGGCAGACATTCAAGAGTCAATCACTTCAATTTAGGTTTGTGCGGCAACGTAAGTAAGAGCTGTCTAACTGCCTCACCACGACTATGGGGTTGGTGCTCCCAAGTCCCGCACGAGATGCGCAGTGACCCTTCAAAAAGCTGAGTGTTTTTGAACGTTTGGAACAGGATGAAGGGAAGGTTTTGAGAAAAACTACAGCAACTTTACAACAACTCGCCTGAACTCGATTTTTGTGTTTTGTTCTAAGTTGTTGAAAGAGTTGAGGATTTTGGTAGCGGGGGGCGGGATCGAACCGCCGACCTTGGGGTTATGAATCCGCCCTCGTAACATTCGGTAACACGCGCGCCAATTACGTTTTGGCCAACATTTACTAACATTTTTCGCGGATCGCAGCCCGTTAGGAGTGCATTAGTTTGCGCCTGTAACCGCCTATTTTTATCCAAGACCGACACAAATTTCCCCACAGGATCCGTCGAACAAATGGAACGCTGTTGCGACAGTTGGAATCGAAACTGAGTTCTGAGTCCAAAGTCTTAGTCACTTGAATGAGGCGACTCAATTCAAATGACTTACTTTGACGAATACAGTGCAACGTTACGTTTTACAATTACCTCATCAGATTTCGCATCGACGAGAATCTGCCAGGACGCAGCCGGCTTCCGCGTTTTGAAAGTCACATTCCACACAGCGACTGCCATTCCATTCAAGACTGCGATACTTAAAATCGCAGATGGTTGCTCCACAGGGGTTTCTTGTTCCCCGACGGCAGTCAAGGCGGTCTGGATTGCAAGAACTTTGACTATTGACAAAGGTCCGCTTCGAAGTGGTTTTGTTACAGGCGTGAAATCATTCTTTATTTGAATGATAGCCATTCCCTTGTCGACAAAAATGGAAAGGCGATCATCAACAACAGGGAATCCGGCATGAAGCCTGGTAAAGGATAATGACGTGCCTGTCAAAGATTTTACTTCGTGAGTCAGGCGAAATTCATCAAGCCCAGGTGTATTAGTGAACTGTCTTTTGTATTTCTTCAGAAACAGTTGCGCCGCCTGGGATGGAGTCTTTGCTCCACGGACGGCTACTCTTCCAGATAATTGCTTGACGATTCTGAACTCGGAATCTCTTTGTACGGTCGCATTAGGGAACTCGCGAATTAATTTGCTGCCAGTCTGAAAAGCCGATCGTCGTCCAAGCGCCTGGCGTGTGTTCAGAACTTGGGCCTGGCTGAGAGTGATGTGAACTGAGTGGGTTACTAGAAACTCAAAAGTCAGGAGCCAACTCAATACGTTGCCCACCTGTCTCTCCAGCATACATTTCGTTAGCACACGCAACATGTCGGCGGTTAGATGCCACGTGCGCCCGTGTCGATAGAAAAATTACTGCGGATTTCAGCTAAAGTGCGCAGATACGGATACCGCGCCGAACAGAGCCACGTTTGGATTGACTCATACGACCCGGCAGAATCAGTGAGTCATTTCAAAATCCCACGATCGGTGAATATTTTCTTTAAGCCCTTCTGGTCTACATCAAAACCCGGACGCCCCTTCTCAAGTGCCTCATGTACGGCGAGAATAGCTTTTGCGCCCTCTTCGAATGTCCGCGTCACGCCGTTAAGGCGAAAATGAGATTCCAGAATGATAGTATCTGCCCTCGTTCGGCCGACTCGCTCTCGTATCTGCCAGAGACATGCGCTCCAAATCTCGCCGTCAGCGTGTTCTTCACCAACCCAATCTTCCGGATAATGCTTTTTGCTGTCTAATCGCCGAAGAAACGGTGGATCGTCTCCTTTAGCCGTATTAAATGTCAGGCCGTCCCACTTATCCCAGAAGATGTTCCAAAGGTCTTGTTTGGGGCCCATGCCGGCAAAAAAAGAGGCGGACCAATAGTCACCGAAACCCTCGCCCATTGCGCGGGCTTCAGTGTTCCTTGTGATACCACCGAAGCCCGGCACTTGATTATCCTGAATGGCATGGCCCAGTTCGTGCAGGATTACTTCTGCGTCTTCGGCATCATCCACTCCTCCGTTACCGAATTGCAGCGATTTGCTTTCAGGATCGTAAAAAGAGTTGTCTTCGTTTGAGAAATGGACGTCTATGTCCACTCTCCGATTATTAACGTTTTTAAAGCCAATGCTTTGTATATAGCGTTGATTCTCGGTTATCCAGTGGTAGGCCATCACTTCTTCAAAATTAGGACTACTCCGTGTGAAGTCATATATCCGCGTCGCCTCATTGGCGCGCAAGGCGGTAAGACTAGTGCTTGCATATTTCCCCTGCAGGAATCCCGTATTTGGGTCCAAGTCATGAAGAGCGACCCGCATGCGAGCGTTGGTTAGCTTGGGATCATCAGCATCCTCACTGCCCCCGATAGTGTCTGTAATCGTGTTGTCGCCGGCTCCCTGGATCGGGTTGGGCCCGAACACCATTCCGGTCCCCTCAGCATACTGAGCGACATTATTCTTAGAGAGGACTTTATTGTTGCCATCAACAAATACTCTTCATGCGGCTGCCGGTGCGCGAGTCTTGAAAGTTACTTTCCACGCGCCTATCGGAGTTACTTTTGATGCCGTTCTGGCGACGACCACTCCCGGCTGGATCTGCGTATCAATTGCTTCGCTTTTCGCTCCCACAGCATCCAGCGCCGCGGCGATCGCAGCTGAGGAATCCTGCGGCAAAACTAGCGCGGCAGTATCTGTGATGGGAGATAGGTTGCTATTCAAAGCTGCAATACGATTCACTTTATCAACAAGTACCATTACCTGATCATCAAAGACCGGTAATCCCTGATATGTGCGCTCATAAATGATGATCTTTCCTGATAGGGTTTCCACCTCTTTTACAGGACGCAGATCGTTGGTTTCCGTTAATGCCTTTACCTGATCCTGCGTAGTTGCCTTGGACCGTAACAACAAAGCTTCGTTAGCAAGGACAAATTTGTCGGCGGCGTCTTTTTCACTGGTAGCTCCGGATACAATGACTTTACCTCGCACTCGCCGAAGCTGATCCGTAATCAAATCTTCTTGTATCGTTGCATTCGGGATGACTCCCTTCATCGCCTTATCGAGCCTCTCCGGAATACGCACGTCGATCTGCGTTTTCTGTTGGCCGACAACGGATATGAACACGATGACTAATATCAGACTAAGTACGAGTGTCTTCGTCTTAAACATAACCGCCCGTCCTTTCAAATTTGATCAGTTCCACAAAGCTCAGTTGGTGCCTGAACGTAATAGGACTACTTCAAGTCCGCTTAGCCGTTCTAAGACGCTGGCTTTGATCCCGGGAGGCAGTGCAAACGAAAGAATCAAATCATCAGCCTTTTTTTCAACCGCGACTTCGCTGAAGGTCTGTCCTCTAAGATCATCTTCTAAGGCATCAATTCTCGATTGAGGCAAAACCAGGAAAAAACGGCCGCCTCTGAAATACATTGCGTAGGAGCTGATCGCAGTTGAGGTTTCAATGATGATGTGTTCGGTCATCGATGAATCCGAAAAGCTGTGCAACGACCTGACGTGGGTCGGCGATGAGGTGGTAGCCGGCGTTGAGACCAAATAGGTATCACGGGATCGAGGTGAGTAATTATTTCTTACGTCTGACCTAGTTTCAGATCTTCCGGCGATTTCCGTATTAGCTAGATCTTCTACAGGTGGTTTCGTTGGCGGGAACTCGCGGATTCGAGAGGGTTGCTTGAGGAAATCCCCGGCGAAATTCATAATGGAGTTCGAAGGGGTACCTGAGTTCGATCCACTTGGTTTGTCTGGTTTACCCCCTTCGCTGCCGGTAACCTCAGGCTTATTCGAGGATGTCAGGCCGCTAAAATCCTTTGTCTTAAATGTAATCGCTAAGGCAAATCGAGCTGTCCAACGCTTTACCGGAGTCAACTCTCCGAAGTTTTCAGGGATTGTGGAACCGTTGCCAAAACCAACCGGAAAATCTGAGAATTGCCCAAAGTGAATTCCCGGTGTAATAAAGAACCGGTTATATAGATTGCCGGAAAGGCCAGTGAAGAACCCGAACGATGACGCCTCACTCTTCGAACCGAGGCGAATTACAGGTCCAGCGGATAACGCTATTCCAGAGAACTCATTTTTCATGCTCCAGAGGTGGTAGTTCAAAAGCGCTACGAGAGACGGAGTAGCTCTTGAATTTCCATCTACGCTTACCACGTTTAAGGTTGAATTTGGAGACTTTCGAGCTTCATAACTTCGATCTGGAATATTGGAAAAGAGTGCCCCTGCGCTTAGAGTAAGGACGTCGACCGTTGAGAAAGTAAAGGTTTTGGAACTAATTTGCTCATCGACAAACGACTCAAAGACAGTGGCTGAGACTTTGCTCCCCGGGCCGATTACTGATGCCGCGCTGAAGACGTGCGATGAATCAACCTTGAGTTGAATATCCTGGACAGCCTTGCTGTATTTTTTATAGATATCGTCGAGCCCTGCCGATAATGGGGGTTGGCATAGCCTGGATAGATCTTCCGCTAACTTGTCGGCGGCCTTGCGGTGAATGATCCAGGCATCCACGCTGGCTTTCAAACTAACGCTGGATTTTTTAGCCAAATTGGCATAACCAAGCGGCAATAGTGGATCGGCTATCAATCGATCCCGATTATCGATCAAAGTATCTGAAAAGTTCGCTTCAGTTACGCATTGGCCAGATTTGGCCGCAGGTGCATTGCTTTTACCGAACCCCTGCAGAATGCTGGCGATCGCATTGAAGTCATCGTAGCTAATAGGTGTTTCTGTTACCTCAAGACGGTACTTATAAAGAATGTCGTTGACTTCCGTGATATTGAACGTCACTGTCTGACGTTTTGTAATTCGGGGAAACGACTCGGGTTCCTTCGCGTTGCTGCTCCATTTATAAACAACCGTCTGGGCGTTAACGCAGATGGCTCCGGCGAGAAATGAAAACAGCAAAATTGCCTTTACGAGGGCTCTTCGGGATTGAACGTTAGACATTGCATCTCCTTTGAATCAATTAGGCGGTGTGACATAGAAATTTGGCACCGCTAAGCGAGAAATACTTTTGCAAGGATGCGGCTAGCGGTCGATAAAAGGGCCCGCGATCTTGCGCTGTTGTTGGGTTCAGAAATCGACTTGCTGCATGAGTTGTTCGCTCCAGCGGTCGAGTAGCTCCCATTAACTAACGCACCGAATTAATTAACCAACCATCACTTAATTAACTGATAGTCAGATTACATTTTGGCTGGTTGAGCGTTGAGGAGTCTGCGTTTGAATTTTGATTTCCGGGCGTCAGAAGGACTGTCGATAATGCGAGTGAGACAGTTTTTGTTGTAGAGGATTTATTTTTCCATACTGGTTCGTTGGGCTGAAGTCAGGCCACTGTACTTCACATCGAGGATTCGTCGTGCCGCTGCTACCGAATTTCGAAGCGCCAGTTCACTAGCTGTTCTGTCGCCCTTAATGACTGCGTTGTTATGCAGGTCGGCGCGCGATGCATTCAAGCCGACCTCGAGTGTGGCATTTATGTTTTTGAGTTTCTCTTCAAGACTCTCTCGCGTCTCCAATAGGTTCTCTTTTGCCTGCTGCGCGGCGTCTGCTTTCTGCGTTTGTCGATGGATTTCGTCTTTCAATGTTTTCTCATTTTGCTGAGAAGGTAAGCGTCCGAAGTAGTACCCAATGATTACAAAGATGATTGGCTCTATGCGTGAGACCATCGAAACATCTGCGAGAGGTTTGAGTTTGCCACTCAGAGCCAATCCATAGAAACCAACAAAGCCAAGCGTCAGGATCACCATCACCCAACTCTTGAGAACCTCGCTGATTCCGGATGCGGTGACACTCTTCCCGATTGTATTAGTCACTGCTCCAGTCCTCGTGAGAAACAGGTTGCAAGAACGGGGCCGGCAATATATAAAATGCTCGCGATCTTTGCGAGTACTTGCTGGGGTGATAGCGCGGCCATGAAGGGTCGAGTTGCTAATTTCGCCAGTCGGGTTTGCCTCCAACTAGTAACGCCCTGGATTAGATTTAGAGCTATCATTCATTGAGCGCCTTCTCGCAGGCAACTCACAATTCTTCGCGATCTTCGAAAAACTATTTTCTCCCTGATTTTAGTGAACCTTACCCCCCGAGGATTCATGTGACTGACGAGACCTCCGCTGACATCACCAGTTTTTTAGTCGATTGGAGCGACGGCGACCAGAGCGCCCTCGAGAAACTCTTGCCACTCGTTGAGCGAGAACTTCATCGGTTAGCGCACCGGTACACGCGCCGCGAGAACCCCAACCACACGCTGCAAACAACAGCCTTGGTGAATGAGGCGTATCTGCGGCTTGTCGATCAGAAGAGGACTCGCTGGCAAAACCGCGCCCACTTTTTTGGGATTGCCGCGACAATCATGCGGCGCATCCTGATGAATCATGCCCGTAATCAGAAGCGGCAAAAACGGCCGGGCAGTGCAATCCAAGTGTCTCTGTCGGAGGTCGCGGTAATCTCATTTTCCAAAGTCGAAGATCTGATTGCTTTGGACCAGGCGTTGAACAGGCTTGCGCAAATCGATGAACGCAAGGCGCGAGTTGTCGAGTTAAGGCATTTTGGCGGGCTCAGCGTTCCGGAAACGGCTGAGATATTAGGCATTGCAGAAATTACGGTGAACCGTGATTGGAACTTTGCAGTAGCTTGGATTACGCGAGAGATGGATGTCAGACGACAACCTAAATCACATTGAGGATTTATTCCATGCTGTGATCGAACTTCGCCCACGCGATCGCGAACCTTACCTCGCTCGCGTTTGTGACGGCAACAACGTCTTGTATCAGGAAGTCTCGTCGCTTGTGGCGGCGTTTGAAAGTAAGGGTGAATTCTTCGAACAGCCGGCGATAGCAGACGTTTTCAAAGTCATTACCCACTCATCGGAACAATCACTCATAGGAAGAACTATTGGTCCATACGAAATACTTTGTCTTCTCGGCAAGGGGGGCATGGGTGAAGTTTACCTTGCTGACGACACGAAGCTGCAACGGAAAGTAGCATTGAAGTTTATTTCACAAGAATACGTGGGTGACAGTTGGGCGAGGCGCAGATTGTTCCGCGAAGGACAAGCGGCAGCGCAACTGGACCACCCAAATATCTGTGATGTCTATGACATTGTGGAGCATGACGAACAAATTTTCATAGTAATGCAGTACGTGGAAGGGCAAACACTTTCGGATGTAATCAAACAAGAGGTTCTGTCGGAGGATAGGATTGTTCTTCTTAGCACTCAAATCGTGAGCGCGTTGGCGGCGGCGCACTTACACGGCATCATTCATCGCGATGTGAAACCCCGTAACATCATGATCACGCCTCAGGGAGGTGTTAAGGTCCTTGATTTTGGGTTGGCGAAAAATATCCATCAGGCGTTTGAGCCTACTGAAGATAGCATTAGTTTACTCTCCAAAACGGGACTGGTGCCGGGCACAGTCGCGTATATGTCCCCAGAGCAATTAAGAGGCGAGCGGCTTGACTATCGAAGTGATATTTTCAGTGTCGGAATCGTAATTAGTGAAATGATCAACGGCAAGAACCCTTTCGCCAGAGAGAACTTGGCCGAAACCATATCTGCAATCCTTACAAATCAAATTGATCCGAGCCCGAAGTCAACCCACTCCCTCGAAGCGATCGTGAGCAGGTGTTTACATTCAGAGCCTGATGACAGATATCAATCCACTTCTGAGCTCTTACTCGATCTCGAAAGTCCAAAACCTAAAGTAAAAAAGTTGTCATCATTCGCGTACCTCATGCCTCTGATGGTCCTCCTAGTGATTCTCTCGTTTGTTATCGTATCTCTAATCAATCGCAAGCCGCGGACTGTTCGAGTCGCTGTTTTGCCGATTGTGGCGCAGACATCTGATGTTACGGACAGTTCTACAGGAGATGGACTTACAGAGACTCTAATTAGCCGCTTATCAAGAGTGCCCAACCTTAATGTTTCCGGCTTCACAATCGGGGGCTATCGGGACTACTCGGATAACTCGTCTAATCAAGGCGCCAGGTTGAGTGTTGATGCCGTATTGGTAGGCCGGCTAACGCGACAGGGCAATGTGCTCACTCTCAGTACCGAGTTATTTCGGACAGACGATTGGACGCGATTGTGGGCCGAGCAATACAACATAGAGGGTAATGAGATACTTTTCGCTGAAGACAAGATTGCGCAAACAGTCAGTTCACGACTTCGAACTCTTGACCCAGACAAGCATTCGTTATCCTTATCGCAAACAACAAATCCCGAAGCCTTCCGCGAATATTTAACCGGCAGATACTACTGGAAGAAACGCGACAAAGAGAACATCCCAAAAGCGATTGAGTGCTTTCAAAGGAGCGTTGCTTTGGATCCAGCGTACGCGCTTGCGTATACAGGTTTGGCAGACAGTTACGTTGTAATGACGACTGTGGCGTATGGATCAATTCCAACGCGTGATGCGATGACGAAAGCCAAGGCATATGCAAAGCAAGCATTAGAAATCGATCCGCAGTCCTGTGAAGCACATACTGCTTTAGCTGTGGTCTATCTGAAATATGATTGGGATTGGACCGCGGCGGAGATCGAGTTAAAGAGAGCGATTGAACTGAAGCCAGACTACGCGGCGGCACACTATTGGTATGGCGAACTTTTGTCGATAGTCGGGCGGTTTGATGAAGCGATTAGAGAAACTGAAGCAGCAAAGGAACTAGACCCCATTTCAACTATTGCCAACATGGCGCCGGGCCGAGCCTATTATCGAGCGCGCCGCTTTGATATGGCGATGGATTATCTAAAGAAAACCCTGACCGAAGATCCAAATAACGAGAGCGCGAAATATGTTCTAGGATACGTTTATCTACAGAAGGGGATGTATCCAGAAGCCCTGGATGTATTTCAACGAGCTTATTCAAACGACCCTCTTATAGGCGCGGCGCCGTTAGGTTATCTCTATGGAAAGTTAAATCGGCGAGATGACGCTGAGAAAATTCTTGCAACTTTGCGCGAGTATTCTCAAAAGCAAAACGTTCCTCCGATTGAGTTGGCGATCATTTACATTGGCTTAGGCGACCAAGACGAAGCCTTTTCATGGTTAGAGAAAGCTTATAAGGATCGATTCGCTTCGCTAGTTTATCTGAGTAGCGATCCGATCTTTTCAGATCTACGATCAGACCCGCGCTTCTCAGATCTCTGCCGAAGAATGAACCTCGCAGTCTAAGGTCCAACTGCAGTGCTTGGACGTAAATTATTTCTTTCGCGGAAAAAGACAAAATCTCAAATCCTTGAGTTTTTTCGCGGTTTCGCCAGCGAGAGGTCGGTTTGTTTCATTCTCATCAAGTAACTGTAGGACTAATTCTTGTAATGGTAAAGGAACGTTGTGGCGCGAAAAATCCAGTTCAGGTGAAAATGGTTCGGGCAGCAGTTTCCCTGATACCATGAAGTACAAGACTGCGCCGATTGCGAAGACATCTTCTTTGACGTGCGATCCAACATCCATGCTTTTACGTGTCGGATAGAAGGATGGCGTACTCCAGGGAACCTCATCGAATTCATTTACGCGACAGGCTCCTTCAAAATCTATTGGTCTAAGTTCTCTTGAGTTGGTAACCATCAAATTCGCTGGTTTGCAATCGCGCCATGCCCAACCTGCCTCGTGAATCTTAGCCACCGTCATTGAGAGCTGGATTCCCCAGTCAAGTACTTCACGAATAGACATTCTTCGAACTCGCTGCTGCAGCAAATGCTGAAGGCTGAAACCTGGGATTGATTCGAGCACCAGATAATGATTGCCCTCTGCCACAAATATGTCGTAAACATCGGGAACATTCACGGCGCTTGACCGAAGAGACTTAAGCACTTCTGCTTCATGCGTAATTCTGGACCGGCCATCCCTCCCATCAATTGACACCTCTCCATCTTTTCTGCCTTCTTTAAGAATGCATAATCGCGGCGGGTTACAACTCAAATCAAACGCCCGGTAAACGCCCCCTTTTCCTCGTTGAGACAGAGCACGGAACGCCCTGTAAGTAGTCGCCAATGGACTCATAGTGGCGACGGATGGAGTTTTCTCAACGGGGCTTTCGACACTGATGGTTTCTGTTTCTGAATCTCTGCGATCCGGAACCAGTTGACCTTCATTATTTCGAATCCCGGGAACGCGAGTACCATCGCGCTGAACGATTTCCATCAAACGAAAAGCACCATATCGATAATAGACGCAACTCTCCGGACGATACCGAGACTCGAAAGGGATTATCGGTCCGGTCATGTCACGAGTGAACTCGTCCAGCTTTTCAGCTAAGAAGCGAAATTCGTCATTGTCATGAGGATAAATAGTGATGCATTTTCCAATTTGACTGTAACCGTCATCAAGACCAGCATTCAATTTGTTTAGGTCGTCAAGGCTTGAGGGTGCTTTGAACAATGTTTCATGAGAGTTTAGAAACGGTCCTACACGCCGCATGACCTCTACAGCGGTGAGAATGGTCATCGAGACATGAAGTTTCCAACCTTGATCCGGATCATCCTTATGAGAGTCTCTGCTATAACGCCATATTGAGCCCTGGCTCGCGCGGGGTAGATGTCTTTGACACAACTCTTGCCACTCATTCTCGAAGGAATTAAGACGTGTACGCAGCGAGGTCATGTTTTTGTGGATCTTGCTCTACTGATGATGGGAGCCCGATGTAGATTTTGCCTATACCAGGCCCCAGAGAAACCAGAATCAAAGAATCAATAATCCAAGATTCCCGAAACGGTTTGTTTTAGCTTTTTGTAGGTTCCGGTGCCGCAAGTAGCGTTTGCAACTAGATAAGCGCGCGCTTTCTGTTTGTTTTCATCGACCTGACTCCCGTCACTTGGAATGAGCCTAGCAAGATGAGACGCATTGCCGGCGGCAACCAGCTTCATAAAGTCACACCACTGGCCCGTACCCCCCAGAATGGCATTCACCCCGGCGGTCTGGAGATCGAAAGCAGTCTGCGACGATCCGGTTGATGCCTTTTCTTGTTCGATTTTTTCCATTAAGTAATCCAGCCGTAGCTGTATCGTTTGAGTTGCTTCATCCATGCCGAACCTCCGTCATTTTGAATTTTTACAGATCACAAAACCCGAGCCAAACGAAATAAGTCCGGCAGTGTGAAGTTCCCATTTGGACCAAACTCAGGTGTCCACTGGGTGTCCTTCAAAATCGAATCCGGACTCTCCCTAATCAAGCCAATCAGAACCTCCGCAATGATTCTGCTGCCAACCTTTCCGAGAAACCCTCGTAGCTTGGAACGAGGATCAGGCTCTGGATAGGGGTGGTCGTGTGCTTGAGCCCACGCCGCTTCCGCGAGAATGTAGAACCACAGAGGGGTGCGCGAGGATAATCCGCTCTGAAGGATTGACGTCATTTCACTACTAACAGAGACCGACTCTATCTCGGCGGCTGATAACTCCTGATACCCCAGAGCCCGTGCAACAGCCTGTCCAGTAGGCAGACCCCAACTATAGCCACGCAACAAATCCATCTTTGCAAGGCTTCGTTCGCAAGGTAGCGGTGTTCCCGTTGGGCCAAGGACATTTGAGAGTGGTTCAACAACACTTGGGTTGGGAACTCGAGCCCAGTTTAAGAAGTCGCCGATGCCAAGAAAGTGTTCCCATTGAATCACGCCTTTTTCGGGTAAGGTTGGATATTTGCCGAGCGCAGGAAAGGTAAATAGCGAGCTCAGCCCTTGGCCTTGAAAGTTATCGTTATAGTAATAGGAATGCAGTGATTGCGCGTGACCGAACCGATATGCGGCAGCAGTAAACTCCAGTGGGATATAGAACGGTGGAGTACAGGGCTGATATCTCAGCTTCTCCCCAGCGAGCACCTGCTGCAGGATTTCGGGTCGCACAAATCTCGGTAAGAAGTCATGAATAATCAACCAATGATAGTGTTGGATGAGCAGCTTGCGGGCGTCGGAGTATGACTTGCCAGTCTTAACTATCTCGTTATGGGCTCGCATAAATGCGACGTGCAGTTGCGATATTATGAGGGTCTGATCATTTCTCGGGTCACCTATGATGGCTGTCTTTTCATTGTTCGTTTTGCGGGGTACATCATTCTCTGCATCAGCTGTCCGAATTGGATGATCAGACTTACTCAATTTACCGAGAATGAGGAGAGCGTCATTTCTTGGCGGACTACCCTTGTATATCGTGTCGAGTTGAAGAAAAGACTTTCGTTTATTCTTGAAAATGCTCGTTACTGCTGCCGGTTTTAGAGGATTAGGACCGAATCGAGTGATAGTGCAAGGATTCGCTAATTCTGGAGTGCTCTTTGAGATGGCAGCAAGACTTACATCGTGATCTACAAACTGTCCGAAGTAAGTGTATGCCGCGGGAATACTGGAGAGCTTGAACACCCCGCTGTCAAGTCGCATTGAATTCCCAAGGGCCGTCAGATCCTTGATCGTCGTGTTTGGATCAGTTGCGGGTAGTAAGTTTCCAGGATCAATCAGCAACTCCTTGAACATAAAATCATATTCAGTAAGAGGCTCATCGTCGCGAAGTCCAATGGGAGATCCGAGTAAAGATATGTCATTAATCTTATCGATCCGAGGACTGGCTTCATCGAATAAAGCCATGTTTCCGTGAGTGAACTGTTGTGACATGTGGCCTCACACTTCTGACGGGTTGATGCTCAGCCTTGGCTGAGAAGTTTAAAATCTCCTCGGTGATAACGCACCAACAGTGCTAAAGAACTAACATTTTGTTGGCCACCCATATTCGACGATTTGCCAACCGGGCCGAAGCTCATCGTCTCTGATGTCATAAACGCGAGTTCATCAGCGATCAGGGGCTCTAATCCTGGATTATCTTCCTCTTACAACAAGATCAAACAGCTCCCATTCCAAGAAGAGTTTTTCCCGATTAGCAGGCTTAGCACGGCTGTTTTAGGGTAAACAATGAAGCTACGAACGTGAGAACTATCAGGGTGATCTCTGTCGTCTCTATCATGTTTCTTCGGATTGCTGGTTAAGGCGCAAGTCAGAAAGAAATTTGCGTCAAGTCAAAATAACATCTGGGGTGTCCTCGACAGGGCGCATTCTACCGCATTTCCAGTTCCTCCACTCACAAAGTCTCCCCATTTTCAACACATACAGGAATTCCTCAACGGCAGGTGTGGAAACTGACGAACCGCAAATCGCTCAAGGTCATCGAGACACTAATTAAGATTAAGGTGGATAAGAACTCCGACTATTCCTTATTCGCACTGTAATTTTTAACAAATCAACATCGGTACTCGGTCTCTCGAAGCACCGGTCGGATGATTGCTCGATGGGCTCATTCAAAAAACAGAATGTTTCATTTCACCTCAACCTTGACATGGTGAGGTATCACTATCGATAACTAAGAATTATCATGTCGGAGTCTTCCTCAAGAATCCTAACAACCAGAGAAATTCTTCAACTGCACGAAGACCTAGAACTCGAACTAGGCGATGGTGACGGAGGAAATTTTCTGTTTGGCTGGCAATCGACAAATCCGTTCGCAAACAAACTGCTGGCAGCCGTGAAACGTCGAGCACGAGGAGTCGACTACACAAAATACACATGTATGGAAGATGACGCAGTGCTTGCGCAGGAAGTCGTTAATCTTCATAGCGCACTTGATGGAATCAAACCAAACGCGGCGTTTTGCGCTGCGAGTGGCGGAACTTCGATTCTATTTACCTTTAGCTATTGGCTGTCGCGCAATGACGTGAAAGAGGTCTACTATATTCCTCCAATTTACTTTACCTTGCTGAACGGTCTTCGACAATTTGGGATCCATGCTCGTGCTCTTAGCGGCTACCACTCGTTTGAGAAGCAATTTCGGCTACAACTTCCGCCAAAGAAGACAGTGCTGATTCTTGCTGATCCAGTATGGTATGCCGGCATTCCAATTCCTGTGGACGTTCTTAATGAATTGGTCGCTTGGCAGCAAAAAACAGGATCACTCGTATTCATCGATGGCAGTTTTCAGTATATGCGATGGGATCACAAAGTGTTTGAGCCAACCGCAAGGTTTGACCCACAGAATACAATTCGTCTTATTAGTCCGACCAAATCTCTAGTTATACATGGATATCGATTTGCTTACACGCTATTACCCGAAACGATCAAGCCCAAATTTTCGAATTGCTACGCGAATATCTCCGGGCCATCGACCGCTGACAATGTGCTGTTCGCATATGAGGCAGTTAGAGGAATGCGTGATCGGAAGCTAACAGAACAGCTAATTACCAGGGCGTCTAATCGCCATTCGAAACTCAGGAAGATGGGCAGACTCGAATCCCCACTCTCACCTCAAGCAGGTTACTTTGTATTTGAGAAGATTAATGGCCCAGTGCCTGACAGTACCCTTCGAATGGATGGACGGTATTTTGGCCAACCGCGATTTCGAGAGCACACCAGGTTGAATCTTCTATCCACAAAGTTTCATTTACTCGAAATGTAGTGAACCGTGATTTTGGCCTCATCGTCCAGAAGCACTGCCTGATAACCGTGCACTGCAACTGCGTCGCGCAGCAAAGTGGCATCCTTTGTGAGCGAAGCGGGTTGCTGAAGTGCCTGCACACGCGAAACGTTCTTTTTCCGTCGTTTCTTGGAGACTTTCGGAGCGGATTTGAGCAGTTTCCCGGTGTTCTTTCGGATCTCCTGAGCCTGAACGAGAGCTGTGTTAGCTTGTCGTAAAGCGAAGTTGAGTGCTGTAAGAACTGCTCCTACACTCACCACCTGTAGTGCTATCAGCTCAATAAGGGTCGAGCCAAATGCGACTCGTGAAATCATGAACACGTTTGGATCGCCGGTTGTGAGTTCCCCAAGTATCTTGGCCAATTCAACAGCATCGGAATTGGTGTATGTGCGCCGATATTCAATATCTATTTCTTGACATTGGTAGCGGGCGTTTTCCACGCTTGGAGGAGATTGTCGCGCGTAATCGAACAGTAAACTACGTAGGCTTAGAACAACACCCATCGCCGCTAAGACATCTGCCTCAGATAAGGCGGCTTTCGCCAACTTTGAAAAAAAAGCTTCGAGGTAAGTTAACGATGTGGCGGATATTTTTTTTGATTTCGCCAGTGCAGCGACAATATTCGAAATGAACTCAAGGCGCATAGTTTTTAGTCTGGGCAGACTTTCGCTCTTGAATTCATTTTCGATTGCGGAAATCAGCTCCGAAACGAGGGTTCGGCTGCGGGAACTCTGAATGCACACTTCTTCCAACGAAATACTAGACCCATAATTGCTAAGACATTCGGATTTCCCACTACCTGGGAGTCCAAAGTTTTTAGCAAGCACGACATCATCCTCATATAGAACGTCGAAGTGGCATTGCGTAAATACGTTGTAGTTAACCGAACGATTGTCTAAGTCCTTGCTGTCTTTTCCATAGAATTCGCAGTTGTCAAAGACGCACAAATTAACGGTCGTGTAATTGAAGTTGCAGTCTTCGAATACCACGTTTGTGAAGCGACTTTTTCTCCACTCACCATCGGAAAAAACACACTTACGAAAGGTTGTTCCGTCTACAGTGGCTCCGATGAAGCTGGATCCGGTGAAGTCGGTTTCATCGAAAAAGCAATCTACAACCTGAGTCTCCGCGAGCTCAGTTTGATCAATCGGTCCGCCTAAGAATGTCGAGTTTTTAAATGATGAGCCATTGAGGAACGAATGACTCAGCGTCTGTAATCGGTCGAGACAAACGCTGTCAAAATCTCTTCCGGATAAATCGGCGGCGTACGACGCAACGTCCAGCGGTGTCTTGCCGGCACCTGGGTTGTCTTTATCAAACATGATAATTCTTAGTTATTCAAACTGAGTGCGAGGCTGAGCAAAAGGCCAGAAGCAAGGACGCAAGGCTCGAAGAGGTCAGCCTCAGTTAAGTCAGCAGCAACATAGTTCTAGACCGCACAAAAGTCAATGACCTTGCGGGTTGTTGGGTAACACAATAGAAATGCCTTCTAGATGACGCACGCCAAAGGTGGGCAAATGGAAGGATATTTGTCATCAGTGGCAAAGAACGGGAACAGCTCAAAGTGCTGGCGTGGTTGAGCGTGAGGAGTTGAACCCGAGGGACGACCGAGGCACACCGCTTCAGCGCTCGTGACAGTCTACGGTGGTCATTTGCGTGGTCAAGCTTTCTTAAAGCACTCGTCCTGCGGACTCGTTGAAAGCTTGACCACCCAAATGACCACCGATGAAACCGTCGACAAGCGCTGAAGCGGGGGTTTCTGAAGCGCGGGAACCAGGCTAACGAGTTTGACATGGTCCTTAGAGTTCCTCAAACAGTTGCCGATCTTCGCGTGTCGCGTACGCCCTGAGGTGTCACGTTAAATCCAAGGCTACGAGATAGACCGAAGCAGCAAGGAAGGGTGCCGCTCCCGCAAAACTTGGACAAGATGATCCTTCGTTATATGGGTGTAGCGTTGTGTTGTTGCGATCGACGCATGTCCCAGGAATTCTTGGACCACTCTGATGTCTACGCCGTTGCGTAACAGGAGAGTTGCTACAGTGTGTCGCAGCATATGCGGGGTGATATGCCTTTCGATTCCTGCGTCTTTCCGAAATTGAGCAATGATATTCGCAATGCCCTGAGTTGACAGTCGTGCACCCGACGCATTCAGAAACAAAGCCTAACTGCTCGAAGCAATACCAGAACGCAATTCGAGATGCTCTTGTTGTATGCGGCGGCTCTGCTCATCCACTAAAAACGCCAACCGGTCCCGTCCACCCTTGCCTTTGACTCGAAAGACCGATTCTGAGATTCCAAAGTCTTCTAAATCTAGCCCCGAAACTTCACCCACGCGCATGCCTGTTGCGAAAAGCAAATCTACGAGGGCTAAGTTGCGTAACGGACGGTATTGATTTATGAGGCCCCTGTGAGTATTTCCTCTAGCCAATACTGTTCGTTTGCGTGGAACATTTGCCGCGGAATGACTCTGTTTCGCCTGAACGAGCAACCCACGGATCTCTGACTCGCTTAACGATCGTGGAAGTTGGGCAATTCTTCCAAAACTTAGCTTTACTCGCCAGAAAGGAGATTCGCTAAGCACACCCTTTCTCACCCAATAGGAGCAAAAGACTTTCAGAACAACCATTTTTCGTCGCATTGAAGCGGGCGAATAATTCCGCAGACGCAGGTCTGCTGCCCAGTTTTCTATGAACGACGGATTCAAGGAGATAAGGGCAAAGTCCTTTCCCGCGTGAGCAGCCATTTGGTCGAGATCAGAGCGATAGGCGATTCTCGTTTTCGCGCTTCGCTCATGGGTTGAAAAATATCCATTGAAGAACTCGTCGATCGCCTGGACTAGTAGCACCGGCAAACACCTCCGCAAACAGTCCTCTCCGGCACTGTTCGAGATTTTTGCAAAGCTTTTAGGTAGCGTCTTGGTGGGTGGAAGCCGCTAAGAGTGTAATTAGACCAGAGGGCAGATTCAAGCGATGGTTCGTAAGTCGCAGTAAACCTGACGGGAAAAGACCCAAATAAGGCAGAGAGCAAAAAGGTTGGGTCCATTCCTTGGTGTAATAATCTCCCCAGTTTTCGATAAATGACTATACTTTTACACATGCCTAAGGCGATTACTAAAGAAGAGCAGGTTCTCGATCTGGCGCGTAAGGCCAAAATCCTGCGGGTACACGAGCTGAGCGAACAGGGTATCCACCCGGAACATCTAAGACGTCTTTATCAACGAGGCCTGCTGGTGCGAATGGGGCGCGGCGTTTACATGCTTCCGAATGCCAGCATCTCGGCCAACTTCTCTCTGGCCGAAGTAGCCAAAAAGGTACCACGAGGAATTATTTGTCTACTCTCGGCACTTCGTTTCCATGACATTGGGACGCAGAGTCCTTTCGAAGTTTGGATCGCGCTTGATCGAAAAGCCGCTCGACCCCGTGTTGATACGCCCCAACTTCGGGTGATGAGATTCTCCGAGGCAGCATTCTCTTCAGGTGTTGAGACCCACAAGATCGACGGTGTGACGGTGAGACTGTATTGTCCTGCGAAGACCGTCGCCGATTGTTTCAAGTACCGCAACAAGATCGGTCTAGATGTTGCAATCGAGGCACTGCGCGAATGTCGTCGTAACCGCAAGTGCAGGATTGATGATCTCTGGAATTACGCAAAAATCTGCCGGGTTGCCAACGTAATGCGACCGTACCTTGAAGCGATCGCATGACTAGACGCTGCGAAATCTCAGCGGATCACTCAGCTAGCGCTTGCTGAACCTCACACGGTCTGCAGGTCGTATCGACGTGGTTATAACGTTGGAGTCGGATAACTTGAAATTATTACAAAATTTGTAATATGATCTGCCCGGACAGTCATGACAGGAAAGGACCTCAAATTTGGTAGGGAAGAAAAAGGTTGGACTCAAGAGGAAGCCGCTACGAGGCTTCATGTGTCTCAACCTTACCTTTCTCTTATGGAGAGGGGAGCGCGACCAGTGCCCGAGAAATTAGCTCGCAGAGCTGCCTCCGCATTTGGGTTGTCTGCGACAACGCTGCCTGTCGAAACGAGCTGGGAAACCGTGCAGCCGAAGGATACGAACACTCTCGCTATGGACCTTGCATCTCTAGGATATCCAGGTTTTGCATATCTAAAATCAAAACGCAAAAAGAAGAATCCCGGAGAAGTTTTGCTTTCGGCATTAAGTGCGAAATGTCTCGAGAGTCGTGTTGCAGAAGCTTTGCCTTGGCTATTGCTACAGTATCCAGATCTAGATTGGGATTCACTCGTCGGCGCTGCCAAAGCAAGAGACTTACAAAATAGGCTCGGCTTGGTTACATGCGTGGCGCGTAGAGTTGCGGAAAGACGTGGAGAGAAAAATAAGGTCGAACTTCTTCGTAAGCAGGAGCGAGTCTTGGAACCGTCCCGATTATTTCTGGAAGATACCCTATGCAACGACTCACTCACGCGAGCGGAAAGACGTTGGCTTGAAACAAATCGACCTGATGAAGCCAAACACTGGAGGGTCTTGACGGATCTTTCGGCCGAACATCTGAGTTATGCCGGCTAAATCCATTCTAGAACCTTGGAAGTCGTTCTTCACGGAAATAGATAATTCTCTCCATGAAGAACTGGCATTGCATTGTCTGGGCGGATTTGTAATGACGATGCTTTACGGCTTGGACCGCCCGACTGCTGACGTTGATGTTTTGCCCTTAGGAGTAAACTCTGCAGCGGAGTCGCTGATGCGTTTAGCAGGTGAAGGTTCCGCACTTCATAAGAAATGTGGGGTCTACCTCCAAATTGTAGGCATCGCACAGATACCTCTTAATTATGAGGATCGGTTGACTGAGATGTTCGCGAGAACCTTCGACCACCTTCGTCTGTTTGCCCTTGACCCCTACGACCTCGCACTTTCGAAGATCGAACGAAATACACAACGCGACAGAGATGACGTTAAGCATCTTGCACGGACTCTGCCTTTAGATCTCAGTGTGCTGAAAGAACGTTATGAAGAGGAACTGCGGCCGGATCTGGGTAACCCGAGACGAGAAGATCTGACTTTGAAGCTCTGGATTGAAGCCATTGAAGAAGAGCGCCTGAGTGGCTGAGCGTTCAGATTATACGCTGCAGCGTGAATCGGATGCAGATCGTGTTAGAGTCCCGAAGAGCTAATCGAATCAAAGCCAAAACATTTTCCTGAAGATGCGCCTGAGTTTTATCGTTGATGAGAATTCTTTAAGACTGAATCAATGCCCATGCCGGAATTGCCAGGCGGAATAGGATTGTCGTCACTCCATAGTCCCACCCTCGCCGAGCGCGCTTCATTTTCTGCATTCGCATATAGCTCACGATCAGTAGCGCTTTGCTCGTCCTGATAGTACTTGTAGTGCCAGGCCATGCCGGCTTTGATTTGTTGTAGACTAACGTCATTACCCTCAGCTAGTACTTTACCGACGATTCGCCTATACCGATCACGCTTAGACCATTCAACGTTGACCTGCTTTCCAGAACCATTTCACTAAGATTCTGACCGGACCTTTCTCCAAACGTCTGCCCACCTTCTGGTGCATCAATCGCTTGAAGGCGGATTTTGTACGCCGCATTACGATCGTCGAGAACGACAATCGTGTCACCATCCTCAACGGCCACAACTCGACCACCGAAATTCGCTTGCGGGGATTTCGTTTGGGAATCCCTGTCATAACGGGGCGACTGACGAGGCGATTGCGCACCATGGTCAACAGCCTTTTGATCTTGTACAACCTGCACATAACATTCAAGGCTTAAGATCGATATAATTAACTTGAGGCAGGTAACCAATATCGACTGGGCGTTTTGAGCTTCATGCAGGTCGACTCGTCAGCACTGGGATTGTTGCCCCACGGGTTGAACGGGAGGTGTGTATCCGGATTTCCCATACCAATGAGACCAGACCTCTCGCAAGGAGTCTAAAATCGCCCAAATTGACCTGAGCGAACTGTGTACTGGCAAGCAATTGTGTGCGGATGAGCAGCGGGCGCTCCGAGTAGCGCAGTTTTCACCGTTTTTCCGAACGGTTCAACTGTTGCTACACAAACCGCGGACCTCAATTTTCGGGTTTTTTGACTCGATAAGGCAGAATCCAACCGGCTTGGGAGCGCTTTTGGCTGTAATAAGATTTTTCGGGAACTCGGCCCTGAAAGTCTTTTCACTAAAGTGTCGGCCTCTTATAATGCGCATGAGTTTGCACGTTCTCTCTCAGATTTGATCAGTTTCCTCGAATCTTCAGCGAGTGATCAATGCCGGTAGCTCCCAACTAAGCTCCATCTCGGCGGGCGTCTACACGGCGGGATCGGGGCGCAACTCGACAATCCAAACAGCAACTTGAGAAGACAAGCTTCAAAGGTGAAGCAAGCGTGAATCTTACCGATAATCAACGTTTAGCAATCAATACGCTCGACAGCAACCTCCAGATAATTGCCTGCGCAGGGTCGGGTAAGACTCAAGTAATCGCACAACGAATAGTTAACCTTCTCCAGAATAAACCGGACATTCTTCCAGCCAACATCACTGCATTCACTTACACGGAGAAAGCGGCCGGAGAACTGAAAGCTCGAGTTTTGCGTCTCTGCCATGAACAGCTTGGAAATGTCCTGGGTCTGGCTGAAATGTATGTCGGGACTATTCACGGCTGGTGCCTTAACGTCCTGCAACAGCACATTTATGAATATCAGAAGTTCTCAGTTCTCGATGAAGTAACTCAGAAACTTTTCATTGATCGAAACTTCAGTCGCATAGGCATGAAGGATCTCGACATGGACCGTTTCAAGGATACAGGACACTTCATTGCGTTAATGAGCATCTTGCGCGAGTCTGAATTGATCGACGAATCAAAGATTCCGGAAAAAATCAAAACGGCTCTTCAAAAATACGAAGAGACAATGCACAAAGCCGCGTATTTTGATTTCACGGCAATCATGAAACGTGCGCTCTCTCATCTCCAGAGCGATTCAAGATTTAGACAAAAAATTGCCGCACAGCTTAAATATCTTGTCGTCGATGAATATCAAGACGTCAATCCCATCCAAGAAGCGATCGTGAAAGAAATCTATGATCTTGGTGCGAATGTCTGTGTAGTTGGGGATGATGATCAGACCATCTTTCAATGGCGCGGTTCGGACGTTAGATACATTCAGAAGTTTCGCTCACGATATGACAATGTCCAATACATAAAGCTTGAAGACAACTTTCGCAGCACCACCGCGGTTGTTGATATCGCTCTTAAGACAATTAGTAACAACAAGGAACGCCTGCAAAAGCAGATGAGAGCATCCGGTGATCAGGTATTTGAACGAGGTGATTGCCTCATTAACTTTTTTGATTCCGTAAAGGACGAGAACGCACACATTGTTCAGACTATACAAAACCTGCGAGGAACGCAGTTCACGGAGAGTGAACAGACGCGAGGCTTAGACTATTCAGACTTCGTGATCCTTCTGCGAAAATGGAAAAAAGCCCCGGCGATTGTGGAGGCTCTTCAGGCTGCTGATATTCCTTTTATAGTAACGGGTGTCAATCAACTATTTGAGCGAGAAGAAGTCAGAGCCGCTGTGGCCATTTTTCAATATCAGAAAGGCGACTTGGACCAGAGCGTGCTCGATTCTTACTGGCGGGGCATTGCCCCAACTATCGAGCCGCGCCACCTTGATGAAGCAATTGCATATCTCGATCAACGAAGACCGACAAATTTCGATTTCTACGAGAGCTATTCACTTCAAGAAATCTTGTTAGGATTTCTCGGCAAATTGGGAATTACAGAGGAAGTGTTTGCGGACGGCGCAGGCAACACCGCTCAGCATACGGCCGAAGAGATCGTCTTTTACAACCTCGGTATGTTTAGTCAGGTAATCGACGATTTCGAGACCATCAACTTCGTAAGCAAGCCCGAAAACAAGCTAAGGAGTTTCCTTGACTTCATACGTTATGCGGCTGATGACTATTATCCTGAAGGATGGCTCAGTAACACGTATCAGATCCCAAACGCTGTTCAAGTAATGACGGTCTTTCAGGCGAAAGGACTCGAGTTCCCGGTAGTTTTTTTGCCGGGAATGAATCGAAACTATCTTCCGGCAGCCAAGCTGGGAGGAACGAATGTTTGGCACTTCCTCAACAAAAGTCTTGTTAAGGATCAGACGCGATACGAAGGCGGTGTCGAAGATGAGCGCCGGCTCTTATACGTTGCCGTTACGCGCTCGCAGAAATTCCTCTTCGTCAGTCGTGCTCCCGAAGAGAGGGGGTATGAGAAGAAGGAATCCGAGTTTTGTAAAGAGTTGCAACGCTCGGATTTTATCTTTTCGAGTAAATCTCGAAACTTCAGGGAAAGACCGAAAGCGACTCCACATCCGAAAATTGCTAAATCTGACATACTCTTAAACTTTTCGATCCTAAAGAATTTTTTTGAATGTGGTTATCGCTTCAAGCTGTTAACTCTTTACGGATTTCGTCAGCCGCTTAGTGCTCGGCTGGGATTTGGAAAATCAATTCACGACTGCCTGATGGAAGTTCATAAAGAGGTGCTTGATGGCGCGAGTATGGATCGGAGCCACATCCCCCGTTTGCTCGATATGCATCTTCATCTGCCGTATGCAGTCGACCGAGTTAGAGAGGACATGCGTACAAGGGCCAGTGCAGCTCTTGACGAATACTTTCAACTTAATGAGAGCGCTTTCAAAGATATACTTTTTGCAGAGAAGAACATTCAGCTCGATCTCGGTGACGGCATTCTCGTAAACGGGCGAATGGATTTGATCAAGCGGAAGCAATTGGATGGAACTTATATCACCACCATCGTTGACTTTAAGTCAGCCTCTGACGCTCAAACATACGATGTGTCGATGGAGCAGTTATCTCTCTACGCGCTTGGTTATAAAGATTTGAGTGGCGAACAGGCTGACTTCCTCGAGATTTATAACCTTGACGAAAACCGCCCTCATCGTCAGGAACTTCTTGATGCCGATCTTGAAAAGGTCAAAGTCGGAATTATAGGGGCAGCGGATGCTATAAGGGGCAATCGCTTGCATCGCACGTGTGTAGCCAGCATGTGCAAAGCATGTTGGCTGAATACAATCTGTTCGGGCGTAGTTGAAATCGTAAAATAGAAATCTAGATCTCCACTCATGGTAAAAAAATACGCAGGGTCACTTAGCCTTGATTGGTTCAACAAGCAGAAGTCAATCCTGGTTCAGACGGAAGAAGCTGGGGAAGCAAACACTGATATTGCTGCACCTAGAATCAATTGGGTAAACAAGGAGGACGCTCTGTTCTACGAGGTCGCGGACGAAGAGGGCAGAGGTTTGTCGCCATATTGGGTTAATCAAGGCGATCTGAGAGTCAAAGAAGCGCGTCCGCTCGTGTTTCAGAAGGCCTACAAAGCAGTGCAGAAACCAAAGGTTAGCAAACAAATCGATACGGAGTATCAGTTGGTAGAGAGCGACCAGGATGATCCCGCAATGCAGAATCTGCTGATCCGCGGTGACAATTTGTTGGCTTTGAACGCACTGAAGAAGCTCTTTGCTAATCGTCCTGACGAGGAAAAGGTTAAATGTATTTACATTGACCCGCCGTACAATACAGGTTCGGCGTTCATGCAATACGATGACAATATGGCGCATTCCGAGTGGTTAACTCTAATTCGGGATCGATTGGTGGTTCTTTGGTCTTTGCTGTCACAAACTGGAAGTATATGGATTTCAGTTGATGATGAGGAAAGTCATTACTTGAAGGCGCTTTGCGACGATCTATTTGGGCGAATTAACTTCGTGTCGAATGTGATTTGGCAAAAGAAAGTTTCGCCAGCCAATGACTCGAAGTGGTTCAGTGGAGATCATGAGCACGTCCTGGTTTATGCCAAACACAAGGAAAGTTGGCGACCGCGACGCTTACCTCGAACTGCCGAGCAGCTAAAATACTATGGTAATCCCGATAACGATCCTCGTGGAGATTGGAATTCCGCAGCATATACTTGCGCTAAGACCGCTGAGGAGCGACCAAATCTTTACTATGCGATTAGAAACCCAAATACGGGCGAAGAGATTTGGCCGCGGACAACTCGCGTATGGGCGTTTGACTACTAACTCATTTGGAGAATGAAAAGAATAAATTGATCTATTGGGGAAAAGATGGAAAATCGAATATCCCAAGAATTAAAAAGTTCCTAGATAGTTCTCGTAATGTTGTACCCAGGAGTATATGGAGTTTCAATGAAGCAGGACATACACAAGAAGCCAGACTTGAAAGTCTTGGTTTGTTCGCTGACAACCCCTTCGGTACACCTAAACCAGAGAAATTACTCCACCGAATTTTACTCCTGGCTACCGATGAAGGTGATATCGTTTTAGATTGCTTCGGCGGAAGCGGAACCACCTTCGCAGTTGCACAGAAGATGAATCGGAGGTGGATCGGCGTCGAGGTCGGCAAACATGCGGAGACCCATATCATCCCACGGCTAGTTAAGGTTCTCACTGGCGAGGACCAAATAGGAATTTCCAAGGCCGTCAGTTGGTATGGCGGTGGCGCCTTCAAATACTACCAACTCGGCGACTCGATCATCGATCAAGCTACAAACGATTTCAACTGGAAGCTCGGGCGTAATTTTATAGAAAAGTCTTTGCTGTCATCCTACGACTTCGAACCTGATCCGGAGTTCTCATTACCACAAGGCCAACTTATTAACACTGGGCAGCAGCCGTCTATTGGTTTTCACCGCGTTGGTCAAAAGCAGATGGCATGCGTCGTCTCTTTGGCTGAAACAAATAAAAATGAGGCCATTACTCATGGTGAGTTAATGACTTGGTACGATGCGCTTAAAAAGTTCAAAGGCACACAGTCGATCACAGTGTTTACCAATCGAGGGGTGGAACTCGCTTACGATTCAAAACCCGACGATCTAGAGGTCATCAAGGTTCCCCACGCAATCTTTGCTGAGCTAGAAAAGTAACGGCGGATGGATTAGAGAATGTCCCCAATAAAGATCATCAGCGATGTCGCTAATGCAGTAAAGCGGCAATCAAAGGCCCAGGACAGAAACGGTACTTACTATCAGCGTTTCGGCGATCAACTCCGTAAGCAGGTAGGCGAATACAAGGCGCGCCGTGCTGCATCTGAAGATCTATTTTCCGGCCAGGAAACATCGCTGTTCGATCTGGTTGAAACTGCCGTTACTAAGCATCGCCTTCGTTACTATCAGGCCGAAGCCCTTTACATCCTCGATTATCTGTTGGGCATACCGCCAAATAAAGTTGAAAAGAAATCTCTCATAGAAATCATTGATGAAGAGGCAAATATCACAGCTCCGTTTCTTGGCTTCGAAATGGCCACTGGCTCAGGCAAAACGATGCTTATGGGTGCGAGCATCTTCTACATATTTAAGAAATACGGGATTCGCAATTTTTTGATCATCACTCCGGCGTCGACGGATATCTATCGGAAGACGATTCTCAATTTTGCGCGCGGTACGTTCGAATCAGTTTGGGCCAACGACGCACCTTTCACTTACAATTTACTGACAGGCGATGACTATAATGCTACTTCGCTCTATGACGGATTTGATGCCACCAGAGACCTTTCGATTTTCGTCTTCAACATAGCCAAGTTCGGAACTAATGCCGTCCACACGACCAAGGGATGGGAATCCTCCAAGTGGAAAGATGGAGCCGGGAACACTGTCAGCATCCGTGACTACCTGCAAAAGGAAAAGCTAGTCATTATTACGGACGAAGCCCACCACGCCCAAAACCGTGCCTCCCGAGAGATTATCAAGAGCTTTCACCCGGAACTGGTTTTGGAGTACACAGCGACTGCGGTTGAAGCTTCAAAGAATGAAGCTAAGAAGTCGCAAACCATTGTCTATAAGTACGACATCCGGTCGATGCTCAAAGACGGATACGGTAAGACAGTCAAAGCTGTAGCACTCAACGTGGAAGAGCTGGGGAAACGAAGTAAGAAACAAACCGATGTGCCTCAGAAGGAAAAACTGAAGCTGATAACCTTGGTCTTAATTCATTTACTCAAGAAGAATGCCGTATTGCGCGACGCGAAGATTAGAGGCCTTAAACCGATTGCTTTTGTGAAGGTAAAAGAGGAAACGAGCTTCGCGCAAAAAGTCTTCGATTATCTCCGTTCCGAATTGCACCAGGATATTGAGAATCTGGAGATCATCCTTGAAAAGCTTCGTGCTCAGGAACTAGAAATCACCGATCTTCTGCAGCAGCTTTTCGTTGAAACTTTTGGTGGCGATTTGCAGAGACTCAGGCGTGAGATCGAGCGCGTTACCCAAACTGCGATCTTCTACCACGGTAAATCTGATAAAGAGACTGAGAAGAAGTGGAACAATATAAAGCGCAACGAAGTTGAGCTTGTCGTCTACATTCAGCGGCTTGACGAGGGTATTGATCTGCCTAACATCTACTCGATGGCAGTTATTGTCGATACCCATACTGAATTGTTGACTTCGATAAAACAGATAATCGGTCGTGGTGTGCGTCTTGGCAAAGAGAAACGCGAGTTTGACGAAACATCCGACCTGGTTCTCGCACAGGCCGAGAAACTGCATGTTGTTTGTGATCAAGGCGCCGCGTTTGAGCAGGTTATTCTTTCCATTCAAAAAGAATTCGGGCTCACCGATAAATATCTAAGTATCGAGCGGGAAAGAAGGAAAGTAGTTAATCATGCAAAGTCCGATCGACTTGAGGGCCTTTTCTTACCCCAGATCAAAGCGGACATGAAAGCTCGTCCCAATGTAAGGCTGATGGACCTCGTTCGAGATGTCGATAAAATCACCGGCGAATATGTAAAACACAACTGCTTTCAAAAGAATGAAACTGACGATCCTGAAATTCCTTCCGGCACATTCTTAAAGTTCACGCCGGGAGCGTTCTTTGTTGAAGTTGACGTCTTTGCTGATCAAAAGATCTTTCACCAGCAACTGCGGGGTAAGTTTCCCGATGAGCTTTTGGACGTAAATGAGTCACACGCTAAGAGCATCTACGCAATCGTGATGAAGCAGCTCTTTTGTTTACCTGATAATCGCGAATCGAAAGAGATTTTCAAAAGGTATGTTGAGAAACTTGCGCAACTTGATGTGCGCTTCTATTACTCCGATGATGCAGACAAGAAGCTTGCGCAAGGCCGGTTTATAACTACATTCGCATCGTTTTACCGGAGTTATATTGAGAGGCATTACTTCAAGCTTCACTTCGAGCCGATCGTTAAAGATGATGAGCAGTCACTTAAACGGCGATTTACTGATTCGGAGATATTGATTCCCGCGGACCAGGTTAATAACAAGGGTTGGGGGCGCGCCGATGTTCAGAAGATTAAAAATTTCATTGAACAGGAATATCGATTTTTCGGCTACGAGGAGTCGATATACGACTACGTTAAGTTCGACAGTTTCCCTGAAAAGCAATTGGCTGATTATGTAAACTCAATTCTTCAGCTTCCAGGTTCTGATAAGAGGTGCTTTTGGGTTCGTAATGACCGCCAGGTTCATTTCTATTACGGCACTCGGCGCTACTACCCGGACTTTCTCATGTTCCGCAATGGCATTATTTATGTCCTCGAGGTTAAGGGAGAAATTTATTCGGACACAAAGAAGAATCAGTTGCTTACAAAGCTAAATACAATCGACGGATATCGTGGAGTTCTCGTTTACTCCGATTTCATCAATCGAGTGACGGCCGACACTTCGTGGGACGACTTCGTGAAGAGAGCCGACCTCGATGCGGAAAGACGCCACGATCGCGAGAGCTTGGTGTCGGAGGTTCCTGATGAAGAGAAATTCGTTCGATTCCTTCCGGCCTATGGTCCCGATGCCGCGTATAGGAAATTCGTTCGTAACCAAACAAAGACGCGGATCCACGGTTGGTTAGAAGTACCAGTGACGTCGGAAGGTTATTCTGAGAATTATTTCGTCGTGCAAATGAAGGGTAGAGCAATGGATCCCGATCTTCCTCACAATTCCTGGGGAATCTTCAAGGCGAGTCCAACACCGCGAGAAGCAGTCGGCAAAATCGTCATCTGTCATCACCACAGCATCGCTGACGGCAACTTTGGTGATAAACGAGTCACCATCCGGCGGTTCAATTTCGAGAAAACTACACCGGACGGCTCTCTGTTCGATGAGATAGTGGTTACGCTGTCTCCCAACACCACTGGTTTTCCGGTGTATGCCTTAAAAGATATCTCCTCTGATGCCGGGATTGAGATTGCTGGCGTTATGATTGACTCAGTTCAGCCCTAGGTCACGCCGTTATCCTTTCTCCGTATGACTTTGCATAAACAGAATCCTCTGACTGATCAGAATATCCTTGTATTCAGTGACGCCTTGACCTTTGTAGAACGAGTACCAAGTCGCAGCGTTGCTCTTTGCTATTTTGACCCACCAACGTCTTCATATTCCGACCCACCGCTGTTTCCACACTCAGATGAGGGTTCCAAACCATCGCGGAGGCGTTCAGGCATTTTAAGGCTCGGAGAGATTCTCTTTCAGGTGAAACGTACTCTGACGGAAACGGGAAACATTTCCGTGCATTCCGAACCAGAGATGAATGGAACCATCAGACTGTTACTTGATCAAATCTTCGAGCGCAATAATTTCAGACAGGAAATCGTAGTACCGGCGATCGGGCGAGGCAGGCTTTCACGTGGTCACGAAACCGTATTTCATTTTAGTAACGGATCCCAGTTTGTTTTTCACACTCAGAAAAGGCCTCTAAAGCAAAGCGAGATCCCAGAATTTAAATCATCGGACACTAACGGTCCTTATCGACTTGTGAGCTTGACTTCTAGGGTATTAAGACCGGCTTTTAGCTTTGAATGGCGAGGCTTCACTCCTTCCCCAGGAACGTCATGGTTGTATTCAAAAGATAAACTAGAACAATTACTTGAGCAGGGAAGGATTGTCCTCGCAAGAACGCCTCGTCTGAAGCAGTATCTTTCCGAGATCAAAACTGATGTTGATGTAGGAACTATCTGGGACGACCTAACCGGTTCGCAGTCTGTAACTGAATCACTGGGGTTTGTTACGCAAAGATTAAAGAGTGTAGTTACCCGAATTGTGAGGATGGGATCCACTGAGGGTGATGTTGTCCTCGATCCTTTTTGCGGGACTGGAACGACTCTGGTAGTAGCTCAGGAGAATCAGCGTCGTTGGTTGGGCGGAGATAACAATCAAAAGGCTATCGAAATCTCAACCGATCGTTTAAAGAAGGTGTGCGGACTTGAACAAGGTCGCGACTACAGCTTTCTCGGCGAGGAAAGTTTGCAGCAGTGTTCAGCACGCTTCTCGGCACCACACGGAAGAATTGTTACTGGTTTTGACGATTTTGTTCTTGAGCCAATAAACCGGTTCGTATTGGGAAAACCTTTAGAGATTGAAGAGACACGAGAATACGAATTTAAAGAGGTCACTTCTAGTAGGCCCTCCAAGAGTATTGAGAATACCGCAGATGAATATGCAGTTGCATTTTTGAATAGCGAAGGCGGGCGAATATTTTGGGGGATCCGTGATTCAGACCGGGTAGTAGTTGGCGTTAAAATCGACTCACAGGAACGGAATCACCTCCGCCAGGTTGTAACGAATAAACTGGCTAACATTCGACCTGCCATCGACCCAACTGCGTATCGACTTGTAATACATCGTGTTGAAGGCCAGGCGACGGAGAATGACCTGGTAGTTGTGGAACTGGTAATTCCCACAGTACGGGTGAGCCAACCCTACTTCACGGGCGGAAATGAAGCGTTTGTTCGTGTAGAAGGAGTGAAACGGAAGTTGGCTGGGCCCGAGCTCACGGATTGGATTATTAGGCGTTTGGAAGATTGGTGAGCCGACTCTGACCGCACATCTCACATGTCTCCCGGAAAAGTTACATGAACAATCAACCTCAAACATCTCGTGCCATTGATGGCAAGGGCAAAACAATTCGCGAACTGCTGACCGCTAAGCGTTACTCAATCGACTATTACCAACGCGAATACAAGTGGCAAAAGAAACAAATTGCTGAGCTGCTGGATGACCTAATCACGAAATTTTTAGAACATTACAAAGAGGATGATGACCGCGTTGCTGTCGAACGGTACGGGCATTACTTTCTCGGATCAATAATCATAAGCGATAAAGATGGCCAAAAATTCATCATCGACGGCCAGCAGCGACTAACTACATTAACTTTGTTACTAATTCACTTACACCTTTTGTTGGGTAAGAGTGGAAATCAAAGTCAGCTAGCAGAGCTGATTTATTCGCAAAAATATGGCACCAAGTCGTTCAATCTTGATGTCCTCGAGCGCACTTCCTGCATGGAAGCAATATTCAATGATGAAGCAATCGACGAGGTTGGGCAGCCAGAATCGGTTCAAAATATTCTTGCACGGTACGCTGATATCGAAGAGCAATTTCCGAAAGAACTAACAGAGCGCCCACTGCCTTTCTTCGCAGATTGGCTTATTGAGAATGTGCACCTAGTTGAAATAACCGCCTATTCGGACGATGACGCATATACGATTTTTGAGACCATGAATGATCGTGGCCTGTCACTTTCTCCGACAGACATGTTAAAGGGTTATTTGCTTGCCAATATTTCTGAAACGACAGACAGGAACGCTGCGAGTACTATTTGGAAGTCACAGGTTCAAAAACTTCAAGAGATCGGAAAAGAAGAAGACGCTGACTCGATCAAGTCATGGCTTCGAAGCCAGCATGCCGAAAGCATTCGCGAACGTAAACAAGGTGCAGTACCTCTCGACTTCGATTTAATCGGCACGGAGTTTCACCGATGGGTCCGCGATAATGAGCAAAGGTTAGGCCTTAACAGCAGTAGTGACTTCAGATCCTTCATTGAGAAGGATTTTGCATTTTACAGTACGCAATATCGCCGAATTAGATTGGCTGGAGAAACGCTCACACCAGGTCTTGAATTTATTCATTTCAACGCACAACAAAATCTCACTCTGCAATACCCTGTGTTACTGGCACCGTTGCGACGCGAAGACTCTGACACAATTCTTCAGGCGAAACTAAGAATAGCATCCAGCTTCTTGGATATTCTCCTTGCAAGACGCGTCTGGAACTTCCGGTCCATTGACTACTCGACCATACAGTACAGTATGTTCATTGTAATGAGAGATATTAGGGGTAAAACTGTAGAAGACTTAGCGGCGATCTTGATTGATAAACTATCGAGCGAGGCTGAGACGTTTACATCAAATGATCGATTTCACCTACACGGGATGAATGGCAGACACATCCGCAAGCTTCTAGCCCGAATGACCGACTACGTAGAGGTGAAGTCCGGAATGGCCTCTCGGTATTCGGAGTACGTCAAAACGGGCAAGGACAAATATGAGATCGAACACATTTGGGCAGATCACCCGGAACGACATGCCTCTGAGTTTGCGCATCCTTCTGACTTTCAGGAGTACCGAAATCGGATTGGAGGCTTACTGCTTTTGCCGAAGAGCTTCAATGCAAGTTATGGAGATTTGGCGTATGAAGAAAAGCTTCCGCACTACTTTGGACAAAACCTATTGGCAAAGTCGCTGCACTCGAAATGTTACGAGCATAATCCTGGATTTGAACGTTACCTAAAAACTACTACAGTTCCTTTCCGGCCCTATCCGCATTTTTCGAAATCGGACCTCGATGAAAGGCAGAATTTTTACACTAAATTAGCTGAAGAAATCTGGGACCCGCAGCGCCTTACCACGGAGCTCAACGTCCTTTGACTGTGACAAGACAGCTGGTGGCATAGAATCACCAAGCAAAAGCGTTAACATTCATTTAGCATGGGTAATGGATGAAGAGTCTCTAAATCGAATCCTGCAAGACGCAAACAATAGACAGTTCTGGATCGTCTTATGGGGTTATCCTGAGCTTTCTGCTGATGAAGGCAAGCAGGTTTTCGACGAACCCGTGTACGACGAAGGCTTGACGCGCAACGTTCCTGATATGAGGATCGGCGACGTTCTATTTGTTCACCGCATTCATGTCTCCAAAATCATTTACATAAGCGAGGTAATCCAGCCTCCGCGAAAATCCACAGCACAGGAGACAGAGAAGGACGCATGGCGCAAAAGGTGGACCTGGGCGATCGGCGCTAGAAATCTGACGCCCGAATACGGCCGATACTGGAACAGATGCGGCGAGAGAACTTTCAATCTGGCCCGTGAGTTCAATGAGTTGCATCCAGACGGTCCCGTCAACATACGCAGACTTAATTACGGAAGTCACGTTAAAATCCCGCGGCACTTTGCTGAATTCCTGCTAATTAAGATCAGGGGACTTGACGGCAGATAGCATGCAAGAGAATTCCTTTCGATTGTGGTTACTAAATAACCGCGGTATTGGCACCGTGGCGTCACGCCTTTCTAATTGTCGCGTGGTTGAGAAATGGGAGGGAAGTCTCGATGAACACTTTAGTCATGATAACCTTGAATCGCTCTTGGATCGATTGACCTATACTAAACATGATGAGCGTCTTAACCGACCTGCCCGCCATACGATTCCAATCGACGGCAATATCTATAACGGCACAGCCACTTATAAGGCTGCCGTTTCTTTGTACAAGCAGTTCCGTGACGCCACTGAGGAATGTGAACTGACGACAGCCAAGACCGCAGAGTTCGGCACTCATGCGGAAGCAAACAGACAAACTCCAAATGTATCCGCGCCAAAAATACATAAGCCGGTGCCGGTAACCGTTTCCCTACTGACGGAATGGAGACGCAAGCTAATTAAATGCCTCGTCGAACTGGAGACTCACGAAACAAGAAATGAGATACAAGGTGTAGCAGAACGCATTTCGCGACTTCAAAGGAGTGGAGTAATCCCGCGGGAGACGGCTGCGCTGATGCGCACTATAACCGAAATGCGCAACGCCGCCGAATATCAAGATAAGACCTTATCTGCGGCTGAAACTCGCGTGGTTTGGGCGGCTTGGGAAGCACTTCAAGAATGGGCCGCCGAACGCAGCTTAAACTGCCTCAGTAGGTGATTGGCGACGTCACTCGATACATTTACTCGCGATTGTCACTCTAAGCTTCAAGCTCGGAAAACCTCTCGAAATGAAAAGCCAAGTTGTCCGCGGATGGTAGGGCCAAAGCGTCTGCCGGTGGTGATAACGGGCGGTTGTGCAACGCATAATAATCCCGCCCGTTTTCGAATTGTTCGCGAATGCGCCGGCTGACGATGAGTGTGCGCTTGGTTGGGTCCACAGTGATGTAGTGCTGGTCGAATAACGTATGAAGGTCGCTCCGGAGTAAGAGGCCGTTTGATAACTCGTGCATGCCACCCTCAGCATATGGACGAATGTGGGCGGCTTGAAGGACGGGAAGCGTTCGCTCACGCGTGATTGCACAGCGATAGCTGTACGCAGTTGTAACCAACGTACGAAATGAACCCTGGCCCAGTCGAGGAGCGATGAGAACTGGTTGGCCGTATCTTTTTTTGTCGATCGCGTTCATCGTAGCTGGTCCTAGCGTCTTAACAGTTTCGTCCAGAGCCAGTATTGTTTTTACCTCGTTCCATAATTCCTGAGCTTGTTTCTCCTCAAAGTTTCCTTTGCCTGCGACAATCGGCCCGCGCATGTAGCGTGCGCTTGGAATCCAGTGTGAACGGGAAAAATAAAACGGTTCACTCAAAATGTTGCATCCGATGTAGGGGTCTTTTGAGGGCGCGTTGGTTAGATGTTTGCCGATGAGCCGACGAAATCCTTCCAGTGTGCTTGCACCATTGGCTTCACGAAACGCAGCCCATGCAAGACTCAGTGGGACGGGAACAAATCTCAGAAAGAACCCGCCGCCGACAATGAATTCTTCCGGTGCGTGAAGCTTGAAAAGAAACGGCATCCCTGGATAGAAGTCTTGACGGTAAGGCTGTGGCGTGGGTCGCCAAAAGTTGATCTCCTCCAGGGATCCTTTTGCAGCCAGGAATCTAAACCACTCGTTGTTGGTTATCCCCACCCAAAGTCTCACGGCATGCGATATTAAGCGGATAGCTCACAATCGTAAATACAAATGTGACCGCGTCTTGGACGCGCGTATTTGCTCCAACGCATTGTCAATCTCATCCCCGCGGAGCATCCATTGAAACGGTTTGGCGGCTGCGGAAAGCTTTATTTCAGCACTCGCCAAGAGTCCAAACCACTGTTGCCGTCTTGCACTGATGCGAGGCGAAATCAACTCGCAACACCAAGCCACAACCCCAGTTCAGGTGCTGCTCTCCGGGCAGTCGAGTGAGGTTAGCTAGGGTGCAACTCATGCCGCTGCAAGTTGACATTTAGGTTAGTAGACAATTCCTAAGTCTGGCCAATTACGACTAAAAAAGGATGCGAAGTTAATGCAGATTCGTGATTCTGTGCAAAGGTTTTGAAATCGCTAAGAGGTGCTTTGCACCTGAATTTATTTGACACGTCACCCCTTCAGGTGCACACGCACGCAAACATTTTGCATGCATATGTAGACATCAGCAACGAATGAACTTACGAGGACCCGCATGCAGACGCAAACAAATTGTTTGCATGTGCTGGCATGAAATTTGTGAGGTCGATGGCAGAAATCGAAGCTGAAGGTAGGCCATGATGCGACCCGAAAAAGAAAGAACAATCTCCTATCGCATTACCGAACAAGAGTGGATTGAGATAGAAAATCGAATTACAAACGCGGGCGAGAGTCCGCATCAGTGGGCTCGTTCTGCACTTCTCGAAAAGCTCAGATGCAATGATGAATTGACTCGTGCCGACCGCTTTTTGTTCCATCATTTGGTGCGCGCGCAGTATCTCATCACCCAGGGATTTCAAATGCTCGCGGACCAGAATTTGACGAGCGAAGACTGGAAAAAGCTCCGAGTCAATGCGAAGCTCCGAGTGCCCGAGTTGGTCGAGTCTGCGCTCGCAAGCTATGCGAAAAAAGGTGCTCATTAGAGTGTCACTTTGTGATTTCATCGGACGTAAAAGCAGCAAAAGGGATAGGCAATATGTGAGCCACAAGCCCCGTTAGCACGGAGAACTCAATCGTTCATTCGAAACATTCAGTGAAGCGTTTCAGTTGCCTTGGGTCATCGAAATCCCTAGTAATTGCATGGGCAACACGGAGCCATTTTTCTCGATAATGATGACGACTCTCGATCACTTCAGCTGCCTATCAGGTTGCGTAATTCAAGGCGTCCAGCCAGCCGTTTTGCCGGTGGGGCGACGACCATGACGAGCGAAATATTGACACCAATAAAGTAGCTCGATTAGCCATTGTTAGGCCCACGATGTGTCGGATCTCGCGGGTGACTGAGAGCCTTGGGCTGTTGCCTGAGGCTCTCAGTTTGCGGGTGGTGACAGGCGTTCAGAAAAGCTTTTGCTAAGTCCGAAAACGCGTTAATACACCAAGGTATTGCTCGCTAACAACTCGTCCTCAACCGCCGCAATTTGAGCATCAACCATTTCGTACACGTGCAACTCACCGCAGCGACTGAAGGCGACATGCTTCGCTCTGCTCGCGAATACTTTTGGACGCGTGGAGCTTTCAAGCGTTTCCATTAGTATGAAGAGTGCGGCCGTAGGTTCGTCGCCGGCACGACAAATTATTTCTGCCAGAGCCTCGATCCTCCCTAACGTTGAGTCATCTTCGTGGGCTTCGGTTGTTCGCATCGATTCGAACGTATCGACGATGTCTTCGCCTGCCTCGGCGCGGGTGACTAGTTCAGCCAGCCAAGGGTCATTTAATTCTAAGGCGGCACGGATAATGGTCCGCCACTGGGCGTCAATCGTTTTATCGGTTATCAAAGCCTGGGCGCGGCGTTTGGTAGCATCGCTGACTGTAATTATTGTGGTTGTCTCGGTTTCGTGAGGTGCTTCGGCGAGCGCTGTTGCGCTACTATGACTAGTCATAATCTTCATCCTTTCTATGGAAGGTTGAGGGTTTAGGGCCGGCTTCGTGCGCTATCACAAGTCGGTCCGCTTCTTTTGAGGGGTGACGGCACTATAGCACAATTCTTCTCGCTTGAGTTCACCAAAAAGGAGAGAATGTGCGGCTCAATTTCAACGATCCACGAACCCTTTCGATAGCTCACGTCTAATGCAAAAGCTGAGTGCATCCTTCATCGAAAACATCGTTCTTAGGCGACGTGCGAACGCCGTTCTCATCGCCGCCGCCGTTGCCGTTTTTCTGTTCATTTTCGTCGCGTGCGGTAGCCCCAGTCCGGCCACTGAACAGCGTACGGCACCGCTCGTCGACGACCCCATCGGTCGTGCGTTTGCGAGTAGGACAAGTAACCTACAGATCCAGGGCGAGGGCAAAGTGATTCGTGTTCTGATGGACGATCTAGATGGTTCGCGACATCAACGATTCATCGTTCAGCTTGCGTCGGGACAGACATTACTGATCACTCACAACATCGATATCGCCCCGCGAATCGACGGACTAAAAGCAGGCGATCGAGTCAGCTTCAACGGCGAGTATGTCTGGAACGCCGAAGGCGGAGTCATCCATTGGACGCACCATGACCCGCAAGGTCGTCATGTCGCAGGTTGGGTAATACACGATGGCAAGACGTATCAATAATTCATGGCGCGCAGGCAGGAGTGAAGCGACGAGAGATCTTCATTAGCGGGCCAGCACGCCTTCTCTACTTTGCCGCCCACGCCATCACAACGGAATTAAAGAGCCTGCCGAAAGGGTGTTGTAAGTTACACACACCTGTTGTGAATTGACATACAACCGCTCTGTGCGCTCAGAAAGCTGCGCGGCCCTTTACCGGTATCGGGCCAGAGATTCGTTTTGTAAAAAGGAAGGCTACTGTTGGCGGTAAGCGAGTGCGGGATCTTGAGCACTCGTTGCCCTGTTTCCCCGCACTTAAGGGGAACACTGCCGTGATTGAATTGATCGGAACTCACTAAACTCCAATATCCATGTAGCACGATCCATTATCACATAAGCAGCCCTATACCTCTTTCATTACATACGGCACGAGCCTTGAATAACTCCTCATTTGTGCGATTCGGACCGAGATGGTCCTAATCGGATCACGACTTAATCTCTGAGGTTTAGCAATGAGTACAAATCCAGCTGGCACTAATGAGGTACGTCCAAAGTTTCTTAATGTAAAGGAACTCGCCGAGCTGCTGCGGATCAAAACAAGAACAGTTTATGAAATGGTCAGCCAGGGACGAATCCCATATCGCAAGGCCGGTGATCGGACCATCTTCTTGCTTGACGAAATATTGGAATGGACACGACCCAATGCGAAGCGTTAGCATGCCGCCATTCCTCAAACGGGCTGCGATCCGCAGAGAGGAATAGACCGATGTCAGTTTTCAAGAGGGGTAGCAAGTGGTGCTACGACTTCTGGGTCAACGGCAAGCGTTATCGCGGTTCGATTCCAGAAGCCCGCGTCAAGGCGCAAGCCGAACGTGCCGAACACGCAATTCGCGATCAAGTGTATGAAGGTACTTACGGTAATCAGAAAACTCCCGCTCCGTTGCTGCGGGATTTCATCACCGACACCTTCCTGCCTTGGTCTAAGGTTAACAAGCGAACGTGGGTGCATGATGAGTTTCGCTCACGTCCATTAATCAAAGCACTAGGCAACAAACCGATGGATGAGATTTCGCCGATTCTGATCGAGAAGTACAAGCGGGATCGACGTGCAACCAAAACAGCACGGGGCGGCGAGCGTGCACCCTCGACGGTTAATCGAGAGTTAGAGTTGCTCTCAAAGGTTTTCTCCTTAGCCATCGACATCGACCAGGGATTAACAATTTCGAATCCCTGCCGAAAAGTAAAACGCTTTCGCGAAGACAATGAGCGTAACCGCTATCTCTCGGACCAGGAGGAAGCCCGACTCCTATCCGTGCTAACCGGACCGAGAGCAGATCTTCGTCCAGTTGTTATTCTGGCCATTCACACGGGTATGCGACGCGGTGAACTGTTGAGTTTGCGTTGGGCGAATGTTGACTTCGAACGTGGTCTAATTCACGTGATGAACTCTCAGCGCGAGCAAACTAAATCAGGGCACAGCCGAAGCATTCCGATGAACGGGATCGCGAGAAGGGAATTACTCGGTTTGCACCGCGAAACCGGCGACACCGAGTATGTCTTTTTCAACGATAAGACTAAGAAGCCACGAACCGATCTCAAGAACGGGTTTGGCACTGCTTGTGTTATTGCAGGTCTCGACGACTTTCGGTTTCACGATCTGCGACACACCGCCGCGACCAGGCTCGCCGACGCCGGCACTAACACTCGAGAGATCATGGCGATTCTCGGGCATCGATGCATTCAAACATCCGCGCGTTACACCCACGCCACCGACGAGGGTTTGAGACGCGCAATGGAAGCGCTTGCGCAACGGCAAACGCGGACCGACACAAAAGTCCCCACAATAGCAAAACAGCGGCAGGTGCCTGCCGCCTAAGTTAT